>Ga0207797_1000217_pt1 | contig 42482 bp, 30 predicted proteins | sample PRCRCaboRojoPR_6_FD_187275 | JGI IMG/M metagenome (GOLD analysis project Ga0207797, IMG submission 187275) | Marine sediment microbial community from Cabo Rojo, Puerto Rico - PR CR 10% Liquid 1 (SPAdes) | ecosystem: Environmental > Aquatic > Marine > Coastal > Sediment | place: Cabo Rojo, Puerto... | reverse complement strand
CCCGGCGCTCGGTGGAGCTCAGGAGGCGCTTCGAGCGCGACTGGCACGAGCTCGGCGCCGCGGCGTGGTACGACCGGTGGCTCGAACGGCTCGACGAGGTCCGCGCGGGGTTCGCCGCCACCGTCGGCGGGGACCGCGGCCAGGTGGCCCTCATGCCCAGCGTGTCGGGGGCCCTGACGGCCGTGGCCGGTGCCCTGGACTTCGGCGAGCGGCCGCGGGTGGTGACGACCGAGCTGGACTTCCCCACGGTCCCGTACCAGTTCCTGAGCCGGCGGAGCCAGGGGGTCGAGGTCGAGATCGTGGAGAGCCCGGACGGGATCCGCGTTCCCCTGGATCGGTTCGCGGAGGCCGTGGACGGGCGCACCGCCCTGGTGGCCACGTCCCACGTCTTCTTCACCACCGGCGCGATCCAGGACGTGGAGGCGCTGGCCGGGCTGTGCCACGACCACGGCGCCCTGCTCCTGGTGGACGCCTACCAGTCCAACGGCCAGCTCCCCGTCGACGCACCGGGATGGGGCGTGGACCTGCTGGTCTCCGGGGCCCTCAAGTGGCTCCTGGGCGGTCCCGGTCTCGCCTACCTCTGGGTGCGCCCCGGCCTGTCCGAGCGCCTGGAGCCCACGACGTTGAGCTGGTTCGGCGTCCGGGACCAGTTCGACTTCGACCCCCGCCGGGCGAAGCCCCGGGCCGGGGCACGCCGCTTCGAGATGGGCACGCCGGCCGTGGGCGCCGCGTTCACCGCCGCCGGGGGTCTGGAGATCGTGCGCGAGGCCGGGATCCCCCGAATCCGCAGGAGAAACCGGTTCCTGGCCGCCGACCTGGCCGACCGCCTCCGCTCCGCCGGCTACGAGCTGCGGACGGCCCCGGACCCGGAGGAGCGCTCCGCCCTGGTGCTGGCGCGCCATCCCGCCCCGGACGAGGCCGTGGCAGCCCTGGCGGAGGAGGACATCATCGTCGACGCCCGGCCGGGATGCGTCCGCTTCTCGCCACACTTCTACAACACCGTGGAGGACAACCGGGCCGCCCTGGCAGCGATGCCGTAGTGACGGGCCGATCCCCGGGACCCGCGCGGCCGGCGGACCTCCGGCCCGGGGGACCCCGCTCCACCCTGCCACATTGACGCGCCCCCGGTCGCCTGAGGGCCCTCACGTGCGGCGCGAATCGTGCACCTCTAGTCCCCGCTCGGACACTCGCAGACGGACGCTATCGGGCGGGCCGACGGAGCTCGGCGACGGGGTTCGGCCCCGAGACTCGGCCCGCCGCCACGCGACCCACGGGATAGATGACTGACGACCAGCACGACGAGACGGACCTCCCGTCTCCGGACGAGTTCGAGATCCAGGAGCCGGGGGACGGACTCCCGGACCTGGAGGCCACGGACGAGCCGGGGGAGGAGACGCCGGACCTGAGCGAGGAGCGGCGACTCCGCCTGCCGGTGATCCCCCTCCGGGGCACCGTGGTCTTCCCGTCGGTGGCCGCTCCCATCGCGGCCGGCCGCGACAAGACGCTGCGCGCCATCGAGGCCGCCATGGACGGCGACGAGATGGTCCTGGCCGTCTCCCAGCACGACGCGGACATCGAGGAGGCGGACCCGGAGATCCTCTTCGAGGTCGGCACCATCTGCAGCATCTCGCAGATGCAGCGGGTGCCGGGAGGCACGCAGATGGTCGTCCAGGGCGAGAGCCGCGGCGCCGTTCTGGAGTTCGCCGAGCGCGACGGGTACCTGGAGGCCGTCTGCCGGCCCATGCAGGACATGGAGCCCCTGGACGAGGACGAGGAGGACTCGCCCCTCCCCGCCCTGTTCCAGGAGGTCCGCGACCGGGCCACCGAGCTGAGCCGCATGCGGGGCGTCCCGAAGGAGGTCATCGACCACCTGCTGGGCGGCGTGTCCCGGCCCGGCGAGCTGGCCGACGTGGTGGCCTTCTACACGGAGCTCGAGGTGGCCGACAAGCAGGAGCTCCTGGAGACGCTCTCCGTGGAGGATCGCCTCCGGAAGCTGCTGGTCCACCTGCAGAAGCAGATCTCCCGCGCCGAGGCGCAGGAGCAGATCCGCAGCCAGGTGCAGGAGGAGCTGGGCGAGCGGCAGCGTGAGGTCTACCTCCGCGAGCAGCTCAAGGCGATCCAGAAGGAGCTCGGCGAGGACGCCGAGAGCCAGGAGATCGAGGAGCTGCGCGAGCGCCTGCAGGAGAAGGACCTCCCGGAGGAGGCCCGCGAGGAGGTCGAGCGGGAGCTCCGGCGCCTGGAGCGCGTCCAGCGGGAGTCCTCCGAGGCCCAGGTCATCCGCACGTACCTGGAGACCATGGCCGACCTGCCGTGGAACGAGAGCACCGACGACCGCCTGGACCTGGAGCACGCCGCCGAGATCCTGGACCGGGACCACTACGGCCTGCAGGACGTGAAGGACCGGGTGCTGGAGTTCCTGGCCGTCCGGAAGCTGAAGGAGCGGGAGAACGGCGGACCGGAGGCCGACGGCACGCCGGAGCGGAGCTTCGAGGACGAGGAGGAGGGATCCGGATCCACCCTGCTCTTCGTCGGACCTCCCGGCGTGGGCAAGACGTCCATCGCCCGGTCCGTCGCCGAGGCCATGGACCGGGAGTACGTGCGCGTCTCCCTGGGCGGCGCCCGGGACGAGGCCGACATCCGCGGCCACCGGCGCACCTACGTGGGCGCCATGCCCGGCCGCATCGTGGAGGGGCTGAAGCGCGCGGGGACCCGCAATCCGGTCTTCCTCCTGGACGAGATCGACAAGCTCGGCGTCTCCTTCCAGGGCGACCCGGCGGCGGCCCTGATGGAAGTGCTGGACCCGGCCCAGAACGACTCCTTCGTGGACCACTACCTGAGCGTGCCCTTCGACCTCTCCGAGGTGCTCTTCATCGCCACGGCCAACGTGAAGGGGCAGATCCCCGGGCCGCTCCTGGACCGCATGGAGGACATCGAGTTCCGCGGCTACACCGAGCGCGAGAAGCTGCAGATCGCCCGCCGCTACCTGCTGCCCCGCCAGCTCCGGAGCGCCGGGCTCTCGGAGGACGAGCTCGAGGTGCCGGACGAGACCATCCTGAAGATCGTCACCGAGCACACCCGGGAGGCCGGGGTCCGGAACCTGGAGCGGGAGCTCGGGAGCCTGGCCCGCAAGACCGCGCGCCGCATCGCGGCGGGCGAGGCCGAGCGGCTCGACGTCGGTCCCGACGACCTGCGGGACCTCCTGGGCCAGCCCAAGGTGCACCCCGAGGAGAAGCTCGAGCGGGACACCGTCGGCGTCGCCACCGGCGTCTACTACACGCCGGCCGGCGGCGACATCATGCTGGTGGAGGCCAGCATCATGGAGGGCAAGGACGACCTGGTCCTCACGGGCCAGATGGGCGATATCATGAAGGAGAGCGCCCGCGCCGCCCTCACCTACGCCCGCACGCACTCCGACGAGCTGGACATCGACGAAGAGGACCTGGACAAGCGGGAGATCCACGTCCACGTGCCGGCCGGCGCCGTCCCCAAGGAGGGTCCCTCCGCGGGCCTGGCCATGACGGTGGCGCTGGTGAGCGCCCTGGGCGGCCACCCGGTGCGTCACGACATCGCCATGACCGGCGAGATCACCCTCACCGGACGCGTCCTGCCCATCGGCGGGGTGAAGGAGAAGGTGCTGGGGGCCGTCCGCGCCGGGATCCGCGAGATGATCCTCCCGGCGGAGAACGAGGGCGACCTGGAGGAGCTGCCCGACCAGGTGCGCGAGGAGGTCACCTTCCAGCTGGTGGAGTCCCTGGACGAGGTCATGGCCCTGGCCTTCCGCGAAGCCGAGCTCGACGGTGGGAGGCTCCGCTTCGCCGCGGCGTCGGAGGTGGACCGGGCCGAGCGGGCCGAGGACGCCGACGAGGTCACGGCCGGCGTCTAGCCCTGGCCGGGCGAGGCCGGGCCGGGAGCGCCGGCCCGGGGGATCAGGGGTGGACCAGCGCCTCCAGCTCCCGGACGCTCTCCAGCCAGTGGTCCGGCTCGCCCGGGCCCAGCTCCTCCCGTCCGTACGGCCCCCACAGTGCAGCGGCGGTCTTCACGCCCGCCGCCCGGCCCGCCCTCAGGTCGTGGATGCTGTCGCCGACGAACGTCGTCGCGGCCGGGTCCGGCCGGCCGCCGGCACCGGACTCCATGTTTCGGAGGGCCAGGAGCACCGGCTCCGGGTGGGGCTTCGGCCGCTCCACGTCGTCGGCGGTGACCACGGTCCGGAACCACCCCGGATCCAGACCGCAGGCCTCCATTCCCATCTCCACGCCCCGACGGGCCTTGCTCGTGACGATTCCCATGGGCACCCCGCGGCGATGCAGGCCGTCCAGGGTCTCGCTCACCTCCCCGAAGGTCCGCACCAGGCGGTCGTGGACCCGGTGGTTGTGCTCCCGGTAGGTCTCGACCATGGCCTCGGCCTCCTCCTCGGAGGAGGCGAAGCGGCGGAGCTGCACCCGCAGGGTCTTGCCCATGCCCTCCAGCCACTCCGAGTCCGGCGGCACCTCGCCCAGGTGCTCGCGCATCGTGTGGCGGTAGGAAGCCAGGATGAGCTCGGAGGAGTCGATGAGGGTCCCGTCCAGGTCCAGGAGGAGGACCCCGGCGGACGGTTCGTTCGGGGAGGCGTCGCTCGCGATGCTCACGGTGATGACGGTGGGACGGAGGCTGCGGGGATCGGTGCCGCGGGGAGTCGACTCAGGCCGCCGGGGCCTCGGTGAGGGCGTCGGCCACCTCGCGGGCGTGCCCCACGGCCTCGCGGGCGCGGTCGGCGGCCTGCTGCCGCTCCTCGTCCGACTGGACCTCCGGGTGCACCTCGACCTGGAGGAGCCGGTAGTGGAGATCCTCCAGTGCGTCGACGCAGCGCGAGAGGTCCTCGAGGATCTCCCGGTTCGCGGTGCCCTCCCGGGTGTCCTCGGCCCTCTCCTCCGGAACGCGAGCCCGCGCCGAGCTCAGGACCGCGTCGGCGACCTCCTTCGACTCACGGCGGAGCTCCTTCATCCCGTCGGCCAGGGCGTTGGACGCCATCTCGACGCCGGAGTGGATCTGCTCGACCCGCTCCAGCCGCTGGCGCAGGGGATCGCTCTCACGTCCCCTGGCCTCGCGGCTCCCGCCCCCACCGGAGGACGAGAACAGGCCCTGAATCGAGTCCAGAATGCTGCCGCCGTTCGACATCGTGACACCGTGCGCTGATTTCGGGTTGCCGGCCCCGCGCCGTCGATCCGGAGCTCCCGTGCCTGGTGGGGCCGCGGCCGATCGGTACCTCGATCGTGCGAAAAGTGTTCCGGTCCTGCCGCTCCGTGGATGCGCGCCCCGCCCGGCCGTTGGCGCACGGCCCTCGCGGCGCGAAGTTAGCCGGGCGGACCCTGCCGAAGCGGACCCGAGGAGCCAGCCATGGCAGATCAGACGACGAAGAGGATCGCCGTCAACACCGGAGGCGGGGACGCCCCCGGCCTGAACGCCGTGATCCGGGCCGTCGTCCTGGCCGCGATCCAGCGCGGCTGGGAGGTCTACGGCATCGAGGACGGGTACGCCGGCCTCCTGCGCGGGGAGGAGGGGGAGGTGGTGGCCCTCACCCGCGACCGCGTGCGGGGCATCACCTTCCTGGGCGGCACGATCCTGGGCACCACGAGCCGGGGCAATCCCTTCGAGTGGCCCGTCCTCAGCGAAGGCGAGGTCGTGGACCGCCGCGACCGCTCCGACGAGGTCGTGGAGGCCTTTCACGACCGCGGCTTCGACTGCCTCGTGGCCATCGGCGGCGACGGCAGCCTGCGGCTCGCGCAGCGGCTCGCCGAGAAGGGCATGCCCGTGGTGGGCGTGCCCAAGACCATCGACAACGACGTGGCGGGCACCGACTTCACCTTCGGGTTCCACACCGCCGTCGAGACCGCCACCGAGGCCATCGACAAGGTCCACACCACGGCGGAGGCGCACGAACGGGTGATGGTCGTGGAGGTCATGGGCCGGGACGCCGGGTGGATCGCCCTGTACAGCGGGGTGGCCGGGACCGCCGACGTGGTCCTCATCCCCGAGATCCCCTTCCGCATCGAGGCGGTGTGCGAGAAGATCCGGGAGCGCCAGCGCCGGGGGCGGGACTTCGCCGTGGTGTGCGTAGCCGAGGGGGCCCGGCACGAGGGCCGCGAGGAGGCCGTGACCAAGGAGGTGCCGTCCGGCGAGGTCACCCAGACCCGCCTGGGGGGCATCGGCCAGGTGGTGGCCGAGGAGATCGCCGAACACACCGGCAAGGAGACCCGATCGCTGGTTCTCGGGCACCTCCAGCGCGGCGGCACGCCCAGCCCCTACGACCGGCTCATCGCCCTCCGCTTCGGAACCGCCGCGGTCCGCTGCATCGCCGAGGACCACATCGGCTGTATGGTCGGACTCCGGGACGACGGCATCACCCACATGCCGATGGAAGAAGCCATCCAGCAGAAGAAGTACGTCTCCCCGGACGGCGACGTGGTGCAGACGGCCCGGGAGCTGGGGATCGCCCTCGGCGACGAGGAGGTCTGACCGCGTTCGGCTCCCGGGTGCGGCGGTCAACGACCCCTCATCTCACCGTCCGCAGCGTCCCCGGTCTACGAAGAAAGCGGCCGATCCCCGGTGGGGGGACCGGCCGCTGACTCTCACCTCACGGTCCCGGCGGGCCCGCCTCCGGGCCACCGGGAACCGGATCGATCAGGCGCCGCGCGTCAGCCGCGGGCCTTCCGGAGACGCTCGGAGACGTCGTTCCAGTTCACGACGTTCCACCAGTTGTCCACGTACTGGCCGCGGTTGTTCTGGTAGTTCAGGTAGTAGGCGTGCTCCCACACGTCCAGCACCAGGATCGGCGTCACGCCCTGGGCGGTGAGGTTCTGGTGCTTCTCGGCCTGGAGCACGAGCAGCTGCTCGCCCTCCGGCTCCCAGGCCAGGATGCCCCAGCCGCTGCCCTCGACGCCCTTGGCCGCGGCGCTGAAGTGGTCCTTGAACTTCTCGACGCCGCCGAAGTCGTCCTCGAGCTGGGAGGCCAGGCGGCGACCCGGCTCACCGGTCTCGCTCTCCGGCGCCATGTTCGGCCAGAACACGGAGTGCAGGAGGTGGCCCGACGCGTTGAACGCCAGGTCCCGGGAGAGCTTCTTCACGGTGCCGTAGTCGCCGCTATCGCGGGCGCTCTCCAGGGCGTCGAGAGCGGCGTTGGCGCCGTCCACGTAGCCCTGGTGATGCTTGTCGTGATGGAGCCGCATCGTCTGCTCGTCGATGTGGGGCTCCAGCGCGTCGTAGTCGTAGGGAAGATCGGGCAGGGAATAGCGTGCCATCGTCCGCCTCCCGTTGCGGTGTCTGAGCTGAGGAAAAGGGCGTCCGTCGGTCCCTCGAGGGGACCGTTCAAGGACGCATCATTCGGACCAGACGGAGGCCCCGGAGTCCGCGCCTCGCGGCGCCGGGGGCGGCCGTACGACGGCGTCGATCGGTCGTCTACCCGCGACCGGCGATCTCCTCCACCAGCGCGCCGACCCGGTCCAGGGCCGACTCCAGCTCCGAGGACGGGTTTCCGAACCCGATCCGCAGGTAGCCGTCCATCCCGAACTGGTCGCCCGGGACCAGGAGGACGCTCTTCTCGCGGCGGAGGCGGTCGGCCAGCTCGGTGGAGTTCACGTCCATGCGATAGCGGACGAAGCAGATGGCGCCGGCCTCGGGTTCCCGGTACGCGAAGAGCTCCGGTCGCCGGTCGAGCCATCCCGTGAGGCGGTCGAGGTTCTCCTGCAGGAGCTCCCGCGTCCGCTCCAGGACCGCCGGCCGGTGCTCCGGGTCGAGAGCGGCGGCGGCCAGCCGATCCGAGAGCGCCGCCGGGGCGATGCTCGTGTAGTCCTTTCGCCCCCACAGCCGCTCGATGGCCTCCTCGGGGCCGGCGAGCCAGCCCAGTCGGAGGCCCGGCAGGCCGTAGGCCTTCGACAGCGAGTGGGTCACGATCACGCGACCGTACTCGCCCCACAGGCTCGCGGTCTCCCGCCCGTCCAGCTCCGCGCCCCGGTAGACCTCGTCGGAGAGGATCCAGGCGCCGGCGTCGGCGGCCGCGTCGACGATCTCCTCCCGCGTCTCCGCCGAGAGGCGCGCCCCCGTCGGGTTGTTGGGGTTCGTGACCACCACCAGGCGGGTGTCCGACGTGATGGCCTCCCGGGCGGCGCCGGGCGCCACCTGCCATCCGCGGCCCTCCTCCAGGCGGAAGCTGTCCACCTCGGCGCCGAGCCACCGCGCGAGGCCCGGCGTCTGTCCGTAGGTGGGGAGCTGGAAGACCACGCGGTCGCCGGCGGAGACCAGCTCCCAGAGCGCCAGGAAGTTGGCCTCGGCCCCGCCGGTGGTGACGAGCACGTTCTCCGGCCCCGCATCGTCGTAGAGGCGGGCGATGCGCTCCCGGAGGGGGACGGTCCCGTTCGTCTGGACGTAGCCCAGGAGCTGGTCGCCCACGCCGGCGCCCGTCTCCCGCAGGAGCTCGTCCAGGGTGAAGGGGTGCGCGCCGCTGTCCGAGAGGTTGTAGTCGACGTGATGCTCGTGCCGCGACTGCCAGCGCTCCATCTCGAAGTCCGGCAGCTCGCCGCGTCCGGCCGCCGCCCTCCGCGTCGCGCCGGCGCCGGCGGGCGCCTCGCTATCCGTCACGCTTCTCCTCCTCGACGTCGTCCTCGTCGTCTGCTCCGGTCGTGGCTCCGGCGTCCGGGTCGGATCCGACCTCCCCGGGGGGGGCGGACTCGCCCTCCTCCTGCGCGGGCTCCGCTCCCCCGTCGTCCCCCGCGGTCCCGGCAGCGTCGGCTTCCCGGGCCTCCGGCCGATCCACCGGCTCGGGAGCCTGCCCCGCCGTCCCCTGGCCGGCCTCCTCGCCCTGCCGTCCACCGCCGAACGTGGGGATTCCGTCATCGGCCTCCTCGCCGGCCTGACCGGGCGGCCGGACCTTCTCGCCGGCCTGCGGGCGCGACTTCCGCGACCGGGCCCGCTCCTCCTCGCTCCGGCTCTCGCGCTGCTGCCGCTCCAGCTCCTCGAATTCCCGCTGGACCTCGTTCATCCCCTTCTTGAACTCGCGCATGGCCTTTCCCAGCCCCCGTGCGATCTCCGGCAGCCGCTGGGGGCCGAAGAACACCAGCACCAGGACGGCGAGGACCAGGATCTCGGTGAGGCCGAGGTTGCCGATGCCCATGGATTCGAGGGGTTGACGGGTGGGAGGTGCGCCCGGAGGCCGGGCCCGGAGAAACACCAGGTTTCCCGGATGTCACGCGCCCCGGGCAGGGTCCTGACCGCACGGACGGGGCGGACCGACCGCGCCGTCAGGGGGCCGCTCAGCGCGTGAGCGCCGAGAGGACCTCCTCGCCGTAGAACATGGCGATGTACTTGGCCTGTGTCGGGGTCACCTTCCGGACCTTCCACTCCAGCTGGACGTGGTTCGGCTCCCGGGGGTCCGTGCGCAGCTCCATGCCGCACTCCCGGGGAAGCCGGTCGCCCTTGGTCCGGTTACAGCGGCTGCACGCCGCCACCACGTTCTCCCAGTCGTTCCCTCCCCCGCGGGACCTGGGCACGACGTGGTCGCGGGTGAGCGACTCCCGGTAGCCGAGATCGCTCTTGTGGCGGCCGCAGTACTGGCAGCGATACTCGTCCCGGGCGAACAGGAAGGTGTTCGTCACCTGGCGGCGGAAGCGGCGCGGCACGTGGACGTACCGGACGAGCCGGATGACCACCGGCGCCGACATCTCCAGGTCCTCGGACCGGTACGGCCGGTCCTCGTCCACCTCCAGCGGAACCGCCTTCTCGTCGATCACGAGACGGATCGCTCGCTCGACCGGCACGAGCGTCAGCGGCTCGTACGAGGCGTTGAGCGTCAGACAATTCATGCTCGGGGGACAACCTCCTCGGTTTGGCCGATTCTACCTCTCATACTCCGGGCGATCAAGAAGTGTCCGACCTCTCCGGCAGCGCTCGCCTGGAGCGCGCCTCCCCGAGGCTGGCACCCGGGTGAGGCGGCCCGGTAGAATGGAGGCTGCCGCTCCGCCCTCCTTCCCCTCCCCGCCAGCCCCGCACGACCGGGTCGCCACGATGGACGAGCCGACGTACTGCCAGGTCGCCCTGCCCAAGCCGCTGCGGCAGACCTTCGTGTACCGCATTCCGGCCGGCCTCCGCGACCGGGTCCGCCCCGGCTCCCGGGTGCTGGTGCCCTTCGGTCCCCGGAAGCTGGTGGGGATGGTGGACTCCCTGGAACAGGAGACGGAGCTGTCGGACGTGCGCGCCGTCATCGACGCGCTGGACCCGGAGCCCCTCCTCCCCGGATCCCTGCTGGAGCTCTGCAGGTGGGTGGCCCGCTACTACGTGGCTCCCCCGGGTCTCGTGCTCCGCGCGGCCCTGCCGCCGGGCCTGTTCTCGGAGTCCTCCTTCCGGGTGCGGGTCGCGTCGGACGCCGACCTGGACGCCGGATCGGAGCTCCCGGAGGGGCAGACCCGCGTCCTGGAGCGCCTGGACCGCGCCCGCGACGGGCTCCTCGTCACGACGCTGAGGAGCGACACCGGCGTGTCGGCCATCTGGCCCGTGGTCCGTGGACTCCGGGACCGGGGCCTGGTCACCGTCGAGGAGGAGTCGCCGGAGACCACCGATCCCGAGCAGACCCGGCAGGTGGTGCGCCTCACCCGGGAGCTTCCGACGCTGCAGGCGCGGGAGGAGGCCTTCGGCCGCGCCGACCGGCAGCAGGAGGCCTACGAGGTGCTGGAGGCCCTGGGAGGCGAGGCCACCGTGGCGCACCTGGAGAGTCACCTGGGGTTCAGCCGATCCGTGGTCCGCGGGCTGGCGGAGCGCGACGTGGCGGAGATCGTGGAGGAGCGGGTGGAGCGGGACCCCTACGGCGGCCGGGAGACCCCGGATCGGCCGGTTCTGACGCCCACGGACGCCCAGCAGGAGGTAATCGACGGGCTGAGGGAGCAGGCGGCGGCCGACGACCCCGGCGTGGCCCTCCTCCGGGGGGTCACCGGCTCCGGGAAGACGCTGGTCTACCTGGAGGTGCTGGAGGAGCTGGTCAACGAGCGGGGGCGGGGGGCCGTGGTCCTGGTGCCCGAGATCTCGCTCACCCCGCAGACGGTCCGCCGCTTCCGGGCCCGGTTCGGCGACCGGGTGGCGGTCCTGCACTCCGGCCTGTCCGCCGGGGAGCGGTTCGACGAGTGGCAGGCCCTGCGGGAGGGGCGGAAGGCGGTGGCCGTGGGCGCACGATCGGCGGTGTTCGCCCCGGTCCGCGACCTGGGGGCCGTGGTCGTGGACGAGGAGCACGAGGGGAGCTACAAGCAGTCGGACACGCCCCGCTACCACGCCCGGGCCGTGGCGACGATGCGCTGCCGGCTGGAGGGCGCCCTCTGCCTCCTGGGATCGGCCACGCCGTCCCTGGAGAGCTGGGCCCTGGCCGGCCGCGGCCGATACCGGGGCTTCGAGCTGCCGGAGCGGGTGACGCCCAACCCCCTGCCGGAGGTGGAGCTCGTGGACCTGACCGACGAGTCGGCCGCGGACGACGGGGCCGGTGCCGGCGAGGGCGACGCGGGATCCGGCGCGCGGGAGGGCTCCCCGCCGGGGCCCACGCTCTTCACGTCCCGGCTCCTCTCGGCCCTGGAGGACCGGCTGGAGCGGGGCGAGCAGTCCATCCTCCTCCTGAACCGGCGCGGCTACAGCAACTTCGTCCAGTGCCCCGGATGCGGGAAGGTGTGGGAATGCGACCGGTGCAGCGTCTCGCTCACCTACCACCGGGGCCGAGACCGGATGACGTGCCACCACTGCGCCTTCGAGGCGCCGGCGCCGGAGGTCTGCGACGAGTGCGGCGAGCCGGAGCCCCGCTTCGTCGGGGCCGGCACGGAGCAGGTGGAGCGCCGGCTGGGTGAGATCTTCCCCGAGGTGCGGGTGGCCCGGATGGACGTGGACACCACGAGCACGAAGTGGGCGCACCAGAAGATCCTGGAGCGCGTGAAGCAGGGCGAGGCGGACGTCCTGCTCGGCACGCAGATGATCGCCAAGGGCCTGGACCTGCCCGGCGTCACCCTGGTGGGAGTGGTGAACGCCGACGTGGGCCTGAACCTGCCGGACTTCCGGGCCTCCGAGCGCACCTTCCAGCTCCTCTCGCAGGTGGCCGGGCGCGCCGGGCGGGGGGAGACGCCGGGCGAAGTGCTGGTGCAGACCGCTCGCCCGGAGCACTTCGCCCTGGAGGCCGCCGTGGAGCACGACTACGAGGGCTTCGCCGATCGGGAGCTCGAGGACCGGGAGCTGCCGGGCTATCCGCCCCACAGGAGGCTCGCCAACCTGGTGGTGAGCGGGCCCGAGCCGGCGCCGGTGGAGGCCCTGGTGGACGAGCTGACGCGGTGGACCCGGAGCCTGGTGGAGGAGCAGGGGCTGGAGGGCGTGGACGTGGTGGGGCCGGCTCCCTGCCCCATCGAGCGGCTGCGGGGCCGCTGGCGATGGCACTTCCTGCTCAAGTCCGACGCGCCGGGGCCGATCGGGGCGGTGCTCCGCTACCTGGACGCCCGACACGGCCAGCCGTCCGGCGACCGGCGTCTGGAGATCGACCGGGACCCGGAAGCGCTGCTGTAGCGGGGAACCCGGTCAGCCAGCGGGGGTTCGCGTACGCCCCGTCTGCCCGGCTGACTCGCCGGTCAGGCCCGCTCGATCCCCAGCCCCGGCTCCTCGGAGACGCGGATCCGGCCGTCGTCGCCGATGCCGGGCCCGCGGAAGGGGTCGTCGCCCAGGAGGGCCGCCCCGTCCAGGTCGGCGTGGTCCAGGAGCGGCGCCAGGTGCGCTGCCGGAGCGATGCCCAGGCTGGTCTCCAGCATGCACCCCATCATGACCTGCAGGCCGCAGGCGCGGGCGGCGTGGATGGCCCGGAGCGCCTCCAGGGGTCCGCCGCACTTCGCCAGCTTGATGTTCACCCCGTCCGCCAGGCCCACCAGCTCCGGAACGTCCGCGGCGGTCCGGCAGGACTCGTCCAGGATCACCGGGAGCGGCGACCGCTCGCGGACCAGCCGCAGCCCCTCGCGATCCTCCGGCGGCAGCGGCTGTTCCACGAACTCCACGCCGTGGTCCGCCAGGGTGCGGATCTTCCACAGCGCCTCCTTCGCCGACCAGGCCGCGTTGGCGTCGACCCGGATCCGGCGATCCGGGGCGGCGTGGCGGACGGCGGCCAGGATCTCCTCGTCCCGGTCGCCCCCCAGCTTCACCTTGAGGACGGGGTAGTCCGGGGCCCGGTCGATCTTCTCGGCCACGGCCTCCGGGTCGTCCATACCCACCGTGAAGGAGCTGAGGGGCGCCTCCTCCGGATCGAGCCCCCAGAGGCGCCACAGGGGCTCACCGAGGCTCTTGCCCCGGAGGTCCAGCAGGGCGGCGACCACGGCGGCCTTCGCCGCCCGGTTCGCCCCGATCCTCCGGTCCAGCTCCCGCTCGAGAGCCTGCATCGGCTCCGGGCCGTCGGCCTCCTCCACGGCGGGACGCATCTCCGCCAGGGCCGCCTCCACGGTTCCGGCCGACTCCCCGTAGTAGCGGGAGGGATCCGCCTCCCCCCATCCCTCGACGTCGCCGTGTACGATCCGGACCCACACACGCTCGATCTCCGTGTTCGTGGAGCGGCTCGTGGTGAACGGATCGGCCGTCTCGGCCCGGATTCTCTCCCACTCGATCCTCACGGTCCCGCCTCCTCCCGGGACCCGGCCGTCCAGGGCTCCTCCTGCACGTGCGGCGTCGTCACTTCGGGGCCGTCGGCTGTCATGTGGACGTTGATCTCGGAGCGGACGCCGAACTCACCCTCCAGGTAGACGCCGGGCTCCACGCTGAACCCGACGCCCTCCGTCAGGGGGCGTTCGTCCCGGGTCTCCACGCTGTCCAGGTTCGGACCGAAGCCGTGCAGCGCCCGGTCCATCCCGTGGCCGGTCCGGTGGAAGATGGCGTCCTCGTATCCCCGCTCCACGAGCACCCGCCGGGCGGCGCGGTCGGCCTCGGCGCCGGTGGGAGGGCGGCCCTCCTCCCAGCGCTCCGACACGAAGCGCACCGTCTCGTCCCGGGCGTCCCGGACGGCCTCCCACGCCTCCCGGAAGGCCCGCCCGGGCTCGGGCCCGAGGACGCCCATCCACGTCTGGTCGGCGAAGACGGCCCGGGGCTCGCCGGCCTCGCGTCCCCACAGGTCCACCAGGAACACCTCGCCGGCGCCGGCCTTCCGCGAGCCCTCCGCCGGCGGCGCGTAGTGCGGGTTGGCGGCGTTGGGGCCGAAGGCCACGATGGTGTCCACCTCCTCCAGGCCCCGCTCCCGCAGGCGGCCGCGGATCCAGTCCGACAGCCCGGCCTCCGTGACGGGAGAGGAGGACGTACCCATCCCGGGGAGCGAGTCGGCGCAGCGGCGAAAGGCCGCCTGCGCGACCTCCGCCAGGATCCGGCTGGAGCGATCGTGGTGGCGGCGCCCCTCCTCGCCCCACCGGGCGCTGGTCCGGGCGATGAGCTCCGCCGAGCCCGTGACCTCCGGCCCCAGGGAGGCCACCAGGTCACGGACGCCGGCCGGGACGTGGTCGACGAAGGGAACCGCGTCCCGCTCCGAGACCTCCATCGCCACCCGGCCGCAGCCCTCGAGCATCCCGGCCAGCGCGTCCTCCATCTCCCGCCAGCCCACGTAGCTCCGGACCGTCCCGGGCCACTCCTCGAAGGGCTGCATCTCGATGCGGTGGCAGAGGACCGCCGGGTCCCGGTCCGGCCGGAGGAAGAGGAAGTACCGCCGGGACGGCGGGTCCGCCGCCACGCCCAGCACGTCCTGTATCACGGGATTGCGCTCCTCCAGCCCGTAGAGGAGCCAGCCGTCGATGCCCCTCTCCCGCAGGGCCTCCTCGGCCCGGCGCCGAAACTCGTCGTCCAGTGTCGCCCTCACCTCGTGGCCTCCCGGCTGATCCGCTCGCTCTCGTCCGCCGCGCTCAGGGGCGGGACCCGGCCAGCTCCTTCATGTGGGCCACCGCGCAGCGGCCCAGCGCGTCCGGGTCGTATCCGCCCTCCATCACCGACACCACGGCTCCGTCCGCCATCTCCATCACCGCCCGCGTCATCTCCCGGTAGTGCTCCTCCTCCAGCGTGAACCCACCGAGGGGGTCGTCCGCACACCCGTCGAACCCGGCCGACACCAGCACCAGCTCCGGCTCGAAGCCCAGCTCCGCGATGCGACCCAGGCCCTCGGCGAAGACCTCCACGTACCGCTCCGGCTCCAGCCCGGCGGACATGGGGCGATTCAGCGTCGTGCCCTCGCCCGGCCCCTCGCCCCGCTCGTCCTCGGCGCCGGTGCCGGGATAGAAGGGGCTCTGATGGAGGGAGAAGTAGAAGACCGCCGGATCGCGCCAGAAGATCTCCTGCGTGCCGTTCCCGTGGTGGACGTCCCAGTCCGCGACCAGCACCCGCTCGGCCAGCCCCTCCTCCACCGCGTGCCGCGCCGCCACGGCCACGTGGTTGAGCAGACAGAACCCCATGGCCCGGTCCGGCGTGGCGTGGTGGCCGGGAGGACGGACGCCGCAGAAGGCCGTCCCGTGCGCCCCCCCGGCCACCGCCTCCACGGCGTCGACGGCGCACCCCGCGGCGGCCCGGGCCGCGTCCCACGACCCTCCGCTGACGACCGTGTCCGGGTCCAGGTTCACCGGGGAGCCGGCCTCCTCCGCCCGCTCCGCCGCATCCCGGACGGCGTCCAGGTGGGCGGCGTCGTGCACCCGCTCCAGCAGCTGGCGCGGGGCCGGGCGTCCCTCCACGGGCGTGAAGTGTCCCTGGAGGTCCAGCATCGCGCCCTCCAGCGCCTTCATCAGCCCCCGCAGGCGTCCCTGATGCTCGGGATGCCGCCAGCCCGTGTCGTGGCCGGAGCACGCGTCGTGATGATAGAAGCCGAGATCCGCCAACGGGACCCTCTCTCCCCTTCCTCTCTCTTCTGCTTCCGGCGGGTCGACGAGCTTTCCTGATTCGCTCCGTCATCCTACCTTGGCGCCGCCCGTGAGTCATCCCGAGTCGACCCGCCACGCGCCCCGAGCGTTCGCCCCTTCCGCGCGCCTCTGCCTCCTCGTCCTGGCCCTTCTGGCGCCGGCCTGGGCCGGGGGCTGCGACGTGGAGTGGTCCGGGGCTCGGATCGGCATCGAGGAGCCCGAGGGCGGCCCCTCCGCCGACGAGGACAGCGCGGCGGTCGAGCGCGAGCCGCTTCCGCCGCTCCCGCGGGGGCCACTCCTCTACTACGTCCGGGTCGACCCCTCGGGAGGGGCACTGGCGGCACCGGCGGCACGAGTCGGTCCCGACGGGACCCTCCGCGACCTGGCCCTCCCGGACACCATGCCCGAGGCGTGGCGGGCCCGGTTCGACTCCGCCTTCTATCCGTCCGGCCGCGAGCTGGCCCTGCACTCCGCCTCCCGACGCGCCGGCTCCCTGGTGCTCTCCGGGAGCCGATCGCCGGACGCCTCCTGTCCGCCGGTGGCCGAGGGGCAGGTGTTCGTGGCCCCCGGCGCGCCCGTCCCGGACGAGGCGCTGGCGATGCCCGGCGGCACGTGGGCCGCTGACCCCGGTCCCGGCGTCCGCGCCGAGCCCGACGACCGGATCCGGCTCTTCGCGCCGATTCTCGCCGAGCGGCTCCTGGGCGAGGAGGGCATCGAGCGGGCCTTCCTGGCCCAGCTGGCCGACCTGGCGGCCGTACCGTTCCCGGGGAGCGAGCGGGCGGGCATGGCCGCCAGCTACCTGATCGGCGACAGCCTGGCCCCGGTGCCCCCCGCGGACTCGGCGGTCTCCCTCTTCTACCTGGCCAGCTACAGCGCCGACCAGGGCTACACGCCGCAGTGGGTGCGCCTGCACCGGTACGACGCGTCGGGCGGGAAGCGGGCCTACGGCTACGTCGCGGCCGCCGACGGACCCGGCGGACGCGTCCACTTCCTCCGGCTGTACAGCGCCGAATCCGTCCATCTGGCGGCCCTGTGGCCGGACAGCGCCGGCGCCCCGGGCGAGATCTCCTGGACCGCGCGGGAGCGCTGCTCCCCCCTGGACCTGGCCGAGCGGGCGGCGGCCGGAGGGGGCGGGGACGGCGCGGGGAACGGCGGCCCGGGTGCGGGAGAGGCCGGCGGGAGCTGACGCCCCGGCGGGGTCTCAGGCCGCGGCGTAGCTGGCCAGGATCCGCCCCAGCTCGCCGGAGCGGATCTCCTCCAGGCCGCGATCGCGCAGTTGCCGCACCCGCTCTCGGGTGACGCCCAGGATCTCCCCGATCTCCTCCAGGGTGTGCTCCTCCGATCCCTGCAGCCCGTAGTAGAGCCGGATCACGCGGGCGTCCCGCGACCGGATCGTGGAGAGGGCCCGGATCACGTGCTCCTGGAGCAGCTTCTCCTCCAGGTCGTCCTCCACGGAGGGTCCCTCCACGAAGAAGCGCTCGATCAGGTGGCTGTCGTCCTCCTCCCCCACCGGGGCGTCCAGGCGGACCTCGGCCGTGTTCAGCCGCTGCAGCATCTCCACCGTGTCGACGTCCAGGTCCGCCTCGTCGGCGATCTCCTCCGGCTTCGGATCCCGCCCCAGCTCCTGCCGGAGCTCGCCACGGGTGCGGAGCATCCGGGACATCTCGGTGGCGCGGTTCAGCGGGAGGCGGACCGAGCGGCTGTGGCGGGCCAGGGCCGAGAGTATCGACTGCCGGATCCACCACACGGCGTAGCTGATGAACTTCACGCCCTGGTCCGGATCGAACTTCTTCGCCGCCTTCACCAGGCCGACGTTCCCCTCCTGGATGAGGTCCTCGAAGGAGACGCCCCGGTTCTTGTATTTCTTGGCGACCGAGATCACGAAGCGCAGGTTGGCGCGGACCAGGCGCTCGAGGGCCTGCTCGTCGCCGGCCCGGGCCCGGCGGGCGATTCGCTCCTCCTCCTCGGGATCGAGGAGGTCGTGGCGGCTGACGTCGTCCAGGTACAGGTCGAGCACGTCGGCGCCGATGGTGCCGGAGGAGGCGCGGGAGCCGGCGGTGTCGGAAGACATGTCAGGGTTGACGTGCTGTCGGGCCGAGATTCGTGGCGCCGCGGCCGCCCGGTTCGCGGCACCGGGGCGACCAAGCTAGGCCGGGGGTCGGGGGCCGTCAACGAGTCGTCCCGGCCCGTCCCGACCGGAAGGCGAGCCGGCGGGGGCGACTCCCTAGTGACGGCCCCGGCGCCGCTCCTTGGCCGGGAGCACCTCAAGGCAGGTGGTCCACCAGCCCGTGAGGATCGTCTCGACGAACTCCTCCGGGAGCTCCTCCCGGCGCATCTCCTCGGCCAGGGCCTCGTGGTCGTAGGAGACGGGCACGAACTCCACCTCCAGCGCGGCATCGCCACCGTCCCCCGTCGACCGATCGCGGCCGCCGTTCCCGCCGGCCGGCGCCTCCCTCTCCCCGGGGCTCGATGCGGACGTCGGCTCCTCCCCCCCGTCGCCTTCCGTCGACAGGAGGGTGTACCACACGTCCGTGCGCCCGTCGTTGGGCGGCCGGCCGATACACCCGACGTTGGCGAACCAGCCGCCGCCCGAGAGCCGGCGCTTCCAGTGGATGCCCGTGTGCGTGCACAGCACCACGTCGGCGCCGTGCTCGCGCGCCATCCAGTCCAGGAACTGCGTGGAGCTCGTGGACTCCCACAGGAACTCGTTCATCCGCCGCGGGCTCCCGTGGCACATGAGCACCTCGCGGCCGGCCATCTCGATCCGGCGCTGCTCGGGCAGCGTCCCCATCCATTCCCGCCACCGCTCCGAGGTGTTCCGGAAGGTGTAGCGGTAGGAGAGGCGGGCGAAGTGGTTGTCGCGCGGATCGGTGTAGCCGCACTGACAGTCGTCCAGACCGCGGCTGATGGAGTCGTCGTAGTTGCCCCGGATGGTCCTCACGTCGGCGTCGATCAGACGGGGCGGGATCCTGTCCGGGTTGGGACCGAACGCCCCCAGGTCGCCCAGGCAGTACAGCTCGTCGGCGCCCCGGCGCCGGGCGTCCTCCACCACGGCCTCCAGCGCCCTCCAGTTGCTGTAGACGCCGCCGAAGACGGCGATCCGGCGGGCGTCGGTGGCGCGGACCTCCGGGTCCCGCTCCTCCGCGGCCTGCGGCCGATCCGTCGCGGCCACGGCTCCCGCGCCTCCCCCCTCTTCGCCGGGCGTCACCTCAGGTCACCTCCTCGCCGATGCCGCCGTAGTTGGAGCAGATGGCGCCGTGCAGCCAGCAGGTGTAGCAGGCCTGGTGCTTCAGCTCGAAGGGCTCGTCGGCCTCCTCCATGGTCTGTCCCATGAGCGAATCGGGCTCGTCCACCAGGATCGGACACACGTGGACGCCCTCGCTGGTGACGATCCGCGCGCTGGAGCAGATGAGCTGCTCCTCCTCGTAGCCCTCCATCATGGCCGCCGTCACCCGCTCGCCCTCTCCGTAGCCACGGCTCCGGGCGGCCTCACGGCCGGTCTTGATGGAGGGGAGGATCTTGAGGCGGGGGTTCTCGTAGCCCTGCGCCCGGAGGTTCTCCATGAACTCCCGGCGCACGGCCTCGTCCTCCTCCTGGTCCCAGACCTGGGTGGCGGTGACGATGGGGAGGAAGCCGTGGTCCAGCAGCTTGCGGACGCCCTCCATGGCCCGCTCGAAGGTGCCCTCCCCGCGGATCGGATCGTTCATCTCGGGGTTCGGGCCGTCGATGCTCACCCGGATCTCGAGCGAGTACCGCGACTCCTCGTGGGCCGTGGCCAGGCGGCGGAGGGTCTTCTCCCGCATCAGCGTGCCGTTGGTGAGCACCGAGGCCGGGCCGCGCTGGAGCATGGCCTCGAGCATGGCCGCCAGGTCCCGGTGCATGAAGGGCTCGCCGCCGGTGACGTAGAACTCCTTCACGCCCCACTCGCCCGAGCGCTCCACCCAGTCCAGGACCGTCTCCAGGTCCAGGAACTCCAGGGTGTGGTTGTCCGGCGAGCAGGAGATGAAGCAGTGCGAGCACTCCAGGTTGCAGATCGTGCCGGTGACCTGGAACCAGAGGGTGTCCAGGTGCTCGAGCTCCACCTCCGGTGCGCCCGCCCCCTCCGGGCGGGCGTCCTGCTCGTCCACGACGGGAAGACCACCAGAAGCCATCCTGCTCCGGACGCTGAGGGTGCTGGATTCCAGGGCGCGGAGACCGGTCGTGCCGGCCTCGTGCAGGCCTGCATACACCCGCCCGGGTGGCCCGGTCTCTGCTCGACAAAGTGAACCCGGCAGGCCCGTCGATCGTTCCTCCGACCCCCACCCCCCGAGCATGGACGACCGGAGCTGGAGCTCGGCAGCCGTCTCCGACCGGGGCCGCGTGCGGGACAGCAACGAGGACTCCGTCCTCGAGCTCCCCGGGGACGGCCTCTTCGCCGTGGCGGACGGGATGGGAGGACACGCCGCCGGCGAGGTGGCCTCCCGGCTGGCCGTGGAGACGCTCGAGGATCGCCTCGCCGGCGACCCCTCGCTCCCCTCCGCCGGGCGGATGGCGGAGGCCGTCCGGGACGCCAACCGGTCCATCCTCCGGGACGCGGACGAGAACCCCGGGCGCTCCGGGATGGGCACCACGCTGACGGCCCTGGCGCTGGAGGCGGACGGGCGCTGGCGCATCGGGCACGTGGGCGACAGCCGGGCCTACCTCTATCGCGACGGCGAGCTCAGACAGCTCACCACCGACCACTCCTGGGTCGGGAAGCGGGTCGCCGCCGGGGAGCTCACCAGGGAGGAGGCGCGCCGGCACCCGATGTCCAGCGTCCTGGAGCGCGCCCTGGGCACGTCCCGGGACGTGGAGGTCGACGTGGAAGAGGGCCGGGCCGGGGCCGGCGACCTCTTCCTGCTCTGCTCCGACGGGCTCAGCGACATGCTCCCGCACGCCGAGCTGGAGTCGCTGCTCGGAGAGCACGCCGGGGCGGGGACGGACGGCGGCCCGCAGGACCTCGCTGACCGCCTGGTCAGCGCCGCGAACCGGGCCGGCGGCGGGGACAACATCACCGTGGTGCTGGTGCGACTCTCCGGGTAGGAGCCGGGCGACGAAGCGTCGGGAAGCCGGTCCTCAGTACAGCGCCCGGCCCGTCTCCAGCCTCTCCTCCACTTCCTCGGCCGAGGCCTCGAGCAGCTCCAGCAGCGGCCCCGGATCCTTCCGCTCCGGCGCCGGCTCCAGGGAGAAGACGCGGAAGACGCGGGCGGCGTGATGCAGCGAGCGCCCGAGCCGGGGGAGGTCGATGAGCCCCTTCTCCCCGGACGAGGTCAGGCGCTGGACCTCGCCGCTCCGACGGACCAGCAGGATGCGGAGGTCCAGCATCCCGGGGTACCACGGGTAGTCGATGAACACGGTGCCGGGCTCGCGCCCCCAGTCCTTCTCCAGCCGCCGCTCCAGCTTCCGCACCAGCGACGGGCGGCTCTCCACCCACGGGGCGATGCCGTCCGGGAGCTCGTCGCCGAAGAGCTCGATCAGTCGCTTCGGCAGCCTCCGGTCCACCAGCGACTCCCGCAGGCGGCCCACCACGTCCGACTCCTCCTCCGACGCCCGCTGTCCCAGGGCGTTCATCAGCTGATCGTCGGTGCGGCCCGGCAGCTCGTCCCGGGAGAGGAGACCGGCCTCCAGCGCCGTCTCCACCAGCCGGCGGAAGGCGGCGGTGGCGGCGCGCACGGCGTGGTGCCAGTAGACGTTCCGGAACATCTGGTACTTGGAGAAGAGCAGCGACTCCAGGGCCGAGATCCCCTTCTCCGTGACGGCCACCTCGGGCCCGTCGCCGTCGGGGTGCCGTGCCACGGTGAGCGCGTCCAGCAGGCGGTCCACGTCCACGTTGCCGTAGGGCACCCCGCAGAAGAGGGAGTCCCGGCGGAGGTAGTCGATCTTGTCCAGGTCCAGGGAGCCCGCCACCAGCCCCTGCAGCGGATGGGAGGACTCGCCGCGGATCAGCTCGGCGATGCGGGCCGGCGCGTCGGGGTGGACCCTCTTCAGGGCCCGCTGGATGGACGGGGCGGTGAGGAAGCGCTCGGCCACCTCCTCGTGGTGGCCCGGGATCCACCCGGTCTCCAGCTCCTCCATGGCGTGGGAGAAGGCGTAGTGGCCCACGTCGTGGAGCAGCGCCGCCAGGGCGATCACCGGGAGGGCCTCGCGCTCGTCCGGCGTGAGCAGGTTCAGCTCGCCGTTCTCGTCCAGGCGCGACAGGGCGCGCCGGGTCAGGTGATACACCCCCAGCGCGTGCAGGAAGCGGGTGTGGACGGCGCCGGGATAGACCAGGTGGGCGAAGCCGAGCTGCTTCACCCTCCGGAGCCTCTGGAACTCCGGCGTGTCCACCACCGCCGCGGCCTCGGGAGCCAGGCGGATGTTCTGCCACAGCGGGTCCCGGACCGTCCGGGCCCGCAGTCCCCCCTCCCGGCTCACCGGGCCGCCGACGGGGCGGTCGTCAGTACAGCGCCTCCGCCAGGTGCTCCGGGAACTTCGGGAACCGGTCCAGCCACTCGCCGCGCTGGCTCCGGAGCTCGCCGAGCTTCCGCTCCAGCTCCTCCTGCTCGTAGTGGGCGCGGAGGCGGAACTTCGACGGCGCCACGTGCGGCACCGACTCCGGCACCTCGAAGCCCACGGTCTCGTCCTCGGTCCACTCCACGGCCTCCCGGGCGATGGCACGGAGGATGGCCACGGTGTCCTGGATCCGGATGTCGGCGGCCTGGTCCCCCTCGCCGATGCGCCCGGTGTTGAGGATGTAGCAGTGGAGGTCCGGGTTCTCGGTGAGGAGGTCGTGGAAGATGTCGCCCTCCTCGCCGGCGGGGCCGACGATGAAGGGGTTGGTGCCCACGACGCGGACCTGCTCGCCCTTGGCGTCCGGGTCCGCCGCCGAGGTCTTGATCGACTCCCCGAGCATGAAGGCCACCGCCGCCTGCTCCGGCGTCAGCCGGCCGACGGCCGGGACCAGCGGATTCCGGGTGATGAAGAAGATGTCGGTGATCTCGGGGACGTCGATGGTGTCGTCGGTGTTCTTGACCTCGTCGATGGGGACGATGGCCCGACCGTTCTTGGTGAGCTTCGAGTTGAAGAAGTCCACCGTGCCGTCGTCCTCCACCCACACGTTCTCCATCAGCGCCCGGGAGCTGATGGCCGCCTGGTAGAGGGCCTCCTGGTCGTCGGGGCTCAGCCCGTCGGTCTTGATGTAGAAGCCGCCGCCCTCGGTGCCCTTGCAGAAGGCGTCCTCGGTGAGCACCACGACGTCGTCCTGCCGGACCCGGACGAGCTCGCCCTCGTCGGTGTCCATGTCGTAGTCGTGGCAGGTGAGGCTCGTCTTCCCGGTGCCGCTGAGGCCGAAGAACAGGTAGCCCCGGTCCCGGAGCCTCCCGGTCTCCTCGCTCCGCGCACGGACCACCTTGCTCCCGGCGTGCAGGCCCAGGTGGCCGTCCTGCTTCGCCCGGTACATGGTCTGCCGGAGGAAGGACTTCTTGATCTCGCCGAAGTAGTCGGAGTTGAGCACGTAGGTGGCGCCCGTCTCCGTGTCGACGAGGATGGCGCGGTCGCCGGGCCACTCCGGGATGTCGATGGTCACGAAGTCCGGCTCGGCGTCCGGATCCTCCGCCGGCTCCAGGCTCCCGTGGAACATGAGCGCCAGCCGGGCGAACTCCTTCGTCACGAAGAGCCGGCAGTGGTACGAACCGTAGCGGTTCTCCGTCCCGATCTTCCGGTCGAGACGGATGAGGTCGGCGTCCTCCAGGTAGTCGTGAACCCGGTCGACCGTGGCCAGGTCCTCCTCGGTCACCTCTCCGTCCACCGTGGTCCGGGTGGCCTCGGCCGTGCGGGAGCGGGCCTCCGTCACGAAGGCCGCGCTGCCGTACTCGGTGGTCGTCTCGTGGTGCGAGGCGAGCTCCCGCAGCTCCTCGCGGCTCGGGTTCTCGATGACGCTGGCGTTCGGGGGGTTCGGGTCGGCGGCGATCTTCACCTGTGTCAGCTCCTCGAAGTGTGGCGCTCGTGTCGTGTCCGTCCGTTCATCGTGCGGTCCGGGCGACGCTCCTCCCCGCCCGACGAGACGGTCGTCCGTTCGGCCCGGACCGCGGAGCGCGACCGGACCCGTCCCGCGACGGATCGCCTGCGGGAACGGCGGGGGAGAGTCGGCGGGCGTGTCGGTCTTCGCCCGGCGTCGAGGATTTCCTCATTCTGCAATTAGCTCGCCATCGTCGAGGCCGCCCTTCTCCCGGGCCTGAGCGTCCACCACGGAGATGGCTGCCAGGTGTGCGATCTCCGCGGCGGACGCCCCTCTCTGCAGGACGTGCACCGGCTCGGCCATGCCGAGCAGCACGGGTCCGATGGCCTCGGCTCCCCCCAGATCGGCCAGGAGCTTGTAGGCCGAGTTGGCGGCGTCGAGGTTCGGGAACACCAGCACGTTGGCCGGCTCGTCCAGGTCGGCGAAGGGATAGACCTGCCGCAGGGTCTCCGCGTTCATGGCCGTGTCGGCCTGCATCTCGCCGTCCACCGTGAGGTCGGGGCGCCGCTCCTTCACCATGCTCACCGCCTCCCGGACCTTCCTCGCCGCCGGGTGGCGGGACGAGCCGAAGTCCGAGAAGGAGAGCATGGCGACCCGGGGCTCGACGCCGAAGCGGACGGCGAACTCGGCACAGACGATGGCGATCTCCGACAGCTCCTCGGCCGTGGGGTCCGGGTTCACCGTGGCGTCGGCCACGATGTACAGCTCGTCGGAGAAGACCATCAGGTACAGTCCGGCGACCCGGGGGGTCTCCACCTCGGGACCGATGGCCTGCAGGGACGGCCGCAGCGCGTCGGGATAGTACTGGTCGGCGCCGGTGAGCAGCGTGTCCGCATCGCCGGACTCGACCAGCATGGCCCCGAAGTACATGGGGTCCCGCATGCGGGCCCGGGCCTCGGCACGGGTGATCCCCTTCCTCTGCCGGGCCTCCCAGAAGCGGCCGGCGTACCGCTCGCGCCGATCCCGCGTCTCCGGGGACTCCGGGTCCTGGATCTCCACGCCACGCAGGTCCACCTCCTCCCGCTCGGCCACCTCCCGGATCTTCTCCTGCCGGCCCACCAGCACGGGCGTGCCGATGCCCTCGTCCCGGATCACCGTGGTGGCGCGGACCACGCGCTCGCACTCCCCCTCCGGGAGGACGATCCGCTTCGGGGAGCGGCCCGCCTGGTTGATGATGCGCCGCATGAACTCGCGTCCGGGGCCCAGCCGGGCCTCCAGCTCCGCGCGGTATTGCTCCAGGTCCACCTCGCGCCGGGCGACGCCGGTCTCCATGCCGGCCCGGGCCACCGCCGGCGCCACGCTCAGCAGCACCCGTGTGTCGAAGGGCTTGGGGATGAGGTAGTCCGGCCCGAAGTGCAGGCGCTCGCCGCCGTAGGCCGCCGCCACCGCCTCCGGGACGTCCTCCCGGGCCAGCTTCGCCAGGGCCCGGGTGGCGGCCATCATCATCTCGTCGTTGATGGCCCGGGCGCGCACGTCGAGCGCGCCCCGGAAGATGAAGGGGAACCCCAGGACGTTGTTCACCTGGTTCGGGTAGTCCGAGCGGCCCGTGGCCACGATGGCGTCCGGGGCGGCCTCCTCCACGTCCTCCGGCATGATCTCCGGCACCGGGTTCGCCATGGCGAAGACGATGGGCCGCTCGCTCATGGCGGCCACCATCTCCCGGTCCACCACGTCCCCGACGGAGAGGCCCACGAAGACGTCGGCCCCCTCCATGGCCTCGGCCAGGGTCCTCATCTCCGTGTCGCGGGCGAACTGCCCCTTGTAGGGATCCATCTGCTCGCGGCCCTCGTACACGACGCCGGCGGAGTCCGCCATGGTGATGTTCTCCCGGCGGGCCCCGAGGCGGAGATAGTGCTCGGCGGTGGCCACGGCGGCTCCCCCGGCGCCGGAGAAGACGATCTTCACGTCCTCGATGGACTTGTCCACCAGGTGCAGGGCGTTGACCAGGGCCGCCCCGGAGATGATGGCGGTGCCGTGCTGGTCGTCGTGGAAGACCGGTATGTCCAGTCGCTCCCGCAGCTCCCGCTCGACGCGGAAGGAGCGCGGCGCCCGTATGTCCTCCAGGTTGATGCCCCCCACCGTGGGCTCGAGCATCTCGCAGAACCGGATCACGTCCTCGGCGCCGCCGGCGTCCAGCTCCAGGTCGAAGACGTCGATGTCGGCGAAGCGCTTGAAGAGGACCCCCTTGCCCTCCATGACGGGCTTCGAGGCCTCGGGGCCGATGTCGCCGAGCCCCAGCACGGCGCTTCCGTCCGTGACCACGGCCACCAGGTTCCCCCGGGCCGTGTACCGGTAGCTCTCCTCCGCGCTGCGGGCGATCTCCCGGCACGGCTCGGCCACGCCGGGCGTGTACGCCAGCGACAGGTCCCGCTGAGTGTGGGTGGGCTTGGTGGGGACGACCTCGATCTTCCCGGGCCGGCCCTCCGAGTGATACCTGAGCGCGTCGGTTCGTGGCGACATGGATCTTCCCGTCCGCTCTGCTTCGAGTGCGGCGGCCGCGCGCCGGGCGCTGCTGCGGCGCGAACCCCGGCCTGCCGGCCGCGTTCTCCCCGGGCGAGCCCGGAGCGAACTGCAATGATAGGCGAAGCGGGGCCGTTCTTGACACCCCTCGACAGCGTGAACCACATTCACCGGCGTCGCTCACCGCGGACAGGTCGCCGAAGAGCCCGCTCCCACCGGAGGTGTCGTTCCCGTGGAGATCAGGTCCGGACGCATGGTCCACCTCGGATACGGGAAGTACTGGCGGGCCGACGGCATCACGGGGCTCGTCCCCGTCGAGGAGGACCGCGGACCCGGCCGCCGGACGAAGGTCTTCGTGGAGGGGCAGGCGGAGCCGATCGTCGCCTCCCGCACGGAGGAGGCGATCCTGGAGGACATGCAGTCCGAGGTCGAGCAGAGCTCCCGTGCCCTGGAAGCGCGCGAGGCGGCCTCCGACCTCCTGGAGCGCCTGCGGGGACTCTCCCCGGTCCTGCGCCGGATGCTGCGCAGCGAGGGCGGGCTCGACCTGGAGCACTGGATCCGGCGGCTGGAGTCGGTGACCGGCGACCGCGAGGGGGCGCCCGGCGAGGCCACCGACGACTCCCAGGAGGACCTCTTCCCCGGCGTCTGACCGGCGTCTGACGGCCGGGCGCCCCTGCCCGGGCCGGGTCTGGCCCGCCTCTTGCCACCATTGGGTCCCGACAGGCGTTCGGCCCCGCCGGCCCATCTCCTCGCATCCACCCGCTTCCCGTTGACCCCAGACACCGGTTCGAGCCCCGAGCCCGCCCCCGTCGTGATCCGCCCCTCGGACGAGGAGGAGCGGGAGCGCCTGCTCGCGCGGGCCCAGGAGCACGGGTGGGAGGTGGACGCACCGACCTCGACCGACGGGGGCGGCGGGTCGCCCCCGCGCTGTCCGCCGGGCCTGGAGGAGCCGGAGGAGGCCGCGCTGTGCCGGGCCCTCCTGGAGGGTACCCGGGACGACGCCCTGATCGCCGACGATGCCGGAACGATCCGCTTCATCAGCCGGGGGCTCGCCGCCGCCGCCGGCTCGGAGCCCGCCGGGCTCGTGGGAGAGCCGGCGGACCGCGCCCTGGGCCTCATGGAGCTCCCGAGCTTCGCGGAGCTCCGGACCATGCTGTCCACCGTGAGCAGCGCCCGCATGGAGGCGGAGCTCGTGGACCGGGAGGGCGAGGAGCGATCGGTGCTCCTCCGCGGGGTGAGCGTCTCGCTGTCGCCGGACCAGCGGCGCTACGTGTGGTTCGTCACCCCGCTGAGCCGCGTCCGCACCGTGGAACAGGCGAACCGCTTCCTTCGCTCCGAGCTGGAGACCAAGTCCCGGGTGCTGGCGCTGGTCAGCCACGAGCTCCGGACGCCGCTCAACGTGATCCTCAGCCAGCTCTCCCTGCTCGAGGCCGAGCTGCGCGGGCCCCTCACCGACGAGCAGATGGGCTGCGTGTCCCGCTCCCTGGAGGCGGGCCGGGGTCTGCTGTCGCTCATCAACGACATGATCGACTTCGCGAAGCTGGAGAACGGCGACCCCGACCTGGAGATCCAGCGGTTCCGGCCCGCCGACCTGGTGGAGGAAGCGGTGGAGACGATCTCCGCGGCGGTGGCCGAGGACACCGAGCTGGAGCTGGCCGTGTCCGTGCCGGAGGAGCTGGAGGTGGAGGCCGACTTCGCCCGTACCCGCCAGATCCTGCTCAAGCTGCTCTCCAACGCGGTCAAGTACAGCGACGGCGGCACGATCGGCGTCACGGTCCAGCGCGCGGAGCCGCCGGGGGCCTACGGGGCCGGGCGGGCGGAGCACGGCTACGTCGGGTTCGACGTGAGCGACACCGGTGCGGGGCTGGCTCTCCAGGACGTGGACCGGGTGTTCGAGCCCTTCGAGCAGGCGACGGACGTGCTGAGCCGGACCGCCGGCGGCACGGGCCTGGGGCTGGCCATCGCGCGCCGCCTGGCCCAGCTGCAGGGCGGCGACCTGCTGGTCCACCGCGCCTCCTCCGAGGGGTCCGTCTTCCGGCTCTACCTGCCGGAGGCCGGCTGACCGCGAACCGGACCCGCCCGTGAGCACCCCGGCGCCGGTGCCGCCTCCCGTGCGCGCGCTCCTGACCGCGACGCTGGCGGCGCTGATCGGCGCACCGGGCGTCGGCGCCGAGCCGTCCGGCACGCGGGCGTCGGCGCCGCTGCAGGCCACGGCCGACACCCTTCCGGAGCCCCCGGCTCCCGGCGACTGGAACGCCCCCCGTGCCCTGGAGATCGTCCGGACGGTGGCGGAGGCGCGCCGTCGGCACCCCTACGGCGACACCACCCTCCACTCCTTTCGGGCCCGTGCCGAGGGCCACACCTACTTCCTCTTCGACCCGGGGCCGGCGGCCTCCCTCCTGGGAGCCCCGGGCGGCACGCGGCTCGTCCGCGCCGACCAGGTGGCGCTCCGGATCGCATGGAGGCGGCCCGGTTACTCGCGGCAGACCATCGTGGGGCGCCGCTCGGAGAGCCTGCTCCCCACCCGGATCCAGTACCACGCCGACCACCTGCGGGTGCTGCTCGAGAACTTCGACAGCACCATCTCCATGGGACGCGGCACGGAGGTGAGGAACGTCCCGCACCCGGCCGCGCCGGGGGCCCTCTCGGCCTACGAGTACCGGCTGGCGGACTCGCTGGAGGTGCGGCTCGCCGGCGAGCGGCGCCGGCTCTACCGTCTTCAGGTCCGCCCCCGGGATCGGACGCGCCCGGCGGTGGTCGGAGAGATGTTCGTGGACGGAGACGAGCCGGCCGTGGCCCGTCTGTCGGTGACCTTCACCCCCCCTTCCTACCGTGACCCGCAGCTCCAGCACGTCTCCGTGGACCTGGAGTCGGGCCTCATCGACGGCGAGTACTGGCTCCCCGTGCGGCAGACCACCGAGGTCCACCGGCAGTCCACCTGGCTGGACGTGCCCGCCGGCGGGACGATCCGGACCCGCTTCCGCGTCACCGACTACGAGCTCAACCCCGGGGACCCGGTGCGGGTCTCGCCGGGGGAGCGGCTGGTGAGCCGGCCCGACTCCGTCCTGGCCCGGTACGGGGGCTGGGAGCGCGGACTCTTCCAGGGGCCGGCCGGAGGGACCCGGCAGCCGGGCACCGGGGACGCGGACCTCCGGGAGGTGCGGGAGCGCGCCCGCCGGCTGGTGGGGAGGCGCACCCTGTCCGGGCTCGCCCCCTCCAGGCTGTACCTGCCCGACGCGTCGCACGCCCTCCGGGTCCGCCGCGGCGAGGGCGTGCTGGTCGGCGCCGGCGTCCGGCACCGGGGTGCCGGCTGGGAGGCCTCGGCCTGGGCCGGCTACCCGTTCGGTGCGGAACGGCCGGAGGCCCGGGTGGCGGTGGGGAGCGAGGGCCGGAGCGGGCCGGTCGTGCAGGGGTGTCTCCGGTGTCTCTCCGACATCGGGCCCTTCGCCGCCTCCTCCGGTGTGGGGGGCTCCCTGTCGGCCCTGGCCGGGAGCGGCGACTTCCGCGATCCCTGGTTCCGCTCGGGCGCCGAGGCGGCCTGGCGCTTTCCCCTCGGTGGAGGCGGCCTGCGGCTCGCCGCCGCCTGGGAGGAGCACGTGGCCGCGGCGGCGGTGCCCGGGCCCCAGTCGGGGCCGGACGCCCGTCCGATACGGCCGATAAGGGAGGGGGAGACCGCCCGGCTCAGCGCCGGAGTGGAGGCGCCCCTGGGTCGCTTCCTGGGCGCCGGGTGGCGGGCGGAGCTCTCGGGGGAGGGCGCCGCGGAGGAGGCCGGCGACTTCGGCTACAGCCGGGCCCTGCTGCGGGTGGAGGGGCGGAGTCCCCCACCGGCGGAGCAGCCCGTGTCGTGGAGCCTCCGCCTGGCCGCCGGCGCGGCCGGCGGCGACGTGCCCGCCCAGCGCCTCTTCCTGCTCGGCGGCCGGGGCACGGTGCCCGGCTACCGCTTCCGTCCCTGGGGAGGCGACCGGGTGCTGCTGGGCCAGCTCGGGGCCGCCGTCGACGTGGCGCCCCCGTGGATCCGGGCCCGGGCTCGCGCCTCCGCCGGCTGGACCGGGATCGGCGGCGCGGGCGAGCGTGCCGCCGGACGCCTGGGCGTCGGCGAGAGCGGCGGCGTGCGGCCCTCGGTGGGCGCCGGCGTGGGGCTCTTCTGGGACCTGCTCCGGGTGAACGTGGACCGGGGACTCCGGAACGGCCGGTGGAGCCTCAACGTCTCCGTCGACCCGGAGTTCTGGCCGGTCCTCTGACCCCCCGGGATTCCGCTCCCCACGGGGGGATTTCCCTCTCGTCTCAGCTCCCGGCCCCGGCGTCGGCGGGCACGGCGGGTCCCGCCTCCTCCGACTCCCGCAGGTACCAGCGGAAGAAGATCACGCCCATGACGGACCACAGGACGAGCCCCCCGCCGAACTTCATGACCAGACCCGCCACCTGCTGGTCGGCCAGGGCCGAGACCCCGAAGACCGGCGGCGCCAGCTCGTAGGTGGCGTACGCCGGGTACTCGGCGTAGACCAGCATCAGGCCCACGATGGTGCCGGGGATCGTGTTCAGGAAGAGGTAGGCCAGCTTCCAGACCTCACGGAATCCGGGCCGCTCGGGGACCGGCGAGACGATGGGCCACCAGAAGAGCGCGCCGGCGACGAGCGACAGGGCGTCCAGGGCGAAGGACCCGACCTGCGTGGCCATGAGCGTGTCCAGGACCACCGGCCAGTGCGTGCCCACCAGCACCACGTTGAAGAGGACGAACGCCACCATCGGCCGCGTCGCCGCCTCCAGGATCCGGCCGGCGGTCCCGGCGTCCAGGGCCCGTCGCAGGGTTCCGTCCGGGAGCCCCCGGAGCATCAGGGGCGCGGCCGCCATGGAGATCAGCGTGTACTGCACCATGTGGGCGGTGGCCAGGTAGGTGGCGCCGAGGGCCGCCAGCGGCCAGTCCAGCGCCGCCCAGAGCAGGAGGAGCCCCAGGGCGAAGGAGCCGGGCTCCCCGCCGTCCCGCTCGCCCGGCTCCGAACCGCGCCACAGGAGCCAGTAGGCCAGGGCCAGGCCGCCCACCAGGAGCCAGACGCCCACGTAGGGCTGCCAGGCCCAGCTCCAGTAGCCCGACTGGGCCGAGCACCACCACTGCACGGCTCAGCCTCCTCCCGGAGCGGAGCCCGACGGCGCGTTCGCCGCCCCGGTGACGGCGGCCGTGCCCTCGCGGGCCAGCGCCCGGAGGTCCTCGACCCACGCCCTCTGCCGCGTCCCGGTGGGATACATGAGCCGGAGCCGGCCGTCGGGAGTGAAGACCAGCACGTGGGCGGCGTGCCCCACCGTGTATCCGTCCCCGGGCTCCCCGGGACCCGAGGCCGTGGTGTCGATCTGCGCCGGGGGGAGGCCGTAGCCCTGCATGATCCGGTTCACCTGGTCGCGGCTCCCCCGGAGCCCGACGAAGGATTCGCTGAAGTTGTCCAGCCAGCTCCGGAGCCGGGGAAGGGTGTCGCGGGCGGGGTCGGTGGAGACGAAGACCACCTCGACCCGCTGCTGCAGCTCCATGGGGAGCTTCTCGTACGCCGCGCCCAGGGTGGCCATCTGCACCGGGCAGGCGTTGGGGCAGTGGGTGTATCCGAAGAAGAGGAGCGCCACCTCCCCCTCCGTCTCCCGGCGGAAGTCGTAGGGCTCGCCGTCGGTGGCCGTCAGGGTGAAGTCTCCCTTGAGCCTGGCTTCCGGGAGCACGGCTCCGTGGAGCCCGCTGTCCAGCGAGGCCGAGGGCCGGCCCCGACCGCCGTCGTCGCCGCAGGCCGCCACGCCGGACGCCAGCAGCGCCGCCGCCAGCAGGGGAAGGACCGACCGCACGCCCGCGCCGCGCCGGATGGCGATCGGACTCTCGTCGGATGCTCTCATCGTGGATGCCCCGGGGGTCTGGTGGTTCGGACGTCCGGCGGCCTCCCGTACACGGGAGACCCCGCCAGGGTGTCGCCTGCCGTCATCGGATGGGCCCGAACGCCCAGCTGAGGTCCGCGAAGAAGACGCGGCCCGGCTCCGGGATCTGGGTCCCCGTGAAGGGGTTCTTCGCGTTCAGGTGATTCACGTACTGCTCGTCCGCCAGGTTCTCCACGCCGAGCCGCAGGCGCAGGCCCCTGTACACCCGGACACCGCCCTTGAGGTCGGCGGTGACGTATCCGTCGGTGACCCCCTCTCCCAGCTCCCGGGCGACGCGCTCCTGGTCGGCGACGCCCGTCACGCCGGCCTGCACGAAGAAGCGACCCTGCCGGGGCTCGAACCGGGCCCCCAGGCTGCCGCGCATCGGGGCGAGCCCGATGACCGGCCGGTCACGGGTCAGATTCCGGCCCCGCAGGTAGTTCGTGGAGGCGCTCAGCGTGAGGCTCTCGGTGACCCCCACGTCGGCCGACGCCTCGAAGCCCCAGAACTCCGCCTCGCCGTTCACGTAGCGGAACACGGTCTCCGGGCTCAGGGGCAGCCGCTTCGGCAGATCCGTCGCCTCGATGGTGATGTAGTCGTCCATGTGCCGCGCGAAGACGTTGAGCTGCAGGGCCAGCCGCGGGTAGCTGGCCTCGAGCCACAGGTCGGCCTGGTTGCTGCGCTCCGGGGCCAGGTCGGGATTCCCCATGAACTCGGCGCTGGTCTGGGCCTTGGTCGCCGGGATCCTGTCGGAGTAGCGCTCGGTGGCGTCGGCCGTGCGCACCGCGGATCCCGCCCCCAGGCTCACCGTCCAGTGGCGGCCGAGGTCGTACCCCAGGGTCAGGGCCCCGCTCACGTTGGTCTCGTCCTGCTCCAGCGAGCCCGTGGCGTTCTGGCGGAAGAAGGCACTGGCCGTGTCCGCCTCCGCGCGCACCCGGTCCAGGCGCGCCGTCCCCGACAGGCGGACGTCGTCGCCGAACCGCCGGGTGATGCGTCCGTAGCCGCCGGCGTCGGTGATCGTGGCGTCGGGCCACATCAGATCCTCGAAGAGGAGGGTGTCGTCGCTGTCCCGTCGGATCGTGCGAACGGCGTTGCGCGTGGCGCTGTAGACGTCGCCGCCGGTCTCGAACCTCCAGGCGTCGCCGGCGGCCCACTTCGAGTTGAGGCGGCCGCCCCAGACGTTCACCCCGGCGTCCACCCGGACGTCCAGGGCGAAGGGGGGCATCCGCCCCTCCATGGGCCGGGAGGTGGGCTTGCCCTCGTTGTTCATGGCGTGCTCCACGTCGTTCACGTAGCCCATGACCTCCAGGTGGCGGAGGGCGCCCTCGCTCCGGTCCAGCTCCCAGCGGCCGTTGAGGTTCAGCGTGTGGAAGAGCTCGGCGTTCAGCAGCCGTCCCGGGTAGTCGATGGCCCCCTGGTCCTGGTAGCCGCCGCCCAGGACCACCTTCGAGTTCTCGCTCACGTCCACCCCGATCTTGCCGCGGCCCTCGGCGGACTCGTAGTCGCCGGGGATCACGGTGCCGTCGCCGGACTCGTAGTCGTTGCCCTGCCGCCAGGCGCCGAGCGCCCAGTAGGAGACGGATCCCCTGCGACCCGACAGGTGACCCGTGGTCTCGGCGGCGTTCAGGTTGGCGTCGTAGCCGGAGGAGACCTGACCGCGGAGGCCCTCGCTTCCCCGCGAGGGCAGGTTCCGGGTGGTGACCCGGACGGCGCTCAGGTTGCCCGCTCCCAGCGTCAGGGCGTACGGCCCCTTCACCACCTCGATGTCGCTGATGGCGCTCGGGTCCAGGTGGGTGAGGGGGGAGTCCATCCGGGCCGGGCCGGCGGGGAACATCCTCGTTCCGTCCAGATAGGTGCCCACCTCGGTCTCGCGCAGACCGCGGACGGAGGGGTCGACGCCCAGCGGGCCGCGTCGCACGCCGCTCACGCCGGGGAGGCTCCGGAGCAGCTCGCCGGAGTCCTTCGGGTTCTCGAGCTGGATCTGCTCGGCCTCGAGCCGGGCCTGCGGCTCCAGATCCGGGCGGAGCACCGAGACCTGGATGCCCTGCATCTCCACCGGGCGTGGCTCCAGCTCGAACCGGAGCTCGACGCGGGATCCCCTCTCCACGTCGACGTCCCGCGAGGCGGTCCGGTAGCCCACCGCCGAGGCCGTCACCCGGTACTCCCCGGCCGGCACGGCTCCGATCCGGAACCTCCCCTCCTCCCGGGCCACGGCTCCCAGCTCCGCGTCCTCCACGCGCAGCGTGGCGCCGGGAATCGGCTCCCCGGAATCGCCGGCCACCACCTGGCCGGTGACGACGGCCTGCTGGGCCGCGGCGGAGCCGACGCCGGCCACCAGGATCGCGGCGGCCACTGCCATGAGCGCCCGACCGACGACCCCGAGCATGCGGCCCCCGGTGTCTCGTGTGTCTCCAGCGATCCCGTCGTCCGATGCATCGGTGTACTTCGTCATCCTGTTCCTTCCCTCCGGCGTTCTCCCCACCGCCGGGGTCCCCGGTTCGATGCGCCGGTCCGGGTGAGACGCCTCCGTCGGGGAGGCGCCGCCCGGCCCGCGGGGGACGCGGCGGTGCGATGGGTGGTCCTGTGGCGAGTTCGGCTGCGGCACCCCGGTCGGGGCGCCCGTCCCGGGAAGGACCCGGGTCGTCAGGCCGGGATCGCGGGAGGTGCGTTGGCGAAGGGAAGGAGATAGGCGGCCGTCCGGGGGACCCGTCCCCGGTCGACGCGTGACGTCGCCGTCAGATCGGTCTCCAGCGCCGTCGGCAGCGACGGCGCCGCCGCGGCGTCCAGTGCGACGGCGGCAGCGTGGCAGTTGCCGACGCAGGTGCAGGGTCCGTCGGGGGGAGCCTGGAGGGGGAGCTGGCCGGTCCCGACGGCGATCTCGACGCCAGCCGCGGAAGCGTGGTCCGGCGCCCCGTCCCGGTGATGGTGGGGACAGTCGTGGACCCCGTACGCCTCGCCGGCGAGACCGGCCAGGAAGATCGCGCCCAGGAGGACGCTCACGGCTGCTCTCAGGGGTCGGGGCTGCATCGTGCTCCGGATGGTTGTGGCTCGCGCCCGTTCCCGCCGTGGGGGATCCCCACGATCAGGGTGTAGTGAAACTCCCCACCGCCCCGTGAGGTTCCACCGGCCAAGCGCGTCCACACGGGGTTTCTGATCGCCATTCTAGGGCTTGGCGGCGTACCAGCTCTCGCCGACGCCGATCTCCACCTCCAGGGGCACGTCCAGCTCCATGGCCCCCTCCATCTGCTCCCGGACGAGGTCACGGGCCTCGTCCACCTCGCCCCGGCGCACCTCGAAGATCAGCTCGTCGTGCACCTGAAGCAGCATCCGGGCGCCCCCGGGCAGCTGCCGGTGGAGACGGATCATGGCGATCTTGATCATGTCCGCCGCCGTCCCCTGGATGGGCGAGTTCGTGGCCGTCCGCTCGCCGAAGCCCCGGACGCCGGGATTTCGGGACTTGATCTCCGGAATATAGCGGCGGCGGCCGGAGAGCGTCTCCACGTAGCCCCGGTCCCGGGCGGTCTCCTTCATCCGCTCCAGGTAGTCGGCCACGCCGGAGAAGCGCTCGAAATACTGCTCGATGAACTCCTCGGCCCGGGAGCGGGAGATGCCCAGCTGCCGCCCCAGGGCGCCGGGCCCCTGGCCGTAGATGGTGGCGTAGTTGATGGTCTTGGCCTGCTCGCGCATCCCGCCCTGCACCTGCTCCGGCTCCACGCCGAAGATCCGGGCGGCCGTCTCCCGGTGGATGTCCCGGCCCTCCCGGAAGGCCGACACGAAGGCCTCGTCGCCCGAGAGGTGCGCCAGCACCCGGAGCTCCACCTGCGAGTAGTCGGCGGCCAGGAAGCGCCAGCCCTCCTCCGGGACGAAGCCCTTCCTCACCTCGCGGCCCAGGGCCGAACGGATCGGGATATTCTGCAGGTTCGGATCGGAGGAGGAGAGCCGACCGGTGGCGGCGCGGGTCTGGTTGAAGCTGGTGTGCAGGCGGCCGGTCTCCGGGTTCACCATCCCCGGGAGCTTGGAGACGTAGGTGGAGTTGAGCTTGTCGAGCTCCCGGTAGTCGAGGATGAGGCGGGGGACCTCGTGTCCCTCCTCCGCCAGCTCCGTGAGCACGCTCTCGTCCGTGGACGGGCCCGTCTTCGTCCGCTTCTTCACCGGGAGCCCCAGCTCCTCGAAGAGCAGCTCCCGCAGCTGGGGCACCGACCGGAGGTTGACCTCCTCGCCCGCCACCTTGGCGATCTCCTCCTCCACCAGCTCCAGCTCGCGGGTGATGCGCTCTTCCAGGTCCCCGAACACCTCCCGGTCCAGCCGGATCCCGGCCCGCTCCATGGCGGCCAGCACCGGGATCAGCGGCACTTCGAGCTCCTCGAAGATCTCCTCCTGCCCGTGCTGCTCCAGTTCCTCGGCCAGCACGCCGGCCAGGCGGAGCGTGAAGTCGGCGTCCTCGCAGGCGTAGTCCACCGCCTCCTCCACCGGCACCTCGGCGAACGAGATCTCGTCGGAGCCGCTGCCCGCCACCTCGTCGTAGGGGGTGAGCTTCCGCTTCAGCTTCTCCATTACCAGGACGTCCAGGCCGACCTCCCGCCGGCCGGGATCGGCGCAGTAGGCGGCCACCGAGGTGTCGAACTCGATGCCCCCCAGCTCCACGCCGGCCCGCTCCAGGACCAGGAGGTCGTACTTGATGTTGTGGCCGACCTTCGGCACGTCCGGGTCGCCCAGGAAGTCGCGGAGAGCCTCCATCTCGGGGCCGGTGATCGACGGGAGGTTCTCCTCCACGTCCACGGTCTCGAAGAGCTCGTCCTGGGCCCCGGAGACGTGGCCGAAGGGCAGGTACCAGGCCCGGCCCGCCTCGTCGGAGACCGAGACGCCCACCAGCTCGGCCCGCATGGGATCGGTGGAGGTGGTCTCGGTGTCCACCGCCACCAGCTCCGCCTCCCGCCATCGCTCCACCAGCTCGTCGACGCGGCCGGCGCTCTCGACCAGCTCGTAGTCCTCCTCGCCCTCCGCCGGCCCCTGCCCCTCGTCGTCCGGAACGTACTCGCGGGCCAGGCTGTGGAACTCGAGCTCCAGGAAGAGCTCCCGCAGCCGCTCCCAGTCCGGCTCCTGACGCCGGAGCTCCTCCAGGTCGAGCTCCACCGGAGCGTCCCGCCGGATGGTGACCAGCTGCTTCGACAGCCGCGCGTCCCCCTCGTGGTCCTCCAGGGCGTTCCGGGCCCGGGTGAGCTCCACCTCGTCCTCGTGCTCCAGGATCTCCTCCAGCGAGGCCCAGCTCCGGAGCAGCTTCGGCGCCGTCTTCTCGCCGATGCCGGCGACCCCGGGCACGTTGTCCGAGCTGTCGCCGATGAGCGCCAGGTAGTCGGTCACCTGCTCCGGGGGCACGCCCAGCTTCTCCTCGGCGTTCTCCGGCCGCACCCACTCCTCCGGCACCGGCGACGCGCCGCCGCGGCCCGGGTTCAGGAGCCAGGTCCGGGGGCCGACCAGCTGGTAGAAGTCCTTGTCGCCGGAGATGATGACCGTCTGCAGGCCCTCCTCCTCGGCCTGCTCGGCCAGGGTGCCGATGACGTCGTCGGCCTCCCAGTTCTCCTCCTCGAGCACCGGGATGTTGAACGCCTCGACCAGGGCGCGGCACCGGGGGATCGACGCCTCCATCTCCTCGGGCATCTTCCTGCGGGTGGCCTTGTACTCCGGATGCACCTCCTCCCGGAAGCTGTGGCCGGCGTCGAAGACCACGCCCAGGTAGTCCGGGTCGTGCTCCTCCAGGAGGTCGATCAGGAACCGGGTGAGCCCGAAGGGGGCCGAGGTGTTCTCGCCGCTGGAGGTGGTCAGCGGCCGGCTGATCATGGCGTAGAACGCCCGGTACATGAGGGCGTAGCCGTCCACCAGGAAGAGGGTGGGCCGGTCGAACTCGGGATCTGGGAGCTCGTCGCTCAAGGCGTTCGTGGTCGGCTGGAGGCGTGGCTCGCGGGCGAACTGCGCTGCCGGGAACGCCGGAGGGACGGACCCTCCGGCCCTTCACATCCCTGCAGGAGCCGCGCCGGAAGAGCCGACGCGGGTGGTCAGAACTCGTACACCACCCGCGCCATGGCGAACCGCCCCAGCTCGGGAGCCCCCGGGAAGCTGCGGTAGCCGTTGTCGAAGAGGTTGCGGACGTCGAGCTGGAACCGCATCTGGCGGGCTCCCGGAACCCGGTACCCGAGGTTCAGGTCGAAGACGTGGTGCTCCTCGACGTCGCCCACGAAGACGCCGGAGCTGGCGGGAAAGGAGTTCTGGAACCGGTAGTCGACCCCGGAGTTGAAGCCGACGTCCTCGTTCCGGTAGCCCACGGAGCTCTTCACCTTGAAGGTCGGCGCGTTCAGGGCCACCTCCACGCCGTCCGCGGTGAACCGGTCGTCGTTCACCACCGAGACCGCGGCGCCGAGGTTCCAGCGGTCCGTCACCTGGTACTCGGCCTGCAGATCGGCGCCGTAGACGTCCACGTCCCCGAAGTTGCGGTAGGTGAGCAGGAGGCTGGCCGCCTCGGAGGAGACCTGCTCGGGGGTGATCACGCCGCCCGGGATCCGCGCCATGTCGGCGGCGATCTGCTCCGCCGTGGCCTGGGGGACGCCCTCGGCGACGAGCCGCGGCACCAGGTACTGCCCCACCTGCTGACCGCTGAGGAACGCGTTCGGGGTCTCCACCCGCAGGGGTCCGATGAAGTCCTGGATCAGCGTGTAGTAGGCGTCCACCGAGAGCAGCAGCCGCTGGTCCACCAGCCCCCTGTACCCCGCCTCCCAGGTGTTGGTGATCTCCTCCTGGATGGCCGGGATGTCCTGGACGGCCGAGAAGCCCGGGAAGGACTCGAACTCCCCGGTCGTCGGGTTCAGGGCGCGGAGTGCGACCCCCACGTCGCCCTCGGTGGGGATCGGCACCTGGAGGAGCTCCTGCGCGACGGAGGGAGGGAGCTCGGCCGCCACGACGCCGCGGGCGATCCGCCACAGGGTCGGCGTCGTCGTGGGCAGGTAGGTGGTGGCGTCCACGCCCTGCTGGCCGATGGCCGCCGCGAAGGGCGACTTCATCATCGGACGCCCGCCGCTCCGCCGAAACGAGAATCCCCGGTCCGAGGTGCCCATGGCCTGCAGCCCGTAGCTGAAGGGGCCCCCCAGCGGGATCCGGCGCGCCGTGATGTCCAGGAACAGGTTGTTGTTGTCCGGCGTGGAGAAGGCGCGGTTGTAGGTGGCGCGGAGCGTGTGTCCCTCGGCGGGGCTGTACGTGAGCGCCGCCCGCGGCGAGAAGATCAGCTCGTCCAGGATCGAGTGGTAGTCGGCCCGGGCCGCCAGGGTGACGCCCCACCCGGCGCCCAGGTCCGTCTCGGACTGCAGATAGCCTCCCACCTCGGTGAACTTGTCCTCGTCCTCGTAGACCCCGTTGATGCTCCCGTTCGTCCGGGGGTTCGTGTGCAGGAGGTCCACGCCGTAGACGAAGTCCTGGCTCTCGCCCGGCGACAGGCTGTGCTGGAGCTGGCCCACCGCCAGGTAGGAGTCGTCGTCGATGGGCTGGCCCGTCTGCAGGATGTAGGTGTCGCTGGAGTTGCTGGTGTTCAGGTAGCCCTGGGCGTAGAAGTCGTCGACGCTGAGCTCGACCTGTCCGTAGTCGTACGCCCAGTCCTGGACCTGGGCCGCGCCGATCCCCGTCAGGTCGATGCTGCTGACGGCCTGCGTGTGGCCGTAGGAGAAGGTGGCCTCCACGCCGTCGTCGGGTCGCCACTCCGCCTCGGCGTCCACGGTCCACCGCTCCAGGCCGAAGTCACGCTCGCCGATACGGTCGAGCCGCTCCCGGCCCGGCAGCTCGCCGGCGGCGGGCGCGAAGACCTGGCAGGCGGCGTTCTGGAGGCTGTACTGGGCCAGGCACTGTCCGGCCAGGTTCGCGTTCTCCTGCTCCGCGGGATCCTGGTACCGGTAGTCGTCGGCCGTGAAGAACTGCCCGGAGACCTTCACCCCGAACTGGTCCGAGAAGCGCTCCGCCACGCGGGCCTCGCCGTGGAAGGCCCCCTCGGTGGACGACGAGTACCCGGTGACGGCGTCCTGCTGGCGGAGACCGCCGCCCAGGGCCACGGCGCTGCCGGGATCGTCGATGGGCGACCTGGTGATCACGTGCATCACGCCGTTGGCGGCGTTGGGCCCGTACAGGGCCGAGGCCGGTCCGCGCACGATCTCCACCCGCTCCACGTCCAGGTTCGTCGACGGGTTCAGGTGCTGGATGTTCGCCCGCAGCGACGGGACCCGGGCGATCCGGTTGTCGGTCAGGGTGAGGAGCGAGCCGGAGAAGACGTTGTTGAAGCCGCGGACCACCACGTAGCCGCCCTGCAGTCCCGACCGGATCACGTCGACGCCGGCCTGCCCCTCGACGTGATCCATGGTCGTCAGCGCCGGCTCGTCCTGGATCTGCTCCGTGCTGACGACCGACAGCGACGCCGGGGCGTCCAGGAGGCGCTGGACGCCGCGGGAGGTGGTCACCGTGATCGGGTTCAGCTCGTAGCCCCGGGGCTCGAGCGTCACCTGCAGCCGGGTCGACTGCCCGGTCCGGACCTCGACCCCGGTCTCCCGCAGGTCCTCCCAGCCGGGCACCGAGAAGGAGACCGCGTAGGTGCCGGGGGCCAGGTCCGTCACGCGGAACTGGCCGGCGGAGCCGCTGAGCGTGCCCCCGGCCATGGTGCCGGCGGCCGAGAGGACCTCGACCCGGACTCCCTCCAGCGGCTCACCCGACTCCGCGTCGCTCACGGATCCCACGATGGCCCCTTCCTGCGCCAGGAGCGGCCCGGCCGAGAGGAGAGCGAACCCGACGAGGAGGAAGAGGGCACGAAGGGACCGCCCGGTGACGCTGCGCATCGAATACCTCGGGAGCCGGAGGAGGGTGCTGTGGTGAGACGGGCCCACGTCTCGATAGATAGGCCCGGAGGGATAGGAATGCGCCCCCGATGCTGTCGTGTCAAGAAGGCGACGCGGCCCCATGAGGCCCAACAGAAAAGGGGCCGGCGGAGTGCCGGCCCCTTCTCTCCCGCCGCCGGAGCGTCCGGCGGCAGCTCTCTGTCGTCCCGGGCTGGTCCCTGTCAGCCCTGGTGCACCACGTCGATCATCTTCTGGGTGCTCTCCTCCATGTCGATGACCAGCTGGTCCACCTGACTGACGAAGTAGTTGTGCATGATGTTCATCGGGATCGCGATCGTGAGTCCGGTGGCCGTCGTGATCAGCGCCACCTTGATACCCCCGGCGACGAGCGTGGCCTGGACCTCACCGGCGATCTCGATGGCCTGGAAGGCCTGGATCATTCCGATCACGGTGCCCAGGAAGCCCATGAGCGGGGCGACGTTGGCGATGGTGGCGAGCCAGACGAGCCCCTTCTCGAGGCTGACCATCTGGATGGCACCGGCGTTCTCGATGGCCTGCGTCACCCGCTCCGTGCCCTCGTCCCGGCGCTTCAGGCCGGCCTCGAGGACGGAGGCGGCGGGCGACTTCGACTCCTCGCACTTGGCGAGGGCCTCGCCGAGCCGCTCCTGCGCGATGAGCTCGTCGATCTCGTCCAGGAAGCTCTTCGTCCTGGACGACTTGATCTGCATGTCGATGAACTTCCACAGGATGATGAGCATCCCGATGGCCAGGGCCGCGCCCAGGGGCCACATCATGAAGCCGCCCTGCTCCCAGATCTGTCCCAGGCTGATCTCCTGCCCGGCTCCCAGCTGGGGGGTGGTGGCCTGACCCTGCTGAAGTGCCCAGAGTGCTGCTACCGTGAGACCGCTCAACCTAACCTCCATGCGTCTTCGGTCGATTTCGGCGCGAATGCCGGGGCGCGTGCGCCGATCGCACACCCCGGGCCTCTCAAGAGGACCGGTGAAGCTACCCGACCCTCCGAACGGCTGTCAAGGGATAGATCCTGCACGGGATCCGGCCGCGTGTACAAGCTCGCGAGTCCGGGGATCCTCCGGCCGCCGCAGCACCCTCTCGGTGGAGCCGGATTCCACGATTCGTCCGTCGTGCATCACGAGGACGCGGTCGCACACCTGGCGGACCACGGCGAGGTCGTGGGCCACCAGGAGGAGCGTCAGGTCCAGGTCCGACCTCAGCTCCGCCAGCAGCTCCAGGACCCGGGCCTGGACCGAGACGTCCAGGGCGGAGACCGGTTCGTCGGCGGCCAGGAGGGAGGGGGAGACCGTGAGGGCCCGTGCCAGGGCGACCCGCTGGCGCTCGCCGCCGGAGAGTTCGGCGGGC
>Ga0207797_1000216_pt1 | contig 42660 bp, 42 predicted proteins | sample PRCRCaboRojoPR_6_FD_187275 | JGI IMG/M metagenome (GOLD analysis project Ga0207797, IMG submission 187275) | Marine sediment microbial community from Cabo Rojo, Puerto Rico - PR CR 10% Liquid 1 (SPAdes) | ecosystem: Environmental > Aquatic > Marine > Coastal > Sediment | place: Cabo Rojo, Puerto... | reverse complement strand
GGCCTCGAGCCCGATGAGCCCGGCGCCGATCACGACGGCGGTGCTGCCCGCCGTGGCATGTTCCCGGATGGCTGCTGCGTCGTCGAGCGTGCGGAGGAAAAACGCGTTGCCGTGCAGGTCGACCGGCGACCAGGGCGAGGCGCCCGTGGCCAGGATGAGCCGGTCATATGTCTCGTCGCCGTCGTCCGTGTGCACCGTTGTGCCGTCGTAGTCGATGTCGGTGACCGCGGTGTCGAGACGGAGGTCGATGCCGGCCCTGTCGAACCATTCACGGCTGAACTCGATGGTGTCCCCGGGCTCGAGCTCGCCGGAGATCACCCAGGGAAGCGCGCATTTCGAGTACTGCGGATACGGGCCCTTTTCCAGCACGACGATGTCGATGTTTCGGTTTTGCTTCCGGGCGAACTGGGCGGCGGTTGCCCCGGCGGCCCCGCAGCCAACGATGACGAGTTTCATGCAGACTGCATACACCCGCGGGCATAAGTGTTTTTCGAGCCGGCCGACAAAAAATCGACACGGTTATATAGCGGGCGAGGTTTCTGGCCAAAAAGAGGGGGGAAGACCAAAAAGAGAAAATCTGGGTGGTGGAGGCATAAACACTATCCGGTCTTCCCAATCCCCTCACAACTACATGTGGCAGGTTCCTTATTAACCTGTCGATTTTTTCCGGGAGATGATGGCACACTGCTTGCAGCCTTTTATTTCATTGATATCAGATGGCCGCCGTCGCAGGACGGCGCATCCATGGAGAGGCTCTCCCGGCAGGTGGCCCATGTGAGCCCATGGTGTTCGCATGCACGGCTCACCCGTCGCATCAGCCGCCGCCGTTGCTCCACCGGCAGCCAGTACGTGTTCCCCCGCCTGGCAAACCGCAGCTCCTCCATCACCCCGGGCATCGCCTCACGCAGCCGCTGCAATCCGTCGCTCCGGGGCTTCACCGTCGACGAGACCACATGCCGGCAGTGGGGCGCCACGGCCGCCACGACATCCTCGATTTCGCCATCGTTCACCCCGGGGATGACGGGGTCGAGCCGCACCGAGCACGGGACACCGGCATCGGCAAGCTCGCGGAGCGCCTCCAGCCGCCGGCCCGGCGACGGAGCACCCGGCTCGACCTGTGCAGCCATGTCCTCCCGGAGCGACGTCACCGTCATGCTGACCGACGCCCGCATATCGGCGAGCAGCGCCGCATCCCGGGCAACCAGGTCCGACTTGGTGACCACCAGCACTGGCATCACCCGCTCGCGGAACAGCTCCAGGCATTGCCTCGACATCTCCATCTCCCGTTCCACCGGCGGATATGGGTCGGAGCTGTTCGCCATGCTGACATAGCGCCCCCGATTGGCGCCGCGGAGCGCCCGGGCGAGCCGCCGGAGCACGTTTTCCTTGACACGTGCCTCGAAGGGACGGGGAACGTAGGCGGTGATGTAGCAGTACAGGCATCCGTGCGAGCACCCGGTATAGGCGCAAAACGAGTACTTCGGCGGGCAGGTGCACCGGCTGCTGTTCCAGGGGTCAAAGGCGTTAAGCACCATGCACCATGTCATCCCGCACCTTTTTTTATCGCTTCCGCCATAGGTTTTTAAACGCCTGCGCCATCAGGATGCACTGGTGAACACCATGGTCGACATAAAACCATTCGAAGGCATCAGGCCAGCGGACCCTGCAATGTTTTGCATCCCGCCCTACGACGTCATCGGCGACAAAGAGCTCCGGGAGCTCAGGCAGGGCGACAGCGCCATCCACATCATCCTCCCCGAGGGAAAGGGCGACGAGGTCTACGAAAACGCCCGCCGGGCATTCCAGCAGGCACTGCAGGACATGACCCGGGATGAGCCATCCATCTATCTCTACCGGGAGAGCAGCGAAACGTTCACGCAGCGCGGCTTCATCCTCACCGCCTCGCTCGAGGACTACGCAGCAGGCGCGATAAAAAAACACGAGGAAACACGGGAAAAGCCGCTGGAGGACCGCGTGCGCCACATCGAGGCCACCGCCGCCAACACGGGCCTCGTCTGGACGGTGTTCCGCAGCAGCGACACGCTCAAAAAGCTGATGGACCAGGCAGCCGGAGATGAGCCCGTCGCCGATTTCGACAAATACGGCTACCGGCACACCCTGTGGCGCCTGTCCGACAGCTCCCTTATCGATATCATCCGTGATGCGTTCAGGGACATGCCGCTCTACATCGCCGATGGTCATCATCGCATCCGGGCGGCCTACGAGTACAGCAGGAGCCACGACGAAACAGAAGCAGAGTATGTCATGCTGTTCGTGGCCAGCGACGACGAAATGCGCATCCTTCCCTACAACCGGGTGATACGCGACGTGGACAGCGACACCTTCATCGAGGACATCGAGCACCATTTCCAAATCAGCCGCCTCGACAGCCCCGGAGAGCCCGACGAACACGAAATACAGCTCTACTACCAGGGGGACTGGTGGCAGCTCCTGCCCCGGGAGATACCCGACGACCTCGTCGCATCGCTCGACGTCAGCATCCTGCAACACCAGCTCCTCGAACCCGTGCTCGACATCACCGACGTCCGCAGCGACCCCAACATCTTTTTCGAGGGCGGCGACCTGCCGCGCAGCCATTACGAGCGCCTGGTCGACAACGAGGGCAACGACGCCGTGTTCTACCTCCATCCCACGAGCATCAGCGACCTCGAAGCCGTCGCAGACGCAGGGCGCAACATGCCGCCAAAGTCAACATGGTTCGACCCCAAGCTGCTGACCGGGCTCGTGTTCCATTCACTGCGATAAAAAACGGTTACCCCCACATCTTGACGCCGTCGTCCGACACCGAGGTCACCAGCGCCCGCCCGCCGGCCTTCTCAATCGCGATGGCGACACGCTCCGGCTCATCGGTCAGCGCGATGATGCTCCCGCCGCCACCCGCACCGGTCAGCTTGGCTCCATAGGCGCCCGCCCGCCGCGCCGCCGCAATCAGCTTTTCGAGGGCGTCGGAGCTCGCGCCCAGGGTATGAAGGTTTTTCTGCGCCTCGTTCATCGTCTCCCCCAGGGCGACATAGTCGCGCCGCTGCAACGCCTCGATGCCCTCGATGACCAGCTCCCCGATGCGCTCGGTGAGCTCCCGGCCGAACCCGGAATGGGTGACGAAGCGCCGGACCTTTTTGACCTGCCGCGGCGTCTTCGACTTGATGCCGGTCATGCCGACCACGATGTGCACGTCCCGCATGGCGGGGATGTCGACCTCGTGGACATACCAGGTTTTGTCATCCCGGCTTATCTTCCAGAGGAAGCCATCCCGGCGCTCCCGGGCGAGCAAAATAGCGCCGCCGTGGGTGCAGGCCGAGGTGTCGTTGGGGCTGCCGCCGCCCTGCACCTCGTATTCAACGTCGAAGCTCCGCCGTGCCACCGTTTCCTGTGAAAAATCGTCGCTGAGGCTGAGAATGCAGGCAACCGACGCCGTCGTAATGGCTGCCGAGGAGCCAAGCCCGCTGGCCGAGGGAAGATTGGAAAACGTCGTCGTCTGCAACGGGGGCCCGTCCCACAGGGTCTCGATGGCATGCTTGATATAGGTATGCCGGTAGCCGTCCAGGGGATACCCGTTGACCTCGTGCACCTCCCCGGGCCGCATCTCCACGCCGACGCGGAGGTCGATCGCCGTCGAGAGGCAGGGCTGCCCGTATATAACCCCGTGCTCGCCGAGCAGAATGATTTTTCCCGGAACCGATGCGACAGCCATCTATCGCCATAATGCCCGGCAGGTAAAAAGGTTACTGTTTCCAGCGGGCGCCAAGATATATATGCCCGTCGATATACCTGCATGGCCCGTGTGCTGGCGTTCGACTACGACGGCGTCCTCGTCGACAGCTACGACGTTTTCAAGCGCTATTTTCTCATGGCATGCCAGGAGGAGAACATCGACAGCATCAGCAGCGAACACGACTTCCTGTCCCTGTTCGACGGCAACCTCTACGAGCGCATGACACAGCAGGGGCTGTCCCGCGACCAGATACTCCGCATCGTCCTCACGGTGCGAGACGGCATCATACAGGCACAGGACAGCATCAAGCCATTTCATGGCATACGGGACATGGTACACGAGCTCGCCGACGGCAACATCCTCGCCGTTGTAACCTCGAACGACACCGGCCTGGTCCGGCATTTCCTCAAAACATATGACATGGACTGCTTCACCGACATCCTCGGCTCCGACCGGGAGCCCAGCAAACAGGCAAAGCTCCAGCATCTCCGCCGGCAGCACCACGCCACCTGCCACTACATCGGCGACACCGCCGGCGACATCCACGAGGGCACAAAAGCCAACGTGACGACGATCGCGGTCACCTGGGGATGGCACACCGAGCAACGGCTCCGCAGGGCAGCGCCAGACCACGTCGTCCACACGCCAGGGGAGCTGCTCGCGCTTTTCAGATAACCACGTTACAGCAGCATGTCAAGCCGGAAATAATGCACCGGCATAGAACAGGCACGGGTGTCACCGCCGGCGAACGACACCACCATCTCCCCCGATGACGGGCAGGCCACCCACTGGAACAACGACCGGTATATATCGGCCATCCGGACGGCAACCCCGAACACCAGGTCGGTCCTGCCCGTGTATTCATCGCGCAGCAGGTCCATCGTCCCGTTCAGGTCAAGCGTACCATAGCGGCGCTCGACCTCCTCGCTCAGCGCCCGGTAATGCGTCCAGGGAACAAACATGGAGGTTTTCCCGGAGAGCGCCCAGAAAAAGCTCAGCGGGCCGCTCGGGTCATAGCGCACCCTGTTGAGCTCCACCTCGGCGCATGCAGGCGTGACAAACATCGGCGTCCGCCGCACCACGTCCTCTATCCGCCAAAACGGCGCCACGCCCTCCTCGGCGCTGTCCCAGGTGCCGACATAGGAAATGTTCGCAGTTTGCTCCAGCGCGTAGCCCGCCGGCTGGCCGGCATCCGAGAGCACGAAGTTCCAGCCGCACGTCCGGTTGCCCGTCATGATGTCGACTGCCATGCCGGCGTCATCCGCCCGGTCGAGCACCATCCGCATCCGGAAAAACGCGCTGATGCCGTGGAACGTGGTGTCGTTGGTCAGGCAGGTATCCTCGCCGATGGCGATGCCATGCTCGTTGAACCCGCTCCAGCAGCCGATGTTGCCCGCGAACTCGGGATACAATGACGCATGTGCACTGGCGGGATCGCGCACCATCACGACCAGGGTGTCCTGCAGGGGCGTCCCCGTCTCCGGGTCCATGACGTCGAGCGACCAGTCAAAGCTCCGGACATGGTAGAGATCGCCGGACACGGTCGCGTTCCCCCAGAGCGACATCTCGCAGCAGGAAATCATGTGGTTGAACAGCGCCGGCATCGTGTTCAGCACCGCCACCTGCTCAAATGACAGCGAGGAGCCATCGGCCATCCCCTGTATTTCCTCCAGGTAGCAGCCGGGCAGATACGGCTGCATGACGTGCCACACCGCGAGGATGTCATCATAGCTGTAGCCATGCGATTCGAAGGCGTCGAGCTGCGCCCGCATCGCGATGGCGATACGCTCGTCGAGCAGCCTGCCGTGCTGATACCCCATCTCGTAATAGGAGCCGTTGAGATGCAGCACGGACACGTCACCGCGGGTTTCGAGCCATCCGCCATGCGTCGGGGCATCCGCTGCATGCTCGCTCCCGGAGAGCGATACCATCGCGTCCATGCCCAGGGACGGCGCGGTCAGCAGCGCCGCCAGCGCGAGTCCGAGCAGCAGCCGGATGATACGTCCGTTCATGGTGTCACGTCTGCAACACCGGGCGGTTTAAAAAATGTCCCGTGCCGGCATGCAGCGGCGCTCCGGTTACATCCAGGTGAACACCCACATTTTGTCCGTGCCCATGTTGCCCGCGTCGTCGTACGCTCGTGCCTCGAGCAGATGCAGGCCGAACCCGGCATCCGTCCAGTCCTGCCTGAACGATGCCTCCGATGTCGACATCATGCGCTCGCCGTCCAGATACCATTCAAGTCTGTCGAGACCCGACAGCGTGTCAGCGGCCGTCGCCTCCACGGTGACCCTGCCGATGATGACGACGCCCAGCGGAATCTGGCTTTCCTCGTCGAAGAAATAAAAGCTCCGATGCCGGGGTCGGGTGATGTTGACCGTGGGGGCGCTCCCGTCGACGGACACCATGGTGGTATCCGATGCGCTGTCCCCCGTGCTGTCGGTAATGGTAAGCCGTACATGATAGGTTCCCTCCTCCTCGTATACATGGGAGACCGTTGCCCCGGTGCCGCTGCCGCCGTCGCCGAACTCCCATCTATAGGAGACAATCTGCGCGCCGGGGCTGATGCTCTCCCGGCCGTCGAAGGCGACGGGCTCGCCGACATCGGCGATGTAGGGGCCGCCGGCTCGCGCGATGAGCGGAGACGTGTCCACGGCGATGAGGAAATGCTCCATCATGCAGTCGCCATAGGCAATCCTGAAATACCCGTTTTCACCCCAGTTCTGACCCCAGCTGTTCCGGACGATCCAGCAGCCCTGCATGTCATCGTAGCCGACGATGACCACCTGATGGTTGATATCCCGGGCGGATTCCTCCCCGGGATGCTCGTACACGCCGCCGGTGTAGCCGCCGAAGCCCTCCATCACCGCCATCTCCGCGACCAGCGGGCCATGCTCAACCAGCGCAGCCTTTATTTCCTGCCGCGGCGGCGTCTGCATCCCATCATACCCGGTGACGGGAAACAGGGTGTCCCGCCAGCCGTCGCATTTATCCGAGCAGGGAACACGGTCATCCGCTTCATAGGGAAAACAGCTCTCGGTGATAGCGCCCCCGTTATCCCGGAGATACCGGTAGGCCCACCAGGCGTTCCATCCGCTGCAGCCGCCCCCGTTGGGACAGGAGAGCAGATACTGCTCCGACAGGTCAACGTCGACGGACGGGCTGCCCGCCCGGATGTTCACCATGGCCTCCAGCGCGCCCAGCGCGGCGAAGCCCCAGCAGCTGCCACATGCGCCCTGCGATTTCACCGGGGTCATCCAGTCTCCGGACACGTTGTCAAGCGAGGCATCCCGCCAGTCCCATGCCGGCGGCGCCGTCCCGGTACCCGAGACATCGATTCCATTGGCTGCTATCTCCACGTCGTAGGCGTCGATGGAAACACAGCCCCGTCCCCGTCCCTGCACTTTTCCAACGGAGACATAGTGCACCTGTTCCACATCGGCGAACAGGTCATGCGCCGCGGGTACAACAAACAGCACCGCTACCATCATGCATGTGAGACCCTTCAACAGGACACGTGATTGCATGGACGGACAACGCCAGGTGGTTTAAATGCTTTCACCACTCCGGCATGGAACACGCCGCACACAAAAAAACAGGGAGCGCGGGGAGCGAGATTCGAACTCGCGAGGGCTTACGCCCACAGGATTAGCAATCCTGCGCCGTACCAGGCTGGGCCATCCCCGCAGCAGGTCAAACTGGAATATGGCGGCGACATAAAAAGTTAGTGCCTGCCCCGCAGCCGTGGCAGCAGCGCCATGGTGACCGCCTCCTCCACGAGATGCTCCCGGGTGACCCTTCCATCGGAGAGATAGCCTGCCAGGCTTGCATGGTCGTCCGGCACCAGGTCGGCGATGTCCATTCCGTTTTCGGCTATCCCGGCCGGCAGCATGAAGGCGGGAGCTGTTCCCCAGGTCAGGTAGCCGGCGCTGTCCACGATGGCGCAGACATGCATGAGCATCGCCCTGTCCTGCCGCGTGGTGATGCCCGCCTCGATGCCGATGCCGTAGTCGGCGCTGCCGATGCTTTGCTTTGCTCGCTGCCGGGCGCCCTGCCATGTCTGCTCGTCGGTCGGGGATTCCATGGATGGTACCTCGGCGGTGCTGCACTGGATGTCCAGATGGCTGTAGAGCCGCTGGAATGCACGCGCTGTTGCGCCATGTTTGAGCTCGCTGGATGTTCCCACGGCGACGTGGAGCGGGACAATCCGGTGCCCGTTTTCTATATCCCCGCGGTCGATGCGGGACGAGCTGACCGGGATGCCGTCGTCAGCGAGCACATATGGCACGACGTAGATGTGGAGCGGTGCGATGTCGTTGCTCTGCCGGATGTCGTTTATCTTTTGTGCGACAGCAGCCGTTTCAGGGGAGACGACGATGCCGTCGCAGGCTCCGGTGGCCGCCGGCCCGTATTCATCCTCGAGCGGCACGATGTCAACCGTTCTGCTGCATACCTGCCGGGCGAACGACTGCAGGCGCTGTTTCCGCGTTTCATATGATGGAACCGTTTTGCCGCGCTGCCGGGCGAGCCGGTCGCTTGTCAGCCCGACGATGACCTTGTCGCCCTCCCTGCAGGCGCGCTGGAGGAGCGCCCTGTGGCCCTCGTGGATGATGCTGAACGTGCCGCCCAGGCAGACCTTCATGGATGTGCAACATGCCCTGGTTTTTTATTGTTGCCCTGTCAGTATCTGCTCTATGGTGCTTTTGCTCATCTGTGTTTTCCGGGCGATGTCCGCGGGCTGCATCCCCGCTGCGGCAAGCCGTGTGACGACGGCGTTCATCGGCTCCGCGATTTCTATGATGTAGCCGTCTGGGTCATGGATGCGGCAGGTGCGCTGTCCCCATGGTTCCTCCCTGGGCTCGTGGATGACGTCGACGTCGTGCCGCTGTACCTGGCGCCATAGCTCCTCGATGTTGGGGGTTTCAAAGTAGAGTTCGACGGGCTTGTCCATAGCGGGTGCCTGTTTCCGGGGGGTGCCGTGGATGATCGTTATGGCGCGTTCCTGCTGCCAGAGGGAAAACGCGTTTTTGAACACGATGTTTTCTCCGAAGTCGTGCTCGATGTCGAGGTCGAACAGGTCCTGGTAGAACTCCGTTGCTGTTTTGATGTCGTCGACGAACAGGACCGGCATCATGTAGGTTGCCCGTGCCATGATGATGAACCCTCCGGGTGTTAAAAGCGTTTGCTGCCGGAAAAAGGTTAAAAAACGCCAGCCGATGTATGTGCGATGAAAAAACTGGCGTTGTGCGCCGTGCTTGTTTTTCTTGCTTCCATGGTGGTGCCGGCCATCGGCCTGTATGAGACATCTGACGTGGTGGAACCGTCGGTGCCCGCCGGCCATGCCGGTGAGCCCGTATCGCCGGTTCGCATCCGTTTTCCGGCCGACCCGGTGCCCGATGGCGATGCCGCGATTGTCGTCCCCCGGTCGACGATGCCGGTGATCGTGCCGCAGGATCGCTCGTTTGTCGCCAGCGTCCGCCTTGACGGGATGCCCTCGGGCTGGACGGCGAGCCTTGAAACGGCCTACGACCCCGTGGTGACGGAGCAGCGGCTCACCGTCACGGATACCGTGTTCAACGACACCACCGGATGCTGGGACGTGGAGGCGCAGATACCGGCGTCGCTGCCGTCCGACCTGTACAACCTCACCGTCGAGGTGGAATGCCAGGGGGAGATATACGATCTTTCGGTGCCCCGTGCGATAAGCGTCGTCGGCGGATACGAGGAGCAGTTTTCCTTTGTGCACCTCACCGATTTCCACATCGGCGACCCACGGGGGTTCAAGGAAAATTTCCGGGAGACACTGGGATGGAAGGCCGCCCGGAAAAGCATCCGGGAAATCAATCTGCTGCAGCCCGACTTCGTCGTCATCACCGGCGACCTCGTGTTCGGGCAGCTCTACCCCTTCGAATACGCCTTCGAATACCGCACCTGCTATGACATCCTGCAGCAGTTCGACGTGCCCACCTACCTGGTCCCGGGCAACCATGACGGCTACATCCAGACCGGGCAGGACGGCCTCCGGTTCTGGGAGCGGTTTTTCGGCCCGCTGTATTACTCTTTTGACTACGGCGACATCCATTTTGCCGGCGTGAACTCATATGACTGGCCCACCCGGAGCCGGCACGCCGTCTCGTATGTGGCGTTCAACTGGGGCGGCCATGTCCAGGAGGAGCAGATGGCATGGATAACTGACGACCTCGATCGACACGGCGAGGGTTTTAGCGCGGTGATGCTGCATCACAACCCGCTCTGGGAGACGGTCAACGATTCGCTGCTCGGCAACGGCTACCTTGGCCGGGAGGAGCTGCTCTCGGTCATCGACCGGCATGGCGTGGACGCCTGCTTCGCCGGCCACGTCCATTACGACGACGTGACCGTTCGCAACAGCACGGCCTTTGTTACCACGACGACGGTGTCAAGCGGCACCAGCGGCGACGCATACTGGGGCTACCGGCTGGTGTCAATGGACAACGGCTCGCTGGCCAATGTCAATTACACCTCGCGTTTTCAGTCGATTCCGCTCTACCGGCTCAACTGCAGCTACACAGCCAACGATGGCTCAACGGAGACGGTGGAAGCATCCGTGGAAAACAATCTCGATATGCCGGTGCAGGCATATCTCCAGTTCTATGTCCCCGCCGGGGACTACCGGGTGGACAACGGCACCATCGTCATGCAGCGCGCCGCCAACGGCGTGCTCCATCTCGTGGTGACAGCGGACGTCGACGCCATGACGACGGCGACCGCGACCGTCCATCCTGCATAGCCTACAGGGCGACGTGCTGCCCGTTCTGCAAAATGTGGACATTCCGGCCGAGGGTGTACCCCATCTCGGTGGCGAGCGCCGCAACCGACGCCAGCTTCTGCATGTCGCCATGAGCCGGCACGATGGAGCCCGGCTGCACGATTTTTATCAGGTCGCGGATGTCCTCCCGGGAGGCATGCCCTGAAACATGCAGGTCCTTGAACATCCGGGCCCGCTTGTTGTGTATCTTGTGCTCGAGTATCTGCCGGTTGCCCTGGATGGTCGGCGTGGGAATGACCCCGCAGGCGAAAACGACGAAGTCCTCGGGCATGATGGTAAACGGGACCTCCTCGTTCGCCATCCGCGACAATGTCGCGTTGGGCTCGCCCTGGCTGCCCGTCGCTATCACCATGTAGTCCTCCCGGTTTTTCTGTATCTCGGCCAGCCGGCCTTTTTCCCAGTAGGCGCTCTTGATGATTTCCGCTTTGTCCGAAAAGTTTACGAAGTCGAGCTGCTCGGCTGCGCTGATGTAGTTGTGGAGCGACCGGCCGACGAACACGATTTCTCTGCCCATGGCCTTGCCGACGTCGAAGATGCTTTTAAGGCGCGGCGTATGGGAGGAAAACGTGGTGACGATGACCCCGTGCCCCTCGGTTTCCATGCCGAGGAGGACGTCGCGGAGCATCTCCCGGGCGACGGATTCAGAGTAGGTCTTGTTTTCTTTTTCCGCGTTGGTTGAGTCGACGATGAGCGCTATGGTGTTCTCGTTGCCGAGCTGGCGGAGCCGTTCCTTGTTGGTGGTCTGCCCGATGGTGGGCTGGTTGTCGAACTTGTAGTCCAGCGAGTAAAGGATGTTGCCCGCGGGCGTGATGATGTTGACCATCGAGGCCTGGATGACGGAATGCGTTGCCAGGATGAACTCTATCTCGAGGGTGTCCGACACCTGGTAGGAGGAATTGGGGCTGATGCTGATGATCTTGTTTTTGAGGTTGAAGTTGTCGTTTTCCTCTTTCTGCCGGAGTATCTCGGTGACATAGGGGGTGGTGTAGATGGGGCAGTCATACTGCGATGCCAGTCGCTTGGCAGCTCCGATGTGGTCGAGGTGGGCATGGCTGAGCACGATGGCTTTGACCTTGTCACGTATGTTCGAAATGGGGCCGTCGTCGGGGATGGCGTCTTCCTGTATCAGTCGTTTGGTTGACAGCTGGTCTATCTTGTCCTGCAGCGGCACGTACCGGTCCATGTAGATGCCCATGTCCAGGATGACAGCCTCGCTGCCGACCTCCAGACAGGTCATGTTCCGGCCGACTTCTTCGTAGCCGCCGAGTGCATGTAGCGTTATATCCATTGTATTTCTGGAGGGCATAAGAATGAGCCCCTATTTAAATATTGGTAACCGCGGTATCATTCACGGAACACCTGCCGGAACAGGCGGGTGTAGATGGCCCGCTGCAGCCGTGTCAGCGCGATGTTCTCTATGTTCGGCTTGACCACGCGGTGGAGATGCAGCCGGATGGCCTCCTTGGTGAACTCGGCGATGCTGTCATACCCCCGGCGGGGATTACCCACCGCTTTTTTTATCTCGTCATGCAGCGCTTTCCGCACGGAGATGGTGCTGTACTCGGGCATCTATGCCTCCCATCGCTGTAACATGACCTGCCTATTTATTGGTTGTGTTGTGACATGCCTTCTCCGGAAACCTTTTTATCCAGGCCGCTTTTCCATCTCATGCGCAAGGCTGCCGCTGCTATCCTGCTCGCTGCCGTTCTCCTCGCCGGCTGCACCTCGTGGCCCTTCGAGGACACCACGCGGGAGGGATTCAGCGCCGGGGACCTGGCCATCCCGGACGTGTCATCCTATGAGCGCCTTGAGCCCAGGCCGGAGGAGCAGCTGCCCCATCGACCGGGCTTCGTTGCTCCCTCGCTCTCCATCACCGTTTCGCCTCTTTATGCGCGCTACGGCGGCGTCGTGCGGCTGTCTGTGCCCAACAGGGGTGCCAACGACCTGTTTGTCTACAACGCGGCCATGGACATCGGCGATGACACCTGGCGGTGGACCGATGGAAGCAGGGGCATCGAGATATCATCGGGCGGCACCCGGAGCATCTACATGGCCGTGGGCGACGGCATCTCGCAGCCCGGCCTGTATGATTTTTCGCTGGAGCTCTCGTTCATGGTGAACAACCGGGCGGGAACACTGCCGTATCCGACATATCACTGGTATGACATCGGGGACCGTACCTACAGCTCGTTTTCCAACCTGTCCAGCCTCCATGTCCGACCCTATAACAGCAGCAGCAACCCGAAGGTGTCCTACAACTACTACCGGGATTTCGACAGGGTGAACGACCTGGTCGACCCGGACCGGTTCCAGATTTTCACCAGGGCGAGGGAGATAGCGGGCGCCTATGGCTCACCCGCCACCGGGGAGTACAACGTCGCCATGGTCTGCGCCATCTTTGACTACCTCCAGCAAAACCATACCTACCGGGAGGACCCGGACAACGTCTGGCAGCGGCCGGTGACGACGTTGCAGCAGGGCGGCGACTGCGAGGACTACGCCCTGCTGTTCTCGGCGCTGACAGCCAGCCTCGGCGGCACATCCCGGGTGTATATCACCGACACCCATGCCTTTCCCGCTCTTTTCATCGGCGGCACTGCGCCCCTTGCACGGGAGGTCGTTCGGGCTGTCCATGACTACTATGGCACCGAGTTCTACGTGGCCGTGCTCGAGGACGACCTGGGCTTCTGGCTCGTGGCCGACTGTCTGACCTCGGGCTTCTATCTCGGCAACCTGCCCGTCGGGGGCGCCCCCGTCGGCCCGCCCTCGCAGGACAGTTTTTTCAACTGGGATTTCGGGGGCACCAACACCCTCAAGGCCATCGACGTCATGCCCGACTGAAACGGGGCAGGGCAATAGATTTAAACGCGGGCGACATTACCCTTTGATTGCCATGAAGCTTGACCTTGAGCCGAAACTGATATGGAAGCATTTTGAAGAGCTCACCAGGATACCGCGCTGCTCTAAACATGAGGAACGCGTCGCAGAATACGTGATGGAGGTCGCCCGGAACGCCGGGTGCGCGGTTGAGCAGGACGACGTCGGCAACGTCATCGTCCGGAAGGAGGCCACCGGCACCACCGACGTGCCGATGATAACCGTGCAGGCGCATCTCGACATGGTCTGCGAGAAAAACAGCGACGTCGACCATGATTTTTCATCCGACCCGCTTGATGTCTATGTCGACGGCGACATGGTCAAGGCCCGCGGCACCACGCTGGGTGCCGACAACGGCGTCGGCGTCGCCGCGATGCTCGCCCTCATGGAAACCGATGTCGTCCATGGCCCGCTCGAGTTTTTGTTCACCGTGGACGAAGAAACCGGGATGACCGGCGCGTTCGGTCTTGAGGAGGGCGCGCTGGACGGTGACATGCTCATCAACGTCGACAGCGAGGAAATCGGCTCCGTGTACATCGGCTGCGCCGGCGGCGCCAACACCACCATCCAGCTCCCCGTCTCGTTCGAGAAAGCCGACGGCCAGGGGCTGCAGATCAAGCTCCGCGGGCTCAGCGGCGGCCATTCGGGCACCGATATCTACGAAGGGCGAGCGAACTCGATAAAGCTGCTCGCCCGATTGCTGTTCAACCTGGATGCCCGGCTCTGCAGCATCGAAGCCGGCGACAAGCACAACGCGATTCCGCGTGAGGCAACCGCCGTGGTGATACCGGCGGACGTCGACGACACCAAAACATTTGTCAAAAAATTCGAGGACACGCTCCGCAACGAATACGCGGAAACAGACCCCAACCTGGCCATCGAAACCTCCGGGCATGAGACGGCAGAGATGATGGACACCGACAGCCATAGCAGGGCATTGCGCATGCTCCTGGGGCTGCCGCATGGCGTGCTCGCGATGGACCAGCAGGTCGACGGCCTCGTTGAAACGTCGACAAACATGGCCGTAGTACGGGTGAACGACGTGCTCGAGGTGCTGATGAGCTCCCGGAGCTCGGTGGAGTCAAAGCTCGATGCCACCCTGCACCAGATACGGGCGGTCGCCGAGCTCGCCGATGCCGCGGTGGAGGACGAGGGACGCTACCCGGGATGGAAGCCCAACCTTGGCTCGGAGCTCCTCCAGATAGCCAAGGACGTATGGATGGACATGTACAACGAGGAGCCCGCGGTGAAAGCCATCCACGCCGGCCTCGAACCAGGGGTCATCAAGAGCATCATGGGCCAGATGGAAACCATCTCGATCGGCCCGCAGATAGAGCATCCCCACAGCCCCGACGAGGTCGTCTACATTTCATCGGTGCAAAAATTCTGGGACTACCTGCTCGGCATCCTGAAGCACGTCGAACAGCGCGGCTAACCCTCTCGTTTTGCGTTCCGCGCCCGCGGCCCCTTCCCTGTTTCCTCTATCTCAAAGGTGAGGCGCTGCCCCTCCGACGGCGTGAACTCGAGGTCGTCGCGGTGCACGAACACGTCGTCCTCCCGCCTGGCGACGCTGATAAACCCGTAGCTCCGGCCGTCGAACCAGCGCTTGACGGTGCCCACATGTCGCTGCCGTCCCTCCAGGGCGAGCCAGCATTCATGGCAGTACAGGGACTCGCACATCGGGCACTCGTAGACCTGTTCTTCGTAGCCGTAAAGCTGCCGTTTGCAGCGACCGCATCGCATCTCGTCGAGGAGCCCGTCGGCGCAGTCGGGGCAGATGCCCGTGTCGGGCTGGAGCAGGTCCCGCACCTTGCTGTTCATGCTATCCAAGTGTAATGCTCTGCTGTCCTTTATACTTTCCCGCGTAGCGCTGCCGGGGCTGCGAGGCCATTTTTTCGAACACGACCTGGCAGAAGGTGTCATCTTGCTGGAGCTCGAGCTCCTGCCGGGTGTTGAAGCACGCCAACGTGAGGGTGCCCTCGAAGCCGACGTCGACCTTGCCGAAGGATGCCATGATGCCGCGGCGTGCATAGCTGGAGCGTATCCAGAGCTGCGCGGCATGCCGTGGCAGCCGGAGATATTCCCGGGTGGCGACGGCGAACCACGTCATCGGCGGCACCACCGCGTGCGCTGCCGTTGTTCCGTCGACCATGATTTCCTGGATGGACAGGTCGTAGCCGTTGGGCGTAAGCTGCTCCTCGTCAAAGGGCTCGATGGACAGGTCATCATGCTGCCTGGCTCTGACGATGTCCGCGTCGGAGAGAATCATGGATGATGAAAGGCAGGCGGTTTAAAGCGTTGTTGTTCCGCAAACCCCATAAATCCACGGGTGATATGCCATTATGAGACGGGAAACCCTCTGCGTCATGGAAAAAACGGATGAGCCATCCCGGCCGGTCAACACCCCGGCCTATTTTTCCTCGACCTATCACCTCAGCGATGACTCCTACAAAAAAATCGCCGACGGCGAGGGACGCCGGAGCTACGTGTACAGCCGATGGCGGAATCCCACCACGGCGGCGCTCGAACACAAAATGGCCCGGCTGGAGGACGGGGAAAACGCCGTCGCGACCTCGTCGGGCATGGCCGCCGTCGCGTCGCTGATGCTGTCGTTTCTGGGAGAGGGCGACGAGCTGGTGACGAGCCGCGACCTCTACGGCGGGACGTTTTCGTTCATCGAGCGGGAGCTCCGCGGCCTCGGCATCTCGATACGATATGTGGACTGCACGTCTCCCCGCGAGGTCGCCGCCGCCATTTCCGATGACACTGCGCTGCTGTTTTTCGAATCCGTCACCAACCCGTTGCTCAGGATCGTGGACATCCCGGCATTGGCCGCTGTTGCGCACGAGCACGAGCTGCCGCTGGCCGTCGACGCGACCTTTGCGTCGCCCATCAACCAGCAGCCGCTATCTCTGGGTGCGGACATCGTCGTCCACAGCACCTCGAAATACATCGGCGGGCATTCCGACCTCATCGGCGGCATGGTCGTCGCCTCCCGGGACATCTGCGATGACATCTGGGGGACGATGACCCGGTATGGCGGATGCATGGACCCGCATGCCGCGTTTTTGCTGCTCAGGAGCCTGAAAACGCTGCATCTCCGGATGGCCGCGCACAATGACAACGCGCTAGCGGTCGCCCGGTTTTTGGAGGGCCATGAGCAGGTGGACAGGGTCTGGTATCCCGGCCTGGAGTCGCATCCGCAGCACGTGCTCGCCGGCGACATGCTGGAGGGCTCGGGCGGCATGGTAACGTTCCGCCTCCATGGAGATGACGGGGATGGCCTCCGGTTCATGCGCAGCCTTGAGGTGGTATCCGAGGCCGCGAGCCTGGGCGGCGTCGAAACCCTGGTGAGCATGCCCTATAATACCTCCCACAGCTACCTCAGCGCTGAAGAACGGGCGGCCATCGGCATCATGCCGGGCACCATCCGGCTGTCCGTCGGCGTCGAACACGTCGACGACCTCGTCAATGACCTCGACAGGGCGCTCGAGGGCATCCAATCCGGCTAAAAGCTTTTTAAAGGATGAGCGTATACCCATTGCAGGTGATTCAGTGGGTAACGTACGTCCGACCTATATCAAGCGTGTCGCAGATAAGCTGGTAGCCGAGTTTCCAGACCAGTTCTCGGAGAACTTCGAGTCCAACAAGGAACTGCTCGAACGGTACACCAACATCGAAAGCAAGGTGATGCGCAACCGTGTCGCCGGCTACATCTCCACCATGATGGGACAAAAAAATCAGAAGCATGCCATTCAGCCCGAAGCTTGAACGGGCGCTCACCGCGCTCCGCAACGGCGACTTCATTCTCATCTATGACGCCAAGGGCCGCGAGGAGGAAACCGATTTCATCGTCGCGGCGGAGCATGTCACCCCCGACCATGTCTACCGGATGCGGCATGACGGCGGCGGCCTGGTTTTCATGATGCTGCACCATGACATCGCGGCTAAGCTCGGGCTTCCATTCCTGGCCGAGGTGTTCGCCCAGGCCGCGGACCGATGGCCCGCGCTCGCCCGGCTTGCCCCGGACGACATCCCCTATGACACCAAGTCATCGTTTTCCCTCCCCGTCAACCACCGGGAGACCTTCACCGGCATCACCGACACCGACAGAGCGCTGACCATCCGGGAGATGGCCCGGCTCGCCCATGATATAGCGGACATGAGCAAAGAGGAAGCCCAACAGGTGTTCGGGGAGCGATACCGGGCACCCGGACACGTGGCGGTCTGCCGGGCAGCCAATGGACTGCTCCGTGAGCGGCGCGGCCACACCGAGCTCTCGGTCGCCCTGGCCGACATGGCCGATGTTACCCCGGTGATGGCCGGCTGCGAAATGATGGACCACGGCACGGCGCTGTCCCGCCGTGATGCAATGGACTATGCAGACGAGCACGACCTCGTTTTCCTCGAAGGCGAGGACATCGTGGAGGCCTGGACACAATGGTCCGGGTGATGGCCTCCGGCGTCTTCGACCTTTTGCACATCGGTCATCTCCACTACCTGGAGGAGGCACGCGACATGGGCGACGAGCTCGTCGTCGTCGTCGCCACCGATGAAACCGTCCGGCAGCGGAAACATTCACCGATCATACCCGAGAGCATGCGCCGCGAGCTGGTAGCGGCGCTGAAACCGGTCGACAGCGCGGTCGTCGGCCACAGCGATGACCCATATCGTATCGTCATGGAGCTCAGACCGGACATCATCGCGCTCGGATACGACCAGGAAATGGAGGGACTCCGCCGGGAGCTCCAGAAACGCGGTCTCGACATCGAGGTCAGGCGGTGCACCCGCTACCGGGACTACGACCTCAACGGCACCCGCAAGATCATCGGCCGCATCGAGGAAAAGCTCGAAAAAAACGAGCTCTACCTGGGCGACCGGGAGTAACCCATATTTCACTCCTCTTTTTTGATAAAACAGCGATAGCTGCTATAACCCGACGGCAAAAAACATCGAATATGGCACAGCAAACCGCGCCTGCTCGAGGGGGCAGATGGAGCTCGCCTAGCATCACATCATTGATGCTCCGGTATATATGTCCCCCCGCCAACCAGGAGATAGACGTCGTCGAGGAAAGCTTCAAGTAACAAGGGGCAGCGTTGCACCGGGATTTCCCTCCCTCTCCTTTCTCCACCCTCCATTTTCATGACATTGCTACAATGCATGTGGCGCAAATGCTAAAAGGCTGCCAGTGTTATTGGGTCGATGAAGCACATCGGCGTAGCGGATACCACGTTTGCGCGGTACGACATGGCCGCCGCGGCGGTCGACGAGCTGAAAAGCAACGCGACGGGCTTCAGGATAGAACGGTACACGGTGCCAGGCATCAAGGACTTGCCATGCGCCGCCAAAAAACTCGTCGACAATGGCTGCGACATCGTCATCGCGCTGGGCATGCCCGGCCCCGCCGAGATAGACCGGCAGTGCGCGCACCAGGCATCGCAGGGGCTCATCATGCTCCAGGTGCAAACGGGTGTCCACGTCATCGAGGTCTTCGTCCATGAAAGCGAGGCCGACAGCGACGACGAGCTCTGCTGGCTGGCCGAGCGGCGAAGCCGCGAGCACGCGCTCAACGTCATCAACCTCCTGTTTCATCCCGGCCGACTTGAGCGGCAGGCAGGCACCGGCCAGCGCGAGGGCTACGAGGACGCCGAGCCGCTGTAACCATCCGGATATCGTCATCCCGGTGGCGACCACAAATTATTTAATCGAAATTTTATTTAAGGGCACAGGGGTATAAAAGTGACTCACGCTTCAGTCGTTCGTAGTTTGAAAAAATGGTTATTCACGTTTATCGTCGTCGCCGTCCTGATAGGCAGCCCGCTCTCCATGCTCGAGGCGCAGGCGGCGCAGGGCCCGGACGTGGCGCTGGTCAGAGACAGCATCACCCTCGACCCGGCGGACGTGTTCCAGCATGACCAGGTGCTGGTCAACGTCACCGTTGAAAACCTGGGTGACACCGATCTCGAAAACGTCGGTATCGCATTGTATGTCGACACGCGTGACAACCCGGTTGACACGGAAACGTTTGACCTTGCCACAGGCGGACGGGACAACATAACGTTGTACTGGGTGGCCGACGAGCTCGGCAACCATACCCTGTTCGTCATCGTTGACTACCAGGAAAAAATAGTCGAGGTAGACGAGGACAACAACATGGGCAGCAGGACGGTCGACGTCCGGGAGCCCACCTATCCGCCGTTTCCGCCCGCTCCGCATGACGCGGTCTGGTGGCAGCCCGGCTGGCATTACCGGGTGCCGGTGACCGTGCGGCGGGAGGGTCACAGCCAGGACTTTGTATACGAGGACAAGACGGTCCGGCGGACGTTTGATTTCACCGGGCTTATGGATGCTATCAGCGCAAACCAGACGGGCGTGTTCCCAGATGGGGCGTTCGACCCGGACTCGGTGCGCGTGGTATCCTACAGCCGGGAGAACGACACGTGGTATCCCGACGGGAAAGTGGGATGCGACATCGTTTTCCGCGATGACTACGACGCCGGGGACAACGCCAACGTGACCGTTTCCTGGGTGATGGAGGGCCGGTCGTCTCCGCATGAGGTCCGTCATTACTACGTGTACTGGGATACCCTGGGCAACGGGGACATGGCCGGCGGATATGCTGACATCGCAGCCGGGATCAAAAACGCGGAGTTCGAGGGCGGCGGCACCGGATGGAAGAACAACAGCGAGCCGACCGTCGGGGTGCCCATCCCCGGCTTCGATGACCTGTCGAGCTGGCGGCTGTCCACCACGACGAGCCCCACCGACTACCGGGACACCGTCTACCGGATATACCGCCGCGGCATCATCTGGCAGGAGGGATGGTACGGCAAGGTCTACCAGCATTTCACCGTGCCCGACAGCGGCGACGCGGCAGGGTACACGCTCCATGCAGAGGTCTATTTCAATGACACCGTGCTTGACGGCGTGGGATGGGAGCTCACGCTGGACGGCCAGGTGGTCGAAAGCGGCGCGGCAACCGGCGGATGGCAGTCCATCGACGCCGACGTCACCTCATACCTGGAAAACAGGGGCACCGCCACGGTGTCGTTCCGGGTCTACGTCACCGCGCTGGACGCGCAGCTAACGGCGGAGGTCGCGGCCTATCTCGACAGTTGCTGGCTCGAGGTCACGCCGAATCCCAATGTCACGGTGCTCTCGGGCAGGGCGCATGGCTGGTGGGGACAGATAGCCAGCGGGGAAATCGACGGCATGCCCGTGGACCAGCCCCCGACCTATGTCGCCGGCGTCCCCGGCCGGAGGACCATCAGCAACATCAACGTCAGCGCCGTTGCCGCCCCACGGGAGGTCATGGCCGTCCTGCAGCATCCGGCGCCCCGGAGCACCATCGCGATGTCGTCGGTGCCGCTGCCCGATGCCGGGTTCGAGGATGGCTCCGCCTTCACGACCACGTTTTATTCAAATGAGCAGACGACGAGCACGTCGTTTTCCAGCGTCTCCCATACCGGGGATCAGGCCATTGAACTGCTAATGAACGACTACCATGGCACCTACAAGATGTTCGACCAGCCGGTTAGCGCCGACGACATGGTCGGGTTCCGGCAGGAGATATCGCAGACCATCCTCGTGTCCAATCTTCCCTCGCTGTGGTTCTGGTACCGGGTCGACGGGTACACGGCGCAGAGCACTCTTGACTACACGCTCATGACGGCGGGCAGCCCGGACCGGACGCACACGATACCGATGAGCGAGCTCACCGCCGACGGCGGATGGCACCGGTATGTCATCAACGAGAGCGTGCTCGACGAATGGCGCTCTGGAGCCGGCACCCTTACCGGCATCGAGATGCGGCTCACCGCCAACACCGAGAGCGGGGAGAACACCCTCTACATAGACGACCTGGGCTACGCGTTTATGCCCGCCGAGGGCGGCACCGACCGCCGGAGCTGGCACCTCCCCGATTTTTATACGTTCCCCATGGGCGCCGAGACGGGCATGTGGACGCTCACGGTGACCATGACCGACAGCGCCGGATATCGGGTCACCAACGTGACTTCCATCCTGGTTGAGCCGGCCGCCGACCTCAACGTGGCCGCTATTTCGGCGCCGTCGGAAATCCAGGAGGGACAGGAGGCATCCATCACCGTTACCGTGTCCAACACCGGCCGAAAGGATGTCGCTGCCTCCCCGCCGGTCAACGTTTCCGTTTCGCTTTCGCAGGGCGACACCCCCATCAAAATGGTGAAAGGGCTGGGTGCGCTCCCGGCGGGTGAGAGCAAGGAGCTCACGTTCACCTGGCGAGCCGCATATGGCACGCCCGCCGAGCAGGGCAGATGGGAGATACGGGCGGAGGCCAACAGGGACAACGTCATCCCCGAGCCCAACAAGGGCGACAACTGGAACGTCAGGTTCATCGACGTCATCCCGCGGCCCGACCTGGAGCTCCACATGTACGACATCGGTTTCACGCCGCTGCATCCAGACGCCAACGAGACGGTGAACATCAGCGTGCTGCTCCACAACACCGGCTACCAGAACACCACCGCCACCCTCCAGTTCTATGTCAAGGAAAAGGGCGCGAGCCGCTACACGCTCATCCCCAACGGCACCGTCGAACGGGTCATCGGCAAGCGCGCCAACGAAACGGTGTTCACCACCTGGACGCCCTCTGGCAACGGGACATATGTTGTCAGGGTCGTGGCGAGCTGCGCCGAGGAATCCCGCACCGGCAACAACGAGGCTATCAAAGACATGCGCGTTGGCGGTTCCTACGATGGAACGCCGCCGTCGATATCCAACGTCAGGATATCAAACACCGTCAGCATTCTGGGCGACCCGGTCAACATCACGGCGTATATCCGCGACAACGAAACCTCCATCGACGAGGCAGCCGTCATATTGTCCGGGGACGACGACCCCCATCGGATGAACCGGGTCGGCGACACCGACATCTACTACTACAACACGAGCTTCAGCACCGTCGGCTACTATACCTTTGAGATAACCGCATATGACACCGGCGGCGACGGCACCGGCCGGCGCAACCGGGCTGTCAGCGACAGCGTATCCTTCCGCATCGTCTACGAGGGCGTCGAAACCACGCCGCCGGTGATCGCGGGCGTGGCCGCCGTCCCCGAGCGACAGGTCGTCGGCGAGCCCGTCAACATCTCGGCTGCGATACAGGACGAGCATTCACTGCAAAAGGTGCTGCTCCATGTCACCGGTCCCACGGGCACAGCCACCTACAACATGTCCGGAACCGGCGGCAGCTATCATTACTCCCGGGCCTATGACACGCCCGGTGAATACAGCGTCTACGTCGAGGCGGTCGACGCCTCCGCAAATCACAACAAAAACGACACCGCCGACACCCCTGTCACGTTTGTCATTCCCACCGACTACGACAGCGACGGCATCCCCGACACCATCGAGCGGGAGGCCGGCGCCAACCCGCGGGAGCGGGGCGACAACGTCAACGTCTCCGTTCCCGGAGCGACGGGCTACCTTCTCTGGAAAATGGACACCGAGGAATACGTGTACTGGGACGCCGAGGACGGCCAGCTCCGCAGCGTCAAAACCGACGTCATCGACGGCGCCGCAGCCATTCTCTTCGACGCCAATGGAGACGGCGAATACGACCACTACTACGACGAGGACAACAAGGCCATCCGGACGTACAGCCCGCCCGAGCAGCAGGGCATCGGCGGCGTCATATGGGCGATCCCGGCAGCCATTTTGTTCGCGCTGGTCTGCATCATGTTCGTGTTCATCCGGACGAAAACATAGCCAGGCGTTGTATCGCCGGTTTATAGCAGGAGGCCCCGGAGCTGCGGGACGAACACCATCGACAGGATAGCCACGAGCACAACAACAGAAAAGGCGGTTGTTACCCCCGACGCGATTTTTTCCCGTCGCTTCTCGTCGTGCATGCCCAGCCGGCGCATCACACCCGCGATGCCATCCCGGAAGATGTAGCCGCCGTCCAGCGGCACCGCCGGCAGCACGTTGAACGTCCCCAGTGCAAAGTTCAGCCAGAACAGCCAGTAGACCATGTTGTAAACCATCCAGAACCCCTGCGATGGCGTGTAGATACTCGCCAGCTGGCCGGGAAACGGCGACAGGCCGATGAACGGCAGCGCCAGATACGGCAAAAACGAGCCCTCGAAGGGCTGCAGCAGCCGGGGATAGTAATCGGTGCCCCGCACGACATCGGTGACCCCGTAGGCGACGACGCCGAGATAGCCCACGCCTGCATCGTCACCGTCATCGGTAAACCCGGCCTTGTCCGCCAGCACCACCGAGGCGTTGTGCTCCGTTCCGTTCCGCTGAAACAGGACATTGAGCGGCCGGCCGGCGGATGTGTTCTCCATCAGGTCGATGAACGCCTCCTGTGTCGCCACTCTGATGTCGGTCCCGTTGTACCGGAGCAGCCACACGATGTCGCCCTCCCGGAGCGTCCCGTCAGCCGGTGCGTCCTCCTCCACACGTGCCACGTAGAGGCCATAGCGCACCTGCCGCTCGGCCAGGTCGCCATCCCGGGCTATCTGCATCGGATACGTGTCGCCCGGGGTAAACGTGTCGGCGAGGTCGTCGAACGCCGACCGGTTCGCCACGGATGTGCCGTTCGCCGCGGCGATGACGCTCCAGGGCTCGATGTCAGCGTAGTCGTTGCTCACGATGACCCCGTCGGTATGCGGCGAAATCGATGGAGCAAGCACGAACGCGAGCATCAGCAGGCAGGCCAGCGCCAGGACCATGTTGGTGGTCGGACCGGCGGCGAAGACACGGGAGCGCTTCCGCGCCGTCGTGTTCTCAAGCTCCTCCTCGTCCGGCTCGACAAAGGCACCGATGGGCACGATGAGAAAGATGACGCCGAGCGCTTTGACCTTGAGCCTGCCGGCCATAGCCAGGATGCCATGGGAGAGCTCGTGGACGACGATGGCGACGACGAGCGCGATGATGCCGTAGCCGATCGGTATCACGGGGTTGATGCCCGGGAGCCCGAGGAGCATTTCCGGCGATGGGGCCTGCTCGGGCGCTATCTGGAAGGTCAGGTAGACGTTCCACAGGATGAGGATGAACATGCCCAGCATGGCTGCCAGGCACAGCACGATGCCCATGTCGGCATACCGATTCCAGAACCGGTCGCGCCGGGCTATCCTCCCGATAACCTTTTTTCCCCGCTCGGTTTTCCACATCAAAATCGGGCCCCAGAGCGACAGCGCCTCGTTTTCAAGGCGGTAGGCGACGAGGAGCACCCCGACCCATGCCAGGATGAGAATGAGAACGATCAGCAGCGGCGACATCACCGCCCTAATGCCCCTTCCCGTTTATTAATCCTTCTCCGGTTTCTCAGCTTCCTTCGTGCCGTACATGTCCTCGGCGATATGGTAGATGACGGTGCCGATGAACCCGATGAGCACTCCCTCGATGATGCGGCTCAAAAAAGGCAGCGTGAGCAGCGACCGCAATGGCTCCGACTGGATGGCGATCTTGATGAGCATGTCGGTCGACGCCGAAAAAATGAGGCCGAAGGCCAGCAGCGAAAACGGCAGGATGACGTAGCCCCACAGCACCCGTTTTTCCTTGAAGTAGGTGTCGGTGAACCGTCCCGCGATGGATATCAGCGCCGCGGCGACAAACCACCAGGTAATCTCATGCAAAAACCGGACGCTGGACTCGAAGACGCCCTCCGGCGCGGGCTCCATCGTGGTCACCACGTTGTATGCGGACAGGATAGCGGCTATCAGGATGAAGGCGGCCAGCAGGTTGGCGAACAATGATATCCGTCCGCTGCGCAGCCCCGAATAAATCTCTCTGCCCAGCCGGGTAAAAAACCCCTGGAGATGGAACACGCGGATGAGCAGGTAGGCGCCCAGCACGAGCAGCACCGTGGCGAACCCCCAGGCCGGGGAGCCCAGCACCGACGAAAGCCCCCAGATGACGAGGACGAGCGCGAGCGGCAGCATGAACTTCCGCTGCATTTTTTCGTCTTCCATGAACCGGGAGATGAGATAATAGGTGCCCTCGAGCGTTTCGCTCTGCTTGACAACCACGCGCTTGACAGCGTCGATTTTCGCCCGTGACTGTATCAACGGGAGCACGTATTCGTCCTCGTCGCCGTCGGTTACCAGGATGACGCCGTCAGGTTCCACCTCGTCGAGCACCTGGTCCAGCCGGTCGGCGATGAGCTTGTCCGATATCGGGCCGACGTCGGAGCTGCCGCAGATGGTCGCCACCTCGGCATCTTTTTCAAGGCTGTCATAGGTGGAAATAGCTGAAAACATGCAGTTGACATCCGATTCCTCGGGGTCGGCGAGCGCCAGTGCCTCCGCAGCCGCCCGGTTGTTTTCCCGCCCGATGACGGGGGAGGCAATACCCGTCTTTCGTCCCAGGTCGTTATCTCGGTCTATGCACAGGACCAGTGTCTTCATGGCTGCGCCATTTAATCCTGCACCCGATATTTAAATCATTCTACATATGGCCGCCGTGCACTGCCGGGGCAAAACGCATACATTTATAAATATTCCAGTGTTATCACGCCGACGTGATACCGTGAGCGCGATATTGGTGGTCGAGGACGAGGAGCCCATCCAGGAACTCATCAAGGAATACCTGTCACCGCTCAAGGTTGACATCTACCAGGCCAGGAGCGGCGAGGAGGGCGTGACCCTGTACCGCGAGCTGATGGACAAGGGCACCCGGCCCGACCTGGTCGTCATGGACCTCAAGCTCCCCGGCATCGACGGCGTCAAAACCACGCGCCGCATCATGGAAATCGACAGCGACGCAAACATTTACGGCTTCACCGCCTACTTTGGCACCGAATGGTCCAAGGAGCTCAGGGAGGCAGGCGCCAAGGGCGTCATCGCCCGCCCCGTCGGCTTCGAGGGCTTCCGCGACATCGTGGACCGCATCCTCAAAGGCGAAGAGATATAGCCCCTGATACCCCACTTTTTTTTGTCAGCTCTGATACTCATCTAGCCATGCGAAGCAAGCCTATTCTATGTACCACATCTCGTCGGGGATGTCATCGTAGACCTCCTCGACGTCCTGGTCCCGCTCGCCGGTTTCGCCGGTCTCTCGTCCTTCCTTGTAGCCCAGGATGGTGTCCTTGTTGAGAAACCAGTAATGGGTGCGCCAGGTCCGGCCGTCATAGATGGTGGTTTCCTCGCGCTCCGTGGTCAGCATGCCCTCCTCCTCCAGGATGTAAAACAGCTGGCGGTCCTCGGGCTCCAGCACGTTGTCGATGATGCGGTCCTCGTAGCCAAACAGGTCCATCACGAAGTTGGCGTCGCCCATCGCAGCCTCCACGTTGATTTTGACCCTGTTGGCGATGGCGGTGGCCAGGTCCTCCAGCGTAACGACGGTCATATCTATACTATTGCACGTCCCTGATATATATAGCTTTGCTTTTCTCCCGGTCAGCCGGAGATGGGGACGGGCACAAAGCTCAGCGCAAAGATGACGAGCGCCAGGACGGCCAGCCCCTTAAGTCGTGGCGACAGTGGCACGTATTCGTTCAGGGCCGGTGGATGCCCGACCCCGATTATGAACACGATGAACAGGGCGAAGAAAAGCCAGCCGCCGCCCATGAACGAGGTGGCGATGAGCAGGCCGATGGCCCCGAAGCTGGCATACTTGTGCTTGTCCCGCAGGGCTCCCCGGGCGATATGGCCGCCGTCGAGCTGCCCCGCTGGCAGCAAATTGATGGCCGTGACGAGCAATCCGACCCAGCCGGCGAACGCCGTCGGATGGATGATTGCCTTGTCGGGGATCGTGAAAAACTGGCTGAGCCCCTGCAGCAGCAGCGGAAAATGGATGGTCATGCCGCCCTCGAGCGACTCCGCGATAATAGGGTTTTCCTGCATCAGGAACAGGCCGATGATGCACACCGGGATGGAGACCAAGAAGCCCGCGATGGGCCCGGCGATGCCGATCTCTATCAACGCTTTGCGGTTGGGGATGGGCTCCCGCATCGATATCACGGCGCCCAGCGTCCCCAGCGGCAGGAACGGGTTCGGCGGAATCGGGATAAAAAACGGGAGCGAGGCAGCCACGTTGTGCTTCTGTGACACCCAGTAATGGCCGTATTCATGGATGCCCAGGATGGCCATCAGGGGAAACGAGAAAAACAGCAGCCCTTTCCCCAGGTTTTCGGGGATGAGCATGCCCGCGATGCTCCATTCCTCGAGGAAGAGCAGCGAGCCCGACAGCATCGTGGTGACCACGGTGACAAAGAAAAGCACGAGGTTGAGCCATTCGGGCCGCGTCTTCTGCCGTGGCTGCTTGACCACCCGCAAAACGTATTCTCCCTGCTCCCGGCGCAGCAGGGGCACATAGCGCTCCGCCCTGAGCTCGAGCCTGAGCTGCTCAAACCGCTGCTGCAGCATGTCCGTGTCAAGCGGCATGTCCACATAGTAGCTGTAGGCCTCGCTGTCCCGCTCGCCGTAGATGGTGAAATAGCGGGAGACCATCCGGCGTATGTGCTCCGTGTTGTCCTGCAGGGGAAACGCCGGCCATTCGTCCATCATGCAGGCAAGCCCTCGTCCATAATAAAGGTTTTGGAGCGCCAGCATTTATATCAGGCCATGCCGATGTCATGCTATGCGGCTGAGCGACATCGGCGAGCGGGCGGCCATCGACCGCATGGCCGATATCTATGGCATGGTTACCCTTGACGACTGCGCAGCCATCGACGACGGCGACGACCTCATCCTGGTCACCTCCGACATCGTCAACGAGCAATCACATTTTCCTCCCGGGACGTCACCGTGGCAGATGGGCTGGTTCGTCGTCGCCGTCAACCTGAGCGACCTCGCCGGAAAAGGGGCGCGCCCGCTCGGCGTGCTGCTCTCGCTCGGGCTGCCCGCATCGATAGACGCATCCTTCCTCGACGGTTTCGCAGATGGAGCGCATGCCTGCACTGACAGATATGGCACGGCGGTCATCGGAGGCGACACCAAGGAAATGCCGTCGGTGGCCCTCTGCGGGATGGCCATCGGGCGGATGAGCAGGGATGCCTACATGCCCCGCGACGCCGCCGAGCCGGGCGACCTGGTCTGCGTAACCGGCATGCTCGGGCGTGCCGGCGCCGCGCTCCAATATCTCGCCGATGGCTCCGATGAGGCGGCGCTGCACGACCTTTTGCACGTGGAACCCCGTATTTTTGCCGGGCGGGCGCTTGCTGACACCCACGTGGTGCATGCTTCGATGGACATCTCCGACGGGCTGGCCGCATCGCTGTATCAGCTCGCCCGGGCCAGCCGGTGCGGCTTCGCCATCGATGCCGACAAGGTGCCGCTTGCCTCCCGTGCATCGCTCGAGCACGGGCTCTACCACGGCGGCGACTACGAGCTCCTGTTCACCGTGCCGCCGGATGCATATGACCGGGTGAGCGAGGCGCTGCGTGAGACCGGCTGCCCCGTGTCCCGCATCGGCGAGGCCACCTCGAACAGGCTGCTGCTCCGGCGGGACGGCGCAACGGTGCCGCTTGAACACCGCGGCTACGAGCATTTCAGCGGCAGAGGGAAAACTCTTTAATATATCCCGTCATCCATATTGGCAATGAGCGCAAAGAAGCGGCAGGACGACGACGAATACGAGTTCGAGATGCCCGAGTTCGACGAGGACGAGTTCATCACGAGTGAGAAGCGAAAGGCGAAGACCTATTTTCTCTCGTTTGGCTTCGGCATTCTCATGGCCGTTATCTGCCATTTTGCATGGCGTTCCATCGATGCGGGGCTGCGCTGGGCGCTGACCTTCGTGCTTGCTATCTGCGCCATCGGCTTTTTGGTCAAGCTGCTCCAGCTGTTCGACATCGACATCTCCGAGTTCGGGAAAAAGGAATGGTTTGGCTCCATCGCATTCTATTTTTTCACCTGGCTCGCCATTTTCATCCTGTCCGTCAACCCGCCATTTTATGACGCGTCGGGCCCGGACGTCGAGAGCTCGGTGCTTCCCTCGGTGCAGCAGATGGGCGATGCGGTGTTCATCACCGCCCGGGTGACCGACAACACCGATGTCGACAGCGTCCATCTCACGATATCCCGGGATGACACGGTGCTCCATCGGCAGATGAACAATCCCATCGAGGGACTCTACACCTATGTGTTCCCCGACGAAACAAACGAAACAGAGGTCTCGCTCGCCGGCGCCAGCGGCCGCATTCATTACACGGTCAACGCATCCGACGAGGCAGGACATGAAAAGGCATACAGGAACGGGACGTTTACGTATGCGGACCGGCCGCTCTACATCGACAGACCCGACGAGGGTAGCTCCATCGACGCCACCACGGACATCAGGATACACCTGGACAAAGACGTGCTGACCGGCATGGATGACGACGACCGCCGCGAGCGGATACGCGTCTACTACCGTGTCAACAACCAGACCGAGATAAACGCCACGTTTTATGACTCGTTCGGCGACGAATACGTGTACAACACGTCGGCCGCACATGTCGGCTGGCAGCCCGGTCAGCAGAACACGGTTCGCCTCTACGCCGAGGTACAGGACTACTACGTGCTCCCCGAAGAAATCGACTACGGCTGGAACCTCAGCCACCGCACGCTGAAGGCCGGCCATACATACAGCTACGACGTCGAGCAGGACAGCTCCGTCGGCGTGAAAGCATCACCGGTAAAAGAATGGCCGGACCGTCCCGACCTGGAGCGCGTCCCCGGCTTCGGGCTACTCGCTGCCCTGGGAGCGCTCGCCGCCGTCATGCTCCTGCTGCGACGCCGCCGTTAACGCCTCCGCTGATAGCTCGAACCCGATGACCGGGTATTCGAGGTCGAAGGCGGTTATCACGCCGGGATGTATCTCGCCGAACACGCCGAGCCGCACATCATTGCAGGTCACGGCGGCGCACCGTCCACCGGTGAACGACGGCTGTTCCGCAGGCACGATGGAGGCATCAATGTCCAGGTTGCGCAGGATGGCCTGCACGATCGACTTGCACTCGGTGAAGCCGGCTCTGGCCGCGATTTTAACGCCGGCGAGCATCACCCTGTTGCACGGTACCTCGCCCATCTCCACCACCTGGCCGACCTCGTAGAGCTGCTGCGGCAGGTCATGATGCCGGTTTTTCATCAAAATCTCCAGCAGCGAGGGCAGCAATGACACGCGCACCAGGGAATGCCTTGAGGATAGAGGATTGTCGATGGCTACGTGCTCCCGTGGTGGCAGCCGCATCCGCTCAAACTGCTCCTCCGCTCCCGAGAGCGACAGCGTCGCCACCTCGTTGAAGCCAAGGCCGACCATGGTCTCATGGAGCGCCGCATGCGAAATACAGCCGCCATAGGTCATCGAGCGAGGCAATGCGGCGGTGAAGGCATTGTAGCCATACCCGATGGCGATGTCCTCGACCACGTCGACGTCATGCAGCACATCGGTCCGCCAGGCCGGCACCATGACATGCAAAACGTCGTCGTCCAGCCGGGCGTCCAGCCCCATTTTTTCCGCCGCGGTGACCGCGCTGTCCGCCATGTCCCGGCCGAGCAGCCGCGACACATAGTCAAGCGATACCGCTCGCTCCCCGGGCGTGAAATCCGGCGTCGCCATGCTGTCATCGTCAACGATGGTGACCTGTTCCAGGCTGCCGCCGCGCTCCGCCAGCGCCGCCGTGATGATCAACAGCGCCGTGGTGACGGCCTGCCGGCTGGTGCCGGTGACGTCGATGAACAGGTTTTCGGTGAACAGGTCGACGACGGTCAGCTCGCCGTTGATGACGGGGGGAAACGAGAGCACGTTGTCATGCCGGTCGAAGATGACAGGATAGCGGTCATGTTCCTGGAGCAGATGAGCGTATTTTTTTCCCTTGTCATGGCTGCGGAGTATCTCGGCGAGGTCCATCTCACGGGTGGTGCCCAGCGGGATGAAGGACACCTCGTGTGGCTCGACCGCCCGGTAGGTGAACGGCGGGGTGACCGCGTCGAGGTTGTGGATGCCGATGGCCATCTTGCTGCGCTCCTTGCCGACGGACAGGTGCAGTTTTTCCTGCATCTCCATCAGCGAGGCGACGAGCTCCTCGCTCATCGCAACGTCGCGGACGACCGCGCCGCCGATATAGGGCCTGACCCCTTTGACGCTCCCGTCGACATGCAGCTTTACCTGTGGCGGAGCCACGTCGTACCTGGTCATGCCCGGCTGGATGCCGAGAAACGAGCGGAGCGCCCTGGCGACCCCCTCGACGCTCAGCAGGTCGGGGCGGTCGGGGAAAAACTCGATTGACAGCTCAGTGCCGTCGACGCGTTCGATGTCGGCGCCCAGCATGGGTATCCGCTCGAGCAGCGTTTCTTTTTCGATGCTGGCGCCGAGCAGGCCATGCAAGTCGTCGATGTCAACGGTGATAACCGGCATGGCTGCTAAATAAGGCCGGGCTATTTTATATTGTCGCTTTCATCACGCTATGGCTGCACGACGAGCAGCCAGCCGATGAAGAGCACGACCAGGTAGGCGATGCCGGCCAGCACGCCGCCTGCGAGCAGCAGGTGAAAGCAGATGCTGTTGAGATGGTGTTGCATCCTTGTATCCCCTCATGGAATGGTATCCCTTTTAATGGGGCTGCCGGTACTTAAAACCGTTGCTTTTTTCTGGCCGTCCATTCCGCGGCGGAAACGGCAACGCATATATAGCCCGTGTCTTTTTTGTCTGAAAATGTCAGAACGCAGCGGCTTTCCCGACGCATCCGCCATCAGGGACATGTTCACCGAGGTATGCCAGGAGCTCGACATCCAGCCATCGCAGGAGGACATCGAAGACCTTGTCATCTACGAGATGACCGACGGCACCAGGACGTCCATGGAGGAAACCGGTGCCGAGGCCTATTACAACGGCGGCCTCTACTGCCTTCGCTTCATGCATTTTTTGAAGTCGCTCGGCGCCAGGCACCTGTATCTCAACGTCATCCACGAACGGCACAAGGACCGGGTGAACTATCAGGAGATTTATGAGGGCTTCACCCGTCTCGTCGACCGCTACCGTGATTTCGCCATGGAGCACAGCGACATAAAATGGACGTTCGTCGGCGACTTCAGGGAATCGATCGCGCCGGCCGACGCGGCACAGCAGCCCGACATCCGGGGCGCCCTCGACGAATTCGAGCGGCTTACCCGTGACCGCGAGGACGCGCTATCCGTCTACTTTATGATAAACTATTCGACGCAATGGCTGACCGACGAGGGCTGGGAACAGTTCAAGGAGCTGCCCAATGCCAACGTCATCCTGCGGCACTGCAAGGGCTACGTCAATGGAGACATGTGGCTGCCCACCAAGCTCGACAACAACACGTTCATGTACGCCCAGAACGGCTCGGTGAGCAAAAACTGGTCCGACCGCCAGCTCGTCTATCTCATCGCGATTGCCATGCGGAGCATGCTCCTCAACCGCGGGACGCATTACTCCAAAAAATATTCCGGGAACGAGCAGGACCACATCCGCAGGGAGCGGGAGGAAAAGCTGTCGATGGTTCACCGCCGGCTCGGCGAGGCGGAGAAGCCGAAGCGGGCGATCATCTTTAGCCCCATAGGCCCGGAGATATACGAGTTTTAGCCCCGCGCCGGCGGCCACCGCCACGCTTATATATCCCGTCTCTATTCCGTGCTACGCCTATGAATAATGATGGTCTAAACCAGAAGGAGGCACCAATATGCCAATGTATGTAAGATTCGAGATGCCGGAAGAGCTCACCGACAAGGTCTACGAGGTCGTGGAAAAGGCGCGTGACAGTGGCCAGGTGCGCAAGGGCACCAACGAGGTGACCAAGCAGACGGAGCGCAAGCAGGCCAAGCTCGTGGTCATGGCCACCGATGTTACTCCCGAGGAAATCCTGGCGCACATGCCCCTGCTCTGCGAGGACAAGGAGGTCCCCTATGCCTATGTTCCGTCGCAAAACGATCTCGGCCGTGCGGCCGGTCTCAAAAACGTCGCAACCGCATCCGTGGCAATCACGCAGCCCGGCGACGGCGAGGACCTGCTCAACGAAATCGTCAAGGAAATCGAGGGCCTGAAGGGAGCAGCATGACCGAGGGCATCCCCGCAGAAGTCGTCGAAATCATCGGCCGGTCCGGCATGTGCGGCGAGATCATCCAGGTTCGCGTCAAAATCCTCGAGGGAAGCGAGCAAAACCGGGTGCTGACCCGCAACGCCATGGGGCCTGTCCGTGAGGGCGACATTTTGATGCTCCGCGAGGCAGAACGAGAAGCGAAAAAATTATCCGTGAAATAAGATGGTAACCAAACACGAATGCACGTTTTGCGGCACCGAAATCGAGCCCGGCACCGGCATGATGTACGTCAAAAAGAACGGCCAGATTTTTTATTTCTGCTCAAGCAAATGCCGCAAAAACCATCTCGACCTCGGCCGGGTGCCCCGCTACGTCAAATGGTCAAAGCACTCGCGGCGGTAGCATGCAGCACACCTTCGTCATGGTGAAACCCGACGGGGTGCAGCGCCGGCTCGCCGGCCGCATTATCGCACGCTTCGAACAGGCGGGTATTTCCATCGCGGCCATGAAGTTCATGTCCGTATCCCGCGAACTCGCTCAGCGGCACTATGCCGTCCACAAAGGAAAACCATTCTACGAGAGCCTCATCGACTACATCACGTCAGGCCCCGTCCTGGCAATGGTCCTTGAAGGCGACAGCGTCATCGAGCGCGTCCGGCGCATGGTCGGTGCAACCGATCCGCAGGAAGCAGAGCCGGGTACCATCCGCGGCGACTATGCGCAGGACATCGGGCGGAACATCGTCCACGCCAGCGATTCGCCGGAGACGGCCAGAGATGAGATAGCGCTCTGGTTCGACGACGATGAAATCGTCGACTATGAGATGACCGACCACTGCTGGCTGCATGGAGAATAGGGCGATGCTCACCCCCGCAGCGCTGCTGTTCGACATGGACGGCGTGCTCGTCGACTCCTTTCATGCATGGCTGCGGGCGCTCAACGCCGCGCTCCGCCGCTATGGCCATGAGCCGCTCACCGAGGAAACGTTCCGCGATGCCTACTGGGGACATGACCTGTACGAGAACCTTCGCCGTCTGGGCATCGACGACAGGGTTGGCGCCTTCTGCCTTACCATTTTTGGCGACTACGTCGACGGCATCACGATGTATCCTGCCACCCGGGACGTGCTCGGGCAGCTCGATGGCTACCCGATGGCCCTGGTGACCAACACGCCGCAGCGGTGTGTGGACAGCATCCTGTCACATTTCGACATCGACGCCTTTTTCGATGTGGTTGTGACGCCGGATGACGTCGACCAGGGCAAGCCAGACCCGGAGATGCTGCTGTATGCCTGCACGCAGCTCACTGTGGATCCCGAGGGCACGGTGTTCGTGGGAGACACCGACAGCGACGTCCGGGCGGGCAGAGCCGCCGGGTGCACCGTGGTTGGCGTGCAGGTCGAGGCCGACGTGCGCGTGGGCTCCGTTGCAGAGCTGCCGGAGCTGCTCGCGACGAAGCAATAACGTTTTAAAAGAGCTTTCCTTTGACATGTGCTCTATTCGAAGGCCTCCACGAGCCGTCGCGATGAATGGGGGTGCAAGCATAGAGCAACACAACAATCGGTATCTCTGGGTCCCTCCGCGATCGATGAACGTGAGGCCAACCCGGATACCGGACAGCGGCCGCGCCATCGGTCTTCTGCTGCTCTCCTATGACCGGTGCCCCTCCGGGGGTAACAGCGGCTTTTCTTCCAACGCCCTGACCAGTCGTGTCAATGTTTCGTTGACCGGCGCTGCAACGCCATGTTTTTTTCCATGTGCCGCGATGGCTCCGTTGATGTGGTCTATCTCGGTTGGCCGCCCGTGCTCCAGGGACTGCAGCATCGATGAATGGTTGCGGGCGGTGCGGCGTGCCACCAGCTCAGCCTGCTCCACGACGTCGTTGACATCGACATCGCATGCGCTGGCAACCATGATGCCTTCCCTGCAGATGGTGTGCATGAGCCGTCGGGTGTCCTCGTTTTCGAGCAGAAAGCCGTTCCGGCAGCGGAGTAGCGCTGTCAGCGGGTTGATGGCCGCGTTGACCACGGCCTTGCGCCATATCATCCGCCATATGTCATCGCTTGGCGTGGTGGCGATATCACAGCCGGACAACGCGTCTGCGATGGTTTCGACCCGGCGGCTGATGGTGCCGTCCAGCTCGCCGATGACGGTGTCGCCGGTGCCCGTATGCTCGACATGCCCGGGCCCGGCATAGCGGACGCCGTGGGAGATGACACCCCCGATGACCCGCCCTTCGCCGAGCATTTCCTGCAATGTCTGCTCGTTCTCGAGCCCGTTCTGCAGGGAGAGCACCGGCGCGCCACATGTTGCGGCGATGTCCTCGGCTGCCGCAGCGGTGTCATAGGCCTTGACGGTCAGGACGACGAGGTCGACGTCGCGGTCGGACAGGGCTTCAGCGGTCATGGGATGCACGGTCAGCTCTGTCGCACCGGAGATGCAGAGCCCATGTTGCTTGATAGCCGTCATGTGCTCGCGGCGTCCCACCAGTGTGACCTCGTGCCGCTGCGAGAGCATGCCGCCCACAAAGGAGCCGAGCGCCCCGGCTCCGTATATCACGATGTCTATCGTGTCACCTCCCGGTAGCCGAGCAATGGATAAAACACGGGAAGGTGGCGTTTTTCGTAGTGCTCCCCGCCGGTGACCAGGCCCTGCGCATTTCGCTGCACTGCCAGCGTTTCCGCCCGGCTGAGCAGGTCGCCGTTCTCCGTTACGACGTCGGCCGGTCGCCATCGCAACTGCTCATGTATCGCCTGCTCCATTCCGGGCCGGCAGACAAAGGTGGTGGTGCAGCCGCGCCGCATCATGAGCCAGGCCGCCTGCAGGTCGTCCTCGTCATGGACGACGGCGACAGTGGAGCCCTGCGACCCATATGGAAGGCCGCCCGGCCCGTCGACGGACACGTCGAAAGCAAAGGCGTAGTTGTCTCGCACCTCTATGCCGATTTCCCCGTCCGGGACGTTCAGGTCAACCGGGGCGCCTGTTGTGTCGACAACGGCCTGTCCCGCCGCAACGCCGACATCCTGGCTGGTAAAATCATGGCTGCCCGTCCGCGTCGCCCTGACAGCGAAACTTTCTCCGGGGGGAATGTGGGACGCGAAGCTCGCGGCGGCGCTCGCAATCGCCGGCAAATCGGCCGATGTCTCGATGGCCGGCGAGACGGACACGATGCCGAACACATCCTGCAGGACAGCGAGGGCTGCATCGTCGTCATCGGCGTCGACATACAGGCGCCCCCGCTGCCTGTCCGTGCGGTGCTCGATGCCGGCCCAGGAGAGCGCCCGGTGGATGTTTCCCAGCAGGATGTTTTCGAACTGCCGCCGTATCGGACGGCCCTTGAGCCCGATTTCTCCGTAGCGGACGAGCAGTGTCACATGTCTATATGGAGATGCATCGCTAAAAACTTTCTCATGTCAACCTTTTTATGCCCATGTATTATTATCCTGTTATGAAACGGGTGCTGGCGCTCCTCGCCGTGTTTCTTTTCCTGGCTCCCGGCGCGACGGCCTGCAAGGACATCATCGCCGAGGGTGACGCCACCGCGGGCGACTACAACCTGCTGCTCAAGGTGCGCGACCCCTCGCGGCCCGGACTCCAGGTGCTCTGCATGGTCAACGAGAGCTACCGGTACACCTATCACACCCCCTGGCTTGGCCGGGACATGGCGTTCACCACCGACCACAAGTACATCGGCGTCGCCACCGAGGGTGACGTGCCCCCCGACATCGTCAAGCCGGGCATGGCGGTGAGCGACGCCGGCATCGCGTACGGAGACGCGGACCTGCCGTCCTACTGGCGCAATCCCAGCCCCCACGCGTGGGATGACTTCGACTGGATACGCTACGCGTGCCAGACCGCCGCGACGGAGCAGCAGGCCGTCGACATGCTCGTCAGAGCCGTCGAGGACATGCACGCCCCCGGCGTCCCCGAAAACCTGTTCGTCGTCGGACCGAGCAGCGCATATCTCATCGAGGGAACCGCCTACCATTACGAGGTGCAGGAGGTCCACGGCATCGCGGTGCGCAGCAACTACCCCCGCCAGCTCTGGGACAGCATGACCCTCAAACGTCTGTTCGTCGCCCCCACGTTTGACAGCAGCTACGAGGGCGACGTCCGCCGGGGCAGCGCCGTTCGCCTTGGGTCGCTGCTCGGCGTCCGCCTGCTCGGCGTTGACGACGACAGCGCCACGCTCCGGCAGATACCGCTCGGAGAGCGCATCGAGATACCGGAGGGCGAGGGAGCAACCGTCGGCTTTTTCCGTGTCGATGTGCACGAATGCGGCGGCAACAGCGCCCGGCTGACCGTTCGCTACCGCTACGCGGCCTGGGAGGACGAAATATCGCGGCGGGTGCAGGCCAGCTACGGCCACATCACCCCTCATGACATGATGGCATGGTCGCGGCTCCACAGCAGCGACCTAGATGGCATGCGCGGCATGTGCGAAAACCAGGAAAAAGGAGCCATGGTCTACCGGATACCCCGGCAGGGCTACGAGACATACAGCATGGGCTGGTTCGCCCCCGACCAGTGCAGCGCCATCTACGTCCCCGTGCACATCGCAGACACCGCCATCTACGAGCCCTATCGAAGCGGCAGCGCTGCCTCGCTCGCCGCGCAGCTCCTCGACCGCCACGGCCACGGCGGCGTCACCGATGCCTGCCACCGGGTCGAATGCGTCTTCCTTCGGGAAAACGACGATGTCGAAGCGCTCGCCCGGACACTGGACAGCCGCGCGGCTGCCTCGGTGCTCACCACCTCCGACGTCGAAATGCAGCGGCAGGCCTATCTCATGCAGAGCCTGTACCTCATCGCCGGGCCGGAGGAACGCGCCGTCGCCGCCGGTGCATGGAACACAAGCTACGCCACAACCATCGGCAATCTCCGCAGCGCCATGCAGCACACGTCCGGCGACATAGACCGCATCCTGGTCGACGTCGCGGCCAGCATCGCTCGGGCCGGAGCCCGGGTCGCCATCACGGTCACGGACGACGACGGAGCGATGGAGCGCTACATGGAGGGACAGCGCCATGCCGACGTCGGGAGCTATGATAATGCGATGAGAGACTATGTCGAGGCATATGACATGGCGCAGCGGGCGCTCTACGGGGGCGGTGGCCATGGCGGGGTGTCCGAGGAGGAGCGGCGGAACGACCTGGCGGCGGTGGCCATCGGCGTTGTCATGGCCGGCATCGTGCTGTTCATCGTCATACGGCGGCGATGGTAGCCGTCACCGCAACCTTCAAATGTATGCCTGCGTTGGAGGCGCTGCATGAGAACGGCAACGATAACCGTTGTATGCCTTATGGTCGCTGCATTGTTTGTGGCGTCGTCTTCGTCACTGCCCGGGATGGAGGCAGCCCTGGAGCAGACGGGTGGCAGCCCTCTTCCAGCGGCGGACGAGATAACGGTGACGGTAACGGATGTCAGGGCGCTGGAATCAGATATCCCCTCGTCCCTGTCCGTCACGGTCGATATCAACGGCGAAACCCTGTCCAGCCCGACATGGGATGATTCCTCCTGTTACGGCCTCGGATGGCAGGCGACCGTGCCCGTTCCCGCCGACGTTGAAACGGTGCCGGTTACATTGCGGCTCTGGGCGCACGACGCCGATGGCGACATCTGCTGCGACATCGGCGGATCCGACGACGCCGTGGCATCGGGAAATGGGCGGAGCGCAATGCTGCAATACAGCCGGATGACCGGCGACTGGACGGGCGACGATTATCGCGGTGACGAGAGCGGCTACGGCCGTCTGAACGGATGCGACGACGGCAGCATCTATACATCGGAGCACGACTGCGAGGTCTGGTTTTCCATCACGGGCGGCGATGCAGATGGCGACGGTCTCACCGACTGGGAGGAAACCAACCGGTATGGCACCGACCCCGCGGTGAGCGATGCCGGCAGCGACACCGACGGCGACGGCGTCTCCATCGAATGGGAGGACCGCTGGGGCTATGACCCGTTCACGGCAGAGCGCCATGCCACGCTGGACCCGGACAACGACAGCCTGTCCAACCTGGAGGAATACCGCATGCGAGCATGGCAGGCAGACCCGTATCGTCCCGACCTGTTCATCGAGCTCGACCAGATGGCCGTGCAGCCCAACGATAGCGTGGGATATGTCACCGATGGCACTCGGGAGCTCCTCACAACCGTCTACAACCGCCGCAACCTCGTCTACCATCTCGACGACGGCTGCATGGATGGCGGCGAAATCATTCCCTACGACGGGCTGACCGGGCCCGGCGAGCTCACCGACATCTACCATGCCTTTTTCCTCAACAACGGCAGCAGCGCGTGGCGGCGGGGCGTGTTCCACTACGGTGTCATCATCAACCGGCATTTCCTGGTCGACGGCCATGCTTTCCCGGGCGACGGCAGCATCCTCGACTTCGACGAGGGGGGCGTAAACTGTTTCCAGATATCCCGGCAGCCGCTGGCCGGCAAAATGCTGCGGCCAACCCGGGAAAAAATTGATTTCTATTATGCCTGCCTGATTATGCATGAGACCGGGCACACCCTGGGCATCTATGCGGGGCATCCACCGGGATGCGACAACCAGTTCAGCAAGTACCCCTGGCAGCTTGGCTCCTACATTTTCCGGAACTACCGGAGTGTGATGAACTATCGCTACACGTACCATCTGCTCGACTACTCGGACGGTACCCACGGCAAGCGCGACTACGACGACTGGGGCAACCTCGACCTCGGGTACTTCGAGCACCGGCCCGCCATCGATGGTTTAATGTAGCCCGCGGCATTTACGGGCGAATGCGCTTTCCCTATGAGCCACGTCCCCATCAGCGGGAGATGATGCAGGCCGTCCAGCGGGCCATCGACGACAAGCAGCAATTGGTCATGCAGGCGTCCACTGGCTCCGGGAAAACCATCTGCGCGCTGGTTCCATGTGTCAAGGCGGCCAAGCGGGACAACCGCCGCATTTTGTATCTCACGCGTACCAACTCGCAGCAGCGGCAGGCCATCAACGAGCTCCGGGCCATCGGCGACGTTACAGCAATCGGCTTCCAGGGCCGGGCCAACATGTGCCTGCTCGCCGAGGAAAACGAGGCCTTCCGGGGCGGCGACTCCGGCGCCATCTCGCGGCTCTGCGCCACCCGGAAAAAACGGACGATCAAGGCCATCCGGAAGGGCAAGCGGCTGGACAACGGCTGCCGGTTTTTCGCTCACTTTTATCAGCGCAACGAGCTCCCCGAGGATTTGACGGTGCAGAAGGTTCATTCGGCGGAGTCGGTGCAGGAATACTGCAAGGTCCACGACCTCTGTCCCTACGAGGTCAACAAGGAGCTCGTGCAGGAGGCCAGGGTGGTCATCGCCCCCTACATCTACCTGTTCGACCCGTTTCTCCGGGAGCAGCTCACCACACAGTGGGGCTTTTCCTCGTATGAGCGGGACATCCTCATCGTCGACGAGGCGCACAACCTTCCCGATTTCTGCCGGCATGTGCTGTCGCCGCAGCTCTCCGAATACGTGCTCGATGCGGCGGTGCGGGAAACCCGCGACTACCTGGAGGGCAACCGGGACATCGTCAGCCTCTGCAACCTGCTCTCCGACATCATCCACGCGATGCGCGACGCATACGTCGAGGAGGGCGACAGCGACGGCTTCATCCCGCCGGGCAAGCTCGCCCGGGCCGTCCGCGCCGCAGGACTACGCCGTCCCGACATCGAGGCGTTTGCGGAGCGATGCATGGAATACGGCGAGGTCGTGCTCGATGCAAAGGAACAGCAGGACATCCTCCCTCGCTCGTTCGTCCGGAGCGTCGGCCGCTTCCTGAGCTCGTGGCTGTCCCTCGACCAGCGCTGGGCGAAGCTCGTCGTCAACGGCGGCGACAATCCCCGAATGGAGTTCTACTGCCTCGATGCGTCGATAGCCGCCTCGATAATCAACGAGTTCCATGCCTCCGTTCACATGTCGGGGACGCTGCAGCCGCTCGAGGAATACCGCGACTCATTGTCGCTGCAAAACCCGGAGCTCCGGAGCTTCCCGTCGCCCTTTCCGAAAGAGAACAGGAAAATCCTGTACACCAGCGACGTGAGCACCCGCTACCAGGGCATGAACGACGACATGCGCAACCAGCTCGAATACAAGATCGTCGGCGTCTGCAACACCGTTGATCGCAACGCGGCCGTCTTTTTTTCATCATACGCGAGGCTCAACCGGTTCCTCCGGCGGGGGCTCCGCAACTCGATACAACGCCGCACCTACGTCGAGCAGCAGGGCATGAGCCAGCGCCGCCTGATGGCGGAAATCGACAGCTTCCGGCGCAACGGCGGCGTCTTCCTGTCGGTCATCGGCGGCCGCATCTCCGAGGGCATGGACTTCCCCAGCGAGGAGCTCGAAATGGTCATCATCGTCGGCATCCCCTACCCGCCGCCGTCGGCGCATCAGCAGGCGTTGCGCAGCTACTACGACGGCAAGTTTGGCAACGGCTGGAAATACGCGGTGGAGGCGCCCACCACGCGGAAGATGCTCCAGGCGGTCGGCAGGCTCATCCGTGAGGAAAGCGATAGAGGCATTGCCGTCATTTTGGACCGCCGGGCGAAGCGCTTCCGTCGCTACATGGACATGGAGGAGGCCGATGATGTGGTGGAGGCGGTCAAGGAATTCTGGCGCCGCTGAGCCCCCAAAATAATTTTTAGGCCGTCCAAATAAGTAACGGGGGCGGCACCAGGAAAAGAAAAACCAGGAGAGCAGTCGTCGTCATAGCCGTCGTCGCGGCTGTCCTGCTCGGCTACCTGGCGATACTCGAGCTGACGCTGAAGGTTGATGTGTACGTAGCCAACTTGGACGATGAAGCCCCGCACACGTTCAGCATCCAGGTTTTCACCGAAGACGACGAACGCCTGTTCAACAAGACGGTGACGCTCCAGCCGGGTGAAAGCTACAGGTCGCCGTCCCCGGTCATCAAAGACCGGGGGAGCTACCGGGTCACTGTCACCGTCGACGGCGCTGTCACGAAAACCCGGAACGTGCTTGTCGGATACACCGTTACCTCTGTCAGCGTGAGCACGCTTCGCAGGGACGGAGAGATGTGGATGTCCATTTCTGAAACCACTGCCTGAAAACCGGTTGTCTGCATGCCGCTCTCCGCCCGAATGCGGTGCCGGCAAAACATTTTTAATAGGCTGTGGTGTTACGGGCTGACGATTTACCCCTGTTCCAGCCCGAAACATTTAAGAAATAACGTCCATTGTGGGGGACACGGTAAAATGCTGAATGACACTCTGGCCAATGCACTGTCTAC
>Ga0207797_1000215_pt1 | contig 42663 bp, 42 predicted proteins | sample PRCRCaboRojoPR_6_FD_187275 | JGI IMG/M metagenome (GOLD analysis project Ga0207797, IMG submission 187275) | Marine sediment microbial community from Cabo Rojo, Puerto Rico - PR CR 10% Liquid 1 (SPAdes) | ecosystem: Environmental > Aquatic > Marine > Coastal > Sediment | place: Cabo Rojo, Puerto... | reverse complement strand
CTCATCGACGTCGCCGAGACCATCACGCTCGGCGCGCTCGCCCGCGACGAGTTCCGCGGCGCCCACTGGCGCGAGGCCCACCAGGAGCGCAAGGACGAGACGTGGCTCAAGCACACGATGATCTCGTGGAACGACGGCCAGCCGAAGCTCTACTACAAGCCGGTCATCCTCGAGGGCGAGGAGAAGACGTACGAGCCGAAGGTCCGCTCCTACTGAACCGTTTTCCGCTCGGGTTCGCCTTCGGCGAACCACTCGCGCAAAAACGTCCTCAGAAATCATCGATTTCTGATGGGCTGCGGGAGAGCTTCGCTCTCCCGAACGTTCATGAGAAGGGCGCGGCTCGCTGACGCTCGCCGCGGGTGAAACGCCTCACTTCGTTCGGCGCATGCTCCACAGCACTACTCCGCACAGGGGCCGTTCGGCACCGCTCCCTACCGCTCAGCCCAGCCCTAGCGCCCCCAACAGGTCGAAACTCGCACCCGAAAACTCGACCAGTTTGAACCCCGCGTAGATGCCGACGATACCGAGGACGCCGGCGATGCTCGGCGGGGCCGGGATGGGGATCTCGAGGTAGGCGAACAGCGCACCCGTCAGGAGGCCGGTCAGGAACGCGAGAGCGGTGACGAGGTTACTCATACCGACGTGACTGTGGGGCCGGGCCTGAAAAACGACGCGGGACGGGGCGAGGGTTAAAGTGCGATAGCGGGACCAGACGCCCCGTGCCCTGCGTGTCGCCGTCACGGGCACAGCGGGAGTGCGGTCACCCCGTGACGGAGCGGTGTGACCGCCTGTTCGCCAGCCGTAGCCGGTAGCGATTAGTCGCCCGGCCGTGACCCGCCGGTATGCAAGCCGTCGTACTCGCCGCCGGCGAGGGGACCCGGATGCGACCGCTGACCGAGACGGTACCGAAGCCGATGTTGCCGGTCGCCGACCGGCCGCTCGTGGCCCACACCGTCGACGGGGTCGTCGACGCGGGGGCCGACGAGCTGGTGTTCGTCGTGGGTTACGAGGCCGACGCCGTCCGCGAGTACTTCGGGAGCGAGTACCGCGGCGTCCCTGTCGAGTACGCGGTTCAGGAGGAACAACTCGGGACCGCCCACGCTGTCGACGCGGCCACCGCGTACCTGGACGGCGACTTCGTGGTCCTGAACGGCGACGACCTCTACGACCAGTCGAGCATCGAGGCGCTGTTCGACACCTGTCCCGCACTGGGCGCGTACCGGGTCGAGGACCCACGACCGTACGGCGTGTTCTCGCTCGAGGGCGACCGGGTCGTGGACGTGGTCGAGAAGCCCGACGACCCGCCGAGCGACCGCGTCAACGTCGGTGCCTACCACTTCCCCGCCGAGGCACGCGAGTGGGTCGGCGAGGTCGAGATGTCGGAACGAGGGGAGTACGAGATAACGGACGTCGTCGAGCGCCTCGTCGCCGAGCGCGAGGTCCGCGCCGTCCCCGTCGAGCGGTGGATGGGCGTCGGCCGGCCGTGGGAACTCCTCGAGGCCAACGAGTGGAAACTCCGGGAACTGGAGCGGCGCGTCGACGGCGAGGTGAAGGGCGACGCCGACCTCCGTGGCGAAGTGGTCGTCGAGGAGGGGGCCACGGTCGAATCGGGCGTCGTCGTCGAGGGACCTGCCCTGATCCGGGCGGGCGCCGACGTCGGCCCGAACGCATACCTCCGGGGAGCGACGCTGCTGGCCGAGGACGTCCACGTCGGCCACGGCGTTGAGGTGAAGAACAGCGTCGTGATGGCCGGGTCGAACGTCCCGCACCTCACCTACTGCGGCGACTCGGTGCTGGGTCCGGAGGTGAACCTCGGGGCGGGGACACAGATCGCGAACCTGCGTCACGACGGGACGGCCGTGAAGATGACCGTCAAGGACGACCGGGTCTCGACGGGTCGACGGAAGCTGGGGCTCGTCGCCGGGCCGGGTGCGAAGACGGGCGTCAACGCGAGCATCGACCCCGGCGTGGTCCTCTCGGCCGACGCCCGGGTCGCGCCGGGGGAGCGGGTCTCTCGCGACCGCTGAACGGGTCCGGCGACGTTTCCCGCGATGGTCGGTCTTATCACACGGGGGGGCGAACGTCGGGCGCATGAGTCTCGAGAAACCGGACCTCTCCGGGAGCACGGCGTTCATCACCGGTACCACCCGTGGCATCGGCAAGCACCTCGCGCTGGCGCTGGCCGAGCAGGGCTGCAACATCGTCTCGACGGGGAAGACCAGCGAGGAGAACGACTACGGCGAGGAGCGTGACCTCGAGGGGACCATCGAGCAGACCGCACGCGAGGCCGAGGAACTCGGCGTCGACGCGCTCCCCATCGAACTGAACCTCCGCGAGGACGAGAGCGTCGAAGCGGCCTTCGAGGAGGCCGTCGACCACTTCGGCGAGGTGAACATCGTCGTCAACAACGCCTCGGCCATCCAGCCGGTCAACGTCGAGGACCTCCCGCCGAACCGGTTCGACCTCCTGACCGACGTGAACGTCCGGGGGACCTACCTCACTTCCTACACCTTCCTCGACCACCTGAAGGAGGTCGACGACGCGTGGCTGTTGACCAACGCGCCGCCCGTGAAGATCGACCGCGCACCCGGGCACGCCCCGTATGCATGGACGAAGATGGGGATGTCGTTCATCACACTCTCGCTGGCCGACGAACTCGCCTCGTGTGACGTCGGCTGCAACACGTTCTGGCCAGTGACGGCCATCGACACCCGTGCGACCCGCTACTTCGGCCTCGGGACCGAGGACGACTGGCGGACCCCCGATATCCTCTCCGACACGGTGCTGGAGATGCTGTCGCGTGACCCGGCCGAGTTCACGGGCAACGCGATACTGGACGAGGACTTCCTCCGCGAGAACGGCGTCACCGACTTCGCGGAGTACAACCTGACGGCGGGCGACCCGGCCCCGATGTCAGTCCAGATGTTCGACCCGTCGTACCAGCGCCAGCACTGAGGCGAGTGGCAAGAAGGGCACCGAACGGGAGGGGCTAAGTGGGCTCCTGTGTCAGTATCGAGTAATGGTAGACCCCACCTCAGACCTCGGCGAGGACGTGACCGAGGAGGACGCGCCACGGTGTTCGACCTGCGAGGAACCGATCGTCCACTCACCGACACACCGGGTGCTGACGTGGGTCGAAGACGGCACGGTACGGACGGCGCACTTCTGTGACGACCGCTGCCGGGAGAGCTGGGACGGCATCTGACGGGCCGATGGAGGGCGTGCAGAAATGGGGGTCCGCGATCTCTCCCTACCCAAGGCGACAGTCCGGACCTCCGTGCACGCCATCTCCACTAGGGCCCGACGGTACTAAACCCTGTGCCACGTTCACACACCCAATCGCCCCTCATAGTAACGACTGTCCCAGGAAGATGGCCGTAAGGTTGTTGGCGAAGACGAGTAGTCCCGCGAAGATGAGGCGACCGAGCCAGAGTTCGACCACGAGCGAGAAGTGGCCCTGGTGTCGGGATGGCGTCCGTTCGAGCATCTTGACGAGCGCGTAGAAGAACGTCACCACGACGAAGACGGCCAGGAGGTTCATCGCGACGAGGACGACGACCCCTCGTCCGAGCGCCCACCGGATGAGCGGGTTCGCCTCCGCGGCGGTCCCGAGGATGCTCGCCGCGAACAGTGTCGTGAGCATGTCGACGGTGACGAGCAGGAACAGCGCCCACGCGACCCAGCTCCAGTACTCGAGGATGCGGTCCGGACCGAGCGGGCCACGGTACCGACTCGTGGGTCTGGGTGCCATGCCAACTGCAGGCACCCTGTCAGAAAAAGCGTGTCGCCCGTCGACGACGCGAGCGTGGCGAGATATGCCGTCGGGGAACGCGCTTATGCGAGGGGCGCCCGAGGGGTGGCGTATGTCGGACGAAGAGATCGATACGCCAGTCCGCGAGGTCATGACGACACCGGTCCAGACGGTGGCACCGGAGACGACGATCGCCGAGGCCGCACGGACGCTCTCGGCCGCTGGAATCGGGTCGCTCGTGGTCGGCGAGGACCGCATCGACGGCATCGTCACCGAGACGGACATCGTGGCGAGCGTGGCCGACGAGCGCGACCCCGCTCAGACCACGGTCGCCGACCTGATGAGCGACCCTGTGGTCACCATCATGCCGGACGAGACGGTCCGGGTGGCCGGTGAGCGGATGGGCCACAACGGGGTCAAGAAGCTCCCCGTGGCCGAGGACGGACGCGCCGTGGGCATCATCACGACCACGGACCTCGCGCTCTACCTGCCGCGCTACCGGGTTGGGATGACCGCCCAGCCAGAGCCCGACATGAGCAAGGGCGAGTACGAGTGACCTACCGGTCCGCGAGGAAGAACAGCTGGTAGAGCACGTACGTCCCGAACGGGACGACCAGCACGGACAGCGCGGACGCCAGCAGCACCGCCCCGACTGCGTCGATCTCGATACCCCCGACGGCGACCGACCCGGACGGCAGGGCGGGGAACCCGAGGAAGAGCCCGACGAGCGCACCGACGCCGAGCGCCAGCGCGACGCCGAACGCGTCGGGCCCGTGTTCGAGGCCCCCGTTCCCTCCACCGGCCTCTCTGGAGCGTGTCTCCGGCCCCCTCATCCTGTCGCCTCCAGTACGGCGGTGACGCCCGGACCGACGCCGGCGGCCACCAGCGCGGCCAGCAGGAGCACTCGGTACACCTCCGTCTCGACCCGGCCACGGGTGAGGACGGCTACGAGGCCGAGCGAGAGGACCAGTCGGGGAACGACGAGGAGCCAGCCCACGCCCAGCACGTCTGCGTTGCCCAGCGTCGTGGTGAGCGCGAACGCCGCCTCGACGCTGGGGCGAGTCACCTCCCGTCCGAGACCGTCGACGAGGAGCGCGCTGGCCACGCCGTCGAGCGTCTGGGCGAAGGCCACCAGATAGCCGGCGAGACGTGCGCGGGCGAACCCGGGCGGGTCGACCAGCCCCAGACTCAGGTAGCCTACGCCCCCGAGCACGGCGGCGAGCGCCGGCACGCCGACGAGGACCAGCGCGTCACCTCGGTCGAGCGACAGTGTCGTCACGGTGACCATCCCGAGTCCGAGCGCGGCACCGACGCCACAGGCGACGAGGTACGCGCCGCCCTCCTCGCGGTCACGGAAGACGGCCACGCCGCGCAGCAGCAACCAGAGGCCGCCGGCGAGCGCGAACACGGTCGGGCCAACGAGGAGGCCGTCGAACAGCGGTTCCACGAGGTCCGGGTAGACGCCCTCCAGCGCGAGGTGGTGTGCGAAGGCACCCACGAACGCCCACGGCGTCACTGCGATGGGGGTCGTGCGCGTCACGGGGGGGTCGACGATGGCGAGCAACGCGAGGACGAACGCGGCGGTGCCGAGCGACGCGAACAGGTGGATGGGCGTCGGATCGGCGATTGGCATGAGATAACGCTAGCACCGACAAAAAAAAGGGTTTCGAGGGTATCGAGACACGAGGCCGAACGCCCTGGATTTCCCCTTGAGACACGCATATGGGCGTGGAGGGACTAGACATATCCACATGAGAAAGCAGGAACTCGTCTACGTCCACGGGCTCCTCGCGCAGCTCCGCGGGTTCTACGAGGAGCGTGCTGGACGGCCCATCCCCGCCCCCGAGTACGACGCGATGGACGTCAAGCCCACCTCCATCCACCGCGGCAAGCCGGAACACGAGGCGGCGGTGTTCGCCCTCGCGGGCGCGATGGCCGAGGAGATGGGCGGGCTGCCACCCCGCGTCAGGGCGGACTGAGGCGTGCGAGAGACCGTCGCGTGGCTCCGTGACCAGCCCTTCTACGACGGTCAGATACGAACCCACGAGGTGCTCCCGGGGCGGGAGGCCACGTTCGGTGCGCGACTGTCTCTCGAGTCCCGACTCGAGCGTGCGCTCGACGAACGTGGCATCGACCGCCTCTACGAGCACCAGATCCGGTCGGTGAAGGCCATCCGCGAGGGCCGGAACGTCGTGCTCTCGACGCCGACGGCCTCGGGCAAGAGTCTCGCGTACACCGTCCCAGCGTTCGAGCGGGCGATGAGGGCGACGGACCACGACCCGGCCGCAGCCGCCCGGGGGGACGCCGGCACGACGCGCGGGACGACCCTCTACGTCGCGCCGCAGGTCGCACTCATCAACGACCAGGAGGAGACGCTCTCGGAACTGGCCGAGGCGCTCGGCTTCGGGTCGGGTGTGACCGTCGCGCAGTACACCGGTCGACAGAGTCGCACCGAGAAGGCCGACATCCGAGAGCGCCAGCCGACGGTCCTGCTGGTGACGCCGGACATGCTCCACTACGGCATCCTCCCGCACGCCCACCGGCTCTGGGACTGGTTCTTCGAGCGGCTCTCGACCGTGGTCCTCGACGAGGTGCACGCCTACCGTGGCGTGTTCGGCTCGCACGTCTCGCTCGTCATGCGACGGCTCGGCCGCGTCGCCGAACGGTTCGGTGCCGACCCGGGGTACGTCTGCTGTTCGGCCACCATCCGGAACCCGGTGGAACACGCGGCCACGGTCACCGCGCAACCGGCCGAGTCGTTCGTCGCGGTGAGCGAGGACACCTCCGCGACGGGGCCGCGACACTGGCTGTTCTGGAACCCGCCCGAACACGACGGGGACGAGGGGACCGGTCGCCGTCGCTCGTCGCACACCGAGTCGAAGCGCCTGTTCGTCGACCTCGTCGAACGTGGGTACCAGACCGTCGTGTTCTGTCGCTCCCGGCAGACCTGCGAGCGGTACGCCGCCGACAGTGCCGACGAACTCCGACGGCGCGGCGCCCACGAGGCGGCCCGCAACGTCGCTGCCTACCAGGCCGCACTCACGAACGAGCGCCGCGCCGAGATTGAGGCCGGGCTGAACGCCGGCGAGACGCGCGGGGTCTGGTCGACGAACGCGCTCGAACTCGGCGTCGACATCGGCGGCCTCGACTGCGTTATCCTCGACGGTTACCCCGGGACGCGGATGAGCGCGTTCCAGCAGGCCGGGCGCGCGGGCCGTGGCACCGACCCCGCGCTCGTGGTCCTCGTCGGCGGCGAGGACCAGCTGGACCAGTACTTCATGCGGCACCCCAAGGCCTTCTTCGACGGTGAGCCGGAGCGGGCCGTGACGAACCCGGAGAACGACCAGCTCGCGCCCGGGCACGTCCTCTCGGCCGCCAACGAGAACTGGCTCTCGACCGACGACGAGCGGTGGTTCGGTGAGTCGTTCCCCGACACCGTGGCGCACCTCGAGTCGAGCGGTGACCTCCAGCGCCGGTCGACTGCCGACGGCACCCGCTGGACCACGAACGGTGCGCCCCAGCAGGACGTGAACCTCCGAACCATCGACGACCGCTCGGTCGAACTGCTCGACACCCGCCGCGACGAGGTGGTCGCCCGCCTCCCGTTCGAGGACGCGCTCCGCGACGCCCACCGCGGGGCCATCTACCACCACCAGGGGCGGAAGTACGAGGTGCGCGAGCTGGACCTCGACTCGCGGGTCGCCGAACTCGAGCCCACGTGGGCCGACTACTACACGAAGACCCTCCACGACAAGACCATCACCGTCGAGCGCGATTTCACCGAGAAACGGCTCGCCACCCGGGAGGACGTCCCCGTCCGGTTCGCCGAGGTGACGATGCGCAAGCAGATAACCGGCTTCGAGCGTCGAGACGCGAAGTCGGGCGCGACGCTCGGGGAGGAGACGCTGGAAGTCCCCGAGACCAGTCTCCGGACGAAGGGGCTCTACTTCACCGTCCCCGAGGACGTGGAGTTCGCGATGCGCGAGAACGGGACGGACAGCGACTTCAACGGCGGCATCCACGCCGCCGAGCACGGGATGATCTCGATGTTCCCGACTACCGTCCTCTGTGACCGGCGCGACATCGGGGGACTCTCCACGCCGCTACATCCCCACACCGGCGTCTCGACCATCTTCGTCTACGACGGCTACCCCGGCGGCGTCGGCCTCGTGCGGACCGGCTACGAGGACGTCGAGTCGTTGATGGACGTCACCCGGTCGATGATTATTGAGTGTCCGTGCGAGGCCGGCTGTCCGGCCTGTGTCCAGTCGCCCCACTGCGGGAACGCGAACGACCCACTGGACAAACGACTGGCCGTGCAACTACTCGACGGACTTCTCTAGTGAACGTTAGATATGGACGCGCTGAGAAGCCAAAAAACCTATATCCCAAACTGTTGCAAATCCGACCGCCGGCGTAACACGGAATCAACTCCAAGCCTGATGCACCGGTTGCGCCGGCAGTACAACGTCGTCGAGCGACAGCCACGTCGTCCTCCGGGGTCGTCACGCCTGTTCGGCCGGCGGTTCACGGACCACCAGTACCGGCGCGACTGCCCCCTCGGCCACCCGTTCGGCGTCGTCGCCCAGTAAGACGGACAACAGGCCCTGTTCCCCCTCGCCCATCACGACGACGTCGAACTCGTTCGTCCGGGCGACGATGTCCGCCACCGGTCGCTCCGAGGGTGTCGTCTCCGCCTCGATGCGGTCGGCCGACAGGCCACGCTCCACCATCGTCGCCCGGGCGTCCGCGACGGCCGCCTCGGCGTCGAAGGGACCATCCCCCGCGAGCCCCCAGACCGTCACTCGGCCCGTCCCCGCTCCGAGGAGTGTCGCCACGAGGTCCGCGAGGCGGTCGGTGTCGACCACCCCACGGAGGGCGACGAGGACGTCGGAGATCTCGCCTGTGGGGTTCGGGAGTAACACCGCGGTCGCCCCGACCTCGGTGGCGACCCGCTCGACCGTCTGGTCCCGGTCGTGCGTGAACACCACCCGGGTCTCCACCTCCCGCCCGGCCTCGTGGAAGACGTCGACGATGTCGTCCACGGCGTCGCGTGCGCGCTCCTCGTACTGCATGCTCGCCTGCTCCGTCGGCGTCTGTTCGGGGAGGACGTGGTACCCCAGTATCACCACCTCCGAGGGGACGAGGAACGTGACCAGCGACGCGGGGAGCGTCTGTCCCTCGAGGATGCGGACCGGTATCAGTACCTTCGGCGGCTCCCGGATGGAGAGGTCGCCGTCCCACGGACCGTCCGCCATCAGAGCACCCCCTTGAGCGTGATGTCGTTCGCGTAGTAGCGGTACCACCCCGCCGTCACGACCATGATGGCGAGACCGATGGCCTGCGAAGTCGTCTGCATGAACGCGAGGAGCCCGAAACTCGCCACCGCGCCGAGCCCGGCCACCAGCCGGTAGGCCGGCACCCGGAAGTCGGGGTCATACCACTCCGGTTCGTCGCGTCGCATCGCCACCAGCGCCACACACATCAGTCCGTACATGACGAGGTGGAGGAACGAGGCCACCTCGGCGAGCACCTCGACCCGGCCGAGCGCGACCAGCACCAGCACCGGGCCGGCCCCGAGCGCCAGCGCCACGTGTGGCGTCCCGTAGCGGAGGTTCATCCGACTGGCCCGCTTCGGGACGATGGCGTCCTTGCTGACCGCGAACAGCGCCCGCGAGGTGGAGAGGACGGAGGCGTTCGCACTGGAGAGCGTCGCCAGCAGGCCGGCGACGAGGATGGCGATCGCCCCCGGTCCGTCCCCGAGTGCGCGTGCCACCTCGACGATGGCCGTCTCGCCGAACTCGGCGAGGGTCCCGCTCGCGAACGCGCTCGTGGCGACGAGGATGGTGGCGACGTACAGGAAGCCGACCAGGACGACGGACCCGACCATCGCCAGCGGGAGGTTCCGTCCCGGCTGCTTGATGTCGCCGGCGACTGTGGCGACCTGCGCGAACCCGAGGTACGAGGTGAACACGAGTGCGGCCGTCGTGAACATCGGCAGGGGACCGAACGGGAGGAACTCCTCGGGCGTCGTGGCCCGCCCGAACACGCCCAGCGCGTCGAGGCCACCGTAGCCGAGGAAGAACACGAGGATGGTCAACAGCAGGCCGACGACGTAGTTCTGCAACTTCGCGGCGTTCTCCGTCCCGACGAGGTTCAGCGCGGTGAGGAGGACGCCCGAGACGAGTCCGAGCGGGACGACGACGCCCCCGCCGACGGGGACACCCGCCTCTGCCAGCACCGCAGCCGCGTAGTTCCCGAACCCGACGAGGTAGAACGCCGTGGCGAACACCAGCCCCAGCCAGATGCTCAGTCCCACGACGGCCCCCGGGAGCGCCCCGAGCGCCCGGGAGACGAAGTAGTAGCCACCGCCGGACTTCGGCATCGCCGTCGCCAGTTCGGAGGTCGGGAGCGCCACCAGCAGTGCGACCACCGCGCCGATGGCGAACGACCCCGCCGCGGCCGGGCCGGCCTGTCCCGCGGCCAGCCCTGGGAAGACGAAGATACCCGCACCGATCATCGTCCCCACGCCGATGGAGAGGCCCCCCACCAGCCCGATGGACCGCTCCAGTTCGGTCCCCTCCTCGGTGACGGACGTCTCGTCGGTGACCTCCGTCGGTTGCGTCTCCACCTCCGGCGACTCGCCCGCCCGGTTCGTCTGTTCACCGGCCGTGACCTCGCGCGTGGCGTTCATCTCCGGTGTCTGGGCTGTCAGTTCTCGGGCGGGCTGAAAAGTGTGTGGGTGGGTGGCAGGGTCAGCGACCGCGACGGTGTCCTCAGAGCAGGGCGACCTGCACGAGCGAGAGCGCGAGGAATGGGACGTGGAACGAGACGTGGGCGACCATCGCCGCCTCCAGGCTTCGACGCCAGTAGAGCCAGGCGAAGAGGACGCCCGCGACGGCGTTCAGGAGGACGGTCCGGGCGACCAGCGCCGGGGTGAGGCCGACGGCCTGGGCCAGCGCCGGGAGGTGACCGACACCGAACACCACCGCCGAGAGCACGATGGCGGACCACATCACCCCCGACCCGACGCCGTCCGGCTCGCGCCCGGTGAGGTACCGGCCCACGAGCACGAGCGCCGACATCAGGCCGAACCGGAGCAGCAACTCCTCCGTGATGCCGCCGTAGAGGAACCGCACGGGTGCGAAGGCGAGCACCTCGGACACGGTCGGCCTCGTCCCGCCGATGGCGGACGCCGGGAGGTCCACGCGGACGAACGGCGCCAGCAGGACGTCGAGGACGACGACGAGGACGGACCCGACGATGCCGACGAGACCGGCGAATCCGACCTCCCGACGGAGCCGGGGCCAGACCCGCTCACCCGTCGACACGCGGTCGAGGAGGTACGACCGCAGTCCCGTCCGTGGTGCCGCGTACGCCCCGACCAGACACGCGACGACCAGGAGGAGCAGGGGGTTAAGGCCGGAGACGACGGCGAGGAGGGGCAGTGTCAGCCCCGGCGGTACCGCTGTCGGTGGTGTCGTGAGGTAGACGTAGGCAACGAGCGCGAGGATGCCTGGGACGCCGGCGAGGAGGGTCACGCCGAACCGTCGGGCGAAGGGCGCTCTCCGTTCTGTGGAGGACATGTCGGGGGACGACTTCGGCTCCGGAGATAACTGTTGTGTCGCTCGCGGGAGACTCGCTGGTCACTCCGCTCCCCGCTCGCCAGAACGTGGCGCTCACGCCGTTCGCGCCACTCGAGCCAAGGGCGGGAGTTCGAACCACGGTCGCTCGCTCCGCTCGCTCCCTGCTTCGAATCCCACGCGGGGCTCTCTGCTCACTTCGCTCGCAGAAGAGCCAAGGGTGGGATTCGAACCCACGAATTCTCGATTACAAGTCGAGCACTTGAACCGCCCAAGCTCCCTTGGCAGGCAGTCGAAGGTAGCAGAGGGTGTGGCTAAGGCCTGTCGCTTCCGGCACGAGCAGACCGTGTGAACGCGTCACAACATGTTGGGGTATCTTCAGAACGTGAAGTGTCTGACTGATTTATTAGTAGTATCCTGTTGTAGAGATAGTCATGCGAAGAAGAAAGCTCCTGTACGGTCTCGGTGCCAGTGGTGCAGTGCTCGTCCCGTCCGGTCTGACCGCGGCGGCGTACAACAGTTTCACCGTAAATCGGGAGGCGACTATAAACGTCGCCACCGACGCGGCGGGTCTGCTCGGACTGACGACACCGGACGGCAGTACAGGTATCGTGCAGACCGACGGTGACGGTGAGCTCAGCATTGACCTCGGTCGAGCGGGCGGTAGCGGGCAGAACATCGATTCGACGTTGGTCGTCGGCAATCCCGGCGACCCGTCAACCACCCCAGCATTCTCGTTCACGAACAACGGCGTGGATGCTCACGACATCGACATCAGTTACGATATCGAGGACGACCCGGATGAGACGGACGACGTCACCTTCGATATCTACCCTGATAGCGGTGGCTCCGTGACTGACACGGTGACGGAGAGCACGGACGTGAGCCTCACAGGCGTGGCAAGCGGAACGACCCACCGCGTGATCATGACCATCGATACCGAGACCCTTTCCAACACGGCAGACCTCAGCGGCACCCTCTCGTTCACACTATCGTAGAACCGATGCGGGACTCGGGCCGGTTCGTCGTCCTCGGGGTTCTCGCCGCGGCGATAGCGGCGACTACCTACTTCGGCGTCACTGTCGGCACCGTCACCTCCGACAGCATGAACCCCACACTCACCACCGGCGACGCGTTCGTCCTCGTCGACGGTGAGCCAGAGGTGGGGGATATCGTCACCTTCCGACAGCAGACCGACGACGGGAGCCGACTCGTCACCCACCGGGTCGTCGGGACGACGGCCGACGGGGCGTACGTGACCCAGGGCGACGCGAATCCCAGTACCGACCAGGCGGCGGGTGCCGCGCCGGTCACTCGGGAGGCCCTCGTGGGTGTGGTGCCGTCGGTCGGTGGAAGCCCGCTGGTGATTCCAGCCGCGGGTGGCCTCGCTCGACTGAGTTCCGACGTCCGGGTACCGCTGCTGGGTCTCGTGCTGCTAGCGCTTGGCTACGACGCGATAGCCTCCGGCCGTCCCTCACCGACACGCGTCCCGCACGTCACGTACGGACAGGCGCTCGCGGCCATCTTTCTGCTGGGCACCATCGGCGGTGTCGTCGGTGTGGTCGCCGTCGGCGCGTCGAACGAGGTGGTCTACACCGCGACGGCGGCCGATACTGCCCAGGGACCACTCGTCCCCGTCGAGCGGACCGTCGAGCGAGAGGTGACGCTGGAGGCGGTCCGGCCGGCGTACAGCTACCGGTTCGTCGACGCGACGGGTGCAGCGGTGGCAGGGGCGAGCACCGACGGGACGGTGACGACGGTCACGCTCAGGGTCGGCCCGTTACAGTCGACCGGGCCGCACGCAGTCGGACTCCAGATAGACAACGTCCCGACCACGCTCCCGCGGCCAGTGGCCGCCGCGCTGTACGACCTGCACCCGATGGCCGCCATCGCCGCGTCGGTCGCCGCCGTGACGGTCCCCATCTACCTCCTCTCGCGGTTCCTCCTGCCGGTCGAGGTCCCGATCTCGTGGATAATCAACGCACGGAGTGACGCACGATGAGCCGATGCCGAGTCGTCCCGTCGAGTGAGGTGAGGCCCTGATGGACGTCTGGTCGCTCCTGAGTCGGCTCAGACCAGTCGCGCTCCACCTCGGCGTCGTGTTCCTGCTCCTCGGCGTGGCGGTCACGGGGGCGACCGGCTACACCCACCTCTCCGACCCGATGGAGGAGGTGACCGAGCGACAGGAGGTCCCGACCGTATCGGCGACGACGACGTACACGACGGCGGCGACCGTGACTGGCGAGAGCGACCTCTACGAGGAGGGGACGCGACTCCGCAATCGGTCCACGTACGTCGTCGGCGCCTCGCCCGAAGTCTCGGTGGCCGTCGGGACCCGATTCGACCAGCGCGTCTCGGCTGTCGAACAGCGACTCACGCTGGAGACCCGCGCGTTACGGGGTGAGGACGTGTTCTGGACCGACCGCACACCCCTGGACGGTGCCGCCCTCGAGAGCGGGGCCTCCGTCGAGACGGCGGGGACGCTGAACGCGAGCGCGCTCGCCGACCGACGCGAGCGGTTGCGCTCGGAACTCGGTGGTCGGAGCGACATCCAGATGGCGCTGGTCGCGAGGGTCGCGTTCGAGGACCCGGTCACGGGCGAACGCCGAACCAGAGTCCGACGCATCCCAATCGAACTCGCCGGTGGGTCGCTGTTCTCGCTGGGCGCCGAGGAGCCGACGCCGACGCGGACGTTCGCGACGACGCGGACGGTCACGACAGAGCGCGTGGGGCCGGTTCCGTGGCCCCGGTACGGTGTCGGCGTAGCCCTCTCGGGTCTGGGTGCGGCGTTCCTCTGGCTCCGGAACCGCGACGCTGTCTTCGGCACCAGCATCGAGCGCACGCCGGTCGGCGAGTGGGAGCGGACCCTCCGTCGCTACAGCGAGTGGATATCGGCGGGGTCGCTCGTCAACCACGAGTCGGAGGAGTCGATTCCGATCGACGACGTGCCCGAACTGGTGAAGATGTCGATGAACAACCGCGGGGGACTGGTCCACTGTGACACCACCGACATCGTCGCCTACCTCGACGGTGACGTGACGTACTACTGTCGAGGCCCGGACAGTTCGTGGGACCCGCAGGACACGCTCGCGAGCGCCTTCGGCTTCGAGGCCGAGGTGCCGAATGACGAGGGGTTCCAGCGCCAGTCGGCGGAACTGAGCGAATCGGTGACCGTCTCGACCACCGACGACGCTGAGGACTTCTCGTTCGGGTTCGACTTCAAGGAGGAAGATGGGGGTGAGGGCAGTGCGTAGTCTCGGTCGGCTTCGGATTCCGCTGGTGATACTGGCGGTCGTGCTGTCGGTGTCAGTCGTATCGTCGGCCGGGTCGCTGTCGTTCGCGGCGGACCGACAGACTGGGCTCGACGTCGCCGCGGACTCCAGCGGGACCGTGACTTTAGACCAGGCAGCCAGTGTTCAAGCGGGTGAGAGGGACGAACTGGTCGATGTCACCAACCGACTTGGGGCGGAGGCTGATTTGGTCATCTCACTGTCTGCAGCTACGGACGGGAAAGTCGAACTCGTGTATAATAATCAGTCGGCTGGCAGAGCGGTACGCCTTGACCTGCCGTCTGGAGAGACGGCGACGATTTCGGTCGCTGCGCCGCAAGGAACCCAAGAGGTGGGCTACAAGTTTGAGGCCGAGACGATTGATGGAACCACGCAGCGTTCGACGAGTCCTCGCGTGGTCGAAGTGCAGAACGGAGATGGCCCATGTGACAACCCCGGCAATGGTCGGGGCCCGCCACGCTGTCGCTGACGAAGACTCAGTCTAATTCCTTCTCCAACTCCACCCGATGCGGGTCGTACCCGTGCCGCTCGTAGAACCGCTTCGCGTCTGAATTCGTCGCCATCACGTCCAGTGCCACGACCGTACAGCCACGTTCACCGAGCTCCGCCTCGGCCCGCTCTAACAGTGCCGCCCCTACCCCGGCGTCACGGTGCCGGGGAACCACGTAGAGGTTCTCCACGAGGCCACGCGTCACGTCCTGTTCGTACCCGCCCGACTCCACCGAGCAGGTGACGAAGCCGACGATTTCACCGTCCGCTCGCGCGACGAACAGCGTCCCGGCCACAGCGTGCCGCAGGACGGACTCGCGGACGTGCTCGCGGTTCGCCTCCGGCAGGAGGTGCGAATCGTGGCCCAACTGGTCGGTGCCGAGTTCGACCCAGAGGTCTGCCACCCGGGCCGCGTCGTCGGTCCGCCCCGGTTCGATCACTGGCCGTTCCGCAGTGCCTCGACGGCGGGGAGGGGGTCGCCCGTCAGCATGTTCAGACACGCGCCGCCGCCGGTCGAGACGTGGCTGAATCCCTCGATACCGAGGCGTCGGAGCGCGGCCGCCGTGTCGCCGCCGCCCACGATACTGTGCTCCGCGCGGGTGGCGGCCTCGTAGAGTTCGCGGGTGCCGAAGGCGAACGCCTCCTCCTCGAACACTCCGGCAGGGCCGTTCAGCACGGCGGTGCCGGCGTCCTCCAGGAGTTCCGCGAAGTGGCTCACGGTCTTCGCACCGATGTCCATCGCCGCCTCCGTCGTGGGCAGGTCGTCCACGTCCAGTTCGACGCGGTCCCCGCCGCGGTCGACGGCCACGTCCCGCGGGAGGTGGATACGGGTGGCGAAGTCGTCGAGTAGTTCACCGGCCTGCTGGACGGCCGTCGAGGAGCGCTCGTTCACGACGGCTGCGCTCGCCGCCCCGAGACGGACCCCCGCGGCGAGGAGGAAGGCGTTCCCGACGATGCCGGCCACGAGGATGTCGTCCGCGAGCCCGCGTTCGAGGACGCTGCGCGCCACCTCCAGCGAGTCCTCCACCTTCGCCCCGCCGAACAGGTAGACGCGGGGGGTGGGCGAGTCCGCGACGTTCCCGAGCACGTCCAGTTCGCGTTCCATCACGCGCCCGGCGTAGGCCGGCAGGTGCTGGGGGAACCCGACCAGCGAGGGTTGCGAGCGGTGCGCGGCGGCGAAGGCGTCGTTGACGTAGGCGTCGAAGACGGGGGTGAGCCTGCTGACGAGGTACGTCTCCGCGGCGGCCGCGGGGTCGAACTCCATGTACTCCTCCGAGTAGAACCGCGTGTTCTCGAGGAGGACGGCCTCGCCGGGGTCGAGCGCGTCCACGTCGGCGCGTGCCTCGGCGGAGAAGGTGGCGTCGCAGTAGCGCACGGGGGCATCGAGGAGTTCGTCGAGCCGCCGGGCGTGGGCCGAGAGGTCGGCGAAGTCGTCGCCGCCGGGGCGGCCCTGGTGGGCGAGGATGGCGACGCGGGCGTCCCGCTCGAGCAGTTCGGAGAGCGTGTCGAGGTGGGCACGGATGCGTGCGTCGTCGGCCAACCCACCGTCCCCGAGTGGACTGTTGATGTCCACCCGTACCCCGACGGCCGTGCCCGAGGCGTCGAGGTCCGACAGGGTCCGTATCATGCCCGAGGGTGCAGGGGGACGGAGCAAAGAGGTTTCCCTGTCGTCTCGGGCCGTCGTCTCGTTCCCCCGACAGGCGAGGCGCTCGGCGGTGTCACAGCGGCCAACGTGTTCGCAATCCGAAGGGCACGAACGCAGGTTTATTTACTGGTGGGGGCCCGACTGACCGCGTGAACTACAGACATGGGTGTAGCTGAACAACTTTCACGCGGTCGTTCGGTCGTCACCGGCCGCCTGGATGTCCTCTTGGTGGCCGTCTTCGGTGCGGTGCTGTTCGTTGATCTGGTCCGCCAGTTCGTGGGCGGGGGAATCAGCTTCCCCTTCCTGGCGAGTGTGGTGCTCGAGGGACTGGTCATCGGGCTGGCGTACGGACTCGCCGGCATCGGTCTCTCGATGACGTACAGCATCCTGAACTTCGCGAACTTCGCCCACGGTGACACCATCACGGTCGGCGCGTTCGCCGGGTGGTCGGTCGCCTACGTCGTCGGCGGCCTGGGCACGGCGGGTGTGGGGAGCCTGTTCCTGCTCACGGCCGACCCGGGTATCTCCATCGCCAACGCGTTCGGGGTCGTCGTCGTCGGCGCCATCGCGGCGGGGCTCGGGGCGGTCGTCCTCTCGCTGGCCCTGGACCGCATCGTCTACAAACCGATGCGGGACGCCGGCGGTATCTCGCTGCTCATCGCCTCCATCGGGGTCGCGCTGGCGCTGCGGTACCTCATCGCGTTCGTCTACGGTACCGGCGTCAAGGGCATCACCGCGCCCGTCCCGAAGGTGGCGTTCCTCACCGTGGACGGCGTCTCCGGCTTCGGTGTCATCGGCCCCGACCAGCAGGTCGGACAACTCGCTTCGGTCTCGGACCTCTCCCTGTTCGTGGACCTGCCGTTCGCGGCAGCCGGGAGCGAGGTACTCGTCAGCCTGACGTTCCACGGACTCGCACTGGCGCTGACCGCGGCGGGACTCATGCTCGCGATGCACTTCTTCCTCCAGCGCTCGAAGCTCGGGAAGGCGATGCGTGCGATGGCCGACAACAAGCCGCTCGCCCGCGTCACCGGCATCCCCACCGAGCGGGTCATCCGCATGACGTGGGTGCTCGGTGGTGCGCTGACCGGCATCGCCGGCTTCCTCATCGTCCTCGAGAGCGGGACGATGTCGTTCTCCTTCGGGTGGCTCCTGCTGCTGTTCGTCTTCGCGGCGGTCATCCTCGGTGGTATCGGTTCCATCTACGGCGCGATGGCCGGTGGCGTCATCGTCGGCCTCGTCGACTCGATGGCCATCATCTGGCTGCCGAGCGGCCTGACGAAGGCTGCGGCGTTCGTCGTGCTCATCGTGGTCCTGCTCCTGCGTCCCGAGGGTCTCTTCGGGGGGGTGACGACGGCATGAGTGAGACGAGTGAACCGGCCGACGACGGCTCCAGCCGGGTCCGCGCACTGCTCGTGGACGTCTTCGAGGGTAACGACGCACGGATGATCGTGGGCACGATGGCCGGCATCTACCTGCTGCTCATCGTGTTCAGCCTGTTCGCGGGCTTCGGCCTCGGCGGGATGGTCAACACCCTGCGGGCCGCGACGGTGTTCGCGGCGGGTTACGGGATGCTCGTCCTCGCCCTGAACCTCCACTGGGGGTACACTGGGCTGTTCAACATCGGCGTGGCCGGATTCATGGCCGTCGGTACCTACACTACCGCCATCCTCTCGGCCCCACCCGAGGCCTCCCCCGGTGCGGGGCTCGGCCTCCCCATCCCCATCGCCATCGTCGGTGGGATGCTCGCCGCCGCGCTCGTCGGCCTCCTGACCGCGCTCCCGGCGCTCCGCCTGCGCGCGGACTACCTCGCCATCGTGACGGTGGCGCTCTCCGAGATAATTCGGCTCTCGGTGAAGTCCGGGACGCTGGCCGAGTTCACCGTCTTCGGTGTCACGCTCGGCACCGGCGGGGGTCGCGGTATCAGCTACCCGGCCCCGGGGAGTCTCGGTGGCTGGGTCCTCGACAACGCCCCCGGCGGCGGGGCGCTCGTCGACATCGGGCAGACGCTCGGCATCGCCAAGCCCGTCATGAGCGGTCTCGTCTATCTCGTCGTCCTCATCCTGTTCGCCGCGGCCTTCTACTGGCTCCTCGTCCGCATCGGGAACTCCCCGTTCGGCCGGGTGCTGAAGGCCATCCGAGAGGACGAGCTCGTCGCGTCATCCCTCGGGAAGGACACCCGCATCTTCAAACTGAAGGTGTTCGCGGTCGGCTGTGCGCTGATGGGACTCGCGGGCTACCTCTGGATCGGCCGCTCGGGGTTCGTCAACGACCTCTCGTTCCGCCCGAACATCACGTTCTTCATCTTCATCGCGCTCATCATCGGTGGCGCCGGGTCGAACACCGGCAGCCTGCTGGGCGGGATGGTGTTCTCCTCGCTGCTGTTCTACCTGCCGCAGTTCCTCAGTCAGAACTTCGGCTCCACGGGGAGCGCCCCCGCGAACTTCCTCGGTGCGGTGGCGGGACTGGACGAGTTCGTCGCGTACACGCTCCAGAACATCTCCTCGCTCCGGTTCGTCCTCATCGGTGTGTTGCTCGTCTACCTGATGCACAACCGCCCGGAGGGCCTCCTCGGACACCGCAAGGAGGACGCCGCCGCGGTGAACCTGCTCGAACGGTCGTCGAAACCGCCCGGGTCGGGCAAGGCCGCGATGGCCGACGGCAGTGGCTCCGGGGGTGAGTCGGATGAGTGACGCCAGCGCCGGACCGGCCGACACCAACGTCCCGGAGGACGCGGACGTCCCGGATGTCGAGCCGGAGTCCGCGGACTCCGAGGTCGAGGAGGCGGCGAAGTCGGTCCCCCGGGGACTCCCCCTCCGGGTACAGAACCTCCGCAAGCAGTTCGGTGGCATCACGGCCGTCGACGACACCACCTTCTCGGTCGAAGAGGGCTCGCTGACCGGCCTCATCGGTCCGAACGGGGCCGGCAAGTCCACGACGTTCAACTGTATCACCGGGGTCCACGAGCCGACGAGTGGCTCGGTCTACTTCAAGGACGAGGACATCACGGGCCTCGAACCGCACCAGATAGCCAACCGCGGGCTCGTGCGGACGTTCCAGATCGCCCGGGAACTGGAGGAGATGACGGTCCTCGAGAACCTGATGCTCGCCCCGCGTGGGCAACTCGGCGAGTCGATGCTCCGTTCCGTGCTGCCGGGTCTGCGCGACGACGTGGTCGCACAGGAGACGGAACTGCGCGAACGGGTCTGGGAGATGCTGGAGTTCTTCGAGATCGACCACCTCGCGGGCGAGTACGCGGGCAACCTCTCGGGCGGCCAGCGGAAACTGCTCGAGATGGCCCGCGCGCTGATGACCGACCCCGAGATGGTCCTGCTGGACGAACCGCTCGCCGGCGTCAACCCGACGCTGGAGGAGAAACTGCTGGAACGCATCCACGAACTCCGCGAGGAGGGCTACACGTTCCTCCTCGTGGAACACGACATGGACGTCATCATGAACAACTGCGAACGCGTCATCGTCATGCACCAGGGGACGGTCCTCGCCGACGGGGAACCGGAGGACATCCGCAACAACGAACAGGTCATCGAGGCATACCTTGGGGAGGACATATGAGCGCGAACACGGGCGCGAGTTCCGAGTACGACGCCGAGGCCGCCAGCGAGGCGCTGCTCTCGGTCCAGTCCCTCGACGCCGGCTACGGCGACCTGCAGATCCTCAGCGACGTGGACCTGTTCGTCTCCGACGAGGAGTACGTCACCATCGTCGGCCCGAACGGGGCCGGCAAGTCCACCGTGATGAAGTCCATCTTCGGCCTGACGAACGTGATGGACGGGGTCATCGACTTCGGCGGGGACGACCTCGCCGGCCTCGACCCCGAGGAGATCATCCACTACGGCCTCGGCTACGTGCCCCAGAACGAGAACGTGTTCGCGGGTCTGTCCGTCCGCGAGAACCTCGAGATGGGTGCCTACATCCTCGACGACCTCCCGGAGGACCGACTGGAGAGCGTCTTCGACCGCTTCCCCATCCTCCGCGAGCGCGACCAGCAGAAGGCCGGGACGCTCTCGGGCGGCCAGCGGCAGATGCTGGCGATGGGCCGGGCGCTGATGCTCGACCCCGACCTGCTGATGCTGGACGAACCTTCCGCTGGCCTCGCGCCGGACCTCGTCGAGGAGATGTTCGACCGCATCGACCGCATCAACGAGTCCGGCACGGCCATCCTGATGGTCGAGCAGAACGCCAAGGAGGCGCTCCGGCGCTGTGACCGTGGCTACGTGCTGGTCGACGGCAAGAACCGCTACGTGGACTCGGGTGACGCGCTGCTGGCGGACGAGCAGGTCCGACAGGACTTCCTCGGCGGCTAGAGGGGCATTCTCAGTTCTTTTTCGGTAGCGCTCGGTCTCCGTTTTCCGTGGCGACGAGCGTGAGTGCTCGTTCCGGTACAACTGGACCGCACCGCCCAGCAGAGCGACCGGTCGCGCCGGGGGCGCGACACGGTGGTGAGCCGAGCGGCAGCGAGGCGAGCCTCGCTGGAGCTTGCTCCAGCGGCGTGCCCTGCTCTCCCCCGAATCGGGCACCCCCGGCTTCGGCGGGCGGCCCTCACTGGCAAACCGCCTCGCTCGGTCGAGCACGCAACGCGGCCCGAGCCATCACGCTCGCGTCCGCTCGCTGATGGCTCGCCGGGGAAGGGCAGGGCTTGGCGTGCAGACCCGCGAGGGTCTGCCGCCCGCTCTGCGGTGACGGTTGCCGTCCATGCGGTGGCGGTTGCTGTTCAATTTGTACCGCGATTCGTGCGGTTTCCTGCTGTCCCGTTCGGGGTATCCTGTCACACCCGATACCGCTGGTAGCGTCACAGCCCGTGCTACCGACCACAGTGCACGAAAGAAAGCGAGTGTTCGAGTTCCCAGTTCAGCCGCCGAACTGGATGGTCTCCTGGGTCTCCACGCCGTCCGAGGTGAACCCGAAGATCTCGTAGGTGACCGTCTGCATGTCGCCGTTCTCGTCGAAGTCGACCGGCGAGGACGCGCCGACGTAGTTGATGGAGTCGCCCGCTGCGACTGCCTCCACGGCGTCTGCGAGGGCCTCCGGGCCGAACTCCTCGCCCTCGGGATTGGCGACGGTGCGCATGTTGTCGCGCACGGCCGTCCCGGTGTTCTCGCCGCCGGCGATGTTCGCCAGAACACAGACCGCGCTGGCGTCGTACGCCTGCGAGGTGAACACACCGGGGTCGCTGCCGTACTCGTCTTGGTAGGCGCTGGTGAAGAACTCACGACCCGGGCCCGCCGCGGTGGGGGCCGTCCCGATGACGTTCTCCATGTTGTTGCCGACCTCGCCGGGGAGCGCCGGGTCCTTCAGCCCGTCGGTGACGACGATGTCCGTTCCCGTGTCGAAGTCCGCGTAGTAGTCGCGGAACATCTGGATCCCCGAGGCCGGGTAGCCGATGATGACCAGCATGTCCGGGTCGTCGGCCAGCGCCGACTCCAGCCGGGAGGTGTAGGAGTTCTGCTCCTTCTCGAACGCGACGGTGGCGGCGACATCGCCACCGAACGCCGACTCGAAGGAGTCCGACAGCGCCTGCCCGTAGTCGTTGTTGACGAACAGGGTGGCGGCGGACGACGCACCGAGGTTCTCGGAGCCGACCTGCGCGATGACCTGCCCCTGCAGGGCGTCACTCGGCGGCGTACGGAACACGAAGTCGTCGTCGTCGAGGTCCGTCACCGTGGGCGACGTCGAGGACGGCGAACAGCCGACGACCTGGTTCGGGATGAGTACCTGCCGGGTCACCTGCAGGTTCACACCCGACGACGCCGGGCCGGTGATAGCCGGATAGCCCGCGTTGACCAGGTTCTCCGCGGCGGAGATACCGGCCTGCGGGTTCGTCTGCGTGTCACCCACCTGGAAGTCGTAGCTGAACCCGGTGTCGGCGTCCTGTAGCTGCTTCAGGGGGAGCGTCGCACCGTCACGGATGGGCTGACCGACGGAGGCCAGGTCACCCGTCTCCGGCATCAGGATTCCTTGCTGGACCGTGCGGCCGCCACCGCCACCGCCGGTGATGCTGTCGAGACAGCCCGCCAGTCCGATCGTACCTGCCGCGGCCGCGCCCTTGAGCGCGTCACGGCGAGTGAGCTTTCTTGGCATACCAAGCGGGGATTTATCCCCATCGCTTATAAAGGTGACCCGACGCGCGTGGGTCGGTCGTGCCGTTCGTCTGACGGACAACCCATCTCGACCGGTCGGACCCGCTGCTCGTGGGGCTTATCTCAGTAATCCTGACAGTCGGCACAGAGCATCTGCCCGTCGGCCTCGGACAGGTCCCGCGTGAGTGCACCACACTCCTGACAGATGCCCTGGTCGGAGATGGCGAGGTCGGGCTCGGCCTCCTCCTCGAACGTCGCCGTCGCGTACGGCGGGTCGGCGCCGTTACGGGCCATCCGGCTCGCCGCGTCCGGTTCCTCGAACCGCTCGAGCGCCGTCGCGGCGAGCAGGTCGTGTTCGGTCAACAGTCCTCGGAGTTCCCCGTCGTCGACCAGCAGTCGGCGTTCGTCGGCCGTCGCCATGACGTCGAGTGCGACGTCCAGCCCCGCCGTGGGTTCGATGGACTCGGTCCGGGGCCGCATCACCGACCCGACGGCCGTCTCTTCCGGCTGTTCTCCGTCGGAGATGACCTCGAGTACCTCGCGCTCGGTGAGCAGGCCCACAGGTTCGCGGCCGCGGAGCACGACGACACAGTCGACACCCTCCGAGAGCATCAACGAGGCCGTCGACCGGACGTCGTCTGACTCGCTCACCCCGACGAACTCGTGGCTCATCACGTCCCGCACGGTGACGTCGGTGTTCATGTGACACACATTGGCACTCCCGGGCTAAAAGTTACCTACGGCAGCCTTATGACCCGTGCGAACGTACGACAGAGTTCGAGCGTTCCGTACGGCGTCTCAGGCGTCGAACTCGACGGTCGTCCCGTCCTCACGACACCGCTCCAGTGCGTGCTTCGCCGCCATCCCGGCGTCCTGCGCGGTCCGGGCGGTGCCGACACCCACCTTCAGGTCGACGCCGACGGCCTCACGGACGTGCTCGCACGCGTCCTCGTACTCGTCCGCCGTGATGTCGGGGCAGACGGCGATGACGTTGTCCCCGCCGACGAAGAACGAGAGCGCGTCGTGCGCCCGGCGCATGTACCGCATCAGCTCCGCGTACCCCTGTTCGATGTGGATGAACGTGTCGAACTCGTTCAGCTGGTCGGTGTACTTCCCGGTGGCGTCGTTCACGTCGAAGTGGGCCAGTGAGACGTCCCCGTCCGTCCGCGCGTCGGGCGCGAGCGGGTCCCCGCGGAGTATCTCGGTCCGGCCGGAGTCCTGTGCGCTCCCCGCGTCCTGGAGGTGGCCCGTGGCCTGCCCGAGTGCGACGGCCGGCGACTCGTGGACGCCGATGCCGAACGAGACGGTGACCGGGTAGCGGTTGCGGACCGACTCCTGTATCAGGGCGTGGGAGTCCCGGTCCAGCCCGTTGGTCACCGCGATCATGTTGTCGAAGCGGGTGAAGAAGACGTACCCCTCGCGATTCCCAACCAGCTGTGAGAGGTCGGCGTAGAGTCGCGACTGCAGCGTCTGGAGGTCCACCTCGCGGCGCGGTTCGGGCGTGACGGTCCACGGCCCGTAGTTGTCTATCTGGACCAGAGTCACCTGCGTGTTCGTCACGGCCGTCGGTTCGGGGCTGTCCGTTAAGGGCGTTATCGTTCTCAGATTCGTGATGGCTCCGGTCGGCTCCGCGCCCTTGAAGTGGATACCCGCCGAGTCTCGGACGATGCCCGTCCCCTCGCTCGTCATGGCCCTCGCCGGCGGCACCGGCGCGGGCAAGACCACCGTCGCCCGGGAACTCACCGAGGGTGTCGAGCGCGTGACGCTCGTCCCGCTGGACAACTACTACCGCGACCGGTCGGACCAGCCGCTCGAGGAGCGCCGCGAGGTGAACTACGACCACCCCGACGCGTTCGACTGGCCGTTGATACGCGAGCAGGTGAGCGCGCTGTGTGAGGGTCGCGCCGTCGAGATGCCCCAGTACGACTTCACCGTCCACAACCGCGAGGACGACCGGGTGACGGTCGAACCGGGCGAGGTCATCGTCCTCGAGGGGATCCTCGCGCTCCACGACGACGTGGTAGCGGAGATGCTGGACCTGAAGCTCTACGTCGAGACGGACGCGGACGTCCGCATCCTCCGGCGCATCCGCCGGGACGTCGTTGAGCGTGGCCGTGACCTCGAGGGCGTGATGGACCAGTACCTCACGACGGTCAAGCCGATGCACGAGCGGTTCGTCCGACCGACGAAGAAGGAGGCCGACCTCATCATCCCGGAGGGGGCGAACGACCGTGCCGTGGACCTCCTCCGCGACCGGGTGATGGGCGTGGTCGAGGAGGGTGAACCGCCCGAACCGCTCTCCGAGTGACTACAGGGTCGCGTCCAGCCAGTCGTAGATCTCGCCCGTCGCCAGTCCGAGGTTCCCCACCTGACAGTGCTCGCCGGCACCCTCCTCCGTGGTGAACACGCGGAGCGTGGTCGGCCCGGAGACGAGGTCGGCGAACTCCGAGGCGAGCGACAGCGGGACGAAGTGGTCGTCCTCGCCCGCGAGGACGAGCGTGGGACACTCGATGCGGTGTGCGACGTCCGTCAGCGAGTACTCGCGGAGCGTCCGCTGGAGCTCCGCGGCGGTCTCGACGCCGAACACCCACCGCGAGTTCGACATGAGCCACCGGGCCTCGACGCTCGTCCGCTCGCCGAGCGCGGCCGCCCCGTTCACCACGGCGTCGGGGAGTCGCGCGAACACCCGCGCGAGGAGTGGGTTCTCGCCGGCCGAGGCCCGCCACAGGTCGTGCATGTGGTCGAACGCGACGACGGCACCGATGCGGTCGTCGAACGCGGCCGCCCGCGGGGCGTAGTAGCCCCCGAAGCTCACACCGACGACGCCGACACGGGAGTCGTCGAGGCCCGGCCGGTCCTCGAGGTGGTCGAGGACGGGGGCGACGACGTGCTCCCAGTCGGGTCGGGCGGTCAGTCCCTGCTCGCGGAGCGGGGCACCCTGCCCCGGCCCATCGAAGAGGACGACTGCGTAGCCACGGGCGAGCGCCTCGGGCACCCGGCACAGGAAGTAGAGTTCCTCCGCCAGCGAGTCGAACCCGCCGAGACAGACCACCGTCGGGTGCGGGCCGTCCGTCGACGCCGCCGGCCGGAACAGGTAGCCGGGGAGTTCGGTGTCCTCGTAGGGTATCGCGAGTCGCTCGACGGGCGTGTCGAGCCGGTCGGCGCCCTCCCGGAAGCACTCACGGGAGCGGTCGTACGTCGCGGGTCGACGCGGGTCGTCGCTCGACAGGAAGAACTCGGCAGTCCGGTAGTAGGTGTGTGCGCGGAGGTAGCCCCCACGAGCGGTTCGGTCGCGTCCTTCGTCGGCGGCTTCGGCCGCCAGTCGCTCGACACCCTGGGCCGTCGCTCGCCACTCCTCGTACCAGGCCTCGGTGTCCCCCCCCGGGATGCGCTCGGTCGTGACGAACACCTCACCGGCCTCGCTCCCGCCGAACGGGGCGTACGCCAGCGCCCGGAGGGTCTGGTAGTCGAACGACCGGTCGTCGAACTGGACGCGCATAGCGACCCGAGCGCCGGGGCCGAGAAAACGGTTCGTTTGCCCGTCGACCAGTCAGCCAGAGACGCCCTCGACGGCGGCCGTCGCTACTTCGGGATGTCCTCGGGCATCACGTCCCAGAGGCCACCGCGTCGCATCGCCCGCCCCATCGCCTTGTGGAACGAGACCATGTCGGCGAACTCGTCCTCGCGCACGTGTTCGAAGATGTCCGCGACGGAGACCACCGTCTCGTAGTTGAGACGGATAGGGTGGTCGCCGTACTGCTCGACGTAGTCGGCAGCCTCGAGGGGGAAGTCCCCCTCCTCGTCGAGTTTCTTCGCCAGGATGGCCATCCCGTACTTGCGCATACCCTCGCTCCCCTCCTCGCCGTCGGGGTCGTGCGGCCAGTCGGTCATACCCGGTGGTGCGAGTGGCCGACCCAAAGGCGTTCCGTTACACCCGTAGCACCCTCCAACCCACGAGGTCACGGGACCGGGACCTGACGGGGGTTACGTGTCGTCCGAACGCGCTCGGCTTCCGGTCGACTCCCACAAATGACTGCCTCAGCCTCTCTAACCGATTTTTGGATGGTTCTGTCAATTTCTATTTTACCACAGCCTCCATCGGTGCTGCTACCCGGGACGCACCGGGGATACAAGATGCAGTACCTGAAACTCACGCTGTCACCGACGGACCGAGCCATCCACCCAGTCGACTCGTTCGTCGCCGACCACGAGGACGCGACTCGTGAGGAACTGCTCCACGTGGACGCCCGCAACGACGGCACGACGGTCCTGCTCTACCGGATGGCGGGCGACCGCGAGGCGACGGACGAGGCACTGGCGGCGAACCCCGATATCCACGACCACGAGGTGGTCGACGTCGAGGAGGGTGGATTCCACGCGTTCGTCCAGACCTGCTCGGCCGAGGAGGGCAGCGCCCTGCTCCGCATCGCCCACCAGAACGCGCTCATCGTCGACACCCCGCTCGTCTTCACCGAGGACGGCCTCCGCACCCCCCTCGTCGGGACGCACGGCAACCTCCGCGAGGCCCTGAGCACGCTCCCGGAGGAACTCCACTTCACCGTCGACAACGCCGGTCCGTACGTCCCCGGCGGCGAGGACCTGCTCTCGCCGCTCACCGATCGTCAGCCCAAGGTGTTCGAGACGGCCGTCGAGGAGGGCTACTACGATGTCCCCCGACGCGCCACCCACAAGGACATCGCCAACTCGCTCGACTGTGCCCCCTCCACCGTCGACGAACACCTCCGCAAGGCCGAGTCCCGCGTGGTCGCCGGCCTCGTCCAGTAGTCCGACGTCCCCTTCCCCTTCGGCCCCACCATCCCTCATCACGCTCTCCACGCCCAACGAACGACGACTCCCGACCGACCGGCCGCGCCAGCCCCCGAGCGACTGCGAGGGTGGCTGACGACGGGGGAGGGCCGGCTGACCGTGTGCGCCCGAACGGGTGCACCGGTCGCTCTGCGGTGCGGTTCAGGAGTACCGTGATTCGTGCGTCACGTGGTCGGACTGGGACGCGCTGTCGCGGGTCTCTGTGTGTCCGGCGCGGGACTGGCATTCGGGCCCAAGCGGCCGCGGACTCCGCTAACCAGCGTTCGCTAGCCACACCGTACGAGGAGCGGAGCAGCGAGTACGGTGGGACTGGGATTCGAACCCAGGAACCCCGTGAGGGGACCGGTTTTCAAGACCGGCGCAATGGGCCACTCTGCCATCCCACCTACACCCCCGAATCCGCCGCCACCACCCAAATCGGTTCCGGTCGCTCAGCCGACCAGCGTTGGCGTCCCCTCCTCGTCGACGGTCACGTCCACGCCGACGTCGTCGAGCGCGTCGACGAGGTACATCGGCACGGACCGCCCCGCCCGTCCCCGAGCGTCGATGGTCACCATCGCGGCCGCGAGGTCAGGCCCCGTCTCCACGAGGGGGAGCGTCCGCAGGAAGTCCACCTCCAGTCCGGCGTCGAGCGCCCGGTCCGTCAGGGTCGACAGCGCCGGTGCGGTGTACGCCCCCTCGAAGTCGATGGGATCGGTGAACGCCGCGTAGTAGACCCGACCGTCCGCGACCGGGCCGAGGACCACCTCACGCGAACGGAGTTTCATCGCTGCCTCGTCGATGACCTGCCGGGTCAGCAGGGCGGCACCGGGCGTCAGCGCCGCCGCGCTCGCTACCCCCTCCCGATCCAGCAGGTGCGTGATGGTGTTCCCCACCCGTCCGGCGAACGTCTCGCCCACCTGCACCTCGTATCGGGCCTCGTCGACGATCCCGTCGAGCACGTCGCGCAGCACGGCCTCGCTGTCCCCGACGCCCGGCACGGCGTCTGCGGGGCGGTAGTTCACCAGCAGGTCGCCACCGGAGTCCTCGGCGGCCCGGCAGACGTCACGCAGCATCGCGGTGTAGAGGTGCTGTGCCTGCTCGTCGGTGAGCGGCGACTCCTCGATCAGTTCGGGAAGCACCCCGGGATGGGGCGGGTCGGCCAGCACGGCGATCTCGGTCATAGCCGCGGTTCGCTCGGCTACCGTATGGATTATGTGATTCGGCCGGGAGAAACGGGTATGAATCTCGCTCGCGTCGCCGGTGTCGTGGCGACACTCGTTGCCGTCGCGTTCGTCATCGGGTCGCTCGTCTCGCTCGTCACCGGCACCGTCGTCGGTTACCGCTCGCTGGCGTCCATCGGTGTCGTCTTCCTCGTCGTCATCACCGTCGTCAGTGCCACCGTGCTGGGGCTGCGGTCGCGGGAGTGGTTGGCGAGCGGCGGCTATTGGTGAGACCAACCTTTTCGGGTCGGGTTGGCTTCTCCGACCGCTCTCTGCGAGCGGCGCGGAGCGCCGCTCGCACGGCCTGCGGGACCGCAGGTCCCGCACTGGGCAGAACTCTGGATTCGAAAGGCGCCGCTCGCTGACGCTCGCGGCGGATGTGTGTACTAGGCTGCCCGCACTACCCAGCCCCGCGCCGCTCCGACCAGTACCGAACCACACCGCTCGTCCCTCTCCTTCGCCGCCTCCCGAACCGTCATTCCCGCTCGGTGCCTATCCCCCGGTGATGACCGAGGTGCTCTCCGACGTCGAGCGCCGGAAGATCGACGACGGGGACGACGGGTCGTTCTACGACCAGCCACGGTTCGTCCAGCACGTCGACGACGGCTTCCGCGCGCGCCTGAGCGAACTCTACACCGCCGAACTCCAGCCCGGTGACCGGGTGCTGGATCTCATGGGGTCGTGGGTGAGCCACCTGCCCGAGTTCGAGCTCGAGGTGGTCGGCCACGGCCTCAACCGCGAGGAACTCGACGCGAACGACCGCTACGACGAGTGGTTCGTCCAGAACCTGAACGAGAACCAGTCGCTCCCGTTCGACGAAGCCTCGTTCGACGCGGTCCTCTGTGCGGTGTCGGTCCAGTACCTCCAGTACCCCGGCCGGGTGTTCGCGGAGGTGGCGCGGGTGCTTCGACCGGACGGCGTGGTCGTCGTCTCGTTCTCGAACCGGATGTTCTTCCGGAAGGCTGTCGCGGCGTGGCTGAACCGCGAGATGGACGGCCGGGCCGAGCTGGTCCGGTCGTACCTCGACGCGACGGAGGCGTTCGGGCCTGCCGAGGTGGTCCGGGAGACGCCAGAGAGCGACCCGTTCTACGCCGTCGTCGCGCGACGCCTGTGAGCCACCAGACACTTGCCGTCGTGGGCTGAAGCGCGCGCATGGAGCAGAGTCGTCGAGCCCTCCTCGCCGCCCTCGGCGGCGCGACGACGGCCCTCGCCGGCTGTTCGTTCCTCGCCGGCGACGCCGACCGGTCGGCCCCGACAGAGACACTGACGCCAGCCCCGGTGACCCCCACCGAGACGGACCGGGGGTCGCTACGACCGGTCGCAAAGGACGTCGCACCCACGAGTCTCGTCACCGCCCCGTCGACCGACCGGACGTACGCCTTCACCGAGACGAGAACCTACGTGCCGACTGGGGGCTCAGTGAGTGCCGTGTTCACCGCACCACCCGACGCCGAGGGTCCGGCGACGGTCAGAGCCACCCTCCGCAACGAGACGGAGTCGCCGCTGACGTTCCGGATGTCGGACCTGCCGGTGGTCGGGGGCGGACGAGCAGCCATCGGCGCCGACTCGCGCCTGTTGCTCGTCCCGGCCGAACCGAACGAGTTCGTCGACACCGTCGCGCCCGTCGAGCAGACCGACGCTGGACTCTGGGTCCTCGACTCGGCCACCGACGACTTCGTGGCGGGGTCGGTCCGACTCGCCCCGGAGGAGACTCGGACCGGCGAGTACGCACTCGTCGGGCACCCGACTCGACGGCGACCGCTCGCAGTCGGGCGGTATAAGTTCGACGACGTCGGCGCTCCGTTCGCGGAGGGGGCGCTCGCGGCCCCGGACCCCCGGCCGTCCTCGTTCGGCGTGACCGTCTGGGAGACGGACGACCCCGGACCGCAGGATTCGTCGACCTACACCGGGGCGGCGACGCCGGACCTGCCCGGCCTCGAACGGACCGTTTGGTACCACGCGACGGACTCGGGTGTCTTCCTCGAACCACTGACCGAGCGCATCGCGACTCCCCAGCGGACCGTGTTCACCCTGAAGAACCACACCGGCGAGACGAATCGCGGCTCTCCCGCGTGGCGGCTCTACAAACGGGTCGACGGCCGGTGGCACCGGCTCCGACTCGCCGACAGCACCGGGTTCGGCGGCCGGCGAGGGCTGGCACCGGGCGACTACGCCGTCGGCGTCGTCGGCTTCCACCACGCGGACGCCATCATCGATCCGAACCGAGACGTGACCGAGCCCTTCGTCGGTCCGGGGGTGTACGCCGCCGTCGTGACGCTCGACGACGAGGCGCTCTCAACCGGCTACGCCGCGCGATTCCGTCTCGCGGGGCCCGAGGTGACACTCTCGCCCACGGACGAGGTGACGTTCGACGTGGACGGGTCGACGGTCGTCGGTCGCTCGGACGCGGTGGTCGGGAGAGAACCACCGCGTCACCCTCGCGGTCGCACGCGACGCGACACCCGAACGTGGGCTCCTGCCGGAGCAGGTGATGCGCCTCCGCGGTCTGCGGAACACGCTCGCCCCGCTCCGCGAACTCGACGGTATGGACCGGGCCATCCTCCGGACCGGGGGGAACGTGACCCGACGGACCGCGGCCGCACTCGGCGTCGAGTCGAGCGAGGACAGCGCCACCGTCACCTTCGAGGGGACCACCTACCGGCTGGCGACCCGGGACCTCCAGCGGGACCCCGACGCGACCGCCACGCCCGTCCAGTGAGTCCGGTCAAACGGCCGCTTGACCCTCCTCAAGACACTTACACGGCCGGGATGATCCACCGGTATGGACAGACGTGCCCTCCTCGCGTCGCTGGCGGCGGGCGGTTCCCTGTTGGCCGGGTGTTCGACCCGCTTCGGTACCGGTACCGAGGACCCCGGAACACCGACGGTGACTCCCGCACCGGTCGGGACGGAGACGCCCACCGAGCAACCGAACGGGAACGAAGACGTCGATGCGGACGGCGACTGGTCGCTCGCCAGCGTCGTCGACCTCCAGACCGTCTCCCGGACGTACGCGCTCGGCCCGACCGGCTACCACTCGGACGACGACGCCCGCGTGGAGCTCGGGTTCACGAGCACCGCGACGGCAGACTCGCCGGCGACGGTGGCAGGGTCCCTCACGAACGCCGCCGACTGGGCGAACACCTTCCGACTGCGGGAGACGCCGCCGTTCGGGCAGACGAACCGGACCGGTGGCATCCGGGACTACGACCGGGACCTGACCTACCGGTCGAACCTCGTGTTCGCCCCGACGGAGACGAGCGCGGTGGCCGACACGGTCCCTGACGTGGAACTGGCCGACGACGGGACGTGGCGACTCGCCGAGCCGATATCGGACACGTGGGGGCCGGAGACGCTACGGCTGAATCCGGACCAGACGGTCGAGACCGAGTGGTACTTGATCGGCCGGTCCGAGGGTGTCGAGTCGGGCCGACCGACGGGGACCTACGAGTTCCGCTCGGGCGACACCGACCTCACGGTGACCGTCTGGGACACCGAGCAGCCGGGGCCGGCCGCCCCACGCGACATCCTCGACGTCGCGATGCCATCGCTCCCGCACTCGGACGAGACCGACTGGTACTTCGAGGCGACGCCGGAGACGCCCGCGTACCTCGAACCCAGCACACGGCGACTCTCGCTCCCCGGTGCGGTCGACCTCACACTCACGAACCACACGCACGGGAACCTCTCGGGCAACTCCTGGAACCTCTACAAGCGCGTCGACGGCGAGTGGTTCTACCTCGAACCGTGGGCCCACACCGCGGTCCTGCGGACGGTCCCTCCCGGCGGCGAACGCGAGTACCACCTCCGGGCGTTCCACGGCGACCCGGTGCCCTGCGACGGCATCTCCGTGGGGAACCTCGGCGGCGGCACGTACGCCTTCGAGTCGATGTACGGCACCGACGAGGACGCCCCGGTCGACCTCGGACACTTCGCCGCGCTCCTCGACGTCGACGCCCCGCCGGTCGAGATACGTCCCGTCCGGGACGCCGACCTCTCGGTCGAACGCGACGGCGCGACGGTCCGTGTCGAGTGGCCGCGTCGCCCCGAGGTCGAGCGGGGGACCCTGACCGTCGAGCGGCGCGAGGACACGCCCCCCGAACGACTCCTCCCCGAACAGGTCATGCGCGCCCGGAACCGTGGCCTCCGGAACACGCTCGCGTTCTTCGAGGACGGGGTGGACCGGGTGGTCCTCCGCACGGACCGGAACACCGTCTCCACGGCCGGGGGCGCGGAGGGTTACACCCCGGCCTCGCGGCTGTTCACGCTCTACGGCGAGGCGGAGACCCAGGGGTACGTCGCGACTGCGACGTTCGGAGAGTAATCAGCGGCCGGGGGTCAGTCGTCGTCCTCGACCGTCTCGGCCTTCGTCGCCGCGTCGTCCGGGTCGTTCTGTGGCGAACTGGGGTGGTAGTCGGTGTCGTACTCGCCGACCTTCCCGTCGAGTCGGTCGGGGTTGATGCGACCACCGAGGAGCATGAAGTCGAGGATGGTGCAGTGGAGCATCGCCTCGACGACGGGCACCGCGCGCGGCGGCAGGACCGGGTCGTGGCGGCCGACGACCTGTATCTTCTTGCGCTCGCCCGTCTCCCAGTCCACGGTCTCCTGTTCCTTCGGGATGGAGGTGGGGGCGTGCCACGTCGCCTCGCCGTAGATGGGTTCGCCGGTCGTGATACCGCCCTGCAGGCCGCCGTGGTCGTTGCCGACCGGGACGGGGTCGCCCTCCTCGCTCACCACGTCGGGGCGGTCGCCCTCGTCGAACGTCCAGTCCTCGTTCCGCTCGATGCCGCGCATCGAGACGACGTCCTTGCCCGCACCGAACTCGAACGCCGACGTGGCCGGGATGGCGAACATCGCCTGACCGAGCCGGGCCGGGAACGAGTCGAACCGCGGCGCGCCGAGGCCACGGGGGACCCCGCGACACTCGAAGTAGATGGACCCGCCGATCGAGTCGCCCTCCTTCTGGTACTGGTCGATGGCCTCGCGCATCTCCGCGGCCGTCTCGGGGTGGGCACAGCGGACCTCGTTCTCCTCCGTGTGCTCAAGCATCTCCTCGAACGTCACCTCGGGGGCCACGATGTCGCCGATGCGGTTGACGTGGGCCTTGACCTGCACGTCGTACTCGCTCTGTTCGAGGACCTGCTTGGCGATGGCACCCGCGGCCACCCAGTTCACCGTCTCGCGGGCCGAGGAGCGCCCACCACCGCCCCAGTTGCGCGTCCCGAACTTCGCCGAGTAGGTGTAGTCGCCGTGCGAGGGGCGCGGAGCCGTCACGAACGGTTCGTACTTGCCGGACCGCGCGTCCTTGTTCTGGATGATCATCCCGACAGGGGTCCCCGTGGTGTAGCCGTCCTGCACACCGGAGTTGACGGTCACCTCGTCCGGTTCCCCGCGCGAGGTGGTTATCCTCGACTGGCCGGGCTTGCGCCGGTCCAGTTCGCGCTGGATGGCCGCCTCCGAGAGTTCCACGCCGGCGGGGACGCCGGAGACGGTACACCCCATCGCCTCGCCGTGGCTCTCGCCGTACGTCGTCAGTCTGAAGAGCCGACCGAACTGGTTACCGTTCATTGAGTGAGGGTGAGGTGCCGCGGCATTTAGGTGGTGCGTTCGGTGCAAGCCGCGGGCAGGAGGTTCAAGTCGGATGCCGGGGCCAGCCTCCCCGTGACCTGACCGACAGCCACGGGGCGCCGAGGCGGGAGTGTGGCGACCGCCCCGTGAATGCTCGCGGCTCCGCCGCTCGCCAGTCGCGGTACCTCACGACGTTCGGTACCGCGTGCGCCACCTGCTCGCCCGCTCTACTCCGTCGACACCGACGCCCCCAGCGACGCCATCGTGTCGAAGAAGTCGGGGAACGAGACGTCGACGTGCTCGGCCCCCTCGACGACCGTCTTACCCTCGGCGACTAGCCCCGCCACCGTCAGGGCCATCACGATGCGGTGGTCCGCGCGACCGTCGACGCGCGCCCCGACGAGCTCCGTCTCCTCGCCGTGCACGACGAGTTCGTCCCGCGCTTCCTCGACGCTCGCACCCATCTTCGAGAGCTCCTCGGCCATCGCGCTCACGCGGTCCGTCTCCTTGTAGCGGACGTGCTCGCAGTCGGTGATGCGGGTGGTCCCGTCAGCGGCCGCGCCGAGCGCCGCGATGGTCGGGAGGAGGTCCGGCGTGTCCGCGACCCCCACCTTGACGCCGGAGAGCGAGGACCGCTCGACGGTGACATCGCCGGCTTCGTGGTCCCAGTCGATGGCCGCGCCCATCCGTTCGAGCACGTCGACGATGGCGCTGTCACCCTGTGCGGAGGGGTGTGCCCCCTCGACGACGACGCCCCCGTCGTCCGCCGCGAGCGCCCCCGCCGCGAGGAGGTAGGACATCGACGAGAAGTCGCCAGGGACCGTGTACTCGCCACCGGCAGGCCCGTAGGACTGACCCCCGGCTACCTCGAACCCCGCATCGGTCGCGGTCGCTTCGACGCCGAACGCGTCCAGCACCTCGACGGTGATGTCGACGTACGGCGCGGACTTCAGTTCGGTCTCCAGCCGTATCTCGATACCTTCCTCCGTGACGGCGCCCGCCATCAGCAGGGCGGTGACGAACTGCGAGGAGACGTCACCCGGGATCTCGACGTGACCGCCGACCACTGGCCCACCGACGACCAGCGGCGCCTGCCCGTTCCCCCGGGTCGACTCGGCCCGTCCGCCGAGCGTCTCGATGGCCTCGAGGAGCGGCCCCTGTGGTCGCGAGCGGAGCGACTCGTCACCCGTGAGCACGGTGAGGCCGTCAGCGAGGGCGGCCGTCGCCGTCGTGAGACGCATCGTCGTCCCGGAGTTCGCGCAGTCGACCACGTCGTCCGGCACGTCGGGAAGCCCGTCGAACCCGGTCACGTCGAGGGCCAGCGACGCGTCCACCTCGTCCCGTTCGACGGTGCCGCCGTAGGCTTCGACCGCCCGCATCGTCGCTCGCGTGTCCGCGCTGTCGAGCGGCCCCCTGACGAGCGCGCCGTCGGCGTACCCGGCGGCGAGGATGGCCCGGTGCGTGTAGCTCTTCGACGGCGGTGCCCGCGTGTACCCACCGACCCGCGACCGCGTGACGTGTGCGTCCATACGCGACCCACCCCGGCGTGGGCCGAAAGCCTACCGACCGCGGCAGTGTCCCGAGTCGCTCCCGCCCGGTAGGCATTTGGACTCCCCGACCCCACTCCGTATATGGACCCTGACCTCTCCAGACTCGACGACTACCTCGCCGACGCGGACCTCGACGGCTACCTCGTGAACGCCTCCGCCGAGGACGCCACGCAGCGGTACCTCTCCGGGTTCTCCGCCCCCGACCCGTACACGACGCTCTACACGGCCGAGGGCGACACGCACCTGCTCGTCTCGGGGCTGGAGTACGGCCGCGCCAAGAAGGAGGCCCGCGGGGGCGCCGAACGCCCCACGGACTACGACCGGCGGGCGAAGGTGGAGGAGTACGGCCCGACCGAGGGCGGCCACCGCGTCGTCGCCGAGTGGCTCGTGGACAAGGGCGTGGACAGCGTCGCCACGCCGTCGCGGTTCCCGCTCGGCCTCGCCGACGGACTGCGTGGCCTCGACGTCGACGTGACCGCCGACCACGACGACGTGGTCGAACAGGTGCGCGCGGTCAAGACCGAGGCGGAGATAGACAACGTCCGCGAGGCACAGGAGGCCAACGAGAAGGCGATGGCCACTGCCGAGCGGATGCTCCGGGAGGCAGACCCGGACGTGGACGGCGTGCTCCACCTCGACGGCGAGGTGCTCACGAGCGAGCGCATCCAGCAGGAGATCGAAGTGACCCTCCTCCGGGAGGGGTGTGCGCTCAACGAGACCATCGTCGCCTGCGGCGCGCAGGCGGCCGACCCGCACGAACGCGGGCACGGCCCGCTCTACGAGGACGAGGCCATCATCGTCGACATCTTCCCGCGCTCGAAGGCGACCGGCTACTACGCCGACATGACCCGGACGTTCGTCGTCGGCGAACCCAGCGACACCATCGCGGAGTGGTACGACCTCACCGCGGACGCGCTGGACGCAGCGCTCGCCGAACTGGAGGCGGGCGTCTCCGGCAGCGTCGTCCACGGCGCCGCCTGCGACGTGTACGAGGATGCCGGCCTCCCGACCCTTCGGGCGGACGAGTCGGCCGAGACCGGGTTCATCCACTCGACCGGTCACGGCGTCGGCCTCGACATCCACGAGTACCCGCGGCTCTCCACGCAGGAGAACGAACTGGAGGCGGGCATGGTCGTCACCGTCGAGCCCGGCCTCTACGACCCCGACGTCGGGGGCGTCCGCATCGAGGACATCGTGGTGGTCCGCGAGGACGGCTACGAGAACCTCACGCGCTACGACCGCTCGCTCGTCGTCGACTGAGCGACGGGACCCGACAACGCTTTCCCGCCGGCGTCGGCACCTCTCGGTATGAACACGCTGGTCGTCGGTGCCGGCACGATGGGTCGGTGGTTCGGCGGGTGTCTCGCCGCCGACCACGACGTGGCCTTCGCGGACACCGATGTCGGAGTCGCCGCGGACGCCGCGGACGCGGTCGGGGGACGGACCGCGCTGCTCGACGGTGAGGAACGGTTCGACGTGGTCTGTCTCGCGGTCCCGATATCGGTCGTCGAGTCGGCCATCGAACGCAACGCTCCCCGTGCGGACCGGGTGGTACTGGACGTCTCGGGCGTGATGCGTGGCCCCGTCGAGGCGATGCGGACGGCCGCCCCCGAGTGCGAGCGGGCCAGTCTGCACCCGCTGTTCGCCCCGTCGAACGAACCCGGCAACGTCGCGTGGGTCAGCGAGGACGCCGGTCCCACCCTCGCCGCGGTGCGCGAGGCAATCGCCACGCGTGGGAACCACGTCTTCGACACCACGCCCGAGGAGCACGACCGGGCGATGTCGACGGTACAGGCCCGTGCCCACGCGGCCGTCCTCGCCTACGCGCTCGCCCGCGAGGAGGTTCGAGAGGAGTTCCACACGCCCCTCTCGGGACCGCTCGCCGAACTGGTGGACCAGGTGACCGAGAACACGCCCCGGGTGTACGCCGAGATACAGTCCTCGTTCCCGGGAGCCGAGGCGGTGGCGGATGCGGCACGCCGAATCGCCGACGTCGCCGACGACTCGGCGGCGTTCGCCGACCTCTACGCCGAGGCCGCACAACGAACCGACTCGTCCCCCGAGGCGGGTGAGGAGGGATGAGCGAACGGTCGGAGATTCTCGACAACGCGCGGTACCTGCGGAACGTCCGGCCCGTCGACCCCGAGGAGATCCACGAGTACGTCTCAACGGGGCCGCACCCGGCCATCGTCCGGCAGGTGCTCCGCGAGGCGGCGTTCGACCTCGGGATGCGCGAACGCGAGGACGGCACCTTCGTCCCCGTCGGCGAGGGGCCAGCGTCCGTCACGTTCCACGGCGTCGAGTCGTTCCCCGAGCGCTACGCCCGCCGCTTGGAGGACCTGCTGGTCGAGACGTACGGCCCGGGATGGGCCGACGCCGAGGCCGGCGAGACGCTCCGGGAGCGACTCCGGCGGACGAAGGAGGCGTACTTCGGGGGGCGTGCCGTCGAGTACGACCGGGAGACGGCGCTCGCGTACGCGCTCTACCACCTGCCCGACTACTACGCCGCGGTCCAGTACCCACTGGCAGACCTCGCGGCCGACGGCCTGCTCCCTCGACGCCTCCGGGTGCTGGAGGTGGGGTCAGGCGTCGGCGGGCCGGCACTCGGCGTCCACGACCTGTTCTACGAGGAGACGCTGGTCGAGTACCACGCGGTCGAACCGAGCGACGACGCGGCCGATGTGTTCGAGCGCCTGCTCGGCCACACTCACCCGGGCTTCCGGACGGTCTGTCACCGCGAGACGGCCGAGGCGTTCGACCCGGCGTCGGTGCTGACGGACGGCGACGCAGACCGGGGATTCGACCTGATACTGTTCGCCAACGTGCTCTCGGAACTCGAGGACCCGGAGGCGGTGGCTAGGCGCTACGCGGAGTTCCTCGCGCCCGACGGGTCGATGCTCCTGCTCGCGCCGGCCGACCGGAACACCGCCACCGGGCTCCGCGAGGTGGAGCGGGGGCTAGCGGACGACGGCCCGCTGACCGTCTACGCGCCCACCGTCCGACTCTGGCCGGACGACCGACCGACGGACCGGGGGTGGTCCTTCGACGTGAAGCCTGACCTCGCCGTCCCGGGGTTCCAGCGCGAACTGGACCGGCCCGCCGGTGGCGGAGGCGAGTTCGTCAACGTCGACGTGCAGTACGCCTACGCGACCCTCCGACTCGACGGACGGACGGCCGTCGAGGTCCGACCGAGTCCCGAACGCCACGCGAGACTGGCCGACTCGGAGGCGAACGTCACAAAGCGGGTCGACCTCCTCGCGCTGAAACTCAGTCACGACCTCTCGGAGGGCGACAACCCACTGTTCAAGATCGGCGACGGCTCCGAGTCGGTCGACCACTACGCCGTCCTCACACGTTCCTCCGCGCTCAACGACGCCCTCGCCCGGGCCGACTACGGTGCCCTCCTCGCGTTCGAGAACGCACTCCTCCTCTGGAACGACGACGAGGAGTCGTACAACGTCGTCGTCGATGGGGAGACGGTCGTCGACCGGCTCGGCTGAGGTCCGGTCGGTCGGACGGGGCCGCCACCACCAGGCGGTCGGGGCGGCCCTCGTCGATCCGGGGTACTGCCCCGAGGAATCGCGCGAGTCACCACACGGAATCCCCCCGAGGGGTGGGTTTTTGCGCCCCTCGCTCGCACGGAGCGTATGGACATCCTGCTGACGAACGACGACGGCATCGACGCCACCGGTCTCCGGTCGCTCTACGAGGCGCTCTCGGAACTCGGCGACGTGACCGCCGTCGCCCCCGCCGAGGATCAGAGCGCGGTCGGCCGACAGATGTCGAGTCAGGTGACACTCACGGAGCACGAACTCGGCTACTCCGTGACCGGGACACCCACTGACTGCGTCGTCGCCGGGGTGGGCGCCCTCTCGCTCGCCCCCGACCTCGTCGTCGCCGGGTGCAACCGTGGTGCCAACCTGGGCCACTACGTCCTCGGGCGCTCCGGAACGGTCTCTGCGGCCGTCGAGGCGGCGTTCTTCGGCATCCCCGCGATGGCCGTCTCGCTCTACTTCCCCGGGACCGAGGGGCACTACCAGTCGTTCCAGCCCGGTGTCAAGGAGTACGGCGAGGCGGCACGGGCGACCCGGTACCTCGTGGACCACGCGTTCGGTGCCGGGGTGTTCGAGCGCGCCGACTACCTGAACGTGAACGCCCCGCTCCCGCCGGAGGAGGGCCACGCACCGATGGAGATCACCCGTCCGTCGCACGTCTACGACATCGACGCCGAACGGACCGACGAAGCGGTCCGCATCGTCGACCGCATCTGGGAGCGGATGGCGTCCGGCGACATCGCCGACCCCGAGGGGACCGACCGCAACGCGGTGGTCGACGGCACCGTCAGCGTCTCGCCGCTCACCGCACCGCACACCACGGAGCACCACGAGGCACTCGACGCGCTCGCCCAGACCTACCCCGACATCGCGGACTGACGCGACAGTCGGCCGACAGGCACTTGCCGCGCGGACGCGGACACCGAACGATGCCAGACAGCCCTCCACCACAGCGACCGCAGTTCACGAGACGCGCGCTCCTGCGACGCGGGACGGTCGGCGGCCTCGTGGTCGGCGGGGGCGTCGCCACCTACGCCGCCTCCAGGGCGGTCGCGAAGGGTGGCGAGGTGACCACCCGTCTCGTCGGTGCCATCGAGGAACGCGACGACGGCCGGCGCTACGCCGTGAACCTCTTCTACCGCGAACTGGACGACGACGGCCCGGACGAGCCTCGCGTCCACGAGGCGCTGCGGGGGCGACTCGTGGGCGGGTCGAGCGTCGAGGACCCGTACCGCATCCCGGACGCCCTCCACCGCGACATCTCGGCCGAGTTCGAGAACCTGACCTACCACGTCGGTCACCGGTGTCCGAACGCCCGCTGCAGCACCCCGCGGGTCGGTCGCAGTGCGTTCAACGACCTGTCGCTGGGGGCGTCGGTGCGCCTGCTCTACCTGCCGTCGAGCGCCCGGGCGGTCAGGGTGCCCTAGTCCAGCGCCAGTGAGTAGACCCAGCTGTCGTAGGCTCCACCCATCGTCTCGACGACGGCGTCGCCCGTCCGGTCGAATCCGTAGGACTCGTAGAAGGAGATGCCGACGTCGTTGGTCTTCAGCACCGCGAGACGGAGCGTGGTCCGGTCGTCGGGGAGGCGCTCGCGGCCGGCGTCGACCAGCGCGGTCCCCACGCCCGTCCCCCAGTGGTCGGGGTCGGCGTAGAGCGAGTGGAGCAACACCTCGTCCTCGGCGACGAACGGCTCGGTGTCCGCGGGTGCCCAGAGGTACTGTGCGAAGCCGACCACCTCGCCGTCGTGCCCGGCGACGAGGTAGGCGACGCCCGGCAACGGCAACCGCTCCAGCCACGTCCGGAGTTCGGCCGGGAACGACGGGTCACGGACCTCCTCGAGGAGCGCCTCGTCGTCCAGCCTCCCCTCGTAGACGGCCTCGCAAGAGATCCGCGAGACGACCGCGACACGGGCCGCGTCCTCGGGGCTGGCGGGCCTGACGTTCACGGTCGGACCTCCACGTCGAGCGACAAGTATCTCGGGGTGAGGTGTGGGTCCGGCGTCCGCCCCGAGACGACGGTCGACGACCGTCACCCGGCCGTCCCATGCTTCAGCGCTGTGTGTCTCCGCGGCGTGCCACGAAGTTCGTTATCTCGTCGGGCGCGTCGGCCGGTTCGCGGTCAACCACCTCGTACCCCATCACGTCCAGTTCCTCGGCGACGGCCGCACACGAGCAGCCGAGGTGGGGGTGGGCCTCGACGACGAGCACCCGTGGTCGGACGTCGATACCGCGCAGGACCTCCAGTTCGGCTCCCTCGCAGTCCACGTCGAGGACGTCACAGGCGGGGAGGTCGGCGGGCGCGACGGCGTCGATGGCGTCCGGCGCCGGCGCACCGAAGATGCGTTCGCTGGAGGCGGAGACACCGCCGACGGGGGCATGTTCGACCGTCGTCAGGCCTGCCACGTCGTTCACCCCGAGCGTCCGTTCCAGCACGGGCAGCATCTTCGGACTCGGTTCGTAGACGGTCACGCGACCCTCGTAGTGGGTCATCCGTGCAGCGACGACCGCCGTGGTGCCCCACCCGCCACCGACCACGACCACGTGGTCACCGCGGCGGACGTGTCGTCGCAGGGCGCGGACGACCGTGCGCTCGTGGTCCGGGTCCGTATCGCGTGCCTCGTCGAACTCGGTCCCGGGCACGGCCACGCCGTTGACCACGCGCGTCCGTTCGACCGGTTCCTCGGTCGCGTCGAGCATACTGACCCGACTGGAAGCGTTCCCTTCAGCCTTGGTGTGGTGTGCTATCCTGTCAGAGGGTCAGTCCTCGGCGCGGAACCGGACCCGGATACCGTCGCGGTCGGCCGTCTCGAATCCCGAATCGGTCGGCGTGACCGTCGCGTCGGTCGCTTCCAACCGCTCGCGGAGGGCCGCCAACGCGTCGGCGTCCGGGAGCACGACCTCGAACCACGACAGGCCGAGGCCGCCCGCCTCGGCCGAGCGGCCGTGCCAGACGTTCCCCGCGAGGTGGTGGTGGTAGTCGCCCGCGGCGACGAACGAGGCGCCGGGGTAGGTCGTCGTCTGCGAGAACCCCACGGTGTCGACCCAGAACGACCGGAACGAATCGAGGTCCGTGACTTCGAGGTGGACGTGGGCCACGTCGGTATCGGCGG
>Ga0207797_1000214_pt1 | contig 42668 bp, 34 predicted proteins | sample PRCRCaboRojoPR_6_FD_187275 | JGI IMG/M metagenome (GOLD analysis project Ga0207797, IMG submission 187275) | Marine sediment microbial community from Cabo Rojo, Puerto Rico - PR CR 10% Liquid 1 (SPAdes) | ecosystem: Environmental > Aquatic > Marine > Coastal > Sediment | place: Cabo Rojo, Puerto... | reverse complement strand
CGTGGTCAGCGGTGAACGCCAGGACCCATCGATCCGGCCCCACGGTTTCGTCCAGAAAGCCCATGAGCTCCCCCATCACTTCATCCAGGTGCAGGAGATTGTCCAGCTGCTCTCGGCTCAAGGGACCGTAGTCGTGCCCCACGTAATCCACCTGGGAAAACGAAAGCCCCAAGTAGTCAGTGACGGGATCCTGACCCATTCCCAGGGCCTGAACCGCTTCCCGGGCGAAGGCGCCTACGGCTCGGTCCGGCCAGGGGGTACGAATGGCCCAACGGTTTCGGTCCGCCGTGTCTTCACCTTCCGCTTCGTCCTGGAGACGATGGGGAAAGTACGTGTGCGTCCCGTCTCCCTCGTAGGCTGCGGTATCCCGCCGGGAGAGGGACCGGGCCCTCTCAGGCACCCCCTGCTCCCACACGCTGTCTCCCAGGATCTCGGGCATCGCCTCCCGGTTGAAACGTTCCACCCACTCCGGGTACTGGCCGGCGTAGTGACTCGACGTCACGAACCGGCCCTGGGCCTCCGCAATCCAGTAAACGTGGCCCCGAGCCTTACCGCCCATGGCAATGGCGGCCCGGTCCTTTTTCGAGACCGATACCACGTGCGCACCGGAATCGGCTTCCAGGATCCAGTCCGCCAATCCCGAACGGAGGAGATTCCGGGAGGAGCGCCCCTCCAGAGCCGGAAGACCGAGAATGTGGGCCAGGGTGTCCCCGAAGGAGTAGACGGACCGCCAGCCCTCGGCCGTCTCCTCCATCCAGGAGTTGCCGACGATGCCGTTCCGGGAGGGAAAGACCCCGGTGGAGAGAGTGGAATGACCGACGGCCGTGGCCGTATGCGCGTGATCGTGGGTCGTGCCCGTGAACCGAAATCCCTGGTCCATGAGACGCCGGATTCCCCCCGTGAAGAGGGAATCGTAGCGCTCCAACAAATCGCCCCGGAGCTGGTCCACGGCCACGTAGACCACCAGGGCGGGAGGTTCCCGCTCGACCTCGACACAGCTCAGCGTGAGTCCGGCCAGGGCACCCAGAATCAGAAGCCGCACGAAGGTGGCGGTCATGAAGCGTTGCATTCTCGTTTTCCAACCGAGGGGGAGTTCAGAGATCATGGACGTAGAGTGAAGAACCTACCAACGGTCCGGTCACCTAGACAGTGCCGGACCGTAAACGTAAACTCTCTGCTGAGTAACCAGGGTGTTCCACCCGACTCCATGTCTCCTTCCTACCTCTGCCCGAGCCATGCTGAGAACTCTCAACAGCGTCCTGCTGTCGGCAGCTCTTCTCCTCCCCTCCGGGCTCGGCGGCCAGGAAGGGTTGAGGGACGTGAACTACGGGGTCCGCCCGGGGGATGAGGTGGAGATCCGGGTCTTCACCGCCGCCGGCGCCCAGCTCCAGGAGGTTTCGGGCACCCGGGTGGTGGATCCCAATGGACAACTCTACCTGCCGTACATCGGGACCGTCAGCGTAGAGGGGATGAGCGCCACGGACATCCGGGAGATGCTGGCGGGGGAATACGCCCGGCTCTACTCCGATCCCGTGGTGGAGGCCGTGTCCCGTTTGAAGGTGAACGTGACGGGGGCCGTCCGCACCCCGGGCCACTACCTCCTCGATCCCTCCTCCACCCTCATCGACGCCCTGGCGGAGGCCGGGGGAATCTCCTCGGAGCTGGACGTGGGATACCAGGGCGCGTCGGATCCGGAACGGGCCCGGCTGGTTCGCGGAACGGAGGTGCATATCCTCGACCTTCGCCCGGAAACGTCGGATCCTGAGCTCTTCAACCTGCCGGTTCAGTCGGGAGACTGGATCCACATTCCCATCGAGGAGCAATCCCGGATCCGGGAGCAGGTCCAGTTCTGGGGGGGCGTGTTCTCCATGTTGGCCTCCGGTATCTCCCTGATCATTCTCCTGGGCGGTTGATCCAGCGGGGCAACCCGGGCGAATCATGTACCACGGCGGGCAGGACGGTTGGATCGAAGTCATCTCCGGAGTGATGTTCAGCGGCAAGTCTGAAGAGCTCCTCCGGCGGGTCCGCAGGGCCCTCATTGCCCGGAAGCGGGTCCAGGTCTTCAAACCCCACCTGGACGATCGGTACGGCTCTCTGTTCAGTGTGGTGTCCCATGACGGACAGACAGCCGATGCCCTTCCTGCCTCCTCGTCGGTGGAGATCGCCAGGGCCATCCAGGGCCACACTCAGGTGGTGGCCATCGACGAGGCTCAGTTCCTGGACGACGGCATCGTACGGGTGGCCAATGCCCTGGCCGACACGGGAAAGCGGGTCATCATCGCCGGCACGGACATGGATTTCCGGGGAGAGCCCTTCGGCCCCATTCCCCAGCTCCTGGCTGTGGCCGAGAAGGTGGACAAGCTCCACGCCATTTGTGTCCGGTGCGGAGACCTTGCCACCCGAAATCAGCGCCTTGTGGACGGGCGGCCCGCTCCGGCGGAAGGGCCCACGATCCAGGTCGGGGGCTCGGAGAGCTACGAAGCACGGTGCCGGGCGTGTCATGAGGTACCGGCACGAGATCGGGCCCAGGTGGAGCTGCTGCCGGATTCCTCTCCATCTGAAGGGTCTGCGGATTCTGGTCCCTGATCTTCGGGAAATCGAAGGGGGGCCCATTCTGCCATTCACGGGCCCCCCACCGGGGATCATCCTTCTCCCATGCACAGACCGAACCCGGGGCAGACCCCGGAACCAGGGCCGTTTCCGGCCCCCGAACCTCCCTTTCTCCTGGACGAGGAAAGCCGGCCCTCGTTCCGAAAGCTCTTCGGAGGACTCCTTGCCCACAGCTCGGAGATGGACGCTGCCATCCTATCCATCCGCCTCGGAGCCGTGGACCTCTCCCAGGGGGAGGTGGAGGAGGCTCGCCGGATGCGGGTTCTGGTGGCGGAAGTGAACGCTCGAACCCTGGAAGGTGAGGCCTACGCCCTGCTCACCGATCCCGGAAAGCGGGCGAACCTGGACCGAATCGTGGATCTCCTGAGGCGAGGAGTACTCCATCTCCGTTCCGCTCCTCTGGGGGGATGGTCTCCGGACTTCTCCCTCTTCTGTCGAGACGGGAGGCCCCAGCGTCTCCTCCTGGGCCTCCACTGGTTCCACCGACCGTTCCCCCAGAGAGGGCCGGCCTGGGCCGTGGGATTCGGCCCCCGGGAAGCTGAGGAGGCCCGCGCCCGTTTCCTGGATCTCTGGGAACAGGCCCACGACATCAGCGCCCCGGTATTGAAGCTCCTGGAGGGCGTGTCCCAACGGCAGGGTCGGGCTCCGCCTGGAGCGTATCCCAGGCCCGGAACACGGTCGTGGAATCGTTGACACTCCTGGGGGTTTCGGGTAGTTTTTTCCCCTTCCGTGGGGAGGAGTATTCCGGCGTAGCTCAGTTGGTAGAGCAAGCGGCTGTTAACCGCTGGGTCGCAGGTTCGAGTCCTGCCGCCGGAGCTGGATCGCCGCCGAGAAGCCCGATGCGACGAGGGTTTCCGGCGGCGGTTTGTTTCTGACCGACGCCCTCGACGCCATCAACCGGCTCGCCGACGATGCGCCGGCTACCCCGGTCGTCGTCATCGACGAATTGCAGGCCGTCGTGGTCGAACATGGATTGCCGGCCGAACGGCAGCTCCGGAGCACGATTCAACAGCACCGGCACACGGCGTACGTCTTCGCCGGATCCGATACACGCCTGCTCCGAGCCGTGACGGACGATGCGAATCGGCCTTTCTACCGTCTCGGTGACCGTCTCTTCCTCGGACCCGTCCCGAGAGATGACTTCCTGGAGGTCATCGACCGGGCCTTCCGGGATCCGGGTTTCGACCCGGACGCCGAGGTGGGGGGAGCGCATTCTCGACAGCGCCGACGAGGTCCCTCAACGTGGAACGGCTCGCCCACGAGGTCTGGGGCCAGCTCTCCATGAACCAGAAGAAGACGCTGGAAGCCGTGATGCGAACCGGCGGACACCAGGTCCTGCCCAACGCCGTGGCCCAGGAGTTCAGCATCGCGACCTCGAGTCTCCAGCGGGCTCTGTAGGGCCTCGAGCGGGCCATCCTGCGAGCCCCGGCGGGAGGCGAGACCCGCCTCCACGGCCCTGAGGCCCGGGAGAGGTTCGGACTCGGACCGGTACCTCAGGACCTGGCCACGGACCTGGCTGGCCGCGGGGAAGAGAAGAACGAGAGGGATGAGAGGATCCAGGAAGGATGCGGGCACTTCCCTTCGAATCCCGTGAGGAGGCTCCTGTCCTTTCTTCGGGTCCTTTTGTTTCCGGCGGGTTTCGGTCATCTTATGGGCCTCCCCGGGAGCACCGCCGGTTCGGGCCGTGGGCTCCGGTCGCTCCATTTCCGTTCCAATCTATCGATGCCGGGAGACGGGCCCGTCTCCCGGCGGGTCGTGCCATGACGCCGAATGCCGCCAAAATCCGCTACCTTCCCGAATCCCTCAAGGGCCTCCGGGATGTGGCCTTGAACTTCTCCTGGCGATGGAATCGTTATGCCCGGGAGCTCTTCCGGGAAGTGGATCCCACGCTGTGGAACCTCACGGGCCGTAACCCCATCGAGCTCCTCCAGAGGGTGGAGCCCGGACGTCTCACGAACCTGACCAGGGATCCGGGCTTCATGGATCTCTACCAGAGGGTCCTGAGCTCGGCAGCCCAGGAGCGATCCCACACCGGGACCTGGTTCCACGAGACCTTCCCGGACATGAACGGCCGTCTCGTGGCCTACTTCTGTGCCGAGTTCGGTATCGACCAGTCCGTGCCCATCTACTCCGGCGGTCTGGGGGTGCTGGCGGGAGACCACTGCAAAGCCGCGTCGGACTTGGGGATACCCCTGGTGGGTGTGGGACTCCTGTACCTGAAAGGATACTTCGACCAGCGGATCAACCTGGAGGGCTGGCAGGAGGACAACGAGGACCAGTTCGATCCCCTCATCACCCCCCTGGAGCCCATGCTCACGGTGGATGGTTCCCGGGCCCTCGCCCAGGTGACGCTGTATCAGCGGCCCATCTACGTGGGGGCCTGGAAGATGATGGTGGGCCGCACCCCCATCTATCTCCTGGACGCGAACCTGGAGGAGAACGAGCCCCAGGACCGGGACCTGACCCAGAAGCTCTACCAGGGTGGCAACGAAGCCCGCCTCTCCCAGGAGTGGATTCTGGGCGTGGGCGGGATCCGTGTACTGCGGACCATGGGTATCGAGCCCGACGTCTGGCACGCCAACGAAGGGCATGCGGCCTTCATGATGGTGGAGCGGGTCCGAGAGATGGTGAGGGAGGGCATGGAGCTGGACGAGGCCGTGGCTCGGGTGCGGTCCAGCAGCGTCTTCACCACCCACACGCCGGTGCCTGCGGGACACGATACCTTCGATGCGGAGCAGGTGGACCACACGCTGGGACATTACTGGAAGGAGGAAGGCATCAGCCGGGAGACGTTCCTGGGCTTCGGGGCCCATCCTGAACAACAGCCCGAGTCCTTCCACATGACCGCCTGCGCCATGCGTCTGGCCCGTTACGTGAACGGCGTGGCGGAGAAACACGGCCGGGTCACCCGGGCCAACTGGAAGGATCTCTGGCCCGGCCGGAAGGACGAGGAGGTCCCCATCGGTCACGTCACGAACGGGGTGCACCTCACGTCCTGGATGGGGTGGCGGATGATGGACCTCCTGGACCAGCACCTGGGTGAGGGCTGGGTTGGTCGGATGCAGGAAGAGGAGGAATGGAAGCGGGTCCTGGAGATGGACGACCGTGCGCTCATGGGAGCCCACCAGGACATGAAGGGTTTCCTCTTCAACTTCATCCGGGAGCAGGCCCGGGAGCGGTGGCGGGACCAGTGGGAGGCAGCGGTCCACCTGGTGGGAGCCGGCACGCTCCTGGACCCGGCGGCCCTCACCCTGGGCTTCGCCCGTCGCTTCGCCACCTACAAGCGGGCGGACCTCTTCTTCCGGGACGAGGAACGGCTCAAGAAGCTCCTGACCAATCCCTGGCGACCGGTGCAGATCGTCTTCGCCGGAAAGGCCCACCCGGCGGACGACGAGGGCAAGCGCATGCTTCAGCGGGTGTATTCCTACACCCGGGATCCCACGTTCGAAGGGCGCATCGCCTTCCTGGAAGACTACGACTTGAACTCGGCAGACCGACTCCTGCAGGGCGTGGACCTCTGGGTCAACCTCCCCCGGGTTCCCATGGAGGCGTCCGGGACCAGCGGGATGAAGGCGGCGCTGAACGCCGTACCCCAGCTCAGCACCCTGGACGGATGGTGGGCGGAGGGATTCACGGGCCTGAACGGCTGGGCCCTTCCCCTTCCCTCGGGATCCGAGGACGTGGATGCCGCCGACACCGAGAGGCTGTACGAGCTCCTGGAGAACGAAATCATCCCTCTGTACTACGAAAAGGATGAGAGTGACCTCCCCCGGCAGTGGCTGGAGCGGATGAAGCACGCGCTGTACGAGGCGGGCGCGCACTTCACCGCCTCCCGGATGCTCCGGGAATACGTCCATGGGTACTACGTGCCCGCCATGAGGGCTGAGCTCCAGGGGGACGATCCCCCGGAGGCCCGACGTCCTGGACGGGAGACCGGCCAACCCTCCGGGGCGGGGAAGGACACGCACTCGTAAGGCCTCGCTGAGCTCGAACTCTCCACCAGAAAGGCACCGTCATGTCAACCCAGGAGCCGGCCGTGCCGGAGGGGCGTACTCCCTCGGTTCCAGGCGAAGCCGAGGTCCCGGAGGCCCGGGTCGTTCACCTCACCGCCGAGTACTGGCCCTATGCCCGGACCGGTGGGTTGGGCGAGGCCGTCCGGGGGATGGCCACCTTCCAGCATCGTCTGGGGTCGGAAGCCACCGTGGTCCTCCCTCTCTATCAGGTCATCCGGGAGGCGGACCTGGAGCTCCGGGGCTTCGGGAAGCCCTTCCAGGTACGGGTAGGTCCCCGGACCGAGGCGGCCCGCCTCTGGGAGGCGGTCCCGAAAGACGACGGCCCCCGGATCCTCTTCGTGGAGAACGAAGCCTACTTCGGCCGACCGGGCATCTACGGGGAGCGGGGACAGGACTACCTGGACAACCACCGTCGCTTCGCCTTCCTGGCCGCCGCCGCCGTGGAGGCCTTGCCCCGGATCGCCGATCTGCCGGTGGTTCTCCACATGCACGACTGGCATACGGCCCTGGCGACCCTGTACATGAGGGTCCTGCGCAGAGGCGACCCCTACGCCGACGCGGTGGCATCCGTTCTCTCGGTCCACAACGGGGGTTTCCAGGGGCACTTTCCCCCGGAGATCCTGCCGGAGATCGGTCTGCCTGCGGAGCTCTACACGGTGGAGGTCATGGAGTGGTACGGCCGGGCCAACATCCTGAAAGGGGGTCTGGTGTTCACGGACATGGCCACCACCGTGAGTCTCGGCCATGCCTTCGAGCTCCGGACCGAAGCCGGGGGCTTCGGCCTCCACCACACCTTCGGAGCCCTCCACGACCGGCTGGCCGGGGTCTTGAACGGTATCGACTACGGGATCTGGGATCCGGCCACGGACCCGGACATCCCGACCAACTACTCCCGGGACGATCTGTCCGGGAAGGCGGTCTGCAAGAAGGCCCTCCAGCGGGAATACGGGCTGCCGGAGATCCCGGATCGCCTCCTGGTGGGCATGGTGGCCCGGATGGTCTCCCAGAAGGGGATGGACCTGATTCTGGAGGGCCTGGCCGTTCGGGAAGCCGAGGCCCAGTTCATCTTCCTGGGCAACGGGGAGCCCCGCTACGAGGTGGCCTTGCACGAGCTGGCCGCCCGGTATCCGGACCGCATCGCCGTGAACACCGAGTTCTCCGAGGAGCGTGAGCACCGGGTCATCGCCGGCTCCGATGCCCTCCTCATGCCTTCCCTGTACGAGCCCTGCGGCCTCACCCAGATGAGGGCCCAACGCTACGGCACCGTTCCCCTGGCCCGGCGGGTCGGGGGGCTGGCCGACACCATACAGGACGGGGTCACCGGTATTCTCTTCGACGACTACCAGCCGGAGCGCCTGGACTGGACCATCCGGCGAGCCGTGGCCCGGTACGCCGACCCCATGGCGTGGGAAGACATGATGGAACACGCCATGGACCAGGACCACTCCTGGGAGCGGGTCGTCCGTCGCTACTACGAGGTCTACCAGCGGGCTTTCGAGATCCGTCGAAGAGCCCGGGAAGAGGAATAACGATGCACTTCGTCCTCACCCTCCACAGCCATCTCCCCTACGTGCTGAACCACGGCCGATGGCCCCATGGAAGCGACTGGCTCTGCGAGGCGGCCCTGGACACCTACCTCCCTCTCCTGGAGAGCCTCATGGAATTGGAGGAAGAGGGAGTCCGGGCCCCTCTCACCCTGGGAATCACCCCGGTCCTGGCCAATCAGCTCTCCGACCCCCTGTTCGCCGACGAGATGGAGGCCTTCTTCCAGCAGCGCATGGAAGCCTGTGACGAAGCGCCCGAGTCCCTGGAGAAGACGGGCGATCGGCACCTCCTGCCCCTGGTGGACTTCTGGCGGAACCGCTTCGAGCACCTCCACACTCTCTTCCGGGCCGTGGACGGCAACCTGGTGGAGGCCTTCCGTCGACGGGAGGAGGAAGGTCGTCTGGAGATCATCTCCTCGGCAGCGACCCACGGGTTCCTGCCCCTACTGGGCCGGGAGGAAAGCGTCCGGCTGCAGCTGGACGTGGGCGCCCGGGAGCACCGGCGGCTCCTGGGCCGGGAGCCCAAAGGGTGTTGGGTGCCCGAGTGTGCTTACAGCCCCCGGGGCCGGTGGGATCCTCTCCCGGGAATCTCCCGACCCCAGGAGCGTGGAGGCGTGGAGGAGTACCTGGCGGAAGCTGGCTTCGGCTACTTCTTCATCGACACCCACATGGCCGAGGCCGGGGAATCTCTGGGGTCCTACGGGGACGTTCCCCACGGGGTGGAGCGGTTCGACGCCCTTTGGAGGGGACCGGACCACCCCCATACCGGGGAGCGTCACCGGTCCCCCTACGAGGCCTACCTGGTGGACTCGGGGGACACGGGCTCCTCCGTGGCGGCCTTCGTCCGGGAGCCCCGCTCCTCCATGCAGGTCTGGAGCCGACACCGGGGCTACCCGGGAGAGGCCCAGTACCTGGAGTTCCACAAGATCCGCTGGCCCGGGGGGCTGAAGTTCTGGCGGGTGACCGGCCCGAAGCTGGACCTGGGAGACAAGGAGCCGTACACCCCCCCTCTGGCCCTGGAACGATCCCGGGAGCATGCCCGGCACTTCGCCGAGCTCCTGGGACAGATCCGGGAAGAGGAGGGCGTGGGGCCCGAAGGCGTGGCCCTGGCCCCCTTCGACACCGAGCTCTTCGGACACTGGTGGTTCGAGGGGGTGCGGTTCCTCCAGGCCCTGTTCGTGCACCTGCCGGGCGTGGAGACCGTGGTCCCGGTCTCGGCCTCGAAGCACCTCGAGGCCTCCCCACCCCGTCACCGGATCCGGCCTCTCACCGGGTCCTGGGGAGCGGACGGGGACTTCAGCATGTGGATGAATGACAGCACCCAGTGGACCTGGGAACGCCTCTGGCCCCTGGAGGAGGCCTTCTGGAACGCGGCGCCCCGGGCCCTGGAGGAGCCCGGAAGGGAGGAAATCCTGGCCCAGGCCGCCCGGCAGCTCCTCCTGGCCCAGTCCTCGGACTGGCAGTTCATGATTTCCACCGGGGCCGTGCCGGACTACGCCGAGAGACGGTTCACCCAGCACTGCGAGGACGCCGAGGAGCTGGTGGCGGCCCTGGGAGCCCATGTGCCGGAGGCCCAGGTGGCCCGGGCCCGGGAGAAGGCCCGGAAGCTGGACAGCCGGGACCGCCTCTTCCCGGAGATCCTGGCCTCCGTCCGCCAGGTCCTGGACCGCTCCGGCTCGTGACTCGCCGTCGGATGACTTTCCATGGACCCTGACCGTCTCCCGGGGGCCTCACCCCGGAGTGCCTCGAGCTTCCTTTCCACGACCCGGTCATGAGCTCTCACGTCCGATCCGTGGTCATCCACGGCCACTTCTATCAGCCTCCCCGGGAGGACCCCTGGTTCGAGGAGGTGGGCCGGCAGCCCTCTGCCGCCCCCTTCCATGACTGGAACGAGCGTATCGAGAAGGAATGCTACCGGGCCGTGCTGGCGGCCCGGGTCCCGGGCCCCGGGGGACGCATCCAGGCCATCGTGAACACCCTTCGCTACCTGAGCTTCAACCTGGGGCCCACCCTCCTGGAGTGGCTGGAGGCGGAGGCGGAAGACACGTACCGGGGGATCCTGGCCGCCGACGAGGCCAGTGGCCGGGACCACGGTGGCCACGGCAACGCCCTGGCCCAGGCCTTCCACCACACCATCCTGCCCCTGGCCAGTCGCAGGGAGAAGGTCACGGAGGTCCGCTGGGGCATGGCGGACTTCCGGCGTCGGTTCCGCCGGGAGCCCGCCGGCATGTGGCTCCCGGAAACGGCCGTGGACGCAGAGACCCTGGACGTCCTGGCCCAGGAGGGGATCGCCTTCACCATCCTGGCCCCCCACCAGGTGAAGGGGGCCCCCCGGGACGGCGGACCGGGCCTCTACCGGACCTCCGGGGGCCGCTCCATCGCCCTCTTCCCCTACCACGGTCCCCTGTCCCACGGAATCGCTTTCGGATCTCTCCTTCGGGACGCCGGTGCCTGGGCCGAGGCCGTGGCCAACGCCGAGTATCCCGAGGCGCCGGAGGAAGCCGCCGGGTCCCCGTCTCCCGGGAGTACCTCCCAGGACCGGGCCGAGGCCGGGGATGACGCTCCGGACCCGGAGCCCCAGGGCCGGCGGGGGTCCGGGGCAACAACCGGCGCTGGCAAGAGAGACGACCCGGGCCGGGTGCCCGCCCACCTGGTGGCCATGGCCACGGACGGGGAGACCTACGGTCACCACCACCCCTTCGGGGAGATGGCCCTGGCGGCGGTGATCAGGCTCCTCCGGACCCGGCCGGATGTCCGGGTGGAGAACTTCGCCAGCTACCTCGCCCGGAATCCACCCACCGTGGAAGTGGAGCTGGCAGAGCCCAGCTCCTGGAGCTGCTCCCACGGGGTGGAACGATGGCGAGCCGCCTGCGGTTGCGCCATGGAGCCGGAGGCCGGCACCCAACAGGAGTGGCGGCGCCCTCTCCGGAAGGCCATGGACGACCTGGCCCGGGACATCCATATCCTCTACGAAGAGGAGGCCCCCCCTCTCCTGGGGTCCCCCTGGGAGGCCCGGGACGCCTACGGGGCGGTCGTCACTCAGGACCGGGACGCCCTGCGGACCTTCGTGGAGGAACGGGCAGCCCGAGCCCTGGAGCCCCCGGAGGTCCTCCGGGCCCTGGAGCTCCTGGAGCTGGAGCGCAACGCCTTGCGCCTCTTCACCTCCTGCGCCTGGTTCTTCGACGATCTGGCCAGGATCGAGCCCCTCCAGGTCCTCCGCTACGCCGCGCGAGCCCTGGAGCTGGCCGGTCCCCGGGGCGAAGCGATGGAGAGGGCCTTCCTGGAGCGCCTGGCCCGGGCCGTGTCCAACGAGGATCCGCCCAGGGACGGCCGGACCCTCTTCCTGCAGGAGGTCAAACCCGAGATCCCGGCCCCGTTCCGGGTGGCCGCCGGTGCCGCGGCATGCCGGGCGGCCAACGTGAGGGGCCGGGCTCCCCGGGGCTACGCCGTGAAGCTCAATCAGGTGGAGGGAGACGGGGGGCAGACGGGCCAAGGGGAAGGGGCCCGGCGAATGTCGGAGAGTGGGATCGAGGAGGGGCCCATCCTCTCGTTCCTGGTCCGCCACCGGAGAACGGGTCGGAGCTGGACCCTGGAGACATGGGTGGAGCGGGCCGGCTCGGTCCGGACCCGGGTTTCCGTCTGGCCTCACGGAGATCCCCAGAGAGCCGTCCCCGTGGTTCTGGCCCACCTGCCCGAGAGCTACCGGACCTCCCTTGAGGAGGCGGTGCGCTGGGAGGTCCTGGAACGGAGAGCCACCCCGGAGCTCATCGAGAAGCTCAGGCGAGGAGCCATGACCCGGGAGGAGGTGGCCTCCCGGGCCCTGGATGCTGCGGTCCGGGCCCTGGAGGAAGAGACCCTGGGGGGGCCGGCAGATCTCCCGTCCGCCTCCGCCACGCTGGAGACGCCTCCCACCGGACCCACCCCCCAATCCGAAGGCACCGGGCCCGGCAAACCCGGGGCCGTCCGTGGACCGACCTCCGAGACCCTGGAGCGGGTGGCGGACCTGGCCGAGCTCCTGCACCTTCTGGATCGTCCCATCCCCTTTCACGCTCAGACCCGGTTCTGGCGAGTCCTCACCGGGTCCCCGCCGGAGGTGGCCTCGGCCCTTTCGGCCCTCCGTGAACCCCTTGGGTTTGTGCCCGCCTCATGACCATTGATCATCAACCCCCGGTGTACCTCACCTTCGGTCTCCATGCCCACCAGCCCGTCGGGAACTTCGATCATGTGTTCGAGGAGCACGTGAGCCGGGTGTACGAACCCTTCCTGGACCGGGCCGAGGCCCTGGACTTCCTCCCCGTCACCCTCCACCTCTCCGGGCCCCTCCTGGAGTGGCTGGAAGACCACCGGTCGGACTACCTGGACCGTTTGGCACGGCTGGTGGCCCAGGAGAAGGTGGAGCTCCTGCTGGCCGGCTACTACGAACCCATTCTCCCGTCCCTGGACCGCCAGGACCGGATCGACCAGATCCACTGGATGCAGGAGGCCCTTCGCTCCCGCTTCGGGGCCGAGGCCCGGGGCCTGTGGCTCACCGAGCGGGTCTGGGAGCCGGATCTGGCCGCGGACCTGGCCGGCGCCGGGGTGAGCTACGTGCTGGTGGACGACCGTCACTTCGTGGCGGCGGGGTTCTCACGGGACGCCCTCCACAGCCCCTTCCGTACCGAGTCCAGCGGCCGCAGCCTTGGGGTCTTCGCCATCGACGAGCAGCTCCGCTACTTCATTCCGTTCCAGCCGCCGGAAGACACGGTGAACTACATCCGGGATCTCAGGGCCTCGGGCCGGCGCCTGGCCGTGGCCGCCGACGACATCGAGAAGTTCGGCGGTTGGCCCGGGACCTTCGAGTGGGTCTATGAGAAGGGCTGGATGGAGCGATTCATCCGGGCCATGAAGGAGATGGAGGCCACCGGGGAGATCCGCATCGCCACCTTCGGCCAGGCCCTGAGGGAGCTTCCCAGCGGGGGGCCGGCCTACCTCCCCTCGGCGGCCTACCGGGAGATGGAGGAGTGGGCCCTTCCCACGGAGGCCTATCATCGTCTGGCCCGGCTCAAGGAGGAGATGGGGGAAGAGCGGTTCACCCTGGGAGACGCCCCCCTGGTCCGGGGCTCCCACTGGCGGAACTTCCTGGTCAAGTATCCGGAATCGAACCGGATGCACAAGAAGATGATGGCCCTTTCCACCCTCTGCCGGGATCGGGGAGACCCGAAAGAGGCCCGCAGGAGACTGGGAAGAGCCCAATGCAACGATGCTTACTGGCACGGGGTCTTCGGGGGCCTCTACTTGAAGCATCTCCGGGAAGAGATCTGGGAGAACCTGGCCCGGGCCGAGGGGATCCTCCGGGCCGACGAGGGCCTCACGTGGGAGGAGCGGGACGTGGACCTGGACGGCCACCCGGAGCTCTGGATTCACTCCCACGCCTTCTCCGCCCTGGTGAGTCCCATCCGGGGTGGAGCCGTGGAGGAGCTCACCCTCTTCGCCGAAGGGGTGAACCTGGCGGACGTCCTCACCCGGCGGCGGGAGCCCTACCACGAGCTGAGAGAAGGCGGCGAGGAGGAAGGCCAGGAGAAGGACGAGGGAGAGGAGCAGAACCACACCCCGGGCGGTGACGCTGAGGGCACCCCCTCCATCCACGACCTGGAGGAGGAGCTCCGCTTCGGCCGTCCCCCCCCCGTGGACGCCGACGATCGGGCCCTGTTCGTGGACCGGGTCCTTTCCGGCGACGTCACCCTGGACGGCTACGCCGAGGGGCGCTTCCAGGCCCTGGTCTCCTGGGCCCGGACGGCTCTCTACCTGGAAGAGGCGGACCTGGAGGGGGACCACCTGGTCCTGTCCTTCGCCGGACCCGGCCCGGGGGGTTTCCGCAAGGAGCTCCGTTTCCGGGAAGACGGCGTCCTGACGGTACGGTACCGGTGGGACCCCGGGGCCTTTCCCGACGAGGCTCTCTTCACCACAGAGCTCTCCCTGGGAGCTGCCGCCCGGGTCCGGACCGATCCCCCGGCAGAGCTCTGGCGGCACCCTGTCTCCACCTTCTCCAAGTCCGAGAAGGGGTTCGACGAGACGGTCCAGGGGGAATCGGTGACGGTCCGGTGGCCGGTCCGTCTGGGAGAGGGAACGGTGCACCTGGCCCGGGGCGCGGAGGCCGGGGAGCCGCAACAGGAGTCCGAACATCCCCCGGGAGGCTGACGCCCTCTCGCCTGAACACCCCAGCGCCCGGGAGCCTCACCCTCCGGATCCTCCACCGCTCGACGGCCCACCGCCTTCTCCCCTACATTGGTCCCGGCACCCGTCGGAGATGGGGCCCGGGGGCCTCATCCGCATCCCCGGCGGCGGAGCGGGGGGCCGGAAGGGAGCCGGCCTCCCGGGCAACGTTCACCACGTCTGCAAAGGGAACCCATGAAACGGATTCTCGTCACGGGAGCCGCGGGACAGGTGGGCTCGGAGCTGGTTCCGGTCCTCCGGGAGCGTTACGGGGCCGACAACGTCCTGGCCACGGACATCCGGGATGACGACGGCGCCTTGAAAGAAGCCGGTCCCTGGGAAGTCGTGGACTGCACGGACCACGATGCCATGGACCAGGCGGTGGTGGGCTTCGGCGCCGACACCGTCTACCACCTGGCGGCCATCCTCTCGGCTGTGGCAGAGAAGGACCCCCACCGGGCCTACACGGTGAATCTGGGAGGGTTGGAGAACACCCTGGAGATCGCCCGGGTCCGGGAGCTGGCCGTCTTCATCCCCTCCTCCATCGCCGCCTTCGGTCCCTCCACGCCGGCGGATCCCACCCCCCAGGTCACCATCCAGCGTCCCACCACCATCTACGGTGTGACGAAGGTGGCGGGAGAGCTCCTGGCGGACTACTTCCACACCCGGTTCGGAGTGGACACCCGGGGCGTGCGCTATCCGGGACTCATCTCCTACCTGACCCCTCCGGGCGGGGGAACCACGGACTACGCCGTGGAGATCTTCTACGAGGCCGTCCGGAATCGCCGCTACACCTGCTTCCTGGAGCCCGACAGTCAGTTGGACATGATGTACATGCCCGACGCCATCCGGGCTTCCATGGAGGTCATGGAAGCCGACGGCTCGAAGCTGAAGAACCGCAACGCCTTCAACATCACCGCCATGCAGCTCACCCCGGCGCGTCTGGCCGATGCCATCCGGGAGCATATCCCTGACTTCGAGATGAGCTACGACGTGGATCCCATGCGCCAGGCCATCGCCGAATCCTGGCCCCGGCGCATCGACGACTCGGCGGCCCGGGAGGAATGGGACTGGCAGCCCGAGTATGACCTGGACGCCATGGTGGCCGACATGCTGCAGAATCTGGAGAAGAAGCTGACCTGAGCCCCGGCTCCCGACGGGATCGGGGCCCCGGGCCCGAATCGCAGAATGCCGGAGCCGGCCCACCGGGCCGCTCCCAGGGAGGAGAGAGATCCATGCCACTCGACCGCCTCACCCAGGTCCTCCGGGACCACGTTGACGATCTGGAAAACAAGGGCACGGCCAAGGGCGCCGAAGCCGTGGTCACCCGGGTCCTCCCCCCGGAAGGAAACCGGGGCCCCCGGTTCCACCTGGAGGGACAGGGCTCGAAGGAGTTCATCCGCATGAACTCCAACTCCTACCTGGGCATGTCCCTCCGGTCGGAGGTGGTGGAGGCGGAGGAGGAGGCCACCCGTGCCTACGGGGCCGGGCCCGGGGCCGTCCGCTTCATCAGCGGCACGTACGACGCCCATGTGGAGCTGGAGGAGGCCCTGGCCACCTTCCACGGCCGGGAGGAGGGGATGATCTTCTCCTCGGCCTACGCCACCGTCATGGGGACGGTGACGCCTCTCATCACGAAGGAAACGGCCGTCATCAGCGACGAGCTGAACCACAACTGCATCATCAACGCCATCCGGCTGGCCCGGCCCGGGGAAAAACGGGTCTACCCGCACCTGGACCTGGAGGCTCTGGACCGGTACCTGGAGGAGTGCAAGGGGAGCTGTCCCCGGGCCCTGGTGGTCACGGACGGCATCTTCAGCATGCGGGGCGATCATGCCCCCATGGACGAGATCATGGAGATCGCCGGGAAGCACGACCCCGACTATCCGGAGAACGTGGTGGTCATCATGGACGACTCCCACGGGGTGGGGGCCTTCGGGGAGACCGGCCGGGGAACCGAGGAGTTCACCTCCTCGCCCCCGGTTGACATCCTCATCGGGACCCTGGGCAAGGCGTTCGGGGTGAACGGTGGGTACCTGGTGTCCAACACCGGGGTCATCCGCTTCCTCCGGGAATCGGCACCCTTCTACATCTACTCCAACCCCATCACCCCCGGGGAAGCCCGGGCGGCCCTGGCCTCTCTCAACCTCCTGGACAGTTCCCGGGGCCAGGAGCTCCTGGCCCACCTCCGGGCCCTGACCCGGCGCTTCGAGGAGGGGCTGGAGAAGCTGGGCATGGAGACCATCCCCGGAGCCCACCCGGTGGTGCCCCTCATGGTCCGGGACACGGCCCGGACCCGGGCCCTGGTGGAGCACCTCTTCCAGAACGGGATCCTGGCCACGGGTCTGGCCTATCCCGTGGTCCCCAAGGGGGACGAGGAGATCCGCTTCCAGATCAACGCCGATCACACCCAGTCCGATATCGACACGGCCCTGGAGGTCCTGGGGAGCTTCCAGGGCTAAGCGGGCCCGTCGTCCTCCCCCGGGGAGCCCTGGGTGCCTTCGGGGGGAAGGCCTTCCGGGCGGAGAGAAAGGCGAAGGAGAGGCCGTGGAGGAATTCTTCCGGGACAAGAAGGCCCTGGTGACCGGGGCTGCCCGACGACTGGGCCGGGACACGGCCCTGGCCCTGGGACGGGCGGGCACCCACGTGGCCGTGCACTACCGCGCTTCTCGGGAGGACGCCGAGGAGCTGTGCCGGGAGCTTCGGGGTCTGGGGGTGGAGGCCCGTTCCTTTCAGGCCGATCTGGATGATCCGGCCCAGGCCGAGGCCCTCTTTCAGAGCGTGTGGGAGGACTTCGGGGGAATGGACCTGGTGGTGAACAACGCCTCCATCTTCCCCCCGGCCCGTCTGGACAACATGGGATTGGAGGAGGACCTCTATCCCAACCTGCGAGTGAACGCCTGGAGCCCCTTCCTCCTCATGCGGGCCTTCTGGCGACAGGTCCGGGACCGGGAGGTCCGGGGCGCCGTGGTCAACCTCCTGGACAGTCGCCTGGTGGGCGGAGATCTGGCCCACGCCCCCTATCACCTGAGCAAGGCCATGCTGGCGGAGCTCACCACCCTGGGGGCCCTGGAGTTCGCCCCCACCCTGCGGGTCAACGGGGTGGCGCCCGGAGCCATGCTCCCCCCGGAGGGCATGGACGAGAGCTACCTGGACCGGCTCGCACGGGACCTGCCCCTCCAGGCCCGGGGCTATCCCGCCGACATCGCCCAGGCCACCCTCTACCTCCTGTCCGCCACCTACGTCACGGGACAGATCCTCTTCGTGGACGGGGGACGCCATCTCCGCCTGGGAGGCAGCACATGACGGATCGCATCTTCATCCGGGACCTCCTCCTCCGGGGCATCATCGGCATCCACGACTGGGAGCGGGAAAAGCGGCAGGATATCCTCATCAACATCGAGATGGAGGCCGACTGCTCCCGGGCCGGGGAGACGGACCGTGTGGAAGACACGGTGGACTACCGGGCCACGGCCAAGGAGATCATCGGCCTGGTGGAGACGTCCGAGTTCTACCTGGTGGAAAAGCTGGCCCAGGAGATTGCCGAGCTCTGCCTGGGCAACCCCGGGGTGGAGGCTGTGAGGGTGCGGGTGGAGAAACCCGGAGCCGTGCGCTTTTCCGAGAGCGTGGGCGTGGAGGTGGAGCGGCGCCGGGAGGAGGGTCGGGGCGTGGAACACCCGTAGGGGCGGGGGTACAGGAGGTCGTTCCACGACAGCGAGTCCGAATCGAAGAGGACGGCCCCATGACCGACCTTACCAAGAAGAAGTGCAAGCCCTGCGAGGGCGGCATCCCCGCCATGACCCTGGAGGAAGCCGAGAAGCTCCAGAAGGAGGTGCCCTCCTGGGAGATCATCGAGGATGGCCACGCCATTCGTCGTCTCTTCACCTTCGGGAACCACTACGAGGTGATGGCCTTCGTCAACGCCGTGGCCTGGATCTCCCACCGGGAGGACCACCATCCCAACCTCACCGTGGGCTACAGCCGGTGTGAGATGACCTACACCACCCACGCCGTGGACGGTCTCACGGAGAACGACTTCATCTGCGCCGCCAAGGTGGACGCCCTCCTGGAATGAGGTCTCGCCCACGGGCCGGGGCCCAGCGGCTCCGGCTCCGGCTCCGGCTCCGGCTCCGGCGAAACCGTTGCATCTCCCGGTCCAGGGGCGGTAGCATGCTGGAATGGACAGGGCACCTCCCACCGGCACCGAGACCATCCTGCTGGTAGACGACCAGGAACCGGTGCGAAAGACCACCGCCCGGATCCTGGAGCGCCTGGGCTACCGGGTTCTCCAGGCCGGGGAGGCGGAGCAGGCCCTGCGCATGGCCGGCCTCTCCAACATCCACCTCCTCCTCATGGACGTGGTGCTCCCGGGCATGAGCGGCCTGGAGCTGGCGGGTAAGATCGCCTCCATGCGGCCCAGTGCCCGGATCCTCTACACGTCGGCCTACACCTCGGAGGAGGTCCTGGACGAGCGTCTCGAGGACCATCCGGGGGTGGACTTCCTGCAGAAGCCCTACGGCCCGGCGGAGTTGGGCCAGGCCGTCCGGGACCTCCTGGACCGGGCCGTTCCCAGCGCTCCGGCTCCCGAGCCCATTCCGGAGGGGGACGAATCCATCCTGGTGGTGGAGGATGACGATCAGACCCGCCGTCTGATGGTGCGCATGCTGGAGCCCCTGGGCTACCGAGTTCTGGAAGCCCACTACCCGGACCGGGCCCGGACCATCGTGGCCAACTCCCGGGTGGACCTGGTGGTCGTGGACGTGGTGCTGCCCGAGACCGACGGGATGAGCCTGGCCCGGGCCATGGCCCAGGAGAAACCGTCCCTCCGCTTTCTCTTCATCTCCGGGAAGGCCCCGGAGGCCCTGGCCCGAGAACGGGCCCCGGGACCCTCCTTCCACTTCCTCCAGAAGCCCTTCACCCCCCTGGAGCTGGGTCAGGCAGTCCGGGGAGCACTGGACGACAGAAGCTCCCAGACCTGACCCGCCATGGCCGCATCCTGGGCGCCGACCCCGGTGAGGTCACAGACGATAAGCTCCGCGCCCTCCCGCCCGGACCGCGTGCCCAGGAGGACTTCTCCCAGCTCGGCATGAATGTCCTCCTCCCGGAGCACGCCGGCGGCCAGGGCATGGTGGGTCTCTCCCAGACCCACGCACTGGCTCCGGGAATCCACCACCACCTTCTCCGCCCGACCCAGGACCTCCGGGGCCAGCTCCTGCTTCTCCGGCCCGTCGGAGCCCACGGCCACCACCGTGGCGTCGTCCCGGAGCCAGCCCGCCTCCACCAGGGGCTCCCGGCTCGGGGTCACCGTCACCACCAGGTGGGCGTCCGCCACTGCCTGCTCCACGGTGTCCACCCCCACCACCTCCACTCCCAGGGGGCCTTCCATCTCCTCCCGGTAGGGGGGTAGCTCGGCGGCCTCGGGGCTCCATACCCGGACCCCCGCCAGGCTCCGGACCCGGGCCATGGCCCGGAGCTGGTAGCGGGCCTGGGCCCCTGCACCCACCACACCCACCCGGAGGGGCCCCTCCGGGGCCAGGAGCCGGACGGCCAGGGCTCCGGCGCCCCCGGTGCGCATCTCCGTCAGGTACCCGTTGTCCCGGAGGAGGGCCAGGGGAAACCCCGTGGCGGCCTGGAAGACCAAAACCAGTCCGGAGCCCGTGGGAAGGCCCCGTGCCGGATTGTCGTAGAACCCGCTGGCCACCTTCAGGGCGAAGACCTCCTCCCCCACCAGGTAGGCTCCCTTCACATGGACTTCCCCCCGTTGGGCCTCCAGGTCCATCCCCAGGGGAGGCGGCTGCACCACCTCTCCCCGGGCCAGGCTCCGGAAGGCCCTCTCCACCGCCGCCAGGGCCTCGGCCTCTCCCACCATCTCTCGAAGGGTATCTTCGTCCACGACCTTCATGGTTCCTCCTGTGCTATGCCTGCAGGATCGTCGAAGACTCAGGGGCCACGGGTCTGCTCCAGCCTTCCCTCGGACAAGAACCAGTGCTCCTGACCCAGGGCCGCCGCATCCGCCTCATCGTGACTCACGAGGACCAGGGGGATCTCGTGACGGGCGGAGAACCCCCGGAGCTCCTCCACCACCCGAGCCCTCAGAGGACGGTCCAGGGCCGAGAAGGGCTCGTCCAGGAGGAGGATCCGGGGTCGGGCCAGCAGAGCCCGGCCCAGAGCCACTCGTTGCTGTTCGCCGCCGGACAGTCGCCGGGGCCTCCGGTCCAGGAGGTGGCCCAGGGCCAGGCGACGGGCCACCCCTTCCACCTCCTCAGGCCCGGCTCCTGCGAACGCCAGGTTCTGACGGACCTTGAGATGGGGAAAGACGAGGTAGTCCTGGGGCACCCACCCCACACCCCGTTCCCAGGGGGGAAGGAACCGACCGTCTCGAGAATCCTGCCACACCTCCCCTCGAACCGCCACCCGACCCCGGGCCCGTTCCTCCACCCCGGCAAGAACCCGGAGAAGCGTGCTCTTCCCCCCTCCCGACGGGCCAAAGATGGCCACGGACCGGGCCCGGGTCCGGATCTGCGCCCTCAGGCTTGCGGCTCCCAGATTCACGTCCAGGGAGAGATCCAGGGTCCACCCACTCTCGGGGTCCGAACTGCGGCCCTTGTCCGACTCCGGGGCGTCCCCCGGCCCATTCTCCGGGATCAGGGTCCTTTTCCTACCCGTCCTATCGGACACCCCGGACCTCCATGCGGCGACGTTGCCTCCGGGAGAGGGTCTCGTATCCCAGGAGAGCCATCATGGAAAGGAGGACGCTGGCTCCCACCAGGACCCAGATGGCCTCCCGGCCCGAGGGAGATTCCAGGAGGGTGTAGACCGCCAGGGCGATGGTCCGGGTCTGGCCTTCCATGTTTCCCGCCAGGACCACCGTGGCGCCGAATTCCCCCAGAGCCCGGGCGAAGGCCAGGACGGCCCCGGCGGCGATTCCCGGCAGGGCCAGGGGAAAGGAGACCCGGAGGAACGTGGGCCACGGGCGCCGGCCCAGGGTCCAGGAGACCTCCTCATAGCGGGGGTCCACCACCTGGAAGGCGTTCCGGATGGAGACCACGTAGAGGGGCAATCCCACCACCAGGGCTGCCAGGGTGGCTCCCAGGAGGGTGAAGGGGATGGGAAGGCCCGCAGCCGCCAGGGCCTGGCCCAGAGGGCTTCGGCTTCCAAGAAGACTCAGGAGGAGGAATCCCGTCACCACCGGGGGAAGCACCAGGGGCACCAGGGCCAGTGTGGCCAGAACGTTCTTCCCAGGAAACTGCCAGCGGGCCAGCATCCATCCCAGGGCCACAGCGGGAACGAACCCCGCCAGAGTGGCCGCCAGAGCCACCAGGAACGAGAGACGAATGGCGGACCAGGGATCCGGGACCGACGGTGTCCCTCCCGCCACGGCTCCGGGGGTGGCCGCGGGGGCCTCGAACCCCTGGGCCCGGAAAACGGCCCGTGCCTCCTGGCCCTGGCAGAAGGACAGGAAGGCCGAAGCGGCTCCGGGCCGGGAGGCCTCCCGGAGCACGGCCGCCGGGTAGGAAACCGGGGGGTGGCTGTCTTCGGGGAAGACGTGAATCACCCTGACCCTGGGCTCGGCCAGGGCGTCGGTGCGGTAGACCACCCCGGCATCCGCTTCTCCCCTGGCCACCCACTCCAGCGCTCCCCGCACCGTTCCCGCCCGTGCTACCCGGTCCCGGATCGCCTCCCAAACACCGGCGTTTTCCAGGGCCGCCTGCCCGTACCGTCCGGCGGGCACGTTCTCTCCCGCCAGGGCGATGCGTCGCACCGCCGGGCTCTCCAGTCCCCGGGGTCCCGAACGATCCAGAGGAGACCCTGACGGCACCACCAGGACCATGCGGTTCGCCAGGAGAGTCCGCCGACTCTCCTGCAGGATTCCGCCCCTCTCCTCCACCCAATCCATCCAGCGCTCATCGGCGCTGAAGAAGAGGTCGGCCGGGGCACCCTGGAGGATCTGAGGAGCCAGGCGGGAGGTGGCATCGAAGCTGAAACGGACCGGCATGCCCCCCGTCGTCTCCCAGGCCTCCGCCACCCTGGGAAGAACGTCGGTGAGGGAGGCGGCAGCCAGGATCAGGATGCTGGAATCCCCCGGGGAGCTCGGGAGATCCGGTTCCAGCCGAGGCCGTTCCCCCTCCTCCGGCCCTGCCGTCTGGGAGGCGGCCACGGCCGGGCTCGTCCCCAGCAGCAGGGAACCCAGACCCAACAGGAGGGGGATCGCGGAGGACAGGGTCCGTCTCGGAGCACCGTAGGGCGGGTCGGGAAACATGGCCTCCACCATATCCCACCGCTCAGGAGGGGAGCAAGGCGGCCCCGGACCTTGACGCCCCCCGGCTCCGCCCCTTTTCTTTCAAGCCTCGCCACCGCGCCCGGCGGGTCTTGTTTCTCAGAAGCTCTCAAGAACCCATGACAAGGACACGGCATGATCCGGGAACTTCTCCCTCCCTCCCGGGGGCTTCTTCTGCCCCTCACCCTCCTGGCGGCCGGGGCCGGCTGCGACGCCCCGGAGGCCCAGACGGCGCTGCCGGAGTGCGATCCCGACAACGGGGGAATTGAGCTGCCCACGGGCTTCTGCGCCCTGGTGGTGGCGGATTCCGTGGGCCCCGCCCGACACCTGGAGGTGGCTCCCAACGGGGACGTTCTGGTGGCCCTCCGAAACATCCGGAGCCGCCAGGAAGGGGTGATCCCCGGAGGCGTGGTCCTTCTCCGGGACACGGACGGGGACGGGCGAGCGGACCAGGAACACCGTTTCGGGGAGAACGGGGGAAACGACGTCCTCCTGGAGGGTGAGTACCTCTACTTCGCCACCGACGATGCCATCCTCCGCTATCCCTTCCCTCCGGAATCCACGGAGCCCACAGGCCCCCCGGACACGGTGGTGATGGATCTACCCGACACCCGTAACCACCGGGCCAAGAGCCTGGCCCGGGCCCCGGGCGGGTTCCTCTTCGTGAACATCGGCTCCCCCTCCAACGCCTGCCAGGAGGAGCCCCGGGCCGTGGGTGTGGCGGGAATGGACCCCTGCCCTCAACTGGCCACCCGGGCGGGAATCTGGCTCTTCGACGGAAAGCGGATGGGCCAGACCCAGCGGGACGGAATCCGGTTCGCAACCGGGCTCAGGAACACGGTGGCCCTCCGGACCCACCCCTCCGGGGACCTCTTCGGGGTGATCCACGGCCGGGACCAGCTCTCGGCCCTGTGGAGTGATCTCTTCACCGAGGAGCAGAACGCGGAACTGCCGGCGGAGGAGTTCGTCCGGATCCAGGAGGGGGACGACTTCGGCTGGCCCTACTGCTACCATGATCCACTGTCCGACACCAAGGTGCTGGCCCCGGAGTACGGTGGCGACGGCAGGACCGTGGGACGGTGCGCCGAGATGAAGGATCCCCTCATCGACTTCCCCGCCCACTGGGCCCCCAACGACCTGGTCTTCTACACGGGTCAGCAGTTTCCTCCCGCCTATGAGGGCGGGGCCTTCGTGGCGTTCCACGGCTCCTGGAACCGGGCCCCTCTCCCCCAGGCCGGCTACAACGTGGCCTTCGCCCCCTTCCAGGGGGATGAGCCTACCGGGGAGTGGAGCGTCTTTGCCCAGGGCTTTCCCGGAGGAGAGGTGAGCCCCCGGGATGCGGAGTATCGGCCGGTGGGCCTGGCCGTGGGCCCGGACGGTTCCCTCTACATCTCCGACAGCCAGGTGGGGAGGGTCTGGAAGGTCCTCTACCGGGGAGAATAGGGACCGAAGCAGGGGGGCTCTTCACTCCTCCATGGCCCGGGCCACGTCCCGGCGAATCCGGTGGATCACCGATCCCAGGCCCTGGGTGCGCATGACCCCCAACACCTCGCCAATGCCCATGCGCTCCAGGAGGTCCTGGGGGAGCTCCGCCACCTCCCGGGCCGGAGCCCCGTTCAGGGTGTCCATGAGGAAGCCCATGAACCCCCGGACCGTGGGAGCGTCCCGGGGAGCGTCGGCGTGGAGGGTCACGGCTCCGTCCTTCACGCTCACCCAGAGGAAGAGGGGTGTCTGGCATTCCTGGACCCGGTTCATTCCCGCGTCCCGGGCCTCCCGGAGCTCCTCCGGAAGGTCGGGGAACTTCCGGGCGTAGCGGAGAAGCAGTTGCATGCGCATCTCCCGGTCCAGGGAGCGGAACCGCTCCAGATTCTCTTCCAGTGCAGCCATGCGTGGTCCAGCCGGAGGTGAGAGGAAGTCGTTGCGCCCCCTTCCGAGGGCCGTCATCATAGCGGGAGTTCCCGTGGAGACCCGGCCGGGATCGGAACCCGCCGGGCGTCCTTCGTGCAGGGTAAACCCCGACCGTGTTCTGAGGATCCGATCCCCCGTGCCCATCCTTTGCCATCTGGGAAACGACCTGGTGGATCTCCGGGACCCCCGGGTCCGGCGGCGAGGCTCGGAGGGCCTGGGGCCCGGCGACCGGTTCCTGGAGAGGGTCCTGGCCCCTCCGGAGAGGGAATCGGTCCTGGCCGCTCCGGATCCCTCCCGGGCTCTGTGGATCCACTGGGCCGGAAAGGAGGCCGCCTTCAAGACCCTGAGCAAGCTTCGGGGCGAGCCTCCGGTCTTCCACCACAAGCGCTTCCGGGTCACCGTCTTCCCCCCCTCATCCCCGGATTCCGGCGCCCCGGAGACCCGGGCCGGGGAAATCCGCTTCCACGACAGGCTCTTCCCGGCGGTCTTCCACCTCACTCCGGTGCTCATCCATGCCGTGACCTGGAGCCGGGATCCATCCACCCATGACCCGGCCCCCTGGGAGTGGCCGGAGAACGTGGTGCACCGGGTGGAGGAGGAACCGGAAGTGGAGAACTGGGAGGAGGAGCTTCGGCCGGCCTTCACCGCCCGGGAGTGGGCCTGCGTGAGTCACCGCTCCTCGGCCCTGACCCGGTTGGCGGCCCGGCGATCCCTGGCCCGGACCCTGGGTATGGAGGAGGCCCGCCTGGAGGTGACCTGCCACCCGGGCCCCCCGGGGCGGCGGATTCCCCGTGTCCTGGCCGACGGCCGGGCCCTGGAGGTGGACCTGACCCTCTCCCACCACGGCCGCTTCCTGGCCTGGGCATTCGTGCGCTGAGGTCCCCGGAGGGCCTTTTTTCGGCGTCAGGGCGCCCAGGGCCGGTAGCGGAAGAGGACCGTGGTGCCGAAGCGGTGGAAGTAGGACTCTCCGATGTCCGTCTCCGCCCGGTTCCAGCCGAAGCGCACGGCCCCGTCCAGGTTCACCTTCAGAGGCCGGGCCAACTCCAGGTAGACAGTGGAGGCGTTGTCCGCTTCCTCCCCGGGGACCAGGCGGGCGAACTCCGTGTCGTTCACGTAATTCTTGGCCGTGAGAACCGCATAGAGGTTCAGGTTGACGTTTCGGGGAAGGGGAGCCGATACCACGCCCCGAAAGCTCAGGGCGTTGTACTCCGGCCGATCCGAGTTGGAACGGTTGAGAGTGGCTTCCAGGCCCGCCTGGACGAAGAGGTTCGACTGCAGGGTCCAGGTAGCTCCCAGACTGAACGCCCGGTCCTTCCGGAAGGGATCCTCCGGGTCGAAGGTCCCCTGATTCGGATACTCGGTGGCCCTGAATGCGGTGTGCACCCGGAGGGTCCAGTCCCGATCCCACCGGGCTCCCACCTCCATTCCCCACATCCGCCTGTCCAGGAGGGCCAGTTGGGGGGTGAAGGCGCCGGTGCTGTAGTCCGCCATCTCCCCCATGACCTGGGCGTCCAGCAAGACCCCTCCACGCGGAAGGAGATTCAGGCGGACCCGTCCCTCGGCGGTGCCGTATCCGGGCTGGATGAACAGGGGCATGGGAGGCCGGTCTTCCACCCGGCGCCCACCGAGCCCCCCCTGCACCCAGAGATCGCCCACCCCCTCCAGGGACTCCCGAAAGCTCAACTCCGTCCGGCCCACCCACTCCCGGGGCGCATAGTCCCGGATCTCGAACCCTCCGGCCACGAACTGGCGCAGACCGGCGTCCACCTGCAGTTGCAGGCTCCGCTCCGTGCGATGGAGGAAGATGATCTGGCCCCGGAGGCCCAGCTCCCCCACCGCCGCCGACGCCTCGTCCGTGCTGTCCACGGCCGGGACCGTCACCGCCGCCAGGTTCCCCCGGTAGCCCTCCAGGGACGCTCCCCCGGTGAACACCAGGTCCTCCAGGGTGACCTGGGCCCGGAGCCCGGAGGGGATCAGGGCGCAGGCCAGCGTCCAGGCCAGGACCGGCACCGCTGTCCGGACCGTGGCCCGGACCCGGGCCCGGATCCGGGCCCGGATCCGTCGTCCCCGGGGCGGGAGACCGGCGGGGGCTGCAGAGGCCCTCATTCCCGTCCTCCCCCCCCGGCTTCCCGCCGGAACCGCTCCGCCTTGTCCCGGACCTGCTCCAGGTACGTCACCAGACGGTCTCGGAGCACCTGGAGGCTCTGGATCCGCTCCTCCAGGGTCATGGGGCGGTCCGGGGAGGCCACCGAGTCCCCGGCCGGCGCACTCTCCTCCGGATCCGTGGTGCCCATGTTGCGGGCGCCCGGCGGAACCACCGGAAGGCGATTGTCGTCGTAGCGCTCGATATCGGCCACGAAGGCCTGCACGGCCCGGTTCGTCCTTTGAGCCGCCTCCAGGCGCTCCATGCGTCGGTCGATCTCCGCGATCTGGGCTTCGTACTGGTCGCCCTGGAAGTCCAGGAGATCCGCCTTCCTCCGGAGATTCGCCGGGGTGTCCCGGGGGGTGATGGTGATCTCTTCCATGGCCTCCGGCTCCACCGGCGGATCTTCCGTGGCCTGGAGCTCCAGGTAACGGTTGTTGATGTCCACAAGAATGGCAGCCAGCTCCTCTCTCTCCTCCGGGTCCCGAGCCGAGTCCACCTCTTCCAGGAGAGCCTCCAACCGGTCCTGCAGGGCTTCCAGCAACACCTGCCGGGCCTCGCGGAGCTGCTCCGCCGTCTCCTCCACCCGTCGGTCCAGGGCCCCCAGCTCCCGGGCCTCCCGCTGGGCCTCGGCAAAGGCCCGGTCCAGCTCATCGGTGTTGCCCGAGGCCCGGGCCGAGTCCGCCGCCTCCAGGGCCCGGTCGAAGCGGATCTCCCGGGCCTCCCGGGCCCGCCGGGCCGCCTCGTAGGCGCTCAGGGCCGATCGGTACTCCAGCTCCAGCTCCTCCAGGGTGGGCTCCTCCTGAGCGCCGCCCGGGACCGGGCCGGCTCCAAGGAGCAGGACGGAGGCCAGGAGCCCCGGCACCAGCGTGGAAAGGGCTTTCCGGAGGGGAAACCGGAACCCGGAGTGTGTGGAACAGCCCCGGGTGGCAGAGAAGATCACGCGTCGATCCCGTACTTCTCGAGCTTATAGTAGAGGGCGCTGGCCTTGATGCCCAGGAGGCGGGCGGCCTCGGCCTTCACTCCGTTGGCCTGTTCCAGGGCCCGGCGAAGCAGTCGCTCCTCCATCCCCTCCACGGCCTGGTTCAGATCCAGCCCCCCGGAGGGGATGGCGGCGTCGATGAGGCTGGTGTCCGGAGCTTCCCCGGAGGCCAGGAAGGGGAGGTCGTCCTCCTCCAGCATGGGTCCTTCGGCCAGGACCAGGGCCCGCTCCATGACGTTTTCCAGCTCCCGGACGTTGCCGGGCCAGTCGTAGTCGGTGAGACGGCACAGGGCCTCCTCGCTCACCGAATCCACCCGGGCGTTCGTGCGCTCCTGGAGCTTGTGGAGAAAGTGGTTCACCAGAAGGGCCACGTCGGAGCGGCGCTCTCGAAGGGGCGGAATGGTGATGGGAACCACATGGAGGCGGTAGAACAGGTCCTCCCGGAAGTCCTCCCCGTTCTGGAGCACGGAGGCCGGCGTGTTCGTGGCGGCGATGATCCGCACGTCCACGGGAATCGTGTCCTCCCCGCCCACTCGTTCCAGCTCCCGCTCCTGGAGGACCCGGAGCAGACGAATCTGGGTGGCCTGGTTGATGGTGGCGATCTCGTCCAGGAAGAGGGTCCCCCCGTCGGCCAGCTCGAACCGACCCCTCCTCTGCCGCTGGGCTCCGGTAAAGGCCCCCTTCTCATGGCCGAAGAGCTCGGAGTCCAGGAGGCCCTCCGTGAGGGCGCCGCAGTTGACCCGGATGAAGGGCCCCTCCCGGCGGGAGGACCCGGCGTGGATGGCCCGGGCCACCAGCTCCTTCCCCGTTCCCGACTCCCCGTAGATCATCACGGTGGACTCACTCCGGGCCACCCGCTCGATCCAGCGGAATACCTCCTTCATCCGGGGAGACTCTCCCACGATCTCGCCGTAGCGGGACTCCCCTTCCTCCCGGAGATAGGTGTTTTCCACACGCAACGCCACGTTCTCCCTCTGCAGGCGCTGACGCTCGGCGTGCTCCGTGAGGATCCGGTCCACCTTGACCCCGAACTCCTCCGAGGAGAAGGGCTTGGTGATGAAGTCCACGGCTCCCAGCTTCATGGCTTCCACGGCCTTCTCGATGGTACCGTAGGCGGTGATGACCAGAACCTGGGTGTCGGGATAGCTCTTCCGGACACCCTTCAACACTTCCATTCCGTCCATCCGAGCCATCTTCAGGTCCGTGATCACCAGATCGGCCCCGGTCTCTTCCAGGAGGGCCATGCCCCGCTCCCCTCCCTCGGCGGAGAGGGTCTTGTGGCCGCGCCTGCGGAGAAGGAGCTCCAGGCCTTCCCGCATGGAGTCGTGATCATCAATGATGAGAACCTGCGCCATTCCCTACTCCCTGCCTCTCCCGAGGGGATACCGGAAGATCTTCCGCTCCCCTGAAATATACCTTGAACTCGGCTCCTTCCCCAATCGCCGGATCCCGAGGATGGAGCTCCACCCTTCCCCGATTCACCTCCGCCAGGCGCTTCACGATGGCCAGGCCCAATCCGGCCCCCTTCTCCTTGTCCGTGACGAAGGGTTCGAAGACCCGCTCCCGCATGGCTTCCGGAATGCCCGGGCCGTCGTCGGCCACGGTGATCACCACCTCCCCGTGATGGGCTTCCGCCCTCACGGTCACGTCCTCTCCGGCCTGGGCAGCGTTCTGGAGGAGGTTCAGCACCATCCGCTTCAGGTGGCCCTCGTCCACCCGGGCCGGGAGGCGTTCCGCCGGGAGCTCCACCGATAGCTCCCCTCCCCCCTCACGAACCTGCAATTCCGTGAGCTCCGCCGCTTCCCGGATGGGGCCCCGGACGTCCGTGAGCTTCGCCTCCGGCCGCAGGGGGCGGGCGAAGGCCAGGAAATCGTCGATGATCCGGTTCAGGGCCTCGATCTCCGCCTTGATCTTCCCGAACAGCCGGGTCCGTTCCTCCCTCTCCTCGGTGTCCGCCGCCGCCGAGGCGAAGAGCTCCAGGCCTCCCAGGGGATTGCGGATCTCGTGGGCCACCTGGGCCAGCATGAGGCGGAGCTGCTCGTCCCGTTGCAGGATCCCCTTCCGCATCCGCTCCATGGCCCGGGATAGACGCCGGAGCTCTCCTCCTCGCTCGATCCTCACCTCCTCGTCCATGTGGCCCCTCTGGATCCTCCGGGCCACCCGCCCCAGGCGCTCCAGGGGACGGGTTACGGTGGTGGCCAGGGACCAGGCCAGGAGGGCTGCCACCAGGGCCGCCAGGGCCGAGCCCACCAGGACCGTGCGGCCGAAGGCCTCCAGGGGCTCCATGTGGTCCGCCGGCATCCGGACCGCCAGGATGGCCGGGCTCTGCTCCAGACGGACGAACCCGAACTTGTACCAACGGTCCTCCTCGTCGTCGAAGAAGAGGGGGGAGGTGGCGGCCCCCAGGCGACTCGCTTCCTGGATCTCTTCGTTGTAAAGAGCCAACTCCCGGATGGGGGCCCCGATGGGGATGGAGTCCGGGGGCAGGGTGGTGACCAGGGCCGTGAGGTCCGTCCGGAGAATGTAGGCTTCGTCCACGTAGTAGCGGAGGCGAAGGATCTTCTGACGAACGGCCCGCCACACCTCGCTCTCCTCGAAGCCCGGCCGGTAGGCCAGGATCTCGTCGGCCTGCAGGCCCACCTCCGCCGCCGCCCCGGCCACCTGAACGAGCTTGTCGTCCAGCTCCTCCTCCAGGACCCGGGAGGTGGTCCGGTAGGCCATCCCTCCACCCACGGCGGACACCACCACGGCGAAGGTGACGAAGACCAGGACGAATTGCCTTCGCAGGGACACGGTCTCAGAACCCGCAGGGGACCCGTTCCGTGGCCACGTCGCTGAACCGGAGGACGTCCAGAAGCGTGCGGGGAGCCACCACCACGTGCACGGGGAAATGCCGTCGGGACGCCGGAGAGCAGAAGTCCCCGGGGACCCTCTCCACGATCTCCACCTGCGTGCCCTCTCCGGTCTGGAGGATCCGCCGGACCTCCACGCTGTCCCCGGCCTCCGTCCGCTCCCCCACCGCCGCCACAATAACCATCTCCCGGGTCCAGTCCACCTCCGGAGGCACGGCCTTGGGATCCTCCTTGTGATCGATCCAGAACTGGAGCCACCCGGTGGGATCTCCCGCCGTTCCTGACGGAACGGAGAAGAAAGCCCGGGGCTCCGGAAGCTTGGCCCCGGAATCCTCGCTCCGGTCCAGGGTACCGAAGGGGACGCTACCCAGGTAGGTGGACACGAAGTTCGGCCCCTGGGTGAAATCCCGCATGAGGATGACGGCCTGGGCGATACGGGAGGCGGCCTCTTCGGGGCCGGCCCCGGCCGTCTGGAGAGTTCCCATACTTCCCTGGGCACACCGGATCCAGCTGGCGGTCTGTTCCCGGACGTCGTCCCGGATGGAGAAGTGGATTCGGGTGGCTCCGGGAGGACACTGGGGATCCAGGTCCTGGGGAAGCTCGTCCACGAAAAGCTCGATCCCCTTTCCCTCGTTCAACTGGGTGATGAGAGAAGCGTAGGCCGACGCATAGGTCCCGGGATCGCCGGCACTTCGGACGACGGTTTCGTCCCCGGGCAACCCCCGGTAGGAGATGGCTTCCCGAAGTCGCCAGGCACCCTCGGAGGTCCAGGTGAGTCCCTGCTGGAGCTCTCCCTCCCCGCCTTCGAAGCTCCGGGGGACCACCAGGTTCACCCGTATCTCCCCGATCTGGCCGAAACGAAGGGTCTCGGGCCGGGTCCCGTTGTCGTCGGCACAGCTTCCCAGGAGGCAAGCCAGGGCCAGGACGGGAACAAGGTACCAGTGTCTAGGGGACGGCATGATTCTCCCGGGACAGACGACCTCCAGAGACGACGTCGGACCCCCCTCCGGGGTCAGTCCAGGAGCCGAAGGGGCATGACCAGACAGAGGTAGTCCAGGGGCTCCTCCCCTTCCGGAACCTGGGGTTCCACCGTGGCGGCCCGCTCCGGAGCCTTGAAGGCAATCCTGACTTCCTCGGTGGGCATGTACCGGAGCACTTCCAGAAGATAATTGGCGTTGAACCCGATCTCCATCTCGTCCCCGTCGTACTGGAGCTCCAGCTCGTCCTGGCCCTCTCCCAGGTCCGGGGTCAGGACGTTGAGCATCACCCTGCCCTGGTCGAAGGTCAGGCGGATCCGGTGGGTCTGGTCGCTGGCCACCACCGCCATCCGTCGGACCGCGGACTCCAGAGTCCCCTTCTCCACGATGGCAATCCGGTCGTTGTCCTTGGGGATGACCTGCTCGTAGTTGGGGTAGGTCCCTTCGATGAGGCGGGTGAAGACCTCGGTCCCCTGGGACCGGAATCCCAGGTGGTTCCCGCTCCGGGCAACCTCCAGCTCCGCCTCGGCCTTGAAGAGGCGTTGAACCTGCTGAAGGGCGGCAGGCGGAACGATGAAGTCGGCGCTGGTGGCGGTGGCCGGACCGGCGGGAACCGCCATGCGGGCCAGGCGATGGCCGTTCGTGGCCACCATACGCATGAGTCCGTCCCGGAGCTCCCAGAGGACTCCGTTCAGGATGGGCCGGCTCTCTTCGGTGGAGACGGCGAAGGAGGTGTGGTGGATGAGGCGTTGGAGCTCCTTCCCGGTGACCCTCCACCCCTCTCCGAAGTTGATCTCCGGGAGGCTGGGGAACTCCTCGCTGGGCAGTCCGTTCAACTTGAAGACGCTCCGGCCGCAGCGGATCTCCAGCTGATCGCCCCGGGTCACCAGCTCCACGGGTTGATCCGGGAGCTCCCGGGCGATCTCCTGGAGCTTCTTCCCGGGAGCCGTGAGACTGCCCTCCTCCGTCACGTCCACCGGCACCCGCACCCGGAGGGCCACGTCCAGGTCCGTCCCGCTCATCCACACGGCGTCATCCCGGACTTCCAGGAGGATGTTGGAGAGTACGGGAAGCGTGGTCTTGGTGGGAATGCTGGCAGACACGGCGGCCAGTCCCTGATGGAGGTTCTGCCTGGTGATGGTGAAGTTCATGGTTTTCGTCCCTTTTAGGGGCTGGCTCGGACCCTTTCCACAGTTTGGCGACCGATATCAGTTTATTCTCTCTTCCTTAAGAGAAAAAGCCCAGTAGTAGTAGGCGGTGTGGAAGTGTGGAAGCCGGACCCCGGGGGACCGGGTGTCCCCGACGGCCGGGGGATTCCTTCCCCGGCGCTCCTGTGGAAGGGCCTGTGGACAACGACGGGGATGTCCCCGCTACCCCTCGCAGTCAGGGTCCCTGTGGACGAAGCCGGGGTTTTCCCCAGGGTTTTCCCCAGGGCCTTCAACAGGCCTTTCACGAATCGGGATTCCTGGCCAGCTCCTTCCGTACGCTCTGGACGGAGCGCCGGAGGGTGCTGTCCCGTTCCAGTTCCTCCTCCACCTTCCGGATGGAGTGGATCACGGTGGAGTGATCCCGCCCGCCGAAGGCACGACCGATATGGGTGAGGGGAAGGTCCAGGAGGTCCCGGATCAGGTACATGGCCACCTGGCGGGGCACGGTCAGGTCCTTGGTTCGCCGTTTGGAGGCCAGGGCCTCCGGTTCCACGTTCCAGTGCCGGGCCACCACGGCCCGAATGGTCTCGGGAACCAGGCGTTCCCGGGTCCGGTCTTCCTCTCTTCGCAGCATTCCCCGGAGAGCGGTCTGGGCCATGGACACGCTGATCTCCTGGTTCTTCAGGGAAGAGTAGGCCAGGAGCTTGATGATGGCGCCCTCCAGCTCCCGGACCGAGGAGGTACAGGAGCGGGCAATGAAGTCGATGACCTCGCTGTCCAGGGTAAGCTGGTCGTCCTTGGCCTTCTTCCTCAGGATGGCCACCCGGGTCTCGAAATCAGGAGCCTGGATGTCCGCCACCAGGCCCCACTCGAACCGGGACACCAGGCGCTCTTCCAGACCCGGGATCTCTTTGGGTGGACGGTCGCTGGTCAGAACGATCTGACGCTGGGCATCGTAGAGAGCGTTGAAGGTGTGGAAGAACTCCTCCTGGGTGCCCTCCTTCCCCTCCAGGAAGTGGACATCATCCACCAGGAGGAGATCCATCTTCCGGTACCGACGGCGAAAGTCACTGGTGGTTCCTTCCTGGATGGAGGAGACGAGATCGTTCATGAACTGCTCGGTGGGAACGTAGGCCACCCGGCGCTGGGGGTGCCGGCCCAGGATGGCGTTGCCGATGGCGTGCATGAGATGGGTCTTGCCCAGCCCCACGCCCCCATAGAGGAAGAGGGGGTTGTAACGCTTGGCCGGCTTCTCCGCCACGGCCTTGCATGCCGCCGAGGCCAGCTGGTTGTCGCCTCCCACCACGAAGCGCTGGAAGGTGTAGCGGGGGTTGAGGCCTGGAGCGGGGAGGGTCTTGGCCCTTTGCCCCTGCTGCCCCGGGCGTCCTCCTGTAGCCCCGGCATCCGGAGAAGGGGAGGGAGCCGGGGAAGGGCTCACCTCCACCTGGGGAACGGAGGGCACGTGGGCGTTCTCCGAGGGGACGAAGGCGATGTGAAGGGGGCGTCCGATGACCCGCTCCGCCGCCTCGTCCAGGAGGCGACCGTACTTGTCGCCGATCCACTCCACATGGAACTCACTGGGGACCTCCACCACCAGCTCCCCTTCCGTGAGGGTCGAGGGCGAAGTGCCGTCCAGCCAGGTTTGGAAGCTCTGTTCCGGGAGCGCGCTCCGGACCAACTCGAGGATTCGAGACCAGAGTTCGGAGGCGGTGAGCTCCATGCAAGATCGTCCAGGCGAGCCGAGAACTCGCCGTCCCGGGGAAGGGGGCGAGGGCGTCGTGATACCAGGCTTGGAATGAGGGGAGGCAAGCTATCCGAGGGGTGTGGAAAAGTCAATCACGGTCAGCCGGCGGCACGGGCAAAGCAAGCATTGAGAAGGGCTTTCGGGGTTGACCCTCGACTCGGCATTTGGCTACCTTTCAAAGCTAATTTCTCAGCGGAACTACGGACGGGACGGGTGATCAGCCATGATGCCGACATACAAGCCCAGGAATCGGAAGCGGAAGAACAAGCACGGATTCCGGGCCCGGATGCGTTCGAAAGGCGGGCGCAAGACCTTGAACCGCCGGCGCAGGAGAGGGCGTCGTCAGCTCACGGTGAAGGTGGGTTCGAAGTAGGAACCATGTCCGGGCCGCGCCCGGAGACCGGGGCGCCGGGTGGGTTCCGGTTGCCGCCTTCCAGCCGAATCACCCGGACCCGGGACATCCGGGCACTCCTGCGGAAGGGCGGACGGAAGAAGACGTCGCACCTGGACGTCTTCTTTTTGTCTTCGGGTCGCAGGGAGCCCCGCCTGGGACTGGTGGTTCCGAAACACGGGCGCCGCATCGTGGAGAGGAACCGCCTGAAGCGCCGCCTCCGGGAGGTGGGGCGACGGGACGTCCTCCCGGGACTCCGGGGGGAGGGAGTGGGAGCAGACGTCCTGGTTCGAGCCCGGAGAGAGGCGTACGCCGCGGGCTATGAGGAGTTGCGGCGGGAGCTGGTCGAGGTCACAAAGGAGCTATGTTCAAGACTGTCTTCCTGGCGATGATTCGCTTCTATCGGGCAGCGATTTCGCCGTTTTCGCCTCCCTCCTGTCGTTTCACGCCCACCTGTTCCGCCTACGCCCAGGAAGCCATCGAGAGATACGGGGCCGGAAAGGGTGGCTGGCTGGCCCTTCGCCGCGTCCTTCGCTGCCATCCCTTCGGGGGTAAGGGGTACGACCCGGTACCATGAGAACCGAGATCCGATTCCTTCTGGCGATTGTTCTGATGATCGGCGTGCTGGTCGTCACGAATGTCCTCTTTCCCCCGACCCCTCCGGAAGAGCCCGGGGCCATGGGAGGTGCCGACTCGGTCCAGGTGGTGGAGGGTGAGGAAGAGGGAAGGCCTTCCCGGGACACGGCGCCGGCGGAGGCCCGGAGAGGTTCGCCGGAGACGGAGTCCGAGACCGGGGCCGGAGTCCCCGGTGTCCAGGAGCGGGAAGCCCAGGCTCGGGATACGGCCGCGGGAGCCGGGGGAGAGGAGCCCCCTCCGGGCCTGGAGGCCCTGACCCGTCAGGAAGAGGAGACGGCCCCCCAGGCCCCGGGCCAGGAGGCCCTGGTGCCGGAGGCGGGAGTTTCGGGGGAACGGGTCCGGGTCCAGGGCCCTCTCTACACCCTCACCTTCTCCACCCGGGGAGCGCGCCTGGCCTCCGCCCGTCTCACCCGCTTCCAGTCCTTCACCCTCTCGGGCCCGGTGGAGCTCATCCATGAAGGGGGGGAGGCTCTGGGCAACCGGGTGCTGGTGGGCCAGGACACCCTGGACCTGAGGGAGCTCCCCTTCCAGGTGGAGCCGGAGGAAGGACTGGAGCTGGAGGAGGGGGATCCGCCGGCCACCCTTCGCTTCTCCTACAGCCACCCGGAGCATCCCTTCACCTTCCGGGTGGAGTACACCTTCCATCCGGACCTCTACGTGGTGGAGGCCCGGGGGACGGCCACGGGGGTGGACGCCCGGGTGCTCTTCACGGACCTGGGACACGGGATCCCCTTCAACGAGGTTCGGGAGGAGGACGAGGCCCGGGCTTCGGCGTACGTGTTGAATCACCTCCAGGACGGGATCCAGTCCCGGAATCTGGATGACGTGGAGGAGGTGGTGCTGGAGGACGGGCCCTTCCGGTGGGTGTCCTTCAAGAGCAAGTACTTCGTGTTCGCTCTGCTGGCGGGCTCGGAGGAGGCGGAAGAAGAATACCTGGGTGGGGCCATCGCCCGGAACGTGCCGGAGGGGGACTACCAGGTGGATCTGGCCGTGACCCAGACCATGGACCGGAACGGGAACTTCGACTACCGGCTGTTCATGGGGCCCCAGGAGTTCGCCAGGCTGTCGAACCTGGGCACGGACATGCAGAACGTGAACCCCTACGGGTGGAAGTTCTTCCGGCCCATCGTCCGGCCCTTCGTGGGGATCATCGTGACCATCCTCACCTTCCTCCACGACAACCTGAACATCGGGTATGGGTGGGTCCTCATCCTCTTCGGCGTCATGATGCGGGTGGTTCTCTTCCCCCTGAACCAGAAGGCCATGAGGGCCCAGCTCCGGAACATGGCCGTGCAGCCCCTCATCAAGGAGATCCAGGAGAAGCACAAGGACAACCCGGAGAAGCTCCAGAAGGAGATGATGAAGCTGTACAAGGAGCACGGGTTCAACCCCCTGGCCGGGTGTCTGCCCATGCTCCTGCCCTGGCCCGTCCTCATCGCCCTGTTCTTCGTGTTCCAGAACACCATCGAGCTCCGGGGCGTCCCCTTCCTCTGGCTCCCGGATCTCTCCACCCCGGATCCCTACTTCATCCTGCCGGCCTTCCTGGGCCTCTCCATGTTCCTGCTCCAGTGGGTCAGCCTCCGGTCCATGCCGGACTCCAACCCCCAGATGAAGATGATGATGTGGATCATGCCCATCATGATGGTCTTCATCTTCTTCAACCTGGCCTCGGGGCTGAACCTCTACTACGCCACGGCGAACATCGCCACGCTGCCCCAGCAGATCTGGATCGCCCAGGAACGGAAGAAGGCCCGGAAGAAGGGGCCCGTGACGGCGTCGGGCCAGGAGTGACCCTCCAGAGCCAGAGACCCCTGCAACTCGAGACTGGCAGCGGTGTGATCCGGCTCCTCCACCGTTCCCATCATTCCCATGGATAGGCTTCGTCCAGGAGGAAGGATGCCGACAGGGGACACTATCGCGGCCGTGGCCACGGCCCCGGGTGCCAGCGCCCTGGCGGTGCTCCGGGTGTCCGGCCCGGAGTCGGTACCCCTGGTGTCCACCCTCTGCCCGGGGCTGGGCTCGGAGCCCGAGCCTCGGCGCGTGATCCTGGCCCGGGCCCGTGATCCGGAGAGCGGCGAGCTCCTGGACCAGGTCCTGGTCACGGTCTTTCGGGCCCCGGAGAGCTACACCGGGGAGGACATGGCGGAGATCTCCTGCCACGGAGGATGGCTTTCCCCGGCCATGGTGATGGAGGCCTGTCTGAAGCTGGGGGCCCGGAAGGCCCGGGAGGGAGAGTTCACCCAACGAGCGTTCCTGAACGGGAAGATGGACCTGCTGCAGGTGGAGGCGGTGCTGGACCTCATCCAGGGGCGAAGCCGGGCCCTCCACGGGGCCGCCCTCCACCAGTTGGAGCGGGGATTGTCGGAGCGCATCGGCCACCTCCGGGAGGAGCTCATGGGGCTGGAGGCCCTCCTGGTCCATCATCTGGATTTTCCCGAAGAGGATGAACCGCCGGTCCCCGTTGCCGAGATCCTGGCCCGGGCCCGGGCCCTGGAGGAGAGGATGGTAGCCCTCCTGGAGACGGCCCCGGAAGGGGAGCTCCTTCGGGAGGGGGCGGTGACCGTCCTGGCGGGCCGGCCGAACTCCGGGAAGTCCAGCCTCTTCAATGCCCTCCTGGGCAGGGAGCGGGCCATCGTCACCGAGGTCCCAGGGACCACCCGGGACGCCCTGGAAGCGGTGGTTTCCCTGGGGGGATTTCCCTTCCGGCTGGTGGATACGGCGGGACTGCGGGAAGGAGGGGAGCGTGTGGAGCGCCTGGGCATCGAGGTAGCCCGCCGGTACCTGAGAGGGGCGGACGTCGTTCTCTTCTGCGTGGAGGCGGGACGGGAGCTGGACCCGCAGGAGAAGGCCTTCCTGGAGGACGTGGGGACCAGGCCGGTGGTTGTGGTGCGGACCAAGGCGGACCGGGGAGGAAGGGCCGAATGGGAGCCCCTGGTGGAGGCGGAGGCGACGGTGGAGGCCTCGGCGAAGACCGGCCAGGGTCTGGGTGAGCTCCGGGAGGTTCTCCCCGGGCTGGTGTACGGGGGCCTGGTGGAGATGGGAGGAGAGGTGCCGGTCCTGACCCGACGTCGTCACGCCGAGGGCCTTCGCAGGGCCCTGTCCGAGCTTCGTGGATTTCAGGAGGCCCTGGAGGAGGGGCTGCCGGCGGAAGTGGCCGGCACCCACCTGCGGCCGGCGGAGACGGCCCTGGAAGAGCTCCTGGGCGTGATCCCCCTGGAGGAGGTCCTGGACCGGCTCTTCCGGGAGTTCTGTATCGGGAAGTGAGGGTTTGCCCTTCCACACGAGAAGGACCGACGAGTCGGAACGGCGGAATCGAGGATCGAAACAGGAGAGGACCGTGGCCGAGAACGAGACCATTCAGAAGGGGTTCAAGGTGGTGGGGCGGGTGCAGGGGGTGTTCTATCGGGCCTGGACCCGGGATACGGCCCGGGAGCTGGGCCTGGAGGGGACGGTCCGGAACCTCCAGGACGGATCCGTGGAGGTTCATGTCCGGGGCGAGCCGGAGGCGGTGGACGCCCTGGAAGAACGGCTCTGGCAGGGCTCCCAGGCGGCGAAGGTGAAGTCCGTGGAGAGCTTCGAATCCACGGCGAGGCTCCCGGAAGGGGACTTCCAGGTCCTCCTGTCTTGAAGTCTGTTCGGGACCCCAGCCATGCCCCTGCGCGTCATCGAGGTCCTGGCTCCCGGCGAGGCCATGGAGAGGGCCCTGGCGGAAGTGGACGAAGACAAGCTCCTGAACGTGTGGCGAATGGAGCTGTCCGACGGGCGCACCTCCACCCGGATCCTGCTCCACTCCCACGAGACCGAGGAGCTCACGGACCTGCTCACCGCTCGACTCCAGCACCTGGAGGGGTTCCGGATCCTCCTCCTGGAGGTGGAGGCCACCTATCCCCGGCTGGAGGAGGCCGAGGAGGAGGAGGAGGAAGAAGAGGAAGAGGAGGACGAGCCGGGACCTGCCCCGGAGGGTGAAGGGCCGGAGGGGAAGGAGAGGAAGGAGGGGGCCGGCGCAAGAGCCGTGGCTGGGGAAGGGGACGAGCGGAGAGAGAGGGCCCCGAAACAGAGGGCAGAAGAGGCAGCAGAAGAGGAAGAAGAGAAGGAAGAGCGAGTCCCGAAGCGGTTGAGCCGGGAGGAGCTCTACCAGGATCTCTCCGAGGCCGGGCGGTTGTCCCCGGTGTACCTGGTCACCACGGGCCTGGCCACGGTGGTGGCGGCCGCCGGCTTGATCCGGGGCGACGTGGCGGTGATCATCGGGGCCATGGTCATCGCTCCCCTCCTGGGGCCCAACGTGGCCCTGGCCCTGGGATCCACACTGGGAGATCCGGAGCTGGTGCGCAGGGCCCTCCGGGCGATCTTCTGGGGGCTGGCCGTCGCCTTCGGCCTGTCCCTGGTGATGGGGCTGGTCTTCCCCGTGGATCCTGCGGTTCCGGAGCTGGCCAGGCGGACCCGGGTGGGCCTGAGCGACCTGGCCCTGGCCCTGGCGGCCGGGAGCGCCGGGTCCCTGGCCTACACCACGGGGCTTCCCACCGCCGTCATCGGGGTCATGGTGGCCGTGGCCCTGCTGCCGCCCCTGGTGGTGACGGGACTGATGGTGGGGGCAGGGGAGATGGGAATGGCTCTGGGGGCGGCCATGCTGGTGGTGACCAACGTGACGGCGGTGAACCTGGCGGGGGTGGCCACCTTCCTGGCGCAGAAGATCCGCCCCCGGAGCTGGTGGGAAGCGGAGAGGGCCCGGAAGGCCACCCGCATGGCCCTGGTCATCTGGCTGGGGATGCTGGCCGTGCTGGTGCTGATCATGGTGCGGGTGTATGGCTGAGACCGGCGGGGGACAGGAACTGATGGCAGGTCGGTACGACGTGGTGGTGGTGGGCGGAGGTCACGCCGGGGTGGAGGCGGCGGCGGCCTCGGCCCGGTTGGGATGCAGCACCCTTCTCCTGACACCGGACCTGAGCCGGATGGGCCAGATGAGCTGCAATCCGGCCATCGGGGGGGTGGCCAAAGGGGTGGTGGCCCGGGAGGTGGACGCCCTGGGCGGGGTCATGGGGCGGGCCACCGACGCAGCCCGGATCCACTTCCGCATGCTCAACCGGTCCAAGGGGCCGGCGGTGTGGGGCCCCCGGGCCCAGTGTGACCGGGGGCTCTATCCCCGGAGGATCCGGACGGCCCTGGACGCTCTGGAGAGCCTGGATCTCTTCCAGGAGATGGTGACGGGCCTGGAGTGGGAGGGGGAGGGCGACTTCCGGGTCCTGACCCGGGGCGGGCTGGTCTTCCGGGGGAGAAGGGTGGTGGTGACCACCGGGACCTTCCTTCGGGGAAGGATCCACGTGGGAGGGGGCCAGGGCCTGGCCGGGGGCCGGGCCGGGGAGGCGCCGTCGGTGGAGCTGGCCGAGGCCCTGGAGTCCCGGGGACTGGAGATGGCCCGGTTCAAGACGGGAACGCCTCCCCGGGTGGACGGGAGGACGGTGGATTTCTCCAGGCTGGAGGAGCAGGAAGGGGAGGAGGATTTCCGCTTCAGCCTCTACACCCGGGAGACCATTCCGGAGCAGCGTCCCTGCTGGGTCACCTGGGCCGGGGAGGGGCTGAAGAAGGTGGTGGAGGAGAACCTGGAGCGGAGCGCCCTCTACGGAGGGGAGATCTCGGGAAGGGGGCCCCGCTACTGCCCCTCCATCGAGGACAAGATCGTCCGGTTCGCCGATTCTCCCCGTCACCAGGTCTTCCTGGAACCGGAGGGGCTCGAGACTTCGGAGCTCTACGTGAACGGCCTCTCCACCTCCCTGCCGGCGGACGTCCAGCTGGCCTTCCTGAGGACGGTTCCGGGCCTTGAGGAGGCCCGGATGACGAAGGTGGGCTACGCCATCGAGTACGACTACTTTCCGCCCCACCAGCTCCGGCACACCCTGGAGGTGAAGGCCGTGCCGGGGTTGTTCTTCGCCGGCCAGGTGAACGGGACCACGGGCTACGAGGAGGCGGCGGGACAGGGGTTGGTGGCGGGAGCCAACGCGGCCCTGGGGATCCAGGGCCGGGATCCCTTCGTCCTGGAACGGGACCAGGCCTACATCGGCGTCCTCATCGACGATCTGGTGACGAAGGGGGTGGACGAGCCCTACCGGCTCTTCACCTCCCGGGCGGAGTTCCGGCTGCTCTTGAGGCAGGACAACGCCCTGCGCCGGCTGGGGCCCCCGGCCCGGGAGCTGGGGCTGCTGTCCCGGGAGGAGGAGTCGGTCCTGGAGGAGCGGCTGGGAAGGGAGAAGGAGGTCCGGACCTGGTTCGTGAAGACCGCCCTGGCCCCGGAGGCGGCGAATCCGGTGTTGGGAGACGGAGAGGAGGGGAAGATCCGGGAGCCCACCAGGGCGGCGGAGCTGGTGAAGCGCCCGGGCATCACGGCCCGGAGCCTGGCGGAGGCGGGAGAAGCGCCGTTCCTCCCGTTCGAAGGCGCGGCGGACGTCCTGACGGCTGTGGAGGTGGAGATGAAGTACGAGGGCTACGTGTCCCGGGAGGTGGAGCGGGCCCGGCACCTCCGGGAGCAGGCGGACTTCCGGCTGGAGGAAGAGCTGCCCTACCGGGAGTTTCGCACCTTGAGCTTCGAGGCCCGGGAGAAGCTCCAGGCCATCCGCCCCGGGAGCCTGGCCCAGGCCGGACGGATCCCCGGGGTGTCCCCGGCGGACCTGCAGAACCTCATGATGGAGGTCCGTCGTTGGCGGGGGAGGGGGGAATAGACAGCCCTCTTACCGGGACTCTCCCAGCTCCTCCGCCAGGAGATCCAGGGCCAGGTTGCTGGGCCGGACCAGGTGGGGGTGGGCCCGGTTCCCGTTGGTGAGGAAGGCGACGCCGAATCCCCGGGTCCTGTTCCCCATGACGAAGGTCGTGTATCCGCCCACGCTCCCGGAGTGGGCGAAGAAACGCTCCCCGTCCCGGATCGTGAGCCACCAGGTGAGTCCGTAGCCGGGAGACTCGTAGCCCCACCCACCGGCCATGGCGTTGCCGGCGGGCCTCCCGGCCATGGATCGCCACTCGACGTCGGGGTACTCCGCGCGGAAGTCGATGGGGAGTTTCTTCGTTGCTTCCCCGATGATCTCAAGACTGCGGACGAACGCGCGTTGAAGGGGTTCGTCTGAAGAAAAGGCGTCGAACGTCAGTCCGGAACTGGCATTAAAAGCCTGTTGAACAAGGTGGGTGCGGCCGCGCGCGGACCACTGCTTCGCAGCGGTGCCCTCTTGCGGATGCCAGACAAGGAAGAGCGACGAATGCGATGTCGT
>Ga0207797_1000213_pt1 | contig 42670 bp, 35 predicted proteins | sample PRCRCaboRojoPR_6_FD_187275 | JGI IMG/M metagenome (GOLD analysis project Ga0207797, IMG submission 187275) | Marine sediment microbial community from Cabo Rojo, Puerto Rico - PR CR 10% Liquid 1 (SPAdes) | ecosystem: Environmental > Aquatic > Marine > Coastal > Sediment | place: Cabo Rojo, Puerto... | reverse complement strand
CCCGCCACTGGAGCGCGAGCACGATGGCCAGCAGCCCGGTGAGGAGCAGGCCGATGAGAGGGGCGACGAAGATGAGGCGGCCGGCCAGATAGACGCGGTGGTTCTCCAGCTGGCCTACCGCCACCAGGGCCGCGACGAGGATGCCGAGGATGGCGGGAACGAGGGCGGACAGCCACGACCAGCGGGTCTTCATGCCGTCCCCTCCACGTCGCCGACGAAGCGGTACCCCTCGCCGTGGACGGTGTCGACGTAGCGGGGGGCGTCGGGATCGTCGTGGAGGACGCGACGCAGCTCGGCGACCCGGGTGTCGACGGTGCGGGTGCCGGCCGGGTAGTCCCAGCCCCAGACGGCGTCGAGGAGCCGGTCACGGGTGAGGAGCTCGTCGGGATGGATCATCATGTACTCGAGGAGGGCGAAGGCCTTCGGCGTCAGGTTGACCTCCCGATCCTCGAGATAGGCGCGCCGCGAGCGGCGATCGAGGGCCAGGTCGCCGCTGGTCAGGCTCTGGGAGGCGGCCAGCGGGGGACGGTCCGGGCTGGCGCGACGGAGGACGGCCTGGATGCGGGCGACCAGCTCGTAGGGGTCGAAGGGCTTGTTGAGGTAGTCGTCGGCGCCCTCCTGGAGGGCCATAGCGCGCTCGGCCGAATCGCCGACCTGGGTGAGGAGGATGATGGGGGTCCAATCGTCGGCCTGCCGCAGGCGGCGTAGGACCTCGCGGCCGTCGATCCCGGGCATCATCACGTCGAGAATGATCAAATGGGGATTGAAACTGTCGACTTTCTGGAGGGCGGTCTCGCCGTCGGCCGCCACGGCTACGTCGAAGCCGGCGCGTCCCAGAAACGGGGCGAGGTGATCCGTGATAGCGCTCTCGTCGTCTACCAGGAGGATCTTGCGTTTTACTTCCATGCTGATCGCTAACCCCTTTGGTCGTCCATTGGCGGAAGAGTGGTGCTCTCACCGGCAGTAGAGAGCCCCTTGAATTATACTCAGAACCCGGATTGCAGGAAATCAAGGGGGTCTACGGTGCGAGGCACAGGGTGGTAGGGGGTTCCCGGGTTGACCGGCGCGCGATTAGATGGGAATGCCATATGCTTGCTGTGTCTCTGCTGTGTTGGCCACGATCTTCCACAGGGAGAGCCGCTCTCCCTCGACGTCGGCGATCCAGATGATCGTGTCCTGGAACTCCTCCCGCCAAGGGAGGTCGAGGTGGGAGCCGGTGGTGCGGCCGATCAGGAAGACGCGGTCTCCCCGCTGGTGGAAGTCACAGACGTGGATGATATGGTCGGGGCACAAGCCGAAGTAATCGAGCCAGCCCTTCCGTATCACCGCCCGTCCCACGCGCTCGTCCCCGGAGAGGTCGACGAAGCGATGATCGTCGGTCATCATCTTCGCAAGCTTCTCTATGTCCTGGTGGTTGATTGACTCGACGAAACGGAAGGCGGTTTCAACCACGTCTCGAGTCATCTCTATCTCCTCTCGCGAAAGCTGATATGCTACTCTGGCGGGACCGCTGCTGCGCATCGCCCAATCACCCCTGGGCCCGGCAAGGCCGGCAGGGGCGATTGGGCTTCAAGCCGACGTCCTTCAAGGTGTCCCTCAAAGGGTCTCGTCGGCGCCATGAATGGAGAACTCTCCGATCACGACGGACGGCTCCCCCTCCACACCTATGGGCCGGTACCGCTTGCCCGTGGTCGGGTTGTAGATCCCAACCTGGACCCGGCACTGGCCCGCCGGCAGGTCCTCCGGGAGCTGGAGGGCGAACTGATCCCGCACGACCTCGCCGGGCTCCCACCCCGTGGCGGGGAACTGGCCGTTGCCGGGCACCGCGTCGCGCTGCGCCAGGAGACGACCCTCGCAGAAAAGGTGGGCGAAGACGGTGAGGGGCGCTTCGACGGGGCTCTCGGCGCGCCACTCGAGGGCGATGGGGAGCGGCTCGCCGGGCCGGGGCGTGTCGACGATGCCCGCAGCCACGAGCTCGACCCCGTTGTTGTATGTGGTGCCGAGGGGTTGGAGGGTCTCTTCCTCGGGCCCAGTCACGTACTCGATGCGCTGGAGTGTGCCGAAGGTCTCCACACCTGTGTCTCCCGGCTCTCGATAGATGCGGTACAGCGCCTGCTCCAGCGCGGCTCGCACCTTCTTGGCCCCTTCCCCTCCGTCCTGTCCAATCAGGACGACGTCGACGAGGCCGCTTTCGGGGAGGGCCTCGCCCAGCGACGCGCGGGCCGCGGCCGGAGAGGGATCGGCGCCGAGGGCCACCGGGACCACCGGGTGAGCGGTGCGCTCCGTCAGGGCGGCCGCGTAGTCGCCAGGGAAGACGGCCACGGTGCGGGGCGCGGGCACCTCGTTGAGCCGCTGGGCCAGCGCGACGATGTCCTCCGGGGCGAATTGCGCGCCGGCGTCCGCCACGCGCGTGCGGTCCCCCACGGCAGCTGCCAGCTGGGTAAGATCGTCCCGATCGAGATGCGTAATGGTCTCCACGTCGCCAAACCTGGTCATCTGGAACCAGATACCATCCTTCACCCAGCGCAGGCGCAGGATGGGGGCATCGGGATTCCATGTGGCGGTATCGTCTCCGGCATATACCACGAAGGTGCCCCGGGCGAACTCTCCCTCCACTTCCCCGATTCTCACCGGCACGATCGCGTGATCAGGGACTTCATCCCACCGGGACTGGACAAACCCTTCCGGTGACTGCATGACGATGAGGCTGCCACCGCCGCCCTGCGCCTGATACTCGAGACTGACCGCGCTGTCGTATACCCTTGCGCCGAGGTAGTGGAACCCATCGGGCACGAAGGGGAGCTCGGCGACGTCGAAGCCGGCCTGGGTTTCTGCTTCGGCGATACTGACCAGTGGGGCAGGGGGTTGCGCAGTCGCGGCGGGTGCGTCTGGTACACTCGTTACTACCTGGGATGGTTCGAGCGGGAATGTCATGCGCTCTGTTCGCGCAAAGAAACGCAGGGCGCTTTGTGCAAGGGTCCGTCCCCATGGGGTCACGAAGACGAAAGCAAGAATTGCGGCGGTCGCTGCGAGCGTGAATGCTATCCGTAGTGTGGGGTACCATTTTCGTGTATTCATCTCTCTCCCTCGATGCGGAATTATCCTCGTTTCTCTCTGCCGCTCCCCGGTCTGCGCTGCCTCGGCCACGATGGTGTCCCGCAGCGTCCGCTGGAAGGTCTCGTCCGCCGGCGGTGTCGCATTCGCCAGGGTAGCTGCAAATCCGAAGCGCTCCTCCTCGGCGTGGCCATGCTGGAGCCTCTCGGTGAGGGCACCTTCGATGGCATCCGGGGATAGAGGGGACAAACGACGTCCCTTGCGTCCCGAGGTGCCGATATGTCCGTCCGGACTTTCTTGTCCGTTCCCGTTCATACGCTTGCCTCCTTCAAGACCCCCAATGGGGTCTGTGCTGTGTATCTGTCCCGCAGGTCCTGTAAGCCCCGGCTCAGGTGCGAGGCGATCGTCCGCTCGTCCAGGTCAAGCACGTGGGCGATCTCCTTGTTCCGCAGGCCCCCGAAGAAGCGGAGGGTGACGACCTCCTGGCGCCGGGGCGAAAGGGTGGTGACGAGGGCGCGCATGTGGCGGAAGGTCTCCTGCCGCGCCAGGGTCTGCTCGGGCTGAAGGACGCGGCTGGTCAGCGGCACGGCGGCCTGCAGGGCGGCGTCGGAGAGACGCTCGGGCGGGGCCGGCGCGACCTCGTCTTGCTCCCGGTCGCGATAATAGTCGACCACCAGGTTGTGGGCGATGCGGAAGAGCCAGGCGGCGAAGGAGTTGCGGTGGTGCCACTCGAAGCGCGGAAGCTCCCGCAGCGCCTTGAGGAAGACCTCGGCGATGACGTCCTCGGCGTCCTGGTGGTCGGATACCCGGTAGCGGACGTAGTCGTGGACGCGGGGGAAGTAGTGATCGTAGAGATGGACGAAGGCGCGCGGGTCATCGCGGGCCCGTTCGACGAAGGCTCGTTCCTCGTCGGGTTTCATGGTCCCTCCTAGGTGTATGGCAGGCGTTCTTGGTGAGTATGCATGTGCTTCACGTATAGTAACGGGCAACGGCGGGAAATACTGCAGGGATGGGATGGATATCGGCACGTATGGAAACGTGCCCACCATTATCGGCCGACGTCAGATGACCGGTCAACGGGGGACCCATTTGACGGCGTCGAAGGCGAGGAGGCGGGAACGGTCGATCTCCCGGGTGGGGGTGGAGAGGGATACGCACTCCTCCCCATCGCCGCCGAACCAGTAGGTGCCGAGGGAGACCCAGGTATCTCCGGTGACGGATTGGTCGACGATGCGTGCGGCCCGTCCGTCGCGGTGGGCGACCACATAACGGGCCTGGGAGCTGGTCGAGTACCGCTCGGGGACGTAGGCGAAGACCTCGATGCCGTCGTCGCTCGATGCCGTGAAGCGGTATGTCCCGGCGCTGAAGGTGACGGTCCGCCACCAGCTGATCGTGAAGCCATCGCTCGGAATCCCCGGGGCGGGCGACCCGGTACCCCAGTCGAAGTCGATGGACGGGTCGGGGCGCTGGTACGGTATCCCTTCGAAATTGAGGTTGTCGTAGTAGGCGCCGTGCCACGGGCTCTGGACAATCGGAGCCAGCTCCCAGAAGACCCGGGCGACGGCAAACTCGATGTTGTCGTAGTATTCGACCGTAATGCGGTGGCACCCGACGGGAGCTCTGTCTCAGAAGTGAAGCTGTAACGCGGATGGTCGTACCACTCGTCGATGATGAGCACGCCATCGACGTAGACACGAATGCCGTCGTCGGCGACAGCGGTGAAGCGGTACCGGCCGCCGGTCAGCTCGACGGTGCCGGCCCAGCGGGCGGAGAAGCGATCGGGGTCGATGCCGGGATGGGGCGCGCCCAGGCCCCAGTCGTGGTCGAGGTGGCGATCGGTCGTTCTCACCGCCGGCTCACCGGAGAGGGAGGTGTTGTTCCAGTATGCGACGTCCCAGTACGGGGTGACGGGCTGGGATGGGGGCGACGGCGATGGCCGGGCGAGGGCTGGATGGGTGAGGGCGAGAATCAGAATCAGGCTCGTTAGGATAGAGCGCATGGTTTGAGACATTGGTTACTCCTCCGATGGAATCGTGGCGACGCTCACCCGGGGCCAACGGGGTTGGCCTGGCGATCCCGCGCGAGCGAGGGAGCAGACGATGGACGACGGAGGCTGGCCTGCGGCCGCGAGCGCGGGAAAGGGGGTTGGGCTGGCCGCAGGCGGGTAGCAAACCCGCCCTACTTGACTGACGCAAGTGCAATGCACCGATGGTTGCCTGGGGGCGGTCGGCTGAGCCTGGCGCGGAGGAAGCGCGTGGGGATGGCGGCACAGAGGCCTGGCAGCCTAAACAAAGAGTGAGAAGCGCGGGCGCGGTCACTGCCAGCATCGTTGAAGCCACTGCCGGCAGTCGGGCGCCGTGTGCCCTGCGCACCGTCATCTCACCCAGTCTCCAGGGCCATCGCGTCCAGATGATCTGGAGCGGTGAAGGCCTGGGAATCCGATCTGACCCACTCTAGTTCCGAAGGCTGAGGTCTCGGGTGGCTTATCATCCAAACAGACCGATCTCCACGTAGTATGTTGTCCCATCGCGCCCGGCGAAGAAGGCCACCATGGTTTGCGAGCTTCTCAGATTCGCCACTGCTCCGCTGCAGCACGCATAGTGTGAGATGTGATTGTATCCTAGCGGGATTTCGTGACGGTCATACGACATCCCGAATTCGCCTCCCTTCTTGAAGAAGTAGAAAGGCTTCTCGTCCATGAGCTGGAAGCCAAAGCTCTCCTGATACCCGTATTGCGCGTTGAGAGATTGGCCGTCACGGACAATCTCACCCACAGCATCGCAGGTGACGGAGTCACCCTGCCGGTGCGCCTTGACGTGGGCCGCCTCCAGCACCCAGTGGCCCTCATACGCCCACAGTCCCCAGAGCGGAGGAACGACACACGCATCCCCCAGCGCCGCGGAATAGACGGGGACGAAGGTCAATGGGTCGAGCTCCGGCCCTGGTTTGAGCTCGTGCTCCTCGACGCTCAGTCCTGGCGGAACGGCCGCCGCTGGTTCAGACCCCGTTGAGCTCGGTGGGGCGCAGCCACCCAGGCAAAGGCAGACGGGCATGATGAGGCCGGGCATAACGTCTGAAACGATGACGCGTGACACTGAGTGGATTGGGGAGGTGGTCGCCATGCTTAGCCTCCAGCAACGGGCTCCACCCCGGCCACCAGGATGTTCAGCGTCACGCCGAGCTGGACCACGGAGAGGAGGAGGGTGGCCCAGAGGATCGCCTGGGACACGGGCGTCCGGAACTCGACGCGGCCATGACGGGAGAAATAGGTGTGGATGGAGAAGGCGAAGAGGCCCGCCAGGCTGAACGCCAAGGAGAGGGCGTACCCGGCGGGCGCGCCCTGATCGACGAGCACCAGGCCGTAGAGAACCAGGGCCAGAAGGGGGACGTGGAGGAGCAGGAAGGCGGCGATACCGCCGGGCAGGTGGAACATCTGCCATTCCTTCCAGTAGGCCGAGTCGATCTCGTGGACGATCAGGACCACGGCGTTGATCAGGTAGAGCCAGAAGAGCGTATGTTCCATCGGGTACCTCTCTCATCCTCTCAGCGCGCCACGAGCACGCACCAATTAAGCACCGTCTCCGCCACTGGAAAAGCGTCTATCTGGGCCCCGCCGAGGACCGTGCTTCTCGGTATGGGCTCCGCCTTACCCCGACACTCGTTCACCAGCTCCACGTCCCATCCCGCAGCGACGAAGCCGTCCACCGCTGCGTCGCGGAAGATCAGGCGGGACAGGCCGGCTTCCCGGAGCGCTGCCGCGTTTGCCTCGTCCTCCTCGGGGTAGAAGTGTGAGACGGCCAGGAAGCGCCCACCGACGATGCGTCGTAGCTCAATCAACAGATTGTCTGGATGCTCCACGTTCGGCAGCCCGACGTTCGTGGTCAACGTTTTCACCACGCCGTCCTTGAAGGGTGTGCGCCGCGCGTCGAAGGCGAGCAGGCTTATCTCGTCGTACAGCCCGAACGATTTCAGCCTCTGCTGATTCTGCCGGAGCGCGCGGGGACTGACGTCGGTGGCTACGATGGGGCGCGCCACGCGACGGGCCATCTCTTCGACGAGGTAGCAGCGCCCCGAAGCCAGGTCGACGATAGGGCCATCGGACTCCGAAATCTGCTCAATCACGGCGTCGCGCTGGCTCTCCCAGCAGGCCAGGTACTCTTCCGAGTAGATCCCGCGGTTCGCCTTCTCCTCGATCTCCCTCGCTGCTTCATACGCCCCACGTTCCTCCAGGACGAGAGCCCGGTGGAACAGATCCGCCGGCGCCAGCTCGTCGACCGGCGCTTCCATCAGTCGCTGCTCCATCCGCGGATGCTCTCGCAGGTACCGGGTCAGTTGGCTATCCACCTGCTGCCACAGATCCCTGCGAGGGAGATCTGGCGTGAGGAACGCGCCGACTCCCTCACGCACGGGGTAAGCTGTCCCGCATCCCTGACAGCTGGCCTCCCCCTCCGCAATCCGCTCGCCGCTGCGTCGGGTTATCTCCCACGTCAGATCCCCGTGACACATCGGGCATTCGAGCATCTCAATCAGGTAGGGTTGCATCTCTTCCCCTTATTGTGTTATGGCTCGACGCCTAGATGCGCTCCAGGGCTTTGTAGGAGAACAGGACGACGTTGAGCGCCAGGATGGCGTCGGCGATCATAATGATTCCGAGAACGAAGCCGGTGGGGTCGGGCGATACCGGGAAGACCCGGCCGAGGTCCGCGGCGACGTAGAGCCAGCCGATGACGATGGCGGCCCGATAGCCGCGCGCCTCATCTCTCCAGACGAAGTAGGCGACCACGAAACCAGCCAGGCCCAGGATCGTGAGGAAGGCGTTGAAGGCCCAGTAAGCCCGCGCGTCCATCTGGGAGAAGTCGCGGGTCTCGACGGGGCCGCCGGGCACCAGGGAGGCGAAGCTGAGGAGCAGGGCCAGCAGGCAGAAGAGGACCTCTTTCCGCTGGGAGATGTACCGTCTGGGTTGAACGGATACGCGTATCATCGCTATGATTCCTCCATGGGGGTCTACGGGTTCTCAGCGGGTCTCCACGAGGCCGGATGGGTCCAGGAGGGTCCTTTGGTGCGGTGTGGAACCGCGCTATCGTGATTGAGCGGCTCATTCGAAGCGGAACATGTCCAGAAGCAATGCATAGACGTCCTGTTGAACGGCGGCGAGGGGCTGGTTGGCCAGCGGGGCGCTGCGATGGGCGTCGCGGTGGGCATCGCCGTCGACGTCGAGGTCGGTGCGGGCCTCTCCGTCGGCTGCGCCGTGAGGGTGGCGGTGACCGCGAGCTCGGCCTCGATTCGCGGGTCGAGCTCGCCGCAGCAGGCAAGGGCCAGGGAAAGGCCCGCGACCAGCAGGGCTCCCAGAATGAGACTCTGTACCCCCGAATTCGCTCGGCCTGGATCGCCAGATCCAGGCTGGGGAGAGCGATGTCCCAGGGGATTTGACAATCCCCTGGAATCGACTTTGGATGTCTTGGGACTGGTCGTTTTCTTCATCTCACAACCTCGTGCGCGGTCACCATGCTCGCGGGGTTCCCTGCGATAGGATCACCAGTCCCGTACCTGCCACAGTTTGACCGTCCCGTCCAGCGAGGCCGAGGCGAGGGTCTCCCCATCGGGGGAGAAGGCCACGCTGTTGACACTATCGGTGTGGCCCCTCACGCTGTGGAGCAGCGCCCCATTTGCCACACGCCAGACCTGGACGTCGTACCATGCATTGCCGGCCGCCACCAGCGTGCCATCCGCTGAGAAGGCGACGTTGCCCTGGCCGCCGCGGGCGGACTCCAGCTCACGGATGAGGGTCCAGTCCGCGGTGCTCCAGAGCTCTCGATCCCCATCGGCCATACCGGCGATGGCGAGCATCGAGCCGTCCGGAGAGAAGGCGACCCCGGCGGTGCCGGATGATGCGTCCAGCTGGTGGACGAGGGACATCGTCGTGGCGTCCCACACCTTCGTCACACCGCCCAAAGAAGCGGAAGCCAGCGTCGTCCCATCGGGGGAGAAGGCAACGCTCGTGACCCCGTTTGAGTGTTTGTCGAGAGATCCCAGTAGCGCGCCGTCGGCAACCTGCCAGAGGTGGACCGAGCCGTCCCACGCCCCGGCGGCCAGGCTTTGGCCGTCGGGTGAGAAGGCGAGACTGCTGATCCGGCCTGGCTCAGGGCGAGACGTCAGCTCCAGCGTGGCCTGGAGCTCATCGCCCTCCTCGCTCAAGCGCCACAGCCGGACCGTTCCGTCGGGCAAGCCGAAGGCTAGCGTGCTGCCATCGGGTGAGAAGGCGACGTCGTGGGAATAGGCGACCAAACGCTCACCCGTGGATATTCTCAGGGCGTGGAGGAGCGTCCAGCGGGAGAACCGGTGAGGGCCTTTCCGCCAGACCCGGAGGGTGCCGTCACCGGTTCCGGTCGCCAGGAACGTGCCGTCCGGCGAGAAGGCGACGCTCTGCACGGGGCTGTCGTGCTCCGCCAGGAGGGTCGGCTCAAACCCCACGGCCAGCGTCTCGGGGCCGCAGGCTGAGAGGGTGAGCGGGACAAGGATCAACGCCGCGCATGCGATGATTGCGAGCGGCAATGTTCGCTCATGCATGTCTAGGTCTCCTGAAAGAAGGTGGATGGCCGGGCTGGGTCGCGGCCCGATAGCCAGAACAGGGCCCCCACGACCAGGAACGGGCCCCCGTAGAGGAGCGCCGGCAAGAGGGCCTGAGATCCGAGTCCGACGGCTCGCGAGGAAGAATAGGCCGCGACGGTCAGGCCGACAGCCAGGAGGATGACGACGAGCCCTCCAATCCGCTCCCACCGCCAGGCGGCGACACTCGCCACCAGGGTCAGCCCGAGCAGGATGAGGACGGGGACAGCCGCTCCGCCGGGCCTGTCCTCGTTCGTGAGGGCGAGGCCGATGATGAGTAGGAAGACCCCGCCGGTCACGATGCTCAGCCCCCGCGCCGTCCAGCGCACGGCAACGGCGTTCTTGCCACGTGTGGGTTGACGATTGTTCATTGGTTTGACCTCCTTATGTTCCCTCAACACAGTCAGGGCGTCATCTTTCTCGCTACCCTTCTGAAGGTACGTAGACCCGGATGGCCGCCTCCCCGTTGACGGGGCACTTGTACTCGCAGATTCCACAGCCGATGCAGCGATCGCGGAGCACGTGCGGAAGCCGCACGTGGGGATGGTGCACCGTCACACGCTCACCCTCGCCGGTCCGGACCTCCACCTCCTCCAGTACAATCGCCTTGTCCGGCAGCGGGCACATCTCCTCGCAGACGATGCAATCCGCGTGATCGGCCCACGCGATACAGCGATTCTCGTCGATGGTGGCGTGACCAACGACGCGCCGCCGCTTCTCCTCAAGGCCCAGCGGCGGGATCGCCTCCACAGGACAGACCTGTCCGCAGGCATTGCACGAGTAATCGCAGTACCCGGCTCGAGGGATCAGCACCGGCGTCCATAGCCCCTCAAGCCCGGCTTCGCTCACCGCCGGCTGAATCGCGCTCGTGGGACAGGCGCGGTTACACTCACCGCAGCGGATGCACTTCTCCAGCAGATCGTTCTCCCGCGCTCCCGGCGGTCGGATGAGACGGGGGTGTTCGCGGCTGGTCAGAAGGTTGCTCTTGAAGAGTCCGATGCCAGCGATCGCCGCTCCCAACGACGTGGCCAAATGGCGGCGACCAGGGTCGTAGGCGGTCCACTGTGGTGCGGAGATGCGAGCGGGGAATCGAATGGCGGCGACCGGGCACGCGTCCTGGCACTCCAAACACAGCGTGCATTCGCTCGAATCGCTGGCATACGCCTTCCGCGACTGAATCGTCCCGGTTGGGCAGGTGCGGGCGCAGGCGTCGCACTGGGTGCACTGTTCGTTCACCTCACGCTGCACCAGCGCTACCTTGCTCAGGAGTCCCAGGAATGCACCCAGGGGACAGAGATAGCGGCACCAGAACCGGGGAGCGATGAGATTGAGCCCGACCACACCTATGAAGATGTCAGCATAGAGGGCCGTATACCGGTAGAAGACGGGATCGATGGGCAGGATGACGGGGCGGATGACTCGGTCGAAAGCACCCACGGCTGGCTGGAGAAAAGGGACGCCGTAGAGGGCCCTCTCAGCCGCGGTGACGATCTGATCGACAGCTGGCCAGACCGCGGTCGAGAGCGTGCGAAAGAGAACGGTAAGCGGATCGAAGACGAGCAGCGTCAGATTGCCGAGAATGGCCGCCACGAGGATGGTCAGCAGCAGACCGTGCTTCGCACCGCGCCAGACATCGGATACGTCCGTACGTCTGTCGCGCCATCGGCGGAGGGGAAGCCAGTCCAGGAGCGTGCCCAGGGGGCAAAGCCAGCCGCACCACGCGCGACCCAGCAGCAAGGTGAGCAGGACGACGATCAGCGCGATCGCAGATCCCGCCACGAAGGCCCGGCTCGCAAGCAAGCCAGCCAGCATGGCCAGCGGATCGAGGCGCATGGGGACGTTCACCAGGGTCGCCGGCCACCCTCCCCGGCGCGACCAGATGAAGAGGACCAGGAAGGCCGAGAACGCGGCTGTCTGAACAAGGCGACGGAGCGAGACCCACCGGGCAGGGCGGTAAGCCCTCGGTTCACGCTCGCTCGCGCGCTTCTCGTTCCCCGAACGGGCCTCACCCGCCAACGGTAATCTCCTCAATCCTCAAGCTGTCCAGGTCGCTGCGGCCGAGCCCCATCTCCGCGCCGGCGCGCACGTACGCCAGATCCTCAGGTTTCAGCTCGAAGAGTGTCGCCGCGTAGCTATCGACCGCGACGATGTCTGGGCTGACGATCAGGGTATCTGCCTGCTTGACGTCGTCCAGGCTGCCCCCGGTGGGTCCGTTCCACATGAGCATGCGCACCGCGTCGATCACGGTGAGCGTGGGTTGCACGCGGCTGTTCAGGTCCGCGAGGCGCTGGCCCAGATTCCGGTGCATCCAACGTCGATGGAAGATTGTGCCCATCAGGTTCTTCATCCCGAGGGTCAGCCGTGCCAGACCGTGAGTCTTGGCGATGGGGATGTTGATGAGCACATCAGCCTTGAGCACCTCGTCGTAGATCCTGCAATCCTTAAGGTCGACTCCATCCGGGATGTCCGTCTCTATGAACTTCAAGCTGGTCATCACCTCCATCTCTCCGCCCGCTGCCTCGACCTGCTCCTGGATTCCGCTCTTAGCGTACGCTTCCTCAGGGCCGCCGCCAAAGGGATAGTCCATGACCCTCACGCGACGCGCCCCGGCCTCAAAGGCCAACCTGACCACCTCGCCGACAACCCAGGGGTTGGTGGTCGCAGCATACTCGTAGGTGTGATAGGAGACGCAGATATTGGGCTTGACGATGACGTCGTCCCCCCGGTGAACGAACCGTTCCATCCCTCCCAGCGCAGCCATTGCGCGTCTGACCAGTTGTGCCGGGTCCCCATGGCGAGCCACGACGAGATCGGGATGGCGAAGCGTGGTCGAGGTGGCTGTGGGCGTCCTTGTCCCGCCAGATTCCGGAGTCGCCGGTACCGGGGGGGGCGTCGACGTCGAGGCCGCAGGAGACCCCGATGAAGTGCTGGCTGCCTCCGTCGGATGGGGCGAAGGCGTCGGCGGCGCCACCCTCTCAGCGCCACAGGCGGCGAGGAACCATCCACTGCTTGCCAGGCCCAGCCCTGCCGCCACCCGGTGCAAGAACGCTCTGCGAGTCCAATCGGTCATCCTAACCCTCCATTCCTCTGAAAGATGCTCTACTTCGTCAACAGGCTCGGCGGGACCCAGCCGCTGACTGAATCGATGTCGTGCGGGAGAGCGACCTGGCGAACCTGCCAGGTGCCCACTTCGGCGACGGCCAGGGTAGCATCCTCTCCTCTCACGTCGGCAAATGCCAGTCTTTGACCGTCGGGGCTCCAAGTGGGATCGGCACCGGCGCCAACGTACGTCTCCTCTCCATCCTCCAGACGGACGGCCCAGAGATTGGGCAGCCGACCCTCGGCAGGAGGTTCCTGGTGGGTGACGAAGGCGAGCCATTCCCCGTCGGGGCTCCAGGCCAGGTCGGCGTCGAAGGTGCCGCCTACGGGCTCGTAGGCGTGGAGCAGCTGGGCGGTCTCTGCGTCCAGGTCGAAGAGGGCGATTCCGATCTGCCACGTTCCCTCGCCAGCGAGAGCGCCGCCCACCTTCCACGCCAGACGGCGGCCGTCGGGGTGCCAGGCGGGCTCGTAGAGCTTCTCGACGGGGATGCCGTGGCGGGCCGGTTCGAACGATTCCGGCCCCTCGCCCCAGCGATAGATGGACCCCACGGCGTCGTACCCGCCGTAAGCCACGCTCCGGCCGTTGGGAGACAGCGCCCGAGGGCCGCCCTGGTCGGTATCGAGAACCTCATAGTCGCTTCCGTCGGTCCGCACCACCGTCGGATAGCCGGCGTCCGGGATCTCCATCCCCACCCCGGACCCGAAGATGATGACGTCCGGTCTCCCGGGCCACCAGGCGGGGTTGACCTCGTCGCGATCCGGCGTGTTGGTCAGGTTGCGTCGCTCCCCCGTCTCCAGGTCCACCAGCCAGACGTCGCTCGATCCCCCGGCACCGCCACGGGCGCTGAAGACGGCCCGGCGCCCGTCCGGCGAGATCTGCGCCCCGGGCTGATCGAGGAGCGGGACTGCGCTGCCGTCCGCGTCGATCCCCCAGAGCCCCTCCGCGGTGGTGTAGATCAGCCCGGCGGATGGGGCGTGGGGTGCTGATTCTGTGCCGATGGGAGTGGGGGCTCGTCTCAGATTCTGCCGCACGTCTTCGGACAGGTCCTCCGCGACCTCCAACACCAGCTCTACCTGATCCTCGCCCTGCTGAATCGCCAGCTGTCCCAGCGTCTCACGGTAACGCAAGGTCTTGGTGTCATCGTCCGGCTCGACGACTCTGACGGCCACGTGCGCCATGTCTTCGTTCGGGTCCTCCTTGACGAGGCCCGCATCGCCGAAATAGACGACGTCGGCCTCATAGATGCGGTTCGGGTCGTAGGCCGGGGCGAACATGCTGAACCGGGACTGGTGAACGCCGGACCCGAAGCTGTAAGCAAAGAGGAGCTCCGACGCGCCGTCCCGGTCGAGGTCGCTGACCGTCATGGAGTTCACGCCCTGTCCGTCGTCGGCCGTCCCGAGGCGCAGACCGGTATTACCATGGATCAGGAAGGTCTCGCGGTCAAAGGGGCCCTCCGTGACCCGGAACACCTGCACTCGCAGATGCTCCCACGCGTCGGGCACGGGCACCTCCTGGAGGCGCAGAGGGAAACCCGGGCTGAGGGCCGGCCTCTCGTTTCGGAGGACCTCCCGGATCAGCTCCTCGGCCTCCGCGACATTGTGCCGGTCTACCGACGCTGAGGGTCCGGTTATCTCCACCGTGATCGGCTCAGAGGGGATCTGGACCGGGTGCAGGTCCTCGACCGAGCGGGCCATCTTGCTGACCGATTGCGCGACGTCGGAGATCCGGGGAGAGACGAAGGCGATGGTGTAGCGACCCGGCCTGGAGAAGTCGTAGGCCGGCGCGTCGTTCTCGCCGACGGCGGTCAGATCGACGGTCGCGGAGGCTGATTCACCGGGGTCGAGATAGACGTAGTCGTCGCCCGTCGGATCGCCTCTCATCACCAGAGGTCCGTTGTAGGGGACGGGCTCACCGTCGCGCTCGACGCGGAAGATGTCGCCGTACAGCCCCTCCAGGGGCGTGTACCACTCGAGGACGTAGAGCCCGGTCTCGGACTGGTTGATCAAGGTGAAGCGCACCTCGATGGGCTCGCCCTGGGGCAGCGACGCCGGCGCCTCGAGCACGGCTTCCAGATCGGCACTGCCTGGCTGGCTCGTCGCGCCGGACGGTCCGGGCGTACTCGACGATGCCGGCGTTCTGGAGGCCCCCGTCACCCGGACATGCGTCGGCACCCCCAGGCCGAGCACCAGTACCGGCAGCACGATCAAAGCCGCCAGCGCGAGCAAGATCCAGACCCACGGTCGTTGCTGTTGTATCGCTTTCATCAGTTCCCTCCGATCTATCTTCTACTGCCGGAACACGTCGTCCTCTTCTGGGGATCCGTGCGCCGCACTCAGTATTCTCGCACTTGCGTCCCGCTCATTCAAGTTTACCCTACCATACCCTTGTCACACAGCGTTCACCGGTTTGTGCCGGTCCTGGAACAGTCGGTTACGGTCCTGTAACATCCCTCTGACTACTCTCCAGGGGGCGCCGACAGGTCGCTCATCCACGGTCGGTCCACCTCCAGGGATTGGATCATCGCGTCGAGTAGGCTCAAGTCGGGGGTGAAGGTGGAAGCATCCCGGGCGTCGAGCTGCTGCTCGATGTCGGATACGTAGGCGTCAAAGTCCTCCGCAAGGGCGTCGAGATTGCCTTCGTACCCGGTCGGATCCTCGGGCAGGAGGGTGTGGGAGATGGGGAGGATCGCCGAGACGGCCGTCACCCCGTCGTCGGTGAGCCCCTGGAAGGCGTAGAAGACCTCCTGGTTGTTGATGGGACGGTCGGGGGTGGCGTACTGGGTCAGGAAGCGGACGCCGGTGCCTTCGCGGAAGCTGACGTACGCCACCCGGGCACGCATCACCTGGCTGGAGCTGAAAGGGGGCAGGAAGGAGATCGTCTCGGGCGATGCGGGCTCGTCCGCGAGAAGCCGCCGCAGGTCGGCGACGGTGGCAGCCGCGCCCTCATTCACCTCCTCGAATCGGGCGACGGGATAGACGATGAGCCGGGGCGCCGGGAATCTGGTCGGCAGGGCGTACCCGACGAAGGAGAACTGGACGTGGGCGGGCTGCGCCGCCCACGAGGGCGCTCCCTCGACGGGCCCGGGGGCGACCTCAGCCACGGCCTGCTCGGCGATGGTGTGATCGAAGGTGAAGTGGATCCCCCTGTGGCTGTCGACGGACGTGTCGGGCTCCAACTCGGGGAGGGTGGAGATCGACAGTAGGTTGTGAAGCAGATCGTCGGGTAGGCCCTCGGCGACGTGCAGCTCGAGCTCTACCTCATCTTCACCCTGATCGATGACCAGGAGTCCCAGCGTCTCCCCATACCGGAGCGTCGACGTTTCGTCGTCCGGCGCGACGGCTTTCACCATCACGTGCGTCAACGCGTCTTTGACGAGAGCGACGTCGCCCAGATAGGCCGTCTGGGCCTCGTAGGTGCGCTCCTGGTCGTAGGCGGGCGCATACATACCGATGCGGGAGTGGTAGATGCCGGACTCAAAGTTGTAGGTGAAGAGGACCTCGGCGGTGCCATCCCAATCCAGGTCGCTGAGTTTCAGGGAGGTCACGCCTCGTCCACCCGCTGCGGTCCCGAGGCGGAGGACAGTGTCCCCCTTGATCAGGAAGGTCTCGCCGTCGCTCGTCTCCGCCTCCCACTCGAAGCGGTCGCCGTCCTCCGATTCCGCGTAGCCGTGGATGGTGTAGGTTGAAGGCGCGCCGAGGCCCCCGCCGCTGCTGGTGGAGGAGGAGCCGGAGTCGCCCCGGAAGTCGTACCAGATCATAACGGCAAGTCCCTGTTTCCAGCGCAAGAAGCGGTAGCCGGTCCCCCCGACCGCGCCGGCGGCCACGTCGGCCGCGGGGGCTGTGAGTCGGGGGGCGCAGGCGGCGACGCTGGCGATAACTAGACAGGCACTCAACAGGAGCGCCGTGGCCAGGATCGAGAAGAACGGACCCGCGTGACCACCACATTTCATGTTTAGCGCGCCTCCTCGAGCAAGGCGGAGAACTCCGTCTGAACCTGGTTGAGCAGCGTCGCCGGGTCGCCGCGGTTCTCGTGAAGCAGCTCCCCCTCGATGGCACGCAGCGCCTCGTTCAGCTCTGCGGTGATGGGGCTGGTAGTCACGGACGCCGCGTTGGGATCGGCCAGCAGGTCGAGAAAGACGTCGAAATGCGGAATCTGCCCGAAACGCGGGTCGTGAGCCGCCCTGCGGCTCGTCGGCAGGCTGGCGTTGGCGTGGGACACCTCGGCGACGATCTCGGGCGACATCATCCATGCCAGGAGGTCCGCGGCTGCCGTCTGGTCCGCTACGCCGGCGGGGATGACGACAACCGGGCCCCGAACCACGGTGGTGTTGGCGCGGTCCGGGTGTGCGGACGGCGGCGGGAAGGGAGCCACGCCGTAGTCGAGGTCGGGCCGAAGGCGCGGGAAATGGTGGGGACCGACCTGCCACTGACCGCTGACCATCATTGCCACCCGGCCATCGTAGAAGCCGTTGGCAGGAAGCTTCCCGTCGCTGGCGGGCGCGCCGCGGTGGCATGCCTGACAGGTCAACCGGCGGCCGGCGTAGACGGCGTGACGGGAATTCGTATAGTAATTAAGGGACCCAAGAAAGGACTGGACGTCCTCGGAGCCCTGCGCGTCGAAGACCTGACGCTGCCAGGTCAGGGCCTCAACTGCCGGCTGAGCGTTGACGGTCAAGGCAGTGGCGTCGTCGCTATACCAGGCGCCGCTGAACATGCGGACGTAGAGGTCGGTGTTTGAGCGGGGGAAATCGGGCAGGAAGCCGATCTGGACGATCTCGCCGGATGCGTCGCGGACGGTGAGCCTGTCGGCGTACGCGGCCAGCTGCTCCATCGTAGCGGGCGGTCGCTCGGGGTCGAGGCCCGCGGCTGCGAACAGCCGCTTGTTCCAGAACAGGGCGTAGACGTCGCAGCCCCAGGGGAGGCAGGCGTAGGCTCCGTCCTTCAGCTCGCATTGGGCTAAGGTGGCCGGGTAGACGTCGTCGAGGTCGATGCCGGTAGCTCCGATCCATGGCCCGAGGGGCTCGATTAGCCCCTGGGCCTGATAGGAACCGACCGGGTCGCCGCTGCTCAAGATCACCACGTCCGGGGGCGTCGAGTTGGATAGGGCTTTTGAGACCTGGCGGCCGTCGACGCCGGTGGTCACATTGACCGGCAGGCCGGTCGCCTGCGTGTAGTGATCGAAGAGAGTCTGCAGTTGACCGGGGTCCCCGGCCCAAGTGGTCCAGACGTCGAGGACCCCCTCTCGCGGCTGGGCAAGGGAGCCGCCTCTCAGAACCCACCAGCCGCTGACGATGATGACCAGCCCCAACAGGAGTACCGCTTTCTTCTTCGTCATTGTGTCTTCTCTCTCCATTCTTCTCGCGATTGTTGCGCTAAGGGCCGGTCTCCCCTATGCGGCGGGCCGCCGGACCCACTTCCTGTAGTGAGCCAACGTCATTGGACCCCACGCGGCCGTGACGATCACAGCGACGACTGCCATGATCAAGCCGGTGATGCGCGGATCATAGTGAGACCCCTGGTTCGGAAACAGCTGCCAACTGACGTTGTAAGTGGCGTGACACACGGCCGCGGCGAACACGCTCTTCCCCGTGTTGTTGTAGAGCCAGACGATGAGTATCCGCAGCGCGACCAGGCAGAGAGACTGCCAGGCGATCCACGCCGGAGGCCGCTGAGCCTGCGCGAGCAGTACGAGGTGCCAGGCTGCCCCGACGACGCCCAGGAGCACGCCGGCCCGGAGCCCGTTCCAGCGGTCCTCCAGCGGGTCCGTGGCGTACCCCGACCACCCGAGCTCCTCAGCCAGAGCGGCCACGAAAAACGTGGGGATCGTCGTCAGCGCGGCCCACCCCAAGGGTTGCGGAATGGGAAGAGGTAGCCTCATCAAGCGCATCAGTCCGTAGGCGAGGATCGCGACGGCGGGCATCAGGAGGACGGTGGGCAGATACCAGACCGCCCCCTTGATCCGCCCGCAGTCGAACGATCTTTTGAGGAGGACGCTCACGCTAGCCCACTTCTCCTCTCGGTAGACGAGGATCGCAGCCGCCGTCACAGGACAGAGGACGCTCAGAGAGCTGACGGGGAGGCCGGGCAGCAGCTCCAGCGGGACGAGGGCACCCATCACGAAGAGCGGAACGGAAAGGGCGAAGACCAGCAGGACGAACCGGAGCGGTGACCGGCCTGGGCGCCGGATCGACGGTGCCGGCCGTGGCTCTTGTCGGATTTCACGCATCGATGCTCTGTCCTTTCCAGGCTATGGGCATCGTCTTCCCCTCGACCTTGTTCCGGAACCGTACCGCAGGGTAGCCGAGCTCGAGGGTCGCCAGGATGTGCTCCTGCCTCTCCAGTCCAAGGCGTCTTCGGGCCGCGCGGCTCCTATCGAGGGTGATCGGCCCCCCGGCATTGATTCGACTCCCGATGCCCCGGGCCTGGGCGTAGAGGATCATGTTGTAGAGGGCGTACTGGGCGCTGGCCTCGGACATGAGGATCCTTCGGTCGCCGACGACAAAGACGACGGCCGCCGGGAGGGTCTCGGAAACGCGCCCTCTTGCCAGCCCGCGCTCCATCTTGACCTTCCCCTTCGCGTCCACCGCGGGGGTGAGGGCGCTGACCACCCTGAAGACGATGTCTGAGTGGTAGAAGAGGGTGTACATCCAGCGCACAAAGCGCATGATGACGGCTTCGAATGTCTTGATGATCGTGGGATCGTCCACCACGATGGCTCGCAGGGCGTAGTTGTTGGTGGGGGCGTAGATGCCGAAGCCGATGATCTCCTCGACGAGGGTCCGGTCGATCGCGCGCGGCTGGAAGCGGCGGATGGTCCGCCGCTGCTTGAACAGCTCGGCCAGCTCCCCCGGGGTGGGTAGTCGGCTGTCGTCATAGGCAATCGACTCCGCGTGATCCCAGGAGAGGGCACGCCGGGGGCAGATGGCGATGCACTGGGTGCAGGTGCTGCACAGGGCGTGGTCGATCCGGGCCACTGCGCCGTTATCACGCCCGGCGAGGACGATACACTGCTCGTGGCAGATCGCCGCGCAGAGGCCGCATCCGCGGCATTTTTCTACATTTACTGTGATCATCTGGTCTCCAACGGATAAGTCTTTGCCCGGGCGCCGATTCGGCAGTCGAAAGGCGTCCGTCTCGACTGCTCGAGTTCGAACGTGTGCGGCGGTTCCGCTGATCCAACATGGCTCCCTCGGGTCATTTGAATCGATTGGCAAGTCTCCGCTCTTGGGCCGGATCGCCAGATCCGGCCCGAGCAAAGGTCAGAACGTATTTGCAGTTTACCAGCTAGGAGAGCGCGTGTCATCCACCCAGGGTTGGATTCTGGGGTGTAGATGGGGGGTGGAGAGGGCCTGGAACTAAAGAAGTTGGAGGGAGCGGACGCGGTTGATGGCCTGGACGCGGTTCTCGACGCCCAGCTTGCCGTAGATATGATTGATGTGGGACTTGACGGTGCTGACGGCGATGAAGAGCTCGTCGGCGATGTCCTGGTTGGAGAGGCCAGCGACGATGAGGCGGAGCACCTCGAGCTCGCGCTCGGTGAGCGGTTCGATGAGGGCGTCCACCGCAGAGGGCGTCGGCTCTGGCTCGGCGTCGAAGGCGGCCAACAGCCGGGCGGCGTAGTTGGGGGCGATGCCCTGAGAGAGGGCCTGACGGAGTAGTTGGGCCATTGGCACCCGCTCATCAAGGAAGGTGCGCATATAGCCCTCCGGCTCCGCAAGGGACAGAGCTCGCTCCAGGGCGGACAGGGCGTTGCTCGGGTCGTCCTGTGCCCGGAACGCCAGGGCCTGGAGCATCAGGATCCGGATCAACCCCTTCATCCGCTGCGTTTCTTCTGCTGCTTGGAGTAGCCGCTCCAGCAAGTCGAGCGCTGCGGCAGGCTTGTCCATATCGATGAGGGCCCCCGCTACTCCGAGCTGCTCGACCTCGCACTCGGCCGAGAGGTGAAGTTCATCGTTTGGGCTCAGTCTGTGCTCCTCGGCCCACCGGGAAGCTGCGGACAGGTTTCCCTGTCTGGCCCACAGACGGGCCCGTAAGGCATCCATCTCAGCCTTCCTGTAGAGGAAGGACGATCTGTACCCGCTCGCGACCCGCTCCGCTTTCTGGATCACCTCGAGTGCCAGTGCCACATCTCCCTGCGCTTGATGGACTCGGGCGAGGACGACGTTGCCCGCCAGGAGATAGCCGGTGCGGCCTCCCTGATCGCTCAGTTCTATCCCTGCCAGCGCGTGGGTCAGTGCGCCATCCAGATCATTCCACTCGTAGAGCACCTCGGCGATACCTATGTGGGCGAAGCTCGCGTTTGGTGCGGGCCGGGGCCCCGGTCTTGATGCAAGCGCCAGAGCACGGCGATGATTCTCGACTCCCTGGTGCAGCAGGCCCTGGATCTCCTGAAGCTGACCCAATGACGACATTGCCAGCAGCGTCAGGTACGTCTGGTCACTCTCTTCCGTGAGGGCGATCGCCTCGGTCATCGCTCGCCTGGCGGCACTGAGGTCGCCCATGTTCCAGTAGGCTGTCCCCAGCATCAAGGCGGCAACGCTCCGTGAAAACCATTTGTCCTCTGGGAGGGATTCAAGTGCTTCCTGGGAGAGCTCAACCACCCGTGGCCAGAGCTTAGCTGCCGGCGACATATCCGCCCGATGGCCGGCGAGGAAGGCGCGTACCGCCTCCAACTCCCCCGGTACTTGCCCCTTGTCGATCGGCGACAGAAGCGGTTCAGCCGCTTGCCACTGCCCCGTGAGGGCGAGGGCCCAGGCGCGGAGGATGGTGAGCCGGGGCCTGGCCCTTGTCAGATCCTCGGGCAGAGCGTCGAGCCACTCCGACAGCGTCGTCAGCTCACCCCGCGTCAACATCTCCCAGGCAGCTGCCTCGATCAGACGTGCCGCTCGCTCGAAGTCCCGGGCCGATAGCGTGTGACTCACTGCTTCGGTGAGTGTGTCATTTTGTTGATGCCATTCGCTGGCGCGGCGATGGAGCTGGGGCACGAGATCGGGCCGATCGCGCCGTAGACGCCGGCGGAGCAGGTCAGCGAAGAGGCGGTGGTAGCGATACCAGCGGCGTTCGTCGTCGAGGGCTACTACGAAGAGATTGTTCCTGTCGAGGTACTCAAGCATCGCCTGCGAGCCGGACGGGTGTTCGTCCACGACTGCTTCCTCGACCACGGCGTCGCAGAGAGGTGCGGTGAGGCGATCGAGAATCGAGGTTTGGAGCAGGAACCGGCGGACACCATCGGGCTCCTGGCCCAGAACCTCGTCGGCCAGATAGTCGAGGATGTAACGATGGCTGCCAGTAAAGGCTCGGACGAAGCTGGAGATGTCGTCGTGACTGCGCATCGATAGTGCTGCCATCTGGAGTCCCGTGATCCAGCCCTCGGTCCGTCTCTCGAGGGCCGCGATGTCCTCCGCGTCCAGGTCTAGCTCCATCACCCGGTGGAGGAAGTCGGCCGCCTCCTGCGGCGTGAAGCGGAGGTCGGCCTGGTAGAGGCTGGTGAGCTGCCCGCGGCCGCGGAGCCGGGCGATGGGCAGGGGCGGGTCGACGCGGGTGGCGACGACGAGGTGCATCCGGGGCGGTAAGTGGTCGAGGAGGAAGGTCAGACCTTCATGGATGGGTCGGGCGTCGATGGTGTGGTAGTCATCGAGGACGAGAGCGAAGGGGTGTGGGACCTCGCTGAGCTGATTGAGGAGCGGAGTCAGCGAGGACTCAACGGGCGGCACGCGGGGGGACGGGAACGTGTACTGAACGACATCTCCGACGTAGATATCCACCGTCTGGAGGGCAGCGACGACGTAGGCCCAGAAACGAGCTGGATCGTTGTCCGCCTTATCCAACGTCACCCAGGCGACGGAGGTCCGGCATCGGGCGGCCCATTCGTTCAGCAGGGTGGTCTTTCCGAACCCTGCGGGAGCGGATATGAGCGACAGCTTACGATGGAGGCCGGAATCCAGCTTCTCGATCAGGTGCGGTCGAGAGACGATTTCGGAACGCAGAGCCGGCCTGCCGAGCTTGGTTCTGAGGAGCGGGATCGTCATCGCGCTCTCCCTGTCTGGATTTCACGATCAGCTCTTCCTGCGAATCTTCTTGCGACCTGCCGATTGAATCACGGGTCCGGGACTGCACCCAGACCGCGTCCCGGTGAGCCTGACAGTCAATCCGGGAGGCTCGGCGTCAGAGGAGCGTCAGCTCCCGCGCCTTGAGCGCCGCCTGGGTGCGGTTCTGGACGCCGAGCTTGCCGTAGATGTGGTTGACGTGGGACTTGACGGTGCTGACGGCGATGAAGAGCTCCTCGGCGATCTCGGGGTTGGAGAGGCCGGCGACAATCAAGCGCAACACCTCTATCTCGCGATCGGTGAGGGGTTCAATCAATGCTTGCATCGCGGGAGGCGTCAACTCGGCCTCGTCGCCAAAAGCAGCCAGCAACCCAGCGGTGTAGTTGGGCGCGATACCCTTCGACAAAGCCTGGCGCAACAGTTGGGCCAGCGGTTCGCCTTCGTCGACAAAGGTGCGCACGTACCCCTCCGGTTCAGCGAGGGACAACGCTCGCTCTAGCTTGGATACGGCTTGATCCCACTTCTCCTCCACTTGCAGGGCCCGTGCCTGGAGCACGAGAATCCTAATCAAGCTCCACATCCGACCTGTCTCCTCAGCCAGGTCCTGCAACGGGCGCAGCAATTCAAGTACGCTGGCCGTCTGTTTCAGGTCAAGCAACACCCTTGCTGCGGCGAGCTGTTCGAGTTCCTGTGGGTAATTGGGTACAGCTTCAGTGGTCGGCGGGTGTTGCTGCAACCACAACGATGCCGCTGCCAGGTCGCCACTCTTCAGCCAGAACCGGACGCGCAGGATGGCCAACATGCCAGATATCGCGGGATGGGGGTGCTGTTCCACAAGACGCTCCGCCTTCTCAAAGGCCTGCGATGCAGCCATCATGTCTCCGCGTGCTAGGTGCGCCGTAATCAGCCGAACGTAGCTGTGCAACAGGGCATTGGTAAACCCGCCCAGATAGGTCACTTCGATGCCCCTTTTGGCGTTCTGTAGTGCGCGATCCAGGTCGTTCCACTCATAATGCGCTCTCGAGAGGCCGAGGTAGGCCATACCAGCGATAGGCACCGGCCGTAGATCCTGCCCGGGTATGAGCTCAAGGGCCCTGCGGAAGGTCTCAGCCGCCTCGTGCAGTGATCCAGCCATCTGCTGCACGAGACCCAGCTCCATCATAGCTGCCTGCATCATGTAGGAGAAACCGGTTGTCCGGCAGAGCTCAATGGCCTCACAAAAGGCCTTGCGAGCAGCTGCCGGTTGTCTGCTAGCGAGGTAGGCTATGCCAAGACTTAGGGCGACAAAGCTGCGTGAGAACCACTTTCGCTCAGGTAGAGCCTCAGATGCGTGTTTACATAGGGCTACTGTGCGTGGTACATTCCCTTGAACACTGGCAACATAGGCTTGGAGGGCGGCGATCTCGCCGGGTACATGGTCATCGCCAATCTGGGTTAGCCTCTCCTCCAGGCGTTCCCACTGGCTGGTCAGCGCCAGCGCCCAGGCGTGGATCACGCCAAGTTGAGGTCGAGAACTGACGGGATCCTGGGGGAGTGAGTCGAGCCAGCCCAAGAGCTCACGCATTTCGCCGCGCACCAACATGTCCCAACCCTCCGAGCCGATCAGTTCTGCTGCACGCTCCTCGTCCCCTGCTGCAAGGCTGTGGTTCACGGCGTCGGGGCATAATCCCTTTGCTTGGTACCACTCGCTGGCCCGCCGGTGTAGTCTCGGTACGAGATCGGGTTGCCCCCGCTGCAAGCGGTGGCGCAGCAGGTCGGCAAAGAGGTGGTGATAGCGATACCAGCGTCGCTCGTCGTCCAAGGGTATAATGAAGAGGCCGTTGCTTTCCAGATACTCCAGCATCGCCTGGGAGCCATCTGGCTCCAGGTCCAGCCCGGCTTCCTCGATCACGGCGTCACATAGGGGCGCGGTCAGACGATCGAGGATGGCTGTCTGCAAGAGAAACTGGCCTACGTCGTCAGACTGCTGCCGCAGCACCTCTTCGCCCAAGTAGTCAAAGATGTAGCGGTGGCTGCCGGCAAAAGCCCGCACAAACGCGCCGACATCGGTGTGGCCCCGCATCGAGAGTGCCGCCATCTGCAATCCGGCGATCCAGCCCTCGGTCCGTCGCTCCAGCGCGGCCACGTCCCCCTCCGAGAGGTCCAGTCCCATAGCTCGGTTGAGGAACTCGGTAGCCTCCTCTGACGTGAAGCGCAGATCAGACTGGTACAGTTCAACCAACTGCCCACGACCACGCAGACGAGGGATGGGCAGTGGTGGATCGGCGCGGGTGGCGATCATGAGATGCATCTGCGGCGGCAGGTTTTCGAGCAGGAACGAGAGAGTATCGTGGATCCCCGGAGTATTGATCACATGGTAGTCATCGAGGACCAGCACGACCGGATCTGGCACTGTGGCAATCTGGTTGAGCATACGTATCAGCGCAGATTCGACCGACGAGGGATCGAGAGATTGGATTACTGTCTGGGCGATTTCGTCGATGTCGTCCTGTACGGTCTGGAGAGCGGCGACAACATAGATCCAGAAGCGGGTCATGTCGTTGTCACCCTGGTCCAGTGAGAGCCAGGCGAGGGGCTGGTCCAATTGGGCGGCCCATCCGGTGATCAGCGTGGTCTTGCCGTATCCGGCGGGCGCCGAGACGAGGGTCAGTCTCCGTCGGCGGCGGAAGCCGCAATTGAGTTGTTCGACGAGACGCGGACGCGAAACCAGATCGGGTCGGACTGGTGGTACGTAGAGCTTGGTCTTAAGAAGCGGTATGGACAAGTCCCTCGCTCCTGCTGTGGCACGGCATATGGCATAGGTGATTTTATCATCGTTCAGACTGATGGACAACTGAACGCATCGGCATTCGGGACCAATCGCATCTATCTTGTTTGACGGAGAAGACCTCCGAGATTTACGAGACGGCTCCCTTCAGAGAGCTCCCGATGACAGCGAGACATGCCTTTGGGCCATTGGAACCATCACAAACTTGGCGGTCTGTCGTAGATGCGATTCCCGTGCTGGCATCTGGCTCAAGAGAGCCAGGCCCCCGGCTGGTTGACAGCGTGCCATTCTCTGTTCATCACGGTCTGCGGGTCGCGAAAGTTCCGGTGGGGAAGGTAGACACAAGACTATCCTGTCACTGCCCTCGAATCCACCCCTCGAATCCAACCGGCGGTGGATGACAGGGCGGCTCTCGGCTGGTAGACTGCGGATGAGTTTAGTCGAGCCTGTTCGGACGGGATCTGCCGTCCCCCTAGAGGCCCGGAGTGAGGATTCGAGACAATGGAGAACGATCGGCGGCACGACAGGCAAATGGTCTATGAGATCGAGGTGGAGGGAGTTATCGATGCCGAGTGGTCGGACTGGCTTGGCGGTCTGGAGATCACGCCACAGGGTGGTGGGAATACCCTTCTGGTCGGTCCGCTGCGGGACGAGGCCGCCCTGCACGGGCTGTTGAACAAGATCCGGGATCTGGGGCTGCCTCTGGTCTCTCTGGCGCGAAAGGATCCGCAGTGGTGAGCCCGTGCGCCAGACCCGCAAAGCATCTGGATCGGATGCGGTGCACGGGACGACCTCCGATGCGGCTCGGATCCAGGAGTGTCAGATCTCACCGGCACGGATCTCGGACCGCCCGACAGCGGCACGGGCGGCAGCACTGGGGGTGTTACGAACCGGTAACCGTCTGTTCCAGGACGGGCACATCCCCGGCAAGCCTGTGTCACAGCGGTGTGGTAGGATCGACGTCAGCGGTGAGGCTGGGTAGCGGAGGGAGAGAGCACCGGGGTGACGGCGTGGAATTGGTCCAGCTCGGCGGTCTGAGATGATGATGCGGAAACACGTGCTGATCGTGGACGACGATTCTGATCTGGCTTCGTTTGTGGTGGAGACCCTGTCGTGGGCCAGCGAGAACTACCGGATCTCCGTGGCTCGCTCCGGCGAGGAGGCCCTGGAGCAGCTCCACCGGGGACCGGTCGATCTGGTTATCACGGACCTGCGGATGCCGGGCATCGACGGACTGATGCTCATCCGCTGGTTGCGGGCATTCCGTCCTCGTACGCCGGCGATCCTGATGACCGGAGACACCCGGAGAGACGTGGAGGTCAAGGCCTGCCACTGTGGGGCTTGGCGAATGATCCCGAAGTCGGGCGATTTCCCGCGACAGCTTGAAAGGGCGGCGCGGGAGGCCCTGGCGGCATCCGGTGGCCGCGGTGACGGTTAGGGGGGCACTGGCAGCGCGGGATCCAGGGACGGCGGCGAGCACGGTGGTTCAGAATGGGACAGAGCCGGCCTCTCCCCCGGTGACGACTCCACCGACGTCGACTTCGCCCGTGGGACGGACCGCAAAGGCGACCCCGCGCTCGGGCCGAACCCCGACAGCCACATCAACTGGTGCATCTTCGAGGACGCCCACAGCGACACCCGAGTCGGCCGCGACCCGGTCCCCGACGCCCTCCCCTCCCGGGGGCTCAGCGCCCCGCGTGACCGCCTTCTCCGCGGTGGTCCACGAGGTGGTCGAGCTGTCGTGGAAGACCACAGCGGAGCACGTGACCATCTGCCCTTTGACCGGCTCCGGCCTGGTTTACTGCCGCTGCCTCTACGATCTGCCGGCTTTCGGGCGAACGACGATTGAGCCGGACCAGATCATCGCATCCTACACCGGCTTCGAGCTCAGCGGGTATTGGGGAGACGCTCGGGCGATCCGACGGATTGCGGCCGAGGTCCACTGTCCGGGGTACCGGGCATGGTTTCTGGAGGATCCGCCCGCGGCGTGCCCCGACGGGACGGCCCTCACCTCAGCGGCCGCGGCGCAGCGCTTCGAGGGTGGGTTCATGATCTGGATCGCTGCGCCGGACGTCTATTACGTTCTCTATGACCGGGACCTGAACGTGGAACGTGGACAGGGATGGTCTGCCTTGAAGAGTCTACAGAGGATCGAAGGCCCGCTGGCGCTGAAGCCCGGTGCGTCGGCCGACAATCGTTTGCGCGAGACACCGCTCCCCGGCCGCTTTGAGCCGGTGAGGGGCTTCGGCCTGGTGTGGCGCGGGGAGGTGATGGGGACGGAGCAGGTGCGGGAGCGGCTCGGTTGGGCGGTGGAAGAGGAGTATGCGTTTGAGACGGTCAGCCAGTGCGAGGCAGGGTGCGGCCCTACCCGAGACTGCTACCTGCGGGGTCCGGGGGGTGGGGTTCTCCATCTGACCGGGCATCCCCATTTCGGCGCCCACTGGGAGTGGTGGGACGGCGCGTAAGGCGACCGTGCTGAGGGGACGTGGCGTGCCGATCGTTCGAAACTCCGCTTTCTGTCGCAACCCCCTGGGGCTATGGGTCGGCCCTGTTGTCTTCGACCCTCCTCACACGGTGGCACGGGCCACGATTCCCTCAGCTCCCTCGGCCGACCGATCCTGCCTCAGGTGCTCGGGCATGACGTCCCGCCGGAGCACGTCGGCCTCGGTCTCCCGACGTCGGACGAGGGAAGCCCGCTCGTCGGTGACCAGGACAGTGGCGGGACGGGGGAGGGCGTTGAAGTTGCTCATAGAGACCTCCTGGTAGGCACCGGTGTCGAGGAGGGCGAGGACGTCGCCGACCTCGAGCTCGGGGATGGCGACGGTTGGCATGAGGCGATCGCCGTAGCAGCTCCGCCCGATGACGTCGGCTTTGTCGACCATAGGCGCGTCTGTCCTGTTGGCGAAGACGTAGTGGTGGAGGTGGTGCTCGTACCGGCCGCCGGTGAACCAGAACTCGGTGGTGTCGACGATGATCTGGTTCCAGCGGATGGGATCCCGGATGCGCTTGATGTTGGTCACCGTGGTCAGGTGGATGCCGGCGTTGCCGTGGATGGCGCGCCCCGGCTCCAGCTGGAGCATGAGGCCGTCGATGTCGATCCCGTGTCTCGGCAGCTCGCTGCGCAGCGTCCGCGTGCAGGCCTCGGCGTAGGCCTCGACGGTCGGCGCCGGCGTCTGGTTCGGTCGGCTCTCGATGGTGTCGATCAGCTGCCGGAGGACGCGATAGCGGGCGTCGGCCCCGAGGGGTTTCAGGGCCTTTGAGACGGCGTGGAGGGCGGCCAGCTGGAGCGGTTCGGTGTAGTCCGTCACCGCGTTGAAGGGGTCCCGGGGCACGGCGAAGCCGCCGCCGATGTCGATCTCCTGTGGGTGGAAGTCGAGGGCCCGGCAGACGCGGCCGGCCTCGCGGGCGAAGGCCCGCATCTGCTCCTCCCAGTAGCGGGTCGAGCGGTGGTGGCGACCGTGGTGCTCGTGGAGGCCGACCAGCTCGACGTTCTCCATCTCAAGGATGCAGGGCCCGATGGCCATAATCTCGTCGAAGACGAGGCCGCCCTTGTAGACCATAGCGGCGATGTCGGTGGGAACGAGCCCCTCGGCGGAGAAGTCGCTGTGTTTGACGAAGCCGGAGAGAGGTGGCTTGAGGCGGAGGCGGACCTGGGCGACGCGGCCGACCTCGTTGGCCGCCCGCTCGATGACGTCGACCTCCTCGACGCTGTCGATGGTGATGCGCACGCCCTCGCGGACGCTGCGGTAGATGTGGTCCTCGTCCTTGGGGACGCCGTTGACGGAGATGAAGCAGGGATCGAAGCCGGCGTCGAGGGCCACGCTCAGCTCCCCGGGCGAGTAGACGTCGCAGCCGCAGTCCTCCTCGGCGATGATGCGCTGCACGGCGGGGATCCAGTTCGCCTTGGCGGCGGGGAGGACCTTGACGGGGCCGTCGGGCCAGCCGGCCTGGAAGGTGTCCTGGAAGCGGCGCACGTTGCGACGGATCTGGTTCTCCGACAGGAGGAACAGGGGCGATCCGAAGCGGTCGAGGAGATCGAGGGTGTCGCAGGCCTCTATGAATAGGCGTCCGTCACGGGTCGAAAGGCAGTCGTCGATGCGGGTTACCGGGCTCATCCTATGCCTCCCTTGGGGCTGGAATACCGGGCGACCGGCGCGCACCGGAATCCGGCGTGGCCGTGCGGTGTGTAGGGCATGATACCACAAGGGGGGCGGGCGTCCCAATTAGAGAAAGGCCCCTACACCAGCTCAACTTCGTTGACCCGCTGGCCTTTGGCCAGGCGGCTGACCTATGGTCTGGCCTTGGATCGCCAGATCCAAGGCCAGCAGAGAGGAGTGGCGGGGGGCAATGCACCCGAGGTGGCCGGAGGGGCAAGAACGGATTCCTGGCGAGTCGTTCTGCGTTCTGTGTGCCCGGGGACGACCGATGCCGGGATTCTCCAATTGAGGGTACACTGCCTCGCTGTTGAATTCGACAGGGGGTGTTGTGTATGGTATACTCCACTACAACCTTTAAGTGACAACGGCGACAGCGACCGATGGAAGGAAGCGGTCCGCGAATCGTCTCCACCAGACGGTCTACGCACGCGATGGTTCGGATCTTCTCGCTTACGACGGTGGGACCATACCACGTCAGGCGGCAAAGCGACTTGAAGGGGTTCCCGATTCAAGTCGAAAGGAGCATGTCGTGACAAGGACCGGGGGTTTCATCAAGACCCATCCTCTGCTGATCTACTTCATCCTGGCATTCGTCCTCTCATGGGGCGCCATACTCATTTCCGTTGGGCCCGGCGGGCTTCCAGTCTCTGAGGAGCAGCTGCCCGTGTTGATCGTGGCGATGCTCCTAGGGCCAAGCCTGGCGGCCATCCTTGCGGCAGGCCTGACCACCGGAACGGAAGGAATGCGGGATTTGTTCTCCAGGCTGGGACGCTGGCGAGTGAGCGTCCGGTGGTACGCTGTCGCCCTTCTGACTGCTCCCCTTGCGACGCTAGCTGTGCTTCTTGTCCTCTCGCTCTTCTCGTCCGAGTTCCCCGCTGCGATCTCCACTGCGGACGATAGGCTCGCCCTTGTGATCATGTGGATCGCAGCCGGCCTTGCGGTGGGCTTCTTCGAAGAGCTGGGCTGGACGGGATTTGCTATCCCCCGGATGAGGAAACGCTACGGGGTGTTCACGACCGGGCTCGTCGTGGGCGTCCTGTGGGGAGCGTGGCACTTCCTGGTCAACTGGGAGGCTGACACCTTCACTGGAGCCCTCCCGTTCGCCCTGCTGTTCGCCCGCCTCTTCACCTGGCTGGTCGCCTACCGGGTGCTGATGGTGTGGGTCTACGATCGGACTGAGAGTCAGCTGGTCGTGACCCTCATGCACGTGAGCCTCGTCGCCACCACCGGGATCCTCGACCCGGTGCTGGCGGGAGGGAGACTCCTGATCTTCCTCCTCGTCAAGGCCGCTGTCCTCTGGATCATGGTGGCCGCGGGCCCCTTGGCCCGACGGCGGGTAGCCTGACGGGCAGGCCCATCGCATCGGTGCGACGGCGGGAAGGAGAGCGATGATGACAACCATGTCGATCCGAGGTGTCTCCCTGTTTGTGAAGGTCAGCGGACACGGATATCCGCTGGTGCTCATGCATGGCGGCCCGGGGGTCGATCACACCACTATGTTGCCCTTCGAGCCTCTCGCCGATCACTTCACGCTGGTGTTCTATGACCATCGGTGCAACGGGCGCTCGGAGGGAGCGGACGTCTCAACGATGACCTGGGAGAACCTGACCGCGGATGCGGACGCGCTGCGTCAGGCGCTGGGTTTCGACAAATGGGCGGTGCTCGGGCATTCCTTTGGCGGCATGGTCGCCCTGGAGTATGCGCTCCGTTATCCGCAACGCCTGTCGCACCTGGCGCTGATGGACACCTGCGGGGACAGTCGCTGGGTGCAACAGAACGCGCCAGAGATTTTGGCGAAGCGCGGCTACGGTCCGGCGACGGTGGAGATGGCCCGACGCTTCTTCAACGGGCAGATTGAACCGAACGAAATGAGTGCCGCCATGAGGAAGTTTGGAGGGGCATACTACCACCGCCTCAGCCCTTGGAAGCTGGCGCGTGAGGTGCTCTCGGGGATGCGCATGAAGCGACGGCCCGAGGCGCTCATCTTTGGGTTCGGCCAGTTGCTGAAGGGGTGGACGGTGATGGATCGGCTCGGCGAGATCGACGTGCCCACCCTGGTGATGGCAGGCCGGGACGACTTCCAGTTTCCGCCCGAGCATCAAGCGATGCTTGCTGCAGGGATACCCGGCGCTCGGCTGGAGATCATCGAGCGCGCGGGCCACAACGCGCTGTCGGAGCGGCCGGCGGAGGTGGTGGGGGCGGTCAGGGGCTTTATCGGTGGGGTGACGGCGGAACTTACATGACTATATGCTCCCTGAATATCGCCAAGAGCAATGCTACGAGCCCCATTACCATACCAATGATCTTGTAAAGATCGAGTTTCTCTCCATACACTCCAGCGGTCAATACTACGCCGCCAAGAAGCGCGATACTTGAACTAAGTGGAAAGACGACTGGCGCGGGTAGACTCATTGCCCCCAAATAGAGTATTGTTCCGATGCTATTGCTCAATCCAGTTACTGCCCCTGCTTTCCACTCGGGAACACGTATCTTCCATTTCTTGTATCTGCGATTAGATACCAACCATGCAATCAATCCACCAGCCAGATACACAATGAAGGTTAGAGCGGCTGCATTGTTATCTTCAAAGAGTTCATATTTCAGTTTGTTTCCCAGTAGAAAGAAGCCATTTGAGAAGAAGATCTCCAATAGATACAAGAAATATCTTCGCGGCGTTCTGTTTCGGTTTGAATCGTCAGTCCTTCTCAGACTTTGTGCAAAGAACGCAAGCATCAGAACAAATGCTGCTACGATGACTGGATCAATCCAATAGACTCTCTCTTGAAAGAGCACTGGGGACAAAATGACTGGAACAAGAAGGGATAATTGCAGCATCGTCCAACTGATAGAGGCGGGCCCATTCTTATTTGACCGTAGGATAAGGAATATTGCCAAATCAAACAGTATTCCCATCACAATTCCCAGCAACCACAACCGTGGGTCCTTCCATTCGCTGGTTTCTGAAAATGATTTGACTATCGCAAATGCGCCGCCAGCAATTGAAAACACAACGATGAATGTTGACGTTCTACAATTCAATCTTTCTGCCATTTTGTAGCCAAGGGCAGCGATTGCATACAATACTCCAGATAGAATAGCCAGTACGAGGGGAGTTGCATCGATTATCTTCTTGGATTATCTGCCAGTGAGCCGTTCAACACTGATTTGAGTGAAGTTCATACCAGTACCTTCACGTTACCAACTGTTTCAGCTGCTGAAGCTCGCCGAATCACGAGCGAAACCTGCGGTGGCGAAAATCATAGCCGGGGATTGCACGGGCGAGACACGCCTCGTCACGTCTGTCCCGACAATGATGTAGATCGCATACAGCAGCGCACCGCCAAGAGGATACCCAGGACTTGGCCCCTCCACGGACCAACCGCGGCAGGTACGCCTCGAGTACCAGTTGGCTCCTGTGAGTCCTATCACTCAATTGCGAGTGGCTCTACTGAAAGACGTGGTGGTCTCCAGCATACGGCCTGGCCCTAGTGGAACGCGCGACGGCCGTCACCGACGCCGGCTCGAGGGCTTGGACCAACACGGAGCCGGGCAGCGTCACGATAAAGATCTCGCCCTCCTGGAGCACGTAGTCGACCAGATCTTTCTCCTGCGTGATCCAAACGACGCCACGATAGCAGATGATGACACGCCCGCGTTGGTCGCCCCGCGCCCGCCAAAGCGCCCCAACCTCCAGGTCCAGGTCCACCTGGACCTCGTCAAGATCGGCAACGGGCCACCCCGAGCGTTCCTCCGGAACGGTTTTCAGACCTGCTCCCAGGCTCAGTACAGTCATCGCACACCTCCATGCACAGCCATCTTCCTGGCCCACCGAGTGCGCCGCGACTCCTTCAATGTTAGTATACGCGGCCTGCCGCCGCCCGTAAATAGACACCAGCCGTCAATTGTCACAATGACAGTGTGCTGTCTGGAAAACTGTACTGGTCCGAAAAGAGACAGCTGTACCTTGTACGACACACCCCTGGCTACTACAATGAGACCATGGACGGGTCCAGGACCTACAAGTACGAGCGCATCGCCGAAGACATCGCCCACCTGATCGACTCGGGCACCTTTCGCCCGGGAGACCGTATCCCCTCGGTTCGAGAGATGAGCCGCCAGAGGGATGTCAGCATCTCGACGGTCCTGCAAGCGTACTATCTTCTGGAAGCCCGAGGGATGATTCGCGCACGGCCTCGCTCGGGGTTCTACGTGCGGAACGATCTGCCCAGCGACCTTCCCGAGCCCGACGTCTCGGCGCCCGGTCCAGATCCCACCGCGGTCAGCATGCGTGAGCTGGTGACCGAGGTCTCGTTTGCCGACACACGCCATCCCGATCGGGTCCAACTGGGCGCAGCCCATCCCAATCCTCGCCTGGCGCCGACCAAGGCGCTGAACCGAACCCTGGCCTCGGTCGCCCGCCGCATGGGGCACCGTTCCAGTATGTATGACTACGTGCCCGGCTGCGAACCGCTGCGCGTGCAAATCGCCCAACGGGCCCTGTCCTCCGGCTGCAGGCTGAGCCCGGATGACATCGTCATCACCACTGGTTGCACCGAGTCGATTAACCTCTGTCTGCGGGCTGTCTGCGATCCTGGCGACACTGTGGCCGTCGAGTCGCCCACGGGATTTGATGCCCTGCTGAGCCTGGATGTGCTCGGCCTCCAGGCCCTGGAGATCCCCACGCATCCGCGTGACGGCATCAGCCTCAACGCCCTGCGCTTTGCCCTGGATCACCACCCGGTGAGTGCCTGCCTGCTCGTATCCAACTACAACAACCCCCTGGGTAGTTGCATCCCCAACGATAACAAGCACGAGCTCGTGGATTTGCTCGCATCGCACGATATTCCCCTCATCGAGAACGACATCTTTGGCGAGATCCACTTCTCGGATCGCCGCCCGCAGGTAGCCAAGGCTTACGATGACAAAGGCCTGGTTATGCTGTGCTCGTCCTTCTCCAAGAGCCTGTGTCTTGGCTACCGGGTCGGCTGGGTGGTGCCTGGCGGGTTTATGGCCTCCATCCGCTGGCTCAAGTACACCACCAGCCTGGCGTCACCCACGCTGTCGGAGTACGCCATTGCCGAGTTCCTGGCGGACGGCAGCTACGATCCTTACATCCGGCGCGTCCGGCGGATCTATGAGCAGCACGTAGGCGCTATGTCCCAGGCGGTCCGCCGCTTCTTCCCCCCGGAGTGCCGCCTGACCCGTCCCGGTGGCGGCTTTCTGCTCTGGGTCCAACTCCCCGCACGCGTAGACTCCCTGCACCTGTACCGGCAGGCACTCAGAGCGGGCATCGCCATCACCCCTGGCAATCTGTTCTCGCCGACGGACCAGTACCGCAACTTCGTCCGGCTAAACGCGGCCAACTGGTCGGACGAGGTCGAACGGGCCATCCAGCACCTCGGCGAAATGATCGCCGCCCTGTCCTGACCACCTGCCTAGTTCTCCCTCGCCAGGCAGCTCTACTACCCTTGCGCCTATCGTACAATCTGGCCGTCTTTCTCAACGGTTTCGCGGTGGCGACCGTTGAGCGGGCAGCCATGCCCGCCATCGTCGCTGTTGCCGCCTGGATGATGTGGCGCGAACCCCTCACGGGTCGGAAGATCCTGGTCGCCGCGCTGATCGGCATAGCCACGATCGGTGGTTTCTCGATCTATACCGTTGCGCTGGGTCGTCTTCAGGCGCGTGTGGCTACCATCCTCGCCATGGCAGAAATCCTCATAGTGGCGGTCTATGTCTATCTCCCAGCGGACGTTTGTCGCAACTGAGTCGCATACGGCACCCCGGTTGCGCCCGGGCCGAGGCGGAGATCCTCGTGCTCATCGTTGGCCATCGTCCAACCGCGCCCCGCTTTCCCGTCTTCGCTGACAGAAACACCTCTTTGCCCGCCGGATCGCGTGACCCAGCTGCGGCGCGGGTACGCACATGGCCCCGGAATGCCGCACAGTTGAACCTTCCGATGAGCATGACAGATCCGGCACCCGCGCATCTGTTATGATTGCAACTCCGCCAGTCTGTCTCTGTAATTGTGGTCCTTCGTGGTCTATACTAGGGGTGAGGGCGTCTTCGAGAATCGCGGGCGCGCCCCGTCCGCCCAGAGATGGATCGCCCAAGCGAGAATGAGATTAGGAAGGAGGTGCGGAATGAACAGGAACCGTTTCGAGCAGTACCTGGTAGTGGCCCTATTTGGACTGCTCATCGCCGTAAGTGTCGCTGCCTGCCGCCCGGTCTCCGAGGGGCCTGAGGCGACGGAGCCGGTGGCACCCGAAGGGGGCATCTTCAAACTCGGTGTCCTCGGTCCTTTCACCGGGCCCAGTGTGAGCACGGGAGCAGAGTTCAAGGGCGCGGTCACGATGGGCCTGGACGCCATCGACTGGCAGATCGGTGACTACGCCGTGGAGGTCGTCTGGATCGACAGCCAGTCTGACCCTGAGACAGCGGCGGAGGCGTACGAACAAGCTATCCTCGTGAAGGGGATCCAGGCTGCCATCCTGAACTGGCACAGCTCGGTGGCTGTCGAATGCATGGATCTGGCTGCCGAGTACGAGATCCCCCACATCTTCCCTTACGGTGCCAGCGAGGCCGTGAACGAGAAGTTCCTATCGGACCCGGATTACTACGGCTATTGGATGAACAAGGGGTGGCCGACACCGGCCAAGCTCACCACGGCCTACGTGCAAGCCATCGAGGACGCTATCGACGAAGGGCGCTGGACACCCGACGAGAAGACGCTGGCCATATGCGCCGAGAACACGGATTGGGGACGCAGCTTCGGCCAGGCCATCAAGGAGCAGTTTGAGGCCGAGGGATGGACCATTGTGGCCGAGGAGTACAGCCCCCTGCAGGAGGTCAACTTCCTCCCCACCCTCAACAAATTCGATGCCCGCGACGTCGCCCTGGTCACTGCCACGTCGACCTCCCTGCCGCAGTTCGCGGCCTTCATCAACCAGGCCGACGAGATCGGCCTCGAGAGTATGATCATAGCCGATGGCTTGGGGTGGGCTGGGGAGTGGTACAGGATGACGGGTGAGGCATCGGACTACGTCGTCGACCAGATCCCAGGGTGGGCCACGTCCGAAGGCCGCACCTTCGTGGATACGTTCGAGGAGCGATGGGGTGTGGCTCCCAGCCCCTCGGCAGCGGGCCTGGCGTACGACGGCACGACTATGTTCATCGAGATGGCCCAACACGCCCTTGAGGAGCATGGGGAGCTCTCAAGCGAATCCATCTATACGTGGGGGAAGGAACATCTGCAGACCGGTGAGTGGTCCTTTACGGACGGTATCGTGATGGAATCTTACACCTACACCCCGGAGACGCTGCCTGATCCCGTGGTGGGCGAAGGCTACTACGTCTTTCCGGTGCGGCAGTACGTGGGGGGCGAGGGGAAAATCGTCTTCCCGCCCGAGTGGGCAGAGGCCAAGTTGAGCCCGCGGCCCTAGCGGAACGAGACCTGAGGGTCTGAAGCGTGCAGAAGCCCGGGCGTGCTGCCCCGGGCTTCTGTCCTGGTGAGCCATGCCCCCACACTCTCGCTTGCCACGCCATGGGGCACAAATCGCGGCAACAGGGGGCGAGGGTCTCCCGCTGCTGTGGTTTCCCCCTCTGCGGGAGTTGACGGGCCGACGCGTTAGCGTAGAATGAAGGCAGTGCGACCGGCAATGTCGATGAGACTGGGACGCGAAGGAAGTGGAGATATGGCAGACACGACCAAGACCAGCAAGACCGAGTGGGAGATCAGCCAGCTTGTGAAGACCCGGCTGTTTCCGGACGAGGATGCTGTGTTGCGCAGCGCGTTGCGGGCGCTGTTTCATGCCCAGCCCGAGGTGAGGAGACAGATGGTAATTCGTGCCTACACGGCTGGCGAGATCAGCATCGGCAAGGCTGCCGAGATGATGGGGGGTCTCTCAAGAAGAGATGAAGGGGATTTTGGCTGAAGATCCACCTGGGTCCGCGCACGGTCGAAGAGGTGCTTTGGGACGCAGAGAATGCGTGAGTATATCTTTGATGCCACAGTCCTGTCTAGCTTCGCTGCTGCGGATCAGCTATCGGTGCTTGAAGCTCGATACCGCGGAGTGGACTTCACGACCATAGAAGTCAGCGACGAGCTGCAGAGAGGTGTCAAGGCTGGATACGAACATCTGGCACCCGCTCTACATCAGATTGAAACGGTCAAACCCGGAGGATGGCTGCGCGTCTTGACTCCGCGTTCAGCGGGTGAGCACCGTCTGCGTACAGTACTTGATCGATCTCTTGACCCGGGCGAGGCTTCGTGCTTGGCACTGGCTGCTTCGAGAGGTCTGACCCTGGCGACTGACGACTTGGCGGCGCGCAGTTTGGCAGAAGGCGAAGGCGTCAGCCTCACGGGTACGCTGGGGGTGCTGGTGGCGCTGGTGCGGGACAATGCGCTATCTCTCCCAGAAGCGGACGCGATGCTTGAAGCTATGATCGAGCGCCGGTACAGATCACCGGTGGACAAACTCGACGATCTGATCTAAGCGGCTTGGTTTCTCCTCTGCTATGGCGACTACGGCTCTCTCCAGCGCCTGAAGGAAGCACGCGCATTCCGCGTCCAACCAAAATCCAACCCTCTCCAACCCAGGTCAACACAGTTCCCAACCGAATCCGTCAGGTACGACCGTCGTGCTGTGGTATACTGGTAAGGATCCGCTTTCTGAAAGGACTTCATTCTTATGCCAAAGGTAGTCAATCCTGGATTCAGACGCAAACGTAAGAAAGACTCTCGCCTTCCTCCGGGCCAGTATGAGACGAGGGATTTTCCGGTGCTCTCCCTCGGTCCAACTCCGCAGGTTTCTACGTCAGAATGGAGACTGAAGGTGTTCGGACACGTCGAGAACCCGCTCGACTTGAGCTGGGAGGAGATCCACGAGTTTCCGCTGATCGAGGTTACCGTCGACGTCCACTGCGTCACCAAGTGGAGCAAATTCGATACGCGTTGGCGCGGGGTAACCGTGGATGAGTTGCTGAAGAAGGTGGGCGTGAAACCCGAGGTCACCCATCTAATCGCCTACTCTTATGACGATTACTCAACTAACTTGCCGATGGAGGATGTTCGTAACGCTCAGGGAGTCGTGGCGCTCACTTATGACGGTAAACCGATCGCGCCCGAGCACGGCGGTCCCGCTCGGCTGCTGGTGCCTCACCTTTACTTCTGGAAGAGCGCCAAATGGCTGAAAGGGATCGAGTTGACCGACTCGGATCAACCTGGTTTCTGGGAGACGCGCGGGTACCATAACTACGGCGATCCGTGGAAAGAACAGCGGTACTCGTGAATTCAGCTCTTAGGGCTTGATCTACCATGCCTGATTAGCAAGTTGCCACCCTTATCTGCTACTAAGAAACCGTTGTTGCTGTGGTGGTTGAATCGCTGTCGAGAGCGGAGATCGCTTCGTCGCACAAACGGCGTGCTCCTCGCGATGACAAGAGTGGGGGTTTCTTCCATTCAGAGTGGTGCGCGGCTTGAATGTCCCAGCGGCTGGAACGTCTCAGCCAGGCACCACGGATTCTCTCTCAGTGACAAGAGCGGAGGGAGATGGCTACTGGGGCTGGGGCTGGGAGGTGACGCGACTCTGGGGCGAGACCCAGATGAGGCTGACCAGGAATCCTAGAGCCATGATCGCGGCGCCGCTGATGTAGGGGAGGGTGAGGCGCACGTCGAAGACGAAGCCGGCCCAGAGGGGCCCCACGATTCGGCCCAGGCTGAGGAAGGTGTTCCCCAGCCCCATGGCGGTGCCCTGGCCTACGTCGGCGCGCCGGGAGATGAGGGCGAGAAGCGCCGGTCGGAGAACGGTCTTGGAGAGGACGAAGACGCCGGTGGCGAGGAGCACGGTAACGTAGTCGAAGGCCGCCAGGAGCACCAGGAATCCGATGGCCCCGGCTAGCATCGACCCCTTGATCACGGTTTCCTCCCCCCAGCGCTTCGTGAGGGGCCCGGTGAGCGCCCCCTTACCCAGGGTGGTGACCAACCCGACGACCATGAGGATGGTCCCGACCTGCTCGGGTCCGAAGTCGAACTTCTCCGCTGCGTAGAGACCGAAGACGGCCTCGAAATTCGCCAGACCGAAGCTCACGAGGAAGAGGAGGAGGAGGGGGAACCCTAGAGGACCGGACAGGGCATTCCAGAGGAGGCGGGGATCAAGGGCGCGCGTCCGGGTCTGATCGGAGCGGCTGTCTCCGGGGAGGGTCTCCGGCAGGAGGAAGCCGACCAGCAGTAGCGCTGTCCAGGCCAGACCGGCGCCGACGTAGAAAGGGAGGGCGAGGGAGCCCTGGCCCAGCCAGCCGCCCACGCCCGGTCCCAGGATGATGCCGAGTCCCGCCGCCGAGCCGAGCCATCCAATGCCTCCGCCACGCTCCTCCTCGGCGGTGGCGTCGCCGACGTAGGCCATGGCCGAGGGCATCGTCGCGGCGGTGAGGAGCCCGGAGAGGGCCCGGGCGGCGAAGAGCATCCACAGGCTGGAGGCGAGTCCCATCAGCGTCAGGGAGACGCCGTAGCCGAAGACGCCGACCATGAGGACCCGCTTTCGGCCCACCCGGTCGGAGATATTCCCCCACAGAGGGCCGAAGAGCAGCTCCGTGAGCGCCGACAGCGCGACCAGCATCCCCAGCTCGCCACCGCTGCCCCCAAGCTTCTCGATGTAGAAGGGGAAGATGGGGATCACCAGCCCATAGCCGAGCGTTACCACGACGAGGGTGAACGAGAGTACGATCAGCGTCCGGCGGTTGTGCTGCGCCATAGGTACTCCTCTCTCTGAGCGGACGATCTGAAGCCGTCAGCTTCCGCCGTCGACGAGCGAGACGGTGCCAGCGCTGCCGTCGACGGTGACCCGCTGGCCGCTTCCGATCCGCCGGGTGGCGACGCCGGTGCCGAGCACCGCCGGAATGCCGTACTCGCGGGCGACGATCGATCCGTGGCTCAACGGCCCGCCGATGTTGGTGACGATCCCCGACGCCATGGCGAAGAGGGGCGTCCAGGCGGGCGTGGTGATGTCGGCAACCAATATGTCCCCCGCCTCCATCTGGTCGAAGTCCTCGGGGCCGTGGAGGACGCGGGCGGTGCCGGTCACCTGGCCCGGGCTGCAGCCGACGCCGCTGAGGGTGTCCCCCACCTGTTCCTCGGCATTCGCCGGGAGAAAGACGTCCGTCTTGATCCCCACAATTCGCTCTGTGCGCGGAAGTTGGGCCGGTGGGGAGACGCGTTTCTCCGCCCGCCACTCTCTCTTCCGTCCCTCGATGCGCTCGGTGTGGTCCTCCAATGGCTCACCCAGCTCGAGCGCCTCGACGGCCCGTTCGAGCTCGGCCCGTTCGAGCCAGAATACGTCGTCGACCGCTGCGATAGTGCCCCCCTCGGCGAGGCGCCGGCCGAGCTCCAGGAGAAAGCGGCGCAGGGTGGGGTAGGCCAGGCCGATATCGAAGATGCTGTCCTCCCGGAGCCGGGTGTGGGTCTGGGCCCAGCCGCGGGTCTTGTCGAAGATCCTCCGCTTCAAGGCTCCGGCTCGTTCGTACACCACCTCAATGGCTGCTTCGCGTTCGTCGGCCAGCCGCTGTTGGCGGGCGTGAGGGTCTCGCCCCTCGCCGCGTATGAAGACCTTGAGGGTCTGGAGCAGAGGCGTCGGATCGTCGATCGGGATCGGCTTGGCGAAGTCGAGATCGTAGATCGAGTGTCCGTACTGGTCGAGGTGGCCCTGGAATCGGGCCTCCCATTCCCGCCACGCCTCGGCGCTGACGTCGGCTGGAGCGTCGTCTTCGTGCAACCTACGCAGGAGGTCCGCAGCCGGCGCCCGCTCCAGACACGCCGCCAGATCGTCGTGCCCCTGGCACCATTCCGCCAGATCATAGAGTGCCTTCTCGGCCTGGATCGGGAGGCTGTTGGCGCCCAGCAGATAAGTCGGCGCGGGCGGATCGCCATCGCGTTTGATCAGCCTGTCATAGACGGTGGTGAACAGCGTCTCGGTACCCGCGGCGATGCCGAGGGTGTCGACCTGGAGGGTGGTGAGGTAGTGGCCCATCGCTTCAGTCAGTGCAGTCGCACCCCGCAGGAGCTCAGCGGCGCTCATCCTCTCGGGCGTCCGCGCCTTCCAGGGCGCCACGGCCGCGGCATAGCGGGGCCGCGTGACCTCCTCGAAGTGGCGGGCAGCATTCTTCAGCAGCCGGGGCATGGCGGGTATCATCTTCGTCACCGCCCACCACCAGTCTCGGGCGGTCAAGTGGAAACTGAGATAGGCATAGTCGTTGATGGTTACCAGGTAGTTGTCCACGAAGCTCAGAGTACCGCCCATCATCTCATCGAGCACGCGCTCGATTCCCTCGCTGATGGCCTGCGGGGCTATGGAAGCGAAGAGGGGCGTCAGGGGATCGGGCATGAAGTCGATGATGCTGGTGCGCATGTACTGCCCCTCCAGGTCCGGCAATGGCCACTCCTCTGGAGGTTCCGCCATCGGCTCGGGCAGGGCGGTGATGGGGCGGGCCTGCACGATGGCGAACTTGCCGTCGGCCAGAGCCCACTCGATGTCGCGGGGCTCGCCGTAGAGATCCTCGATCTGGACGCCGAGCCTCACAAGGTCGGCAGCCTGATCGTCGCTGAGCACCGGGGCGCGGCGGAGATCCTCGGGGACGGGCTCGGTCTCCGTCCCGCCGTCGACGCGCACCGTCATGACGTCTTTCGCCCCGATCTCGCGCTGGATCACCTCGCCGCTCTCCTTGTCGACGGTGTAAGTGTCGGGGGTGACCTCGCCGCCGACCACGGCCTCGCCGAGGCCCCAGGCGGCGTTGATCACGGCCTCATCCCGCCGCCCATTGACGGGGTTGGCGGTGAAGAGGATGCCGGCGACCTCGGCGGGGACGAGGCGCTGGACGACGACGGCCAGGCTGAGGCCCTCAACGCCAACGTCCCGCCGCGCCCGGTAACCGATGGCGCGGGCGGTCCACAG
>Ga0207797_1000212_pt1 | contig 42874 bp, 36 predicted proteins | sample PRCRCaboRojoPR_6_FD_187275 | JGI IMG/M metagenome (GOLD analysis project Ga0207797, IMG submission 187275) | Marine sediment microbial community from Cabo Rojo, Puerto Rico - PR CR 10% Liquid 1 (SPAdes) | ecosystem: Environmental > Aquatic > Marine > Coastal > Sediment | place: Cabo Rojo, Puerto... | reverse complement strand
GGGCCCCCCTCACCGTCCTCAGCGTCGCCCGCCAGTACCCCCGGAAGGACACGGCCACCCTGGTCCGGGCCGTCGCCCGGCTGGTCCGCGGCGGCCTCCCGGTGCGGCTCCTCGTCGTGGGCGGCGGGCCGGAGCTGGAGCGCCTCCGCCGGCTCGCCGCTCGCGCCGGGCTCGGCGACCGCGCCCGCCTGCCGGGCGAGCTCCCCGTCGCGGCGGTGACCCGGGCGTACCGGGACGCCGACCTGTTCTGCCTGCCCAGCCTCCAGGAGGGCTTCGGCATCGCATTCCTGGAGGCCATGGCCGCCGGCCTGCCCGTGGTGGCCTGTCGGGCCGGGGCCGCCCCGGAGGTGGTCCACCACGGCGAGACCGGGCTTCTCTGTCCGCCGCGATCGGCGCGGGATCTGGCCCGATCTCTGCGGCGCCTCCTGACGAGCCCCCGGCTCCGCCGGGAGATGGGGGAGCGGGGCCGCCGGCGGGCCGCGCGGTACGGGTGGCCGGAGGTGGCGGGACGCTTCCTGGAGGCCTGCCGGGAGATCACCGGACTCCGGGCCGGCTGACGGACCGACGTGAGCCTCGGGCGACAGGTTTCGCGTGCCCCCGGCTTGTTCCCTGGCCGGCGATCGCAAGAAGTTAGGCAGCTTTTTCAGCCGATCCCGCGACGGTCGCGACAGACGTTCGGGGCCCGGCCGGAGCCGGTTCGCCGGGTCCCTCCACCATAGACGACGGGTACCATCACATGTCCGAGCCGCAGGTGCAGGCCGAGCTCGAGGGGCAGCGACTCCGCCGCTTCACGACCCGGGTCCTGGAAGACCTCCGGGCCCTGGAGGAGATGCTCGACGGGGGCACCGTCGAGTCCGGCGTCCGGCGCATCGGGGCCGAGCAGGAGCTGGTCCTGGTGGACGAGCACGGGCGGCCGGCCCCCAGGAACATGGCCATCCTCGAGGACATCGAGGACGAACGGGTCGTCACCGAGCTGGGCCGCTACAACCTGGAGTGCAACCTGGATCCCATGCGCTTCGAGGGCGATTGCCTGAGCCGCATGGAGGACCAGCTGGCCGGCCTCCTGGAGCGGGTGCAGGAGGCGGCGGAGGGCCACGGGGCCGACCTCCTCCTGACGGGTATCCTCCCCACGCTGCGGAAGTCGGACCTGACGCTGGACAACATGACGCCCAAGGAGCGGTACCGGGCCCTGAACGAGGCGCTGAACCGGCTCCGGGGCCGCCCCTACGAGTTCTACATCAAGGGCGCCGACGAGCTCCTGGTCCAGCACGACAACGTGATGCTGGAGTCGGCCAACACCAGCTTCCAGGTCCACTTCCAGGTGGACCGCGACGAGTTCGCCCGGCTGTACAACATCGCGCAGGTCACCACCGCGCCGGTCCTGGCCGCCTCCGTCTACTCTCCCCTGCTCTTCGGGCGGCGGCTGTGGAAGGAGACCCGCATCGCCCTCTTCCGCCAGGCGCTGGAGACCCGGAGCGCCTCGCCGCACCTCCGCGAGAGCCGCCCCCGCGTCCACTTCGGGCGACGCTGGGTCGAGGACTCCGTGCTGGAGATCTTCCGTGAGGACTTCGCCCGGTTCCCGGTCCTCATGACGGCGGACGTGGAGGAGGAGCCCTTCGCGAAGATCGGGCGCGGCGAGGCACCCGACCTCAAGGCGCTGACGCTGTTCAACGGCACCGTCTACCGCTGGAACCGCCCCTGCTACGGCATCTCGGACGGCCGGCCGCACCTGCGCATCGAGAACCGCGTCCTCCCCTCCGGCCCCACGTCCCTGGACGAGATGGCCAACGCCACGTTCTGGCTGGGGCTCATGAGCGGCATGGCGGACCGGTACGAGGACGTGCGCGAGGCCTTCGACTTCGACGACGTCCGCCGGAACTTCTTCGCGGCGGCCCAGCTGGGACTGGACGCCCAGTTCACGTGGGAGGGCGGAGAGACCATGCGTGCCGCCGACCTGGTGGCCGAGCAGCTCCTCCCCCTGGCCCGCAAGGGGCTCGAGTCGTCGGGCATCTCCCTGCAGGACGCCGACCGCTACCTGAGCGTGATCCGGGAGCGGGTCGAGACCGGACGCACGGGCTCCGACTGGATCCTGGTCTCCCTGGCGGAGATGCGGAAGTCCGGCGAGAACGACGACGCGGCGGCCGCCGAGCAGCGCCTCACCGCCGTCACCCTGGGGGCGGTGAAGCGGCAGAAGACCGGACGTCCGGTGCACGAGTGGGAGACCGCACGCCTGGAGGAGGCCGGCGGGTGGCCGGCCACCTACCAGCGGGTGGAGCAGTTCATGGACACCGACGTCCTGGCGGTGAACGAGGAGGAGCCGCTGGACCTGGTCGTCGAGATCATGGAGTGGCACGACGTGAAATACGTGCCCATCGAGGACCGCGAGGAGCGGCTGGTGGGCCTGGTCACCCGCAGCCTCGTCGACCGGGTGCTGGAGGAGCGGGGGGACGGAGAGGCCGGGGACGACGCCGGCGACGCCGAGGACCCCATTCCCGTGTACGAGGTCATGGAGCGCGACATCGTGGCCATCTCCCCGGAGACGGCCACCGCCGAGGCCATCGGCCTCATGAACGACCGTGAGGTGGGCTGCCTGCCGGTGGTGAGCGAGGGCCGCCTGGTCGGTCTCGTCACCGGGGACCAGCTGGCCAGCGTCGCCGCTCACCTCTTCGAGGAAGCCGCCCCGGAGGAGCCGGCACCGGCGCAGGGCGAGGAAGCCGGGAGCCGGAAGGACTGATGGGAGCCCGTTCGGACGAGAAGGACGATTCGGCGCCCCGGGATCGGAGCGCGGACGGCGACGGCGCGGGGCTGATCGGCACGCACCGGGGCGACGACCCCGGCCCGCTCCTGGTCTGCGTCGGCGGCGTGCACGGGAACGAGCCCGCCGGCGTTCGCGCCCTCGAGGGCGTCTTGGAAGAGCTCCGGGGCGACGATGCTCCCCGGGTCCGCGGCCGGCTGGTGGCGCTGGCCGGCAACCTGGGGGCGCTGCAGGCGTCCGTCCGGTACCGGGACCGCGACCTGAACCGGCAGTGGACCACCTCCCGCACGGACGAGCTGCAGGCGGACGCGGAGGTGCGTCCCGAGCTCGGGCCGGAGGGGGTGGAGCAGAAGCGTCTCCTCCGCTCGCTGGAGGCCACCCTGGAGGAGGACCGCCGCGGGCCCGCGTACCTGGTGGACCTGCACACCACCTCCAGCGAGAGCCCGCCGTTCGGGATCGTGGGGCGCCGCGAGGCCTGCCGCCGCTTCTCCAGCGCGTTCCCCTTCCCGCACGTCCGGGGGCTGGAGCGGCACCTGCCGGGAATGCTCGCCGACTGGGCGTGTCGCCGGGGCTTCGCGTCGCTGACGGCAGAAGCGGGTCAGCACGAGGCCTCCGATTCGGTGACGCGCCTGCGGGCGGTGGTGTGGACGGCCCTCGCGTCGGCGGGTCTGGTGGAGAAGGACGAGCCCCGCGTGAGGGACGGCCGTGCCCTGCTCGCCCGGGCGTCGGAGGGGGTGCCGAAGCACCTCGAGGTCCGGTACCGACACGGGATCACGCCGGGCAACGGCTTTCGGATGAAGCCGGGCTGGAAGAACTTCGACCGCGTGCTGGAGGGGGACATCCTGGCCGAGGACCGGACGGGCGAGATCCCGTCCCCGCAGTCCGGCCTCCTCTTCCTGCCGCTCTATCAGAAGCTCGGCTCGGACGGCTTCTTCCTGGTCCGGGCCACCCAATCCGAACATCGGGACGACGAGGAATGAACGAGCCGCACGACGAGCCACGGACGGACGAGTCGCCCCGCACCATGGGCCAGCAATTCGGCCGCCGGTCGTGGGCCGAGCCCTGGCGCATCAAGATGGTCGAGCCGCTGAGCGTGCCCTCCCGCGAGGAGCGGCGGGAGGCCCTGGAGGAGGCCGGCTACAACACCTTCCTCCTCCCGTCCGAGAAGGTGTACATCGACCTCCTGACCGACAGCGGCACCAGCGCCATGAGCGACCGGCAGTGGTCGGGGCTGATGATGGGCGACGAAGCCTACGCCGGGAGCCGGAACTTCTACCACCTGGAGGACGCGGTTGAGAAGTACTACGGCTTCCCGCACGTCGTCCCCACTCACCAGGGACGGGGCGCCGAGCACCTGCTGAACCAGGTGGCCGTGGACGAGGGCGACGTGGTGCCCGGCAACATGTACTTCACCACGACCCGCCTGCACCAGGAGATGGCGGGCGCCCGCTTCGTGGACGTGGTGATCGACGACGCCCACGACCCCGCCAGCGACCACCCCTTCAAGGGCAACGTCGACCTCCAGAAGCTCTCGGACCTCATCGACCGGGTGGGGCCCGAGCGGATCCCCTACATGAGCCTCGCCGGGACCGTGAACATGGCCGGCGGACAGCCGGTGAGCATGCGGAACGTCCGCGAGCTGCGGGAGCTCTGCGACCGGCACGGGATCCCCATCTATCTGGACGCGGCCCGCCTGGTGGAGAACGCCTACTTCATCCAGGAGCGGGAGGAGGGCTGGGGGGACACGCCCGTGGCGGACATCGTCGCCGAGATCTGCAGCCTCGCCGACGGCGCCTGGATGTCGTCCAAGAAGGACCACCTGGTGAACATCGGCGGCTGGGTGGCCGTGGACGACGAGGACCTCTTCGACCGCCTCCGGAACCTGGTGGTGGTCTACGAGGGTCTCCACACCTACGGCGGCATGGCGGGACGCGACATGGAGGCCCTGGCCATCGGCATCGGCGAGTCCATGGAGGACGCCTACGTACGGGCGCGGGTGGGCCAGGTGCGCTACCTGGGCGGACTGCTCCAGGACTGGGGCATCCCCATCGTGACGCCGGTGGGGGGACACGCCGTCTACCTGGACGCGAAGCGCTTCTACCCGGAGATGGACCAGGAGAAGTTCCCGGCGCAGTCCCTGGCGGCGCAGCTCTACCTGGAGTCCGGAGTCCGCTCCATGGAGCGGGGCATCGTCAGCGCCGGCCGGGACCCGGAGACCGGCGGGCATCGGCACCCGGAGCTGGAGCTGGTGCGGCTGGCGATCCCGCGCCGCGTGTACACGCAGGCCCACATGGACGTCACCGCCGAGGCGGTGAAGGCGGTCTGGGACCGCCGGGAGGAGGCCAGCGGCCTGGAGATGACCTACGAGCCGGACTTCCTCCGGTTCTTCCAGGCCCGCTTCCGGCCGCTGTAGCCGCCTTCCCGGCGCCCCCCTGGGCGGGCCCGGGGCTCACAGGCCGCAGTCAGCCGTAGCGCTGGCGCAGGACCTCCAGCAGCGCCTCCACGTCCCGCCGGTCGTTGTACAGGTGCGGAGAGACGCGGAGGGCGTCGCCGCGCACCGACACCACCACGTCCTCGCGCTCCAGGTGCTGCGCCAGCTCCTCCGGCCGCGCCTCGGCCGGCAGGCGGAGGCCGAAGAGGTGCGACGAGCGCCACTCCTCGTCCTCCACGGTCATCCCCAGAGCTGAGGCCTCCCCGGTGAGCGGACGGGTGAGGCGGCGGCAGTACTCCTGGATTCGCTCCACGCCCCAGTCCAGCAGGAGCCGGATCCCGGCGGTCTGCATGGGGACGGTCACCGGGTTGCTCCGCTCCCCCATGTCGTGGCGCGAGGCCCCGGGCTGGTACTCCTCCTCGTAGTCCACCAGCCCGCCGAAGTCCTCGCTCCCCTTCCGGCCGAGCCAGGTCTCCTCCAGCGGAACGGCGTCGTCGAAGCGCGGGCCGAGGTAGGTCGTGCCGATGCTGTACGGCCCGAGCATCCACTTGTACCCGGCGCAGATCAGGGCGTCCGGGCGGATCCGCCCCACGTCGAAGGGGAGCGCTCCCACCGACTGGGTGCCGTCCACCACCAGGGCGGCGCCCACCTCCCGGCACCGGCGCCCCACCGCCTGCAGGTCGAACCGCGTCCCGTCGGTCCAGTGCACGTGGGGGAGCGCCGCGGCGGCCGTGGCACCGTCCACGGCCTCCAGGAGGCGCTCGTTCCACCGCTCACCCCGTCCGCGTCCGCTGCCGCCGTCGCCCGGCCCGGGCCCCACGATCCGGAGCTCCAGCCCGCGCTCCTCCGCCAGCCGGCTCCACGCGTAGACGTTGCTCGGAAACTGGTCTTCGGCCAGGACCAGGTTCTGTCCCGCCTCCACCTCCAGGTTCCGGGCGGCCAGGGCCACGCCGTAGGAGACCGAGGGGACGATGGCCACCCGGTCCGGATCGTCGGCGCGCACCAGCTCGGCGAAGGCGCGCCGGAGCTCGTCGCTCTCCGTGAAGAAGTCCGACGGGGCGATCCGGGTCGGATCCCGGAGCCGGCGGAATCCCTCCAGCCCCGCTCGCTCCACCGCCCGCGCCAGGGGCGACATGTAGGCGCAGTTCAGGTAGTGGAGGTCGTCGGGGAGCGAGAACTCGCCCGCCCGGCACTCCAGGGCGGCGTCCGTGCCGGAGTCCACGTCAGAAGCCCCGGAGGCGCGTGGCCTCCCGAACGCGCTCCACCGCGGTCGCGTACGCCGCCCGGCGGTAGGTGACGTCCTCCCCGGAGGCGCGCTCCGAGACGTCCTCCCAGGCCTCCCGCATGAAGTCGCGCAGCTCCCCGTTCACCCGCTCCTCGCTCCACCGGTAGCGCTGTCGGTTCTGGACCCATTCCAGGTAGGAGACCGTGACCCCGCCGGCGTTGGCCAGGATGTCCGGGACCAGGGAGATCCCCCTCTCCGCCAGGGCCCGGTCCGCGTCGCAGGTCGTGGGCAGGTTGGCGGCCTCGACCACCAGGTCCGCGCGGACGTCGTCCACGTTGTCGCCGTGGATCACGCCCTCCAGGGCGGCCGGGATCAGCACGTCGACGTCCAGGGCCAGCAGCTCCTCGTTGCTGATGGAGTCGTGGGGCACGTCGCTCTCCACCACCGTGTCGATGCTGTCCTCGACGTTCATCTGGCGGAACAGCGTCTCCACGTCCAGGCCGTCGTCGCGGTGCAGACCGCCGCCGACGTCGCTCACCGCCACCACGGTGGCCCCGAGGTCGTCCAGGAAGCGGGCCAGGTGGCTTCCCACGTTTCCGAAGCCCTGGATGGCCACCGTGGCTCCCTCCGGGTCGATGCCCTCCGCCTCGCACGCCCACTCCGTGACCATGGCCACGCCCCGGCCCGTGGCCTCGGTCCGGCCCAGGGAGCCCCCCAGCTCCAGGGGCTTGCCGGTGACGACGCCCGGTGCGTCCATCTCGTGCGTCCGGGCGTATCCGGCGTAGATCCAGGCCATCTCCCGCGGTCCCGTTCCCACGTCCGGCGCCGGAATGTCGACGTCCGGGCCCAGCAGGGGCCCGAGCTTCTGGACGAAGCGCTTGGTGAGGGTCTCGAGCTCGCCCCGGGACAGCTCGGACGGGTCGCAGTCGATGCCCCCCTTGGCGCCGCCCATGGGGATGTCCACGACGGCGGTCTTCCAGGTCATCACCGACGCCAGCCCCCGGGAGTGGTCCATGTCCATCTCGGGATGGAAGCGGAATCCGCCCTTGAAGGGGCCGCGGCTGTGATCGTGCTGCACCCGGTAGCCGTGGAAGACCGAGAGGGAGTCGTCGTCCCTCCTGAGGGGCAGCTCCAGCGCCACCTCGCGGAAAGGCCCGCGTAGCAGGTGGCGGAGCTCGTCGTCGACCTCCAGCAGGTCCAGCGCTCCGCTCAGGAAGTTCTCGCTGCACTCCCTCGGATCGTGCTCTCCGTGCATTCGGTCCCTCCCGGACTCCCGGTGGATGTCGATTCGCGCTTCGGCTCGCTCCCCTCCGGCGGCGTCCCGGCGGCGGCTCGCCCGGGCTCGACGCCATGGACCTCCGCGGCGGCCCGGTGAGCCTCGGCGTGGAGGTCGGCCGTGGCCTCCGGCGAGCTGGCGTAGCCGCCGGAGAGCAGCAGCGTCACGGGCACGCCCCGCCTCCGCATGGTCCGCAGCACCAGCCGCTCCCGCCGCCGCAGGCCCTCCCGCGTCAGGGAGAGGCGACCGTAGCGGTCTCCGGCCACGGGATCCACCCCCGCCAGGTAGAAGACCAGGTCCGGTCGGGCGGCCCCGAGCAGGGGCGGGAGCTCCGCGGCCAGCGCCTGCAGGTAGGCCCGGTCCCCCGTCCGGTCCGGGAGCGCGGCGTCCCGGGTCGAGGGCACCTTCCGCCACGGGTAGTTCTTCTCGGCGTGGAGCGAGAACGTGGTGACGCCCGCCTCCTCCCCCAGGACGGCGGCCGTCCCGTTCCCCTGGTGCACGTCCAGGTCCAGGACCAGGATCCGACGCGCCTCCCCGGAGAGGCGGAGGAGACGGGCTGCCACGGCCACGTCGTTCAGGACGCAGTACCCCTCGCCGCGGTCGGGAAAGGCGTGGTGCGTACCCCCGGCCAGGTTGGCGGCGATGCCGTCGCGGAGCGCCATGCGCGCGGCCTCGACGGTTCCCTGCACCGCCAGCCGGGAGCGCCGGACGAGCCCCCGCGACCAGGGGAGCCCCATGCGACGCTCGGCGCGGCGGCCCAGGGTGCCGCGCTCGAGTCGGGCCAGATAGCCGGGCGTGTGGACCAGGAGCAGGTCGGTCCAGGGGGCCCGGCCGGGCTCCAGGACGTCCCGTGGACGCAGGAGCCCCTCCCGGCGCAGTATGCGGTGCAGCGCCGGGAACTTCCCCATGGGGAACGGATGCCCCTCGGGCAGGGAGACGTAGTAGCCGGGGCTGTAGGAGACCCGCACGGAAGCGGCCCGGGCCCCGGCTACCGGTCCACCGGCCGGTAGACGCTCACCGGAGCTACCGCAGCTCGACCTGGACGCGGAAGGTGCGACCCGGGCGCGGCAGCCCGAGCTGATCCCAGACGAGCTGGTCGGTCAGGTTCTCGGCCACGGCCGCGACCCGGAGGGGCGGGAGGCCGAGAAAGCCCTGCCCGATCCTGCGGCTGAGACCGGCCTCCAGATACGCCGTGGGGTCCAGCTCCTCGAACTCCTGCGTCTGCGGGTTCGCGCCGAACTGGGACCCGATGTACTGCATCTCGCCCCGGAGGCGGAAGCCGGCGAACCGCGGCGTGGTCACGGACAGGTCGCCGGAGAGCTCGGGCTGATACTCCGCCCGCTTGTCCGGGGAGACCTCCAGCTCGCCGTCGTCGTCGACGTCCTCGCGGATCTCGACGTCCTGCAGCGTGACGCCGCCCCGGAGGACCAGGCCCCGGTGCCGGTAGTTGGCCACGAGCTCGAGGCCGGTGGCCCGCCGCTCGCCCACGTTCTGGCGCTGGAAGAGCCCCTCACCGATGGGGACGCGGGCGATGGAGCCCTCCAGCCGCTGCTGGAAGACGGTGCCCTGGAGCTCGAGGCGCTGGCTGACGTGGAGCGTGGCTCCCAGCTCCCCGACCTTCAGGGTGAGCGGACCCAGGTCCGGGTTCGGCTCGAACTTGCCCAGGGCCCCGGAATAGAGCTCGCGCAGCGCCGGGAACCGGACCTTGCGGCTCACCCCGCCGTGCAGCTTCGCGGCGCCGTCGGCCACCGTGGCCTCGGCGCTGGTCCGGAACCCCCAGCCGTCGATGCCCTCGCGGGCCTGGTAGTCGCCGGTCTGCGGCGTCGAGGCCCAGTCGTAGCTCCCGCCCACGGTGAGCCGCGGGTTCGAGATCCACCCGTCCAGCCCCGGGGCCAGCGGCTCGGAGATCTCGACGCCGACGCTCCCGAGCCTCTGCTTGTACTCGTCCGGGTCGTTCGGGGAGGCGGAGAGGATCTGCTCGTGCCACGTCTCCGCCCAGGTGAAGGAACCGCTGAGCGTGCCCGGACCCAGCGTGTGGTCGCCCAGGAGACGCGCGCTCATCGTCCGGTCGTTGCCGACCTCCCCCTCCACGCTGTCGGCGTAGCTGGGGCCCGAGAAGCCGTCGATCTCCATGTGGTGGCGGTCGAAGCCGAGCGACACCTCGAGGTCGCCGCGGCCCAGCGGGGTCTCCGCCCATCCGGTGCCGCCGGAGAGCGAGCTGAAGGACTGCCACCGGTTCGGATACCGCCAGTACCGCGGGGCCGGCTGATCGCTCCCCACCAGGTGGAGCTCCGGCACGACGCCCTGCTCCGTGGAGTAGGCCGCCGTGGAGAAGGAGAGCCACTGGCCGCCCTCGGCCTGGTAGCGCACGGAGGCGAACCCGTTGGCGAACTGCATGTCGCTGTTCAGGATCCGGTCGTCGTCGGTGACGCCAAGCGGGAAGCGGTCTCCCAGCCCGCCGGGAGCGGCGTAGTCGCCGCGGTCACGGTACCCGCCGCCGTACTTGATCCACAGGTCGCCGCCGCCGACGTCCGTCAGGTGGTCCACCTCTCCGGACAGGGAGTACGAGCCCGTGTGGTCCAGCGCGACCCGCATGTCCAGGGGACTGGTCAGGGTGTCCGGGAAGGGGCCCTGGGAGATTCCGATGCGGATCACGCCCCCGAGGGCGTTCGGCCCGGCCAGCACCGAGGAGAGCCCCCGGACCATGTCGACCTCGTTGGCCGCCGTCATGGGGATCACCGACAGGTCGGAGCGGTTGTCCCACCCCACGGTGAGGGGGACGCCGTCCACGAGCACGGCGATCTGGCGCTCCTCCATCCCGCGGACGGAGGGCTGCACCTGGCCGCGCGAGTTCCGGCGGACGCGGACCAGCGGCATGTTGCGGAGCACCTCGCCCAGCGTCGGCGACGGCACCACCTCCACGGAGTCCATCTCCATCGTGACGGCGGTCCCGCCCCCCCTGGAGAGGGTCGGCCGGGTGGCCTCCACCGTCAGGCCGCGCATCTCGTACTCGACGGAGTCCGGCACCCCCTCCGGGAGCGTGTCCTGCTGCTGCGCCGCCGCCGGCGGTGCCGCCAGCAGCGTCAGGGCCAGGGCCGCCGCCGAGAAGAGGGCCGCCCTCGCCGACGCCGTGGGCCGCAGCACCCGCTCGCCGTCGTGGATCGAGCCGTCGTCCGTCATGGTCTCCCCCGCATCCGTGTGTCCGAATCCGCTCTCGTCGGGTGTACCCCGCACGCGCGGCCGGTGTTCGGCCGCCCGGGCGTTGCTGCTTCAACCTTCATTCCGTCTCCGCCCCGTGCCGCGACGATCCCCGCCGGCGCCATCCGGCGGCGACGATGCCCAGCAGCGCCAGGACGGCGGAGCCCGTTCCCATCCAATCGCCCCACCTCGTAAACAGGGTGACCTGGCTCGACGTGTAGACGGTGCCCGCGAACGAGGCGGCGGTGAAGAGCTCCGTCCGGTGGTGGAACCGGCCCAGCGGGTCCACGAGGCCCGAGATGCCCGTGTTGGCCGACCGCGCCACCCCCATCCGGTTCTCCACCGCCCGCATGACCAGATGGGCCGGGTGCTGCCACAGCGCGGAGGTCCGGCTCCACCAGGGCTCGTGTCGTCCGAACCAGGCGTCGTTCGTCATGTTCACCACGAACTCCGCCCCACCGCGCCGATAGCGGCGGCTCTGCCCGGCGAAGATGGACTCGTAGCAGACCAGGATCCCGAAGCTCGTGCCGCCGGCCTCCAGCGGCCCCCTCCTCTCCCCGACGCCGTAGCCCCCGAAGTAGTTCACCATCCTGAACCAGTCGGGGTCGACGAAGGGGACCCGCTCCACCACGGGCACCAGGTTGCGCTTGTCGTACCGGGCGACCCGGGTCCCGGTGGAATCCAGGAGGAACGCCGAGTTGTAGTAGTCGAACTCCCCGCCCCCCCGGTCCTCGGAGCCGATGCCCCCGTACAGGAGGGCCGCGTCCAGCCGGCGCGCCGTGCGGGACGCCCACTCCCGCACCGACGGCTGCCCCCGGTACCCGGCGGAGGGGATGGGATCGATGAACAGCGGGAAGACCGTCTCCGGGAGGATCACGAGGTCCAGGTCGGCCCCGTCGATCTCCGGGCGCCGCAGCAGCGTCTCGGACGCCGAGCGGGCGCTGTCCGCCGCCCGGGAGCTCTGCAGCTTCAGGTCCTCCGGGATGTTCGGCTGCACCACGCCCACCCGGGCCGCCGGTTCCATCTCCACGGTGTTCCACCGGTAGAGGGAGTAGCCGACGGGGAGGACCAGGGCGGCGAGGAGTGCGGCCACGGGCGCCCGGAGGCGCGTCCACAGGGAGCCGGACCCGGGGCCCTCCGGCGCGGCTCCCTCCCGGTGCCCCCCGCTCTGCCGGACCCGCAGCCACAGCACGGCCAGGAGCGCGTTCGCCGCCACGAGCCAGAAGCTCATCCCCCTTGTCCCCACCAGGTCCGCCGCCCCGATGAGGCGCGGGTAGCCGGTGAGCGTGGCACCGAGCTCCATCCACGGAAAGGAGATGGGGCCCAGGTGACCGCGCGCCCACTCCGACGCCGTCCAGAAGACCGGGGCCGCGAGCCACAGCGGCGCCCCCAGCCGGTGGATGGCCTGCTGCATGCCCAGCGTGGCCAGCGCCAGGAAGCCGGACATGATGAGGACCGGGAACAGGAAGGCCAGGATCGCCAGCGGCGTGTAGTAGATCAGCGCCACGACGAGCCAGTAGAAGACCAGCGTGAAGTAGAGGAGGCCCAGGTAGAACCCGCCGCGCAGCGCACGGCTCCGGCCCTCGGGCCCGGCCGGGAGCCGGCCCACCCAGACCAGGAAGGGCACCAGCGCCACGAAGGAGGGGACCAGCAGGTGGAACGGGGGATGGGCCAGCCCCAGCAGCAGGCCGGAGGCGACGATCCACCAGACGCCGTCCTCGGGCGGACGCAGGCGGTCCAGAAGGCCGGTCACGATCGGCCTCCCGGGCTCAAGCCCGGACCTCGCGCCCCTCCCGGGCCGAGCGATAGCACGCCTCGACGACCCGCATCACCTGGACGTGCTCGCGACCGCCGTTCCGCCGCTCCCGCTCGTCGTCCGGCTCCTCCCGGCCCCGGACCCGCCGCAGGAAGCTCTCCCACTCGTGGCGGTAGGAGGCCGTGTAGACGTTGCCCTCGTCCACCTCCAGCGGCGGCGTGACGTCGGCGGGCCCGGTCTCCATCTCCTTCATGAGCTCCAGCGGCGGCGTCTCCGCCGAACCGCTGCTGCCCAGGGCGAAGAGCACGCCCTGCCCGCCCTCCGCCGTGAGCTCCCAGCTCACGTCGAGGCTCACCGTCACGTCGTTCGCGGTCCTCAGGAGCGCGGCGGCCGCATCCTCGACCCGCCGTCCCTCGTGGAAGTGGGCCGTCACCTGCTCCACCTCCGGAAAGTCCAGGGTCCACAGGACGGCGTCCAGGGCGGCGACGCCCAGGTCCATGAGCACCCCGCCGCCGGCCCGGTCCGGATCCCGGCGCCACCCGCGACGCGACCTCTGCTCCCGCTGGGTGTGCCACGAGGCGCGCACCAGGAAGGGCTCCCCGATCTCACCGCTGCGGACGAAGTTCCGGACGTGCCGGAGATCCAGCCGATAGCGGTGGTTCATGGCCACCATGAGGTGGCGGTCCGCCTCCCGGGCCGCGTCGACCATCCGCGCCGCGGCCTCGCTGCTCGTGGCGATGGGCCGCTCGCAGAGCACGTGGAGGCCCGCGTCCAGCGCCGACAGGGCGACCTCCTCATGCGAGTCGTTCGGCGTGCAGACCAGGACGGCGTCCAGGTCCCCGAAGTTCGGGAGGGCCTCGAGCGAGGCGGCGGCCCCGGCGGCCTCGAATCGGTCCGCGATGGTCCGGGCCATGTCCTCCCGGAGGTCGACGACGCCGGCGATCTCCACGTCCCGGAGCTTCGCCAGGATCGGCAGGTGCACCACCTGCGCGGCACCGCCGGCGCCCACGACGCCCACACGGACCGGCCGGCTCACCTCACGCCTCCTCTCGGGCCGCGTCCATGGCCTCACCGACCACGGTCAGCGTGCGGTCGATGTCCTCCTCCGTGTGCGCCGTGGAGAGGAACCCGGCCTCGAAGGCCGACGGAGCCAGGAAGACGCCCCGCTCCAGGCACTCGCGGTGATAGCGGGCGAAGAAGGAGGCGTCGGCCTCCCGGGCGTCGTCGTAGCTGTGGACCGGCCCGTCCGTGAAGTGGACCCCCCACATGGAGCCCACGGCGGCCCCCGTCGCCGGAATCCCCCGCTCCCGGGCCCGCTCGAGGATGCCGTCCACCAGCCGCTCCGCCCGGTCCGCCAGCTCGTCGAAGGGATCCTCGCGGTCCAGCACCCGCAGCTGGGCCAGGCCGGCGGCCATGGCCAGCGGGTTGCCGCTCAGCGTGCCGGCCTGGTAGACCGGGCCGTCCGGCGCCACCTCCCGCATCCATTCCCGCTTCCCGCCGAAGGCGCCGACGGGGAGCCCTCCCCCCAGCACCTTGCCCATGGTGGTCAGGTCCGGCTCCACCCCGTAGCGCTCCTGGGCGCCGCCGCGGGCGGCACGAAATCCGGTCATGACCTCGTCGAAGATCAGGAGCGCGTCGTGGTCCCGCGTGACCTCGCGCAGGCCCTCCAGGAAGCCGTCCACCGGCGGGATCAGACCGGCGTTGCCCACCACGGGCTCCAGGATGACGGCAGCGAGGCGGTCCCCGTGCCGGTCGAAGACCCGCCGGACGGCCTCCAGGTCGTTGAAGGGGGCCGTCACGGTGAGCTCGGAGACGGCCGACGGCACGCCCGGCGAGTCCGGGAGGCCGAAGGTCGCCACGCCGGACCCCGCCTCCACCAGGAAGGAATCGCCGTGGCCGTGGTAGCAGCCGTCGAACTTGAGGACCAGGTCGCGGCCGGTGACGCCCCGGGCCAGCCGCACCGCCGACATGGTGGCCTCGGTGCCGCTGTTCACGAAGCGCAGCATCTCCACGCCGGGGAACCACTCGCGGACGGTCTCCGCCAGCTCCACCTCGCCGGGCACCGAGGTGCCGAAGCTCACGCCCTCCTCCGCGGCCCGCTGGACGGCCTCCACCACCTCGGGATGGGCGTGGCCCAGGATCAGGGGGCCCCAGGAGAGGACGTAGTCCAGGTACCGGTTCCCCTCCACGTCCTCCAGGTGGGCGCCCCGGCCGGAGGCGCTGAAGAAGGCCTCGCCGCCGACGGCGTTGAAGGCCCGGACCGGCGAGCTCACCCCCCCGGGCATCACGTCGCGCGCCCGGCGCCAGAGCTCCTCCTGGTCCGTGGCCCCGGCCACGGCGGCACGGCCGGCTCCGTCGCCGCCGGTCATCCGGAGAACACCTCCGCCCCCTCCGGCACCTCGAACCGGAAGACGGAGTCGGGGATCTCGGCGTCGGGCTGCAGGTCGGTGAGCGTCACGGTTCGCACGGTCTCGTTCTCCTCGGTCACGTCGAATTTCCGAACCAGGTGGTCCGCCGGGGCGATCCACAGCTCCACCCGGCGGTACGGGGCCTCCCCGGTGGGGGTGAGCACCACGTGGTGCGTCTCGACCCCGCCCACGGACTCGCGGCCCGCGTACTCCGCCCGGTATCCCTGCCGCGCCTCCCGGAAGATGCGCCCCATGAGGTCCACCATCTCCCGCCCCCGGGCGCTCTTCTCCAGCGCCGTGCGGGTCACCTGGCCCGGCTGGGTGCTGGGATAGTAGGTCCAGACGTGGGTGCCGTCGGAGACGACCACGTCCTCCGGCGGCTCGCTGTAGTCCAGCTTGAAGAGCCCGCGGCCCTTCTGATACCAGGTCCCGCTGCCGCTGCGCTCACGGTTCAGGAGCGGCACCTGCACCCGCTCCCGGAACTCGGCCCGCAGGGACTCCAGGGAGCGGTAGCGCTCCTGCGCACGGCGGAGCACGGCCCGGGGGTCCGGCGGGGACGAAGCGGACCGATCGGCCCCGTCCGCCGGCGGGGTCGCGGGCCCGGCGTCGGCCGTATCGGCTCCCGTGTCTCCGGACTCGGCGGCGTGCTCGCACCCGGTCTCCACGCTGTCGCTCCCGGTGGAGGGCACCGGGGCGGACCGGGCCGTCGCCCCGGACGGGCTCCCGGCCGCCACGAGGAGGGCCAGCCCGGCGGCCACGGCCGCGGCCGCCGCCCGCCTGCTGCTCGTCCCCCTCATTCCACTCCCTCCTCCAGGTTCTCCTCGATGACGTCGTCCAGATCGGCCACGGTGTCCACCATCACCTCGCGGGCCTGAGACCCCCGGGAGGGTCCGACGATCCCGGCGTGGTGGAGCTGATCGATGATCCGGGCGGCGCGCCCGTACCCGATCTGGAGCCGACGCTGCAGGAGGCTGGTGGAGCCGGAGTCGTGGTTCACCACGATCTCCGCCGCCTGGCGGAACAGCTCGTCCCGGTCCTCCAGCACCTCCTCGACCACGTCCACGCGGGCCTCCTCGGCCTCCTTCTCCTCCACCATGTCCAGGATGTCGCGCTCGCCCGGGGCGGCCGCGCCGGCCTCCCGGTCCGCTTCCATCTTCTTCTGATACCACGACACCAGCCGTTCGGTGTCATCGCTGGTGAGGAAGGAGCCCTGGATCCGCTGCGCGTCGGACTCCCCGGGCGGGAGGAAGAGCATGTCGCCGTTGCCCAGGAGGCTCTCGGCGCCGTTCTGGTCGAGGATCGTGCGGCTGTCCGTCTTCGAGGCGACCCGGAAGGCGATCCGGCTCGGAAAGTTGGCCTTGATGAGCCCGGTGATCACGTTCACCGACGGGCGCTGCGTGGCGATGATCAGGTGGATGCCCACGGCCCGCGCCTTCTGGGCCAGCATGGCCAGCGGCGACTCCACCTGTGACTGGACGGTCATGATCAGGTCGGCGAGCTCGTCGATGACCAGAACCACGTACGGCAGCTCGCCCTGCTGGTACTCCTCGCCGTCGGGCCCCCGGACCGGACGGTCCGACTTCACGCGCTGGTTGAACTCGTCCAGGTTCCGGGCCGCGTTGGCCGACAGCAGCGAGTACCGGCGGTTCATCTCGAACTTCGCCCACTTGAGGACGTCCGCCGCCTCCTCGTTGTCCGTCACCACCGGATGGCGCAGGTGGGGGAGGTCCTCGTAGACCGAGAGCTCCACCATCTTGGGGTCGATCATCAGCAGCCGCAGCTGCTTCGGGGTGAAGCGGTAGAGGAGGCCGGTGATGAGCGAGTTGATGCACACGGACTTTCCGGTCCCGGTGGCCCCGGCGATCAGGAGATGCGGCATCCGGGTCAGGTCGGCCGTGCAGGGGTCGCCCGCCAGGTCCCGTCCCAGGGCCAGGGGGAGCGTCGCCCCGGAACTCCTGTAGGCGTCCGACTCCAGGACCTCGCGGAGGTAGACCACGTCCGGCTCCGGGTTCGGCACCTCCACGCCCACCGCCCCCTTCCCGGGGATGGGGGCGACGATCCGCACCGACGGCGCCTTCAGCGCCAGCGCCAGGTCGTCGGCCAGGTTGGAGATCTGCCCCACCTTGACGCCCGGCGCCGGCTTCACCTCGAACTGCGTCACCACCGGGCCGGTGGTCCACCCGGAGATCTCCCCCTCCACCCCGAAGGTCTCCAGCTTGTCGATGAGCAGCGCGCCCAGCTCCCGGAGCTCCTGCTCCGACAGGCCCATGCCGGTCCGCTTCGGCTCGGTGAGCAGGTCCAGGGGCGGGAGCTCCGTCTGGGTCAGGTCGCCGGGATCCGCCAGCGACCCGGCCCTCGCGTCGTCCTCGGCGGCCACCGGGCCCGTGGGCTCCTCCTGCTCGCCGTCCTCGTCGCCGAAGGGGAGCCCGCCGCCCTCCCCGCCGTCGGCGTCCGACTCCTCGCTCTCGCCGGCGCCGAAGCGCTCCCAGGGCGATCCCCCCTCGGACTCGGCGGGCTCCCCGGCGTCGGCGGCCGCCGCGGCCCCTCCGCTCCCGGCGAACATCTCCCGGGTCTCCCGGAGCGCCCGGGAGCCGGCCCGGGACGCCGCCCGGCTCGCCCGTGCCAGACCGCGGGCCGGCGACCAGCCGACGGTGAGGACGAGGAGGACGAGCAGCACCGCGCCGGCGATGATCAGGGCGCCGGCGGTCCCGAAGCCCGCCGTCAGCAGCGCCCCCACGCTGCGTCCGGCCCACCCCGCGGCCTCCGTCGGCCCCGCGTCGGCGGCCCGGCGCGCGATCCACACCACCGCCGGGACGAGGAAGGCCGACGCCGTGCCCAGGACGGACCAGCGCACGGCGGTGCGGTCGGAAGCCATGCCGAAGCAGCGGACGCCCCACGCCACCGGGCCGGCCAGGAGGAGGGCGGCGCCGAGGCCGAAGGCGCGCGTGAGCCACCGATCCAGGAGTCCGCCGGCGGGCCCGATCAGGTTGTCGCCGCCGGCCGCCGCCGGGCCGGAGGAGAAGAGGGCCAGGAGGAGGAGCGCCGTCAGCGCGAACAGGCCGATGCCGAGCGCCTCCCGGCGTCGCTCCTCGTCCGCGGTCACGTTTCCTCCACCTCCTCCGGGGCTACAGAAAGCTCGTCAGCTCTCTACTCTTCCGACTGCATCTCCTCCACGAGATGCGTGTCGAAGTCGCCGCTGACGAAGTCGGGATGGTGCAGGACCTCGCGGAGGAACGGGATCGTGGTGTCGACCCCCTCCACGATGTACTCGCCCAGGCTGTGATAGGCCCGGCTCAGGGCCTCCTCCCGGTTCCGCCCGTGGACGATCAGCTTGCCCAGGAGGCTGTCGTAGCTGGGCGGCACCATGTAGTCGGCGTAGACGTGGGAGTCGACCCGGACGCCGGGACCGCCCGGCGCGTGATACGAGCTGATCTCGCCCGGGGAGGGAGCGAAGTTGCGGGCGGGATCCTCGGCGTTGATGCGGCACTCGATGGCGTGGCCCTCGAGCTCGGGAGCCCCGGATGATTCCATGCGCTCGCCGGCGGCCACCCGCACCTGCTGCTTCACCAGGTCCACGCCGGTGACCATCTCCGTCACCGGGTGCTCGACCTGGATGCGGGTGTTCATCTCCATGAAGTAGAAGTCCTCCTCCGGCGTCACCAGGAACTCCATCGTCCCGGCGTTCCGGTAGTCGATGGCCTCGCTCCCCCGGACCGCCGCCTGCCCCATCTCACGCCGGACGTCCTCGGAGAGGATCGGGCTCGGGGACTCCTCGATGAGCTTCTGGTGCCGCCGCTGGACGGAGCAGTCACGCTCGCCCAGGTGCATCAGGTTGCCGTGGTGGTCGCCCAGCACCTGGATCTCGACGTGCCGCGGCCTGTCGATGAACTTCTCCAGGTAGACGGAGGGGTCGTCGAAGGCGGCGCCGGCCTCCTGTCGGGCCATGGAGAAGGCCTTCTCGAAGGACCCCTCGTCCCGGGCCACGCGCATGCCCTTGCCGCCTCCGCCGGCGGCGGCCTTGATCATCACGGGGTATCCGATGCGGTCGGCGGCCTCCCGGGCCTCCTGCTCGTCGTCCACCGGATCCTCGGTGCCGGGGAGCACCGGGACGCCGGCCTCGTCCATGGACTGCCGGGCCTGTGCCTTCTGGCCCATGAGCCGGATCTGGTCCGCCGTGGGCCCGATGAAGGTGAAGCCGCTCTGCTCGCAGGCCTCGGCGAACTCCGCGTTCTCCGACAGGAAGCCGTAGCCGGGATGGATCGCGTCGACGCCCGTGATCTCGGCGGCGGCGATGATGCGGGGGATGTTCAGGTAGCTCTCCCGCGCCGGCGGCGGCCCGATGCACACCTCCTCGTCGGCGAAGCGGACGTGGAGGGAGTTCCGGTCCACCTCGGAGAAGACGGCCACCGTCCGGACGCCGAGCTCGCGGCACGCGCGGATGATTCGGAGCGCGATCTCGCCCCGGTTCGCGATGAGTACCTTCTGGAACACGGGTCGGCGGCGCTACGCGTCCGTGTCGATCCGGAAGAGCACGTCTCCGTACTCCACCGGCTCGGCGTTCTCGACGCAGATCTCCTTGACGACCCCGCTGACCTCCGAGTCCAGCTCGTTCATCAGCTTCATGGCCTCGAGGATGCAGAGCGTCTGTCCGTCCTCGACGCGGTCGCCGACCTCCACGTACGCCGGCGCGTCCGGCGCCGGGGCCCGGTAGAACGTGCCGACCATGGGGGACGTGACCTCGTGCAGGTCCGCTCCGGCCCCGGGGGGCGCCTCCTCCTCCGCGGCCTCCTCCGGCGCCTCCGTGGCGGATCCTCCGCCCGAGGGCGCACCCCCGGATGCGCCTCCCGCCGGGGACGGTGCGGCCCCGGGGCCGCCGGTTCCGGCGGCCGGGGGCGGGGCGGCGGGCACGCCGCCGCCCCCTCCGGACGCCTGCGGAGGCGACTTGGAGATCCGGATCTTCGTCGCGAATCGGGACACCTCGAGGGTGTCGATGTCCGATTCGTCGACGATGCGTATGAGCCGCTGTACCCAGTCGAGGTCGAACATCACGAAGAGACCCGCTCCAGGTACTTGTCTTCCTCCCGATCCACCTTGATCACGTCTCCCTCCTCGATGAACAGCGGCACCTGAATCTCCGCGCCCGAGGCCACGGTGGCCGGCTTCGAGCCGCCCTGGGCCGTGTCACCCTTCACGCCCGGCCGGGTGTCTGTGACTTCGATCTCCACGAAGCGCGGGACCTCCACTGCCAGGATCGAGCCGTCCCGGGTGAGCGCCTGGCACTCCGTGTTCTCCGTGAGATACTTGATCTGGTCCTCGCCGATCTTCTCCCGGGAGACCGGAATCATCTCATAGGTCTCCGCGTCCATGAAATAGTAGACGTCGCCCTCGGAGTAGCTGTACTGGACGTCGCGGCGGATCAGCGTGACCTCGTTCACGCTCTCGCCGGAGCGGAAGCGTTTCCGCACGGTGCCGCCGGAGTCCAGGTTCTTGAGCTCCGTCTTGATGTACGCGGGCCCCTTCCCCGGGTGCACCTTCTGGTAGTCCAGGATCTGGTACAGCTCGTCCTCGATCTCGAGGACCATTCCGCTGCGAAAGTCCGTCGTGTCAGCCATGTGAGAGGTCGTCGGTTCGCGGGAGTGAGCGTCGCTCTCGGCGCGGCAAGTTACGGTTGACGTCGACCTATTGCGAACGCCGTCCCACTGCCGCGCAAACTCGCTGCCGTCACCGGCCCGTGGCGCCCGCCCCATAGGTATGACGGCCTATCACGGAGGGGCGCCCGACCCGTCAGAGCTCCCGAAGCTCACGGGGAAATCCGGTGATCACCTCGGCGCCGCCGGGCCGAACCACCACGTCGTCCTCGATCCGGACGCCGCCGCGTCCCTCCAGGTACGCCCCGGGCTCGACGGTGATCACGTGGCCCTCCCGCAGCCGGTCCTCGGAGCGCGCCGAGACCGAGGGTTCCTCGTGGACCTCCAGGCCGATGCCGTGCCCGGCGCTGTGGCCGAAGTGCTCCACCAGCCCGTCCTCCTCGAGTGCCTCCCGGGCGGCTCCGTCCACCGCCGCGGCCTCGATCCCGGGCTCGACGCGCTCCAGCGCCGCCTGCTGGGCCCGGAGCACGGAGCGGTGCAGCGAGCGCTGCCACTCCTCGGGCGCCCCCAGGCAGAAGACCCGGGTCATGTCGGAGCAGTATCCGCCGCTCCGGGCGCCGAAGTCCACCAGCACGAGGTCGCCCTCCCGAAGCGGCCGCCCGGACGGGCTGGCGTGGGGGAGCGCGCTCCGGGGGCCGGCGGCGACGATGGTCTCGAAGGCCACCCCCTCGGATCCGGCGAGCCGGAGGCGGTAGTCCAGCTCCGCCGCCAGCTCGGCCTCGGTGGCGCCCTCCACGACCTCGTCCAGGAAGGACTCCAGCACGCGGTCCCCGAGCCGGGCGGCGCGCCGGATCCTCTCCACCTCGTCGTCGCTCTTCCGCGACCGGAGCTCCTCCACCAGCCCGGAGACGCCGGACCAGCGGACCTCCGGGACGGCGTCCTCCAGGCGCTCCCGGTCCCTGACCGTGACCCGGTCGCTCTCGAACCCGACGCCGGACCCGTCGCCGGCGTCCTCTCCCATCACGTCCGGGAGGCGGGCCGCCACCTCCTCGCGCCAGCCGTCCCCGTGGATCCACACCGGCAGGCCGTCCGGCACCTCCTCGGAGGCCTGCTCCCGGTAGCGGAAGTCCGTCACCAGCCCCGCCACCTCCGGGCCGACGAGCAGGAAGCCGGAGCTCCCTGTGAACCCCGTCAGGTAGCGGACGTTGGCGGGATGCACCGAGAGGAAGGCGGCCAGCTCCCGCTCCGCCATGGCTTCCCGGAGGCGCCGCAGGCGGGCGCCGGTGCCGTTCGGCGTCAGGACGCGTCTCCGCGGAGACGGCTCAGGAGCCCCTCCAGGCCCAGCACGTAGCTGTCGCCCCGGAACCCGCTCACCACCCCGGCGGCCCGGTCCTCCAGGAGCGACCGCTCGCGGAAGTCCTCCCGGGCACGGACGTTCGAGAGGTGCACCTCCACGAAGGGGCGATCCGAGGCCACCAGGGCGTCCCGCAGGGCGACACTGGTGTGGGTGAGGCCGCCGGCGTTCACCACCCATCCGTCCACGTCCGTGCGGTGCTCCTGGATCCAGTCCACGAGCTCACCCTCGTGATTGGACTGGAAGAAGACGAGCTCCACGCCGCGCTCCTCCGCCCGGCGTCGCATCCTCTCCTCGATGTCCGGGAGGGTCTCGGGGCCGTAGTGCTCGGGCTCCCGGTCGCCCACCAGGTTCAGGTTCGGCCCGTGGACGACGCCGACCCGACGAGCCGGGTCCTCCGTCATCCCGCGGCCTCGCCGGCAGCCTGCTGACGGTCGCCCGCGGCGACCCGTTCGGACGCCCCGGACGCGTCGCTCCCGTCGTCGACGGCGCCCACCGGCCGGGCCTCCCCGCGCAGGAGCGCCCGGAAGTGCTCGCCGGCGGAGACGGCCCCATCCGCCCCGTCCGCGTCGCGCTCCCTTTCCTCCGGCTGCCCCTCCTCCGTCGGGGCCGTCGGCCCTTCCTCCTCGTCCCCCGGCGCGACGCTGCCGCCGGCCCGACGCGTCATCTCCTCCAGCCGGGCCTGCAGCTCCGGTTCGTCCGGACGGCGCTCCAGCAGCCGCCGGTAGACGTCGGCGGCCTCCTCGTACAGGCCCTGCTGGGCGTACAGGTGCGCCATGGTCTCCGTGGCGACGTCGGAGTCGTCGTCCCCGTCGGCGTCGCCGGCTCCCTCTCCGGCCTCCGCGGACTCCTCCCCGGCGGACGACCACCACTGCTCGTCGGCCATGGCGGCGATCTCGCTCGCCAGGCCCTCCTCGCCCGGCAGCTCCGTGGAGGCCGCCCCGTCGACGGGCCCCGGCTGCGGCGGCCCGCTCTCCTCCTCGTCTCGGGAGCCGGCGGGGTCGCCGCCCCCGGCCTCCATTTCCGGAGCGTCGGAGGCCTCGCTCTCCCGTCTCTCCTCGGGCTCCTCCTGCTCCTCCCGCTCCTCTCGCGCCCGGGCGGCAGCCCGTGCGGGATCGAAGCTGGTGAACGGATCCGCCTGCTCCAGGCGGTCGGTCCACCGGTGGGCCGCGTCCATGTCGCCCCGCTCCGCCGCCAGCTCGGCCAGCGACCGGAGCGCCACCAGGTTGCCGGCGTCGAGATCGAGGACGCGACGGAAGCACGCCGCGGCCTCGTCGGGGCGCCCCGCCTCCCGGAGCGTCCGTCCCTCGATCAGGTGACCCGTGGTGTAGTCGGGGTGCCGTTCCAGGCCCTCCCGGAGGAGCTCCAGCGAGCGCTCCAGCCGACCGCAGCGGCGGTAGGCGTCCGCCAGGCGGGCGAAGACGAGGCCCTCCGGATTCACGGAGTAGTGCCGCTCCAGCCTGCGGACCTCTTCCTCCGGTGTGGAATCAGCCGCCATACGGGCCGTGGGCTGGGGTGGAGAGGGCGGGCGGATCAGCAAGGTAGCCCGGTGCGATTCGGGGTGTCAACGAGATCCGGTCGGTCACGGCTCCCGGGCTCCGGGCGACGCCGGCGCCCCTCTCGTCCCCTACCGCCGCGGTTGCTGCGCCGGGTCACGCCGGGTAGCATGCACGCGATCCCGGGCTTCGGCGGGACCCTGCGCGGGCTCGCGCCCGACGCGCACCGTCGGCCCTCCCGGCACTCGCGGACGGCCGGGCTGTAGAGGAATTCGCGAGCGGCCATCCTGCGGCCGCGTCCCCGATGCACTGTTCCGAACACACGAGCGGGAGTCGAGCGCCCCATGGTGATGCGCAGCCTGCGCGAGAACACGAAGTGGATCATGCTGATCCTGACCGTCGCCTTCGTCGGGTGGCTGGTCTTCGACTGGGTACAGAGCGGACAGCGAGGGGGCGGCCAGGGCGCGAACCCGGTGGTCGGAATGGTCAACGACCGGGAGATCCGCTACTCCGAGTGGAACCGTCACCTGCAGCAGTACCTGCAGCAGGTCCGTTCGCAGGCGTCGGGCGCGCCGACGGACGAGCGGATGAACGAGGCCCGGGAGCAGGCCTGGACCCAGCTCGTCACCGAGATCCTGGTCCAGCAGGAGTTGGATCGGCTGGGCATCGAGGTCACGGACGCCGAGATACGGCAGGCCTTCCGCACCAGTCCGCCGCCGCAGCTCCGCCAGAACCCGGCCTTCCAGACGAACGGGCAGTTCGACCCCCAGAAGTACCGCCAGTTCTTCCAGTCCGGGAACGTCAGCAACCAGCTCCTGACGCAGCTGGAGCAGTACTACCGCGACGTCCTGCCCCGCACCAAGCTCGTCCGGCTCGTGGGCGAGGGCGTCTACGTCTCCGAGGAGGAGGCGTGGGAGCGGTACCGCATGCAGAACGAGACCGCCCGGGTGCGCTACGTCAGCGTCAGCCCGACATCGACGGTGGCGGATTCGGCGGTCTCCGTCAGCAGCTCCGAAGTCGAGTCCCACTACCGGGACCACCGTGAGCGCTTCCGGCAGCCGCCCACGGCCACGCTCCACGTGGTGAGCATCTCGGCGGCCCCTACCTCCTCCGACACGGCCGCGGCCAGGGCGCGCGCGGACTCCGCCCGCGAGCGAATCACCGGGACGGACGCGGAGTTCGCCCGGGTCGCCCGGGAGGTGTCCGCTGACTCCGCGTCGGCGGCCAACGGGGGCCTCCTGGGACAGGTCACCCGGGGCTCGCTCCCCCAACCCCTGGCGGACGTGGTCTTCTCGATTCCCGAGGGGGAGATCTCCGAGCCGGTGGCCGCCGGCCGCGGCTTCCATCTCCTGCGGGTGGACCAGCGGCAGGGCGACACCGCCACGGTCCGCGACATCGTGGTCCCCATCGAGCTCTCGCGGAGCGCCGAGGACGTGATCTTCGCGAAGATGGACACCGTGGAGAGCCTCGCCCTGGAGAGCGACCTGGCGCAGGCCGCCGGGTCCGTGGAGGGCATCCGGTTCCAGGAGAGCGTCCAGGTGGAGGAGACCTCCAGCTTCGTGCCGGGAGCCGGCCCCCTGGGCGTCGGTGTCGACTGGGCCTTCAACCCCACCACGAGCATCGGGGGCCTGAGCCAGTTCTACGAGAACGCCTCCGGCTATCACATCCTGGAGCTGGTGGGCCGGTCGCCGGCCACCACCCCGTCGCTGGAGCAGGTGGAGAGCCGCATACGCCAGACCCTCCGGGACCGGAAGAAGGCCGACGTGGCGCGCCAGCGCGTGCAGGAGGCCGTCTCCCGCCTGCGTGAGGAGAATGCGAGCCTCCCTCAGGTGGCGGCGGCCCGGGGCTGGGAGGTGCGGGAGAGCGAGTCCTTCACCCGAACCGACTTCGTCCCCGGGCTGGGCCGCGGCACCGAGGCCGTCGGCGCCGCCTTCGGCATGCAGCCCGGCCAGGTCCAGGGGCCGCTCTCCGCCGGGGACAACGTGGCCATCCTGGAGCTCCTGGAGAAGAGCGAGGTCAGCCGCCAGGAGTTCGAGGCCGTGAAGGGTCAGTTCCAGAGGCAGCTGGTCTCCCAGCTCCAGCAGCAGTGGCTGTCACAGTGGATGCAGGCCCTGCGGGAGGAAGCCGACGTGCAGGACATGCGGGACCGCCTGGATCAGCAGAGGGCCCAGGGCGGAGGACGGCAGGCGGCCGGGATCTGACCGCCCGGTGTGAGAGGGGGTAGAGGCGCGGCCGGAGAGCGGTACCGGCCTCCGCAGGCTACTCCCGGTCGTTGCGCCGGCGGGACGAGGTGTCGCCGCTGATCTCGCGGGGGCCCTCTTCGTCCTCCATCCCGTCGATGGAATCCTTGAACTCCCGGATTCCCTCCCCCAGCGACTTGCCGACCTCCGGCAGCCGCTTGGCTCCGAAGAAGAGGAGCACGATCAGCAGCAGGATCAGGAGTTCCGGGACGCCGAGACCGCCGAACATGGCATGTACCTCCAGGCGGGGAAGAGCAGGGTCGCCAGCGTGAGGAGCGTCGTCTTCTCTACAGCAGCGACCGCGCGAACCAGGCTACCAGTAGTATACCGACCACGCTCAGAATGTTCACCCTGAGGACCAGCGGTCCCAGGGTGAAGGCCACCACGAGGAGGTCCACGGAGAGGGGCCCCACGGAGGCGGCCACCGTGGTCACGAAGAACTCCCGGGCGGCGCTCGGGGGCATGATCCACTGGAGGAGCCGGGTCAGCAGCCCCCCGAGGAGGAGCCCGCCGACGACGACCGCCGCCTGACGCCCGACTTCCCTGCGGCTGTTTCCCTGGAGCTGCATCTTCGTCATCTCCGTCGTCTGACCACGTACTCGACGGCGCCCTGCAGGGATCGGAGGGCCGGCCCGTCCGGGAGCTCGGCCAGGTGCTCCCGCGCGCCGGCTGCGTGGTCCCGGGCCCGGTCCCGGGCGTACTCGACGCCGCCGTGCTCCTCCACGATCTCGATGACGCGGGTCACGCGTCCGTCGTCGGGCTCGGGGTCGCCGAACAGCGCCTCGACCTCCTCCCGCTCCGCCCCCGACAGATCCGGGAGCACGGAGATGAGCGGGAGCGTCACCTTGTGCTCACGCAGGTCCTGTCCCCGGGGCTTGCCGGTCTCGGAGCTGGAGGCCGTGTAGTCCAGCACGTCGTCGGCCATCTGGAAGGCCATCCCGAGGTCGTGCCCGTAGGCCCGGAGGCTCGCCGCGTGACCCGGCGAGCCGAGGCGGGCCCCGAGCTCGCACGCCGCCGAGATCAGCGACGCGGTCTTGCAGCGGCAGAGCTCCTCGTAGTCCTCCTCGGAGAAGTCCAGCGCCTCGTGCGAGGTCAGCTGCCGCATCTCACCCACGGTCATCCGGTTGGCCGCCTCGGCCAGGATCCGGACCGCCTCCATGTCGTCGAGCTCCGTCATCTCCGTCACGGCCCGGGAGTAGAGGTAGTCGCCCATGATGACGGCCACCTGGTGGGTCCAGACGGAGTTGACGGTGGGCATGCCGCGGCGGCGCACGGAGTGGTCCACGGCGTCGTCGTGGACCAGCGTGGCCAGGTGGACCAGTTCCACCACCGCGGCCATCCGGACCGCCCCGTCCGGCACCGGCCCCGACACCCTGCTGGCCAGCAGGACGAGCGAGGGACGGAAGAGCTTCCCCTCGGTGGAGAGGAGATGGTCCCCCACCTGGTCCAGCGCCCCGAACTCGGAGACGGCCATGCGGGCGATCTCCTCCTCCACCCGCGCCAGCTCGTCCTCCACCGGCGCGCGGAAGGCCTGGAGAGCGGGAGACGCGACCTGCAGGGTAGTCCTCCGGTCCTGAGTTCGGGGGAAGCCGTGAGCGATCGTCGACGGAAGGCCGGGGGCGAACGGACACCCCCCCGGTCGGGCCGCAATCTAGACCGCCGGCAGCCGGGGTGTCAAAGCCGCCGGCCCGTCGCCACGGGGACCCTCAGGCGTCGGCCAGGCTGTCGGCCACCACCCGGCTCATGGCTCCCCCGCGGACGAGCCCCACGGCGGCGTCCATGTCCCCCGCCAGCGGTCGGTCCTCCTCGACCCGGGGGACCTCCTCCCGCAGCACCGAGGCGGCCGACTCGACCCCGCGGCCCGCGCGGAGGGGGCGGTGGAACTCCATGGCCTGCACGGCGGCGATGAGCTCGACCGCCACCACCTGCTCGGCGGCGCGAACGGCCCGCTCCGCCTGGTCGGCGGCGTGCATGCCCATGGAGACGTGGTCCTCCTTGGCGGCCCCGGTGGGAATGGTCCCCACGCTGGCCGGCTCCGCCGCGTGCCGGCACTCGGCGACCCGCGAGGCGGCGGTGACCTGGGCCATCATGAGGCCCGACCGCAGCCCCGGCTCCGGGGTCAGGAAGGCCGGCAGGTCGGACAGGTCCGGATTCAGGAGGCGGTCCGTGCGCCGCTCGCTGGCCGTCGCCAGGTGGCACACGCCCACGGCCAGATAGTCCAGGGCCGAGGCCACGGGCTGTCCGTGGAAGTTGCCCTGGCTCAGGACACGCTCTCCGGCGGGCCGGTCGGCCTCCACCAGCGGGTTGTCGGTGGCCGCGTTCACCTCCCGCTCGAGGACGTCGCGAACGTGGGCGATCGCGTGCCGGGCCGCGCCGTGGATCTGGGGCATGCACCGCACCGAGTACGCGTCCTGCACCCGGGGGTCGCCGTACCGGTGGCTCTCGCGGATCTCGCTGTCGCGGAGGAGCGCCCGGAGACGCCGGGCGCTGGCCTCCTGCCCCGGGTGCGGACGCGCCTCCTGCACCACGGGGTCGAAGGGATCGGGGCTGCCCCGGAGCCCCTCCAGGCTCACGGCGCCCGCCACGTCGGCGGCGTCCGCCAGCGACTCGGCCCGGAGCAGGGCCAGCGTCCCCACCGCCGTCATGGCCTGCGTGCCGTTCAGCAGCGCCAGGCCCTCCTTGGGCTCCAGCTCCAGGGGCTCGAGCCCCGCCTCCCGCAGGGCCTCTCCGCCCGGACGGCGCTGTCCCCCGGGTCCCCGCGCCTCTCCCTCGCCGATGAGCACCAGGCTCAGGTGCGCCGCCGGGGCCAGGTCCCCGGAGGCTCCCACCGATCCCGCCCGCGGAACCACCGGCGTCACGTCCCGGTCCAGGAGCTCCAGCAGCCGGGTGGCCACGGCGGGCCGCACACCGCTGTAGCCGGCGGCCAGGGCGTTGGCCCGGAGGAGGAGCATGGCGCGGACCTCCTCCCTCTCCATGGGCTCACCGACGCCACAGGCGTGGCTCCGGAGCAGGTTCACCTGCAGCTCCGCCAGGCCCTCGCGGTCCACGCGTACGTCCGACAGCCGGCCGAACCCGGTGTTCACGCCGTACACGGCCTGGCCGCTCTCCAGGATGGACTCCACCGCCCTGCGGCTGGCCCTCATCCGGGACCGGGTCCCGTCGGGGAGATCCGTGTCCACCGCGGCCCCTCCCGCCACGGCTCCCACCTCCTCGAGGGACAGGTCGTCGCCGGTCACGCGGACGCGGGAGCTCACGGCGACCGGGTCTCCTGCCGGGTCTGGATCTGGTAGGGCACTTTGATCTCCGGGGCGTCGGTGAGCCGGACCATGACGTCGAAGCGGACGTTGCCGTTGGGCGACTTCGAGAAGCTGAATTCCGCCCGCCAGCGGTGCAGCTGCCGGGTCAGCTGCAGCTGGTGGGAGCCGAATTCTCCCGAGGTGATATTGTACGTGGTTCTCCAGTTCACCTCCCAGTTGGGGGTGGGCTGGAGCTGCAGACGGCCGCCCAGCGTCTGGTTCTCGCGGCCGGCGATACCGGGGCCGCCGGCGTCCCGGGGGCGGGTGAGCGAGTAGTTCACCGACAGGTCCCAGGGCCCGGAGGCCGTCTCCGGCGGCCCCTGCTCCGCCTGGGTGAAGATGCTCCCCCGCGTTCCGACCTGGTCCTCCTGCTCCTGCCGCTCCCGATCCTGCCCCTCCTGCTCGTCGCGGCGGTCGCCCGCAGCGCCGCCCCCGGGGAGCCCCAGGCCCAGGACGTCGCCCAGGCTCTCGCCGGAGCTGACGCTGAAGCTCGTCCCCACCCGCGTGATGACCGGGTCGAACGTGCGGTCCGCCCCGCTCCCGGCGAAGAGGTCGTGCGTGATGTTGAAGGAGAGCCCCCGGAGGAGGTCGGAGGAGACGTTGTTCGTGATCTGCTCCGTGGTGAGGACGGGGCGGTCCTCCGAGGCGCCGCCGAAGTCGAATGTGAGCCCGGAGGTCCGGAGCGAGAGGAGGGTGACCTTCCGCGCCTGCCCCCCGGCGGGTCCACGTCCGGCGGAGCCAGCGGCGGCCGCGGAGTCCCCCGCGGCCGCGGCCGAGTCGGACGCGGCGCCGGCGGTGTCGGCGGGCGCCGCGCCGTCGCCGTTCCCGCCGATCTTGGCCTCGAAGGTCTGGTTCAGGGAGACGTTGAGGACGTTCCGGGCCCGCCCTCCCCGGGTGGCCGGGTAGCCCGGGATGTCCTCCCGGTCCGGCTGGGGCGTGACCGGGGGTGAATAGCGCCAGCTGAGGCCGGGAGAGAGCTTGTGCCGGATGCGGGAGAAGGGACCGACGCCGGGGAAGAAGCCGTAGAGGTCGGTGCTCAGCGACGCCCCGAAGTTCATCCGCATCGGCGCCTGCAGCACGTCGCCGCCCGTGCTGTCGGACGCGAAGGCCTCCCCCTCCAGGCTGGCCGTCGGCCTGAACGTGGTGCTCCCCATCAGGTCCACCTGGTAGTTCAGGGACGAGCGCCAGCTGAGGCTGGTCTGGAACCGGTCGGAGAGCGGGTTCCCCGCGCTGTCCACCGGCGTCTCCACGGAATTGTCGACGCTTCCGGAAGCGGAGAGGTTGAAGTCGTTCAGCCGGAGGCTGTTGGAGACGTTGGCCTGCCGCTGGAGACGGTCTCCGCGAGTGTCGCTGCTCCGGGTGGAGCGGGAGGCGCTCACGGAGCCGTTCCACGTCATGTTGTTGAACAGGCCGGCCCCGCTGCGGGGCGCCGGGAACAGGGTCACCGGCGAGAAGCTCAGGTTCAGCGACGGCAGCGTCTGGGTGATGTTCCCGTCGCCGCTCACGGGCTGGCGCCGGCTGGCGCTCAGGCTCAGGTTGGCCCACGGCAGCCGGTGGTTGAAGCCCACGTCGGAGCTGAGCTGCCGCAGCTGGTCCCGGGGATCGAAGCTCCTCTCCCGGAAGGTCTGCGTGTTCGTGGCGTACTGGGCGGAGACGCGGAACGTGGTGTTGGGGCTGAGCTCCTGATTGTGCTGCCAGTTCAGCTGCAGGCTCGTCTCGTTCTGCCCCCAGCTCCGTCCCACCGCCAGGTTCCCGTCCAGGAACTTCTTGATGAAGTTGTAGCGCAGGCGCCCCTGGACCTCCGTGTAGTTTCCGCTGAACCACCCCATCGTGGCCTGGGCGTCCAGGTAGCGGTTGATGGCCCAGTAGTAGCCGAAGTCCGACACCTGCCGCTCCATCCCCGGCGAGGTCCGGACCACGTCGTTGAACCCGAAGCGCGGCGGAAGGATGCCACTGGCCCGCTCCGGCCGCATGGAGTGCGCGAAGAAGGGGAGCCACGCCACGGGGACGTGTCCGATCCGCAGCACCACCGGCCAGGCCACGAGCACCTCCTCCCGCACCATCTTGATCTGCCCGGCCTCGAAGTGATAGTGCGGCTCGCGCAGCGTGCAGGACGTGAAGCTCCCGGACTCCACGAAGAGCGTCTTCCGTCCCCGGGGGATGGCGTTCCCCTCGACGTTCCAGTCCGCCCCCCGCGCCCTGGTCTGCGTACGGGCCCCGAAGACCGTCCCCTTCTCGCCGCTCACGTCGTAGTAGAGGACCGAGTCGCTCCGCACCGGCTGCTGGCCCTGGCTCACCAGCTCGATGCGCCCGCGGGCCTCCATGAAGCGGGGCTGGCCCCGGTAGACGATGGTGTCGGCCCGGAGCGCGTTCTCGCCGTAGTTGGCCTGGGCGCTGTCCTCGAGCCGGATGATCCGCGGGGGCACGTCCAGTTCCACCTCCTGTCCGCGGTACTCCACGATCCGGTATCCCGGGGCTTCGGCCAGCTGCCGGAAGAGGGAGTCCCGGGACGGGAAGGCGCCACCGGCCAGGGCCTCGCTCCGCTCCTCCACGCTCGGGGCCCGGGCGCTGTCCGTCAGCAGGCTGTCCGGGAGGAGGCTGTCCGGGACCGACCGCAGGCTGTCCGGGAGGAGGCTGTCGGGCACCGCCTGCCGCGGCGCACGCGGCACCGTGTCGGCGGCCGGCTCCGGAATGGTGTCCGCCTGCTGCATCGCGGCCGCCGTCGGGGGCGCCGCGGCCACGGCCAGCGCGGCCACCGCCAGGACGGCCGCGGGAGCCGAAACCGGCGCCGGGCCGCGCCCGCCGCTCACTCTCCGCTCGCCGTTCGCCCGAACCGGCGCCTCGCCGTCCACGCGGCCAGCACGATGGAGAGCTCGTACAGGAGCCAGGTGGGCGCCAGCATCATGAGCATCGTGCCCGCGTCCGCCGGGGTGAGGAAGGCGGCGCCCGCCGCCATGATCACGATGGCGTGCCGACGGTACTCCCGGAGCTCCGACCCGTCCAGGACCCCCATGAACGCCAGCGCCGTCATCACCACGGGCATCTCGAAGATCAGCCCGAACGCCAGGATGAGGCGGGTGGCGAACCGCAGGTACTCGTCGATCGTGATGATGGGATTCAGGGCCTCGGCCTGGAAGCCGAGCAGGAACTTGAGTCCCACCGGGAGGACGAGGAAGTACGCCATGGCGATCCCGGCCAGGAAGAGCAGGAAGCTCACCCCGATGGCGGGGATCATCGTCTTCTTCTCGTGCTCGTACAGGGCCGGCGCCACGAACTTCCAGCCCTGGTGGGCGATCACGGGGAGCGCCAGGATGATGCCCACCACGGCCGACAGCTTGAGCGTGACCATGATGGGCGTGGTCGGGCTCGTGTAGAGGAGCCTGTCCTCAGGCAGGAGCCCCCGGATCGGGCGGGCCAGGAGTCCGATGACGTCCAGGTGCGTGACCAGGAAGAAGCCGGCCACCGCCCCGACCAGGATCGCCCCCACGCTCCAGATCAGCCGCCACCGGAGCTCCTCCAGGTGGTCGAGGAAGGGCATCTCGCCCCCGTCCACGTCCGGCATCAGCCCGTCTCTTGCTGGTCATCCGCGTCGGAGAACAGGTCGACCTGCCCGTCGGAGTCGTAGCGCTGCCGTCTCAGGAGCTCCTGCACTTCCTCGGTGAACTCGGAGGTGTCCTGGAAGTTTCGGTACACCGAAGCGAACCGAACGTATGCCACCTGGTCCAGCGCGCGGAGACGCTCCATCACCATCTCGCCGATCCGCTGGCTGGAGACCTCGCGCCGGTCCTCGGCGTTCAGCTCCTCCTCGATGTCGTCGACCAGCGCCTCGATCTCGCTCAGGGAGATCGGCCGCTTGGCGCTGGCCACGCGTACGCTGTCCATGAGCTTCTCGCGGTCGTACCGCTCCACGGCCCCCGACTGCTTCTGGATCCGGAGCGGCTCCTCGTCGATGGACTCGTACGTGGTGAACCGACGCCCGCAGGACGCGCACTCCCTCCGCCGACGGATCGCCCGCCCGTTGCGGATGGTGCGGGAGTCGACGACTCGGTCCTCGGGGTGGTCGCAGGCGGGGCAGCGCACGTGTCCGGGTCGGTTACGGGTCTCGTGAGGATCGCGGCGGTCGGGCAGTGAGCGTTCGCCCCACCTCCGGCGGCGCCGGCCGTGCGTCCGCCGCCGGGCGGATCGGGGCTCAGCCCCCGCCGAGCTCGCTCAGCTGCTCCTCGGCCAGCTCCGCCTCGGGGCTGTCCGGATACCCCCTCAGCACCTGCTCGAACGCGGAGCGCGCCTCGTCGGTGTTGCCGAGCTCCACGTGAATCATGCCCCTCTGATACAGCGCCGCGGACGCCCGGCCGGAGTTCGGATACAGCTCCAGGACCCGCTGGAACTCCTCCAGGGCACGGCGCGCCTCTCCGGCGTCCCGGTACGTGCGGGCCAGGAAGAACTGGGCGTCCGGCGCCAGCTCGTGCCGCGGATGGGCCGAGAGGAGCTCCTCGAGCGCGATCCGCGCCGTCTCGTAGGCGCCTCGCCGGAATTGCTGTACTCCGGTCTTGTACAGGGCACGGGGACTCTCCGCCGTCCCCCCGGCCCCGGCCGTGGCCGTGTCGGCCGCCGCCGTGTCCGGGGCGCCGCCGCCCGCGGTGTCGGCCGCCCCGCCGCCGATGGTGACCCCGCCGGCTCCCCCGCTTCCGCCGCCGGCTGCTGCTCCGGAGGAGAGACGGTCGAGCTGACGCTGGAGCGTGCGCTGGGTCTGTCCGGTGATCTGGGTCAGCTGCGCCACCTGCTCCCGCAGCTCACCGATGCGGCGCTCCAGCTCGGAGGTGCGGGTACGGGTGAGCGAAGCGGACTGCTCCTCCTGGGCCATGAGCGCGCTCCGCAGCCGCTGCATCTCGCTCAGCAGGCTGTCCTGCGTCGCCTGCATCGAGTCCATGTGCGCGTTCATGGACCGCTGCATGGAGGTCACGTCGCCCTTCGTGGCGCATCCCGCCCCGGCGGCCGTCACGGCCAGGGCGGTCAGCAGCGAAGCCAGTCGCACGTGGTTCCGTCCCGCTTCAGGGATTGATGGCGCTCATGTTCTCGATGACGAACTCCGCACGCCGGTTCTGGGCCCACGCCCGCTCGTTGCTGGCGTCCACCAGGGGCCGCTCCTCCCCGTAGCTCACGGTGCTGAAGCGGTTCTTGGCCAGGCCGAGGTCCACCAGGTACGAGAGGGTGGCCTGGGCGCGGCGCATGCCGAGGGCCTGGTTGTACTCCAGGGATCCGCGCTCGTCGGCGTGGCCCTCGACGGTGATCCTCACCTTCGGATACTCCCGCAGGACCTCCGCCTTGGCCTGCAGGGTCTCCGCGGCCTCGTCGGTGATTCGCGACCGGTCGAACTCGAAGTGGACCCGCTCCTTGATGGTCTCCACCGCCGCCACCTTCGCGATGCCCGACTCGGCACGACGGGCGCAGGCGGTGCCGCCGTATTCGCTCTGGGCACGCTGGAAGAGGCGCCGGGCCCGCTGGTAGTTGCCGGCCTCCAGGGCGGCCTCCGCCCTGCTGCAGAGCTCGGAGGCCTCCCGTTCGCGCCGGATGGAATCACGGCGGGCCTGGTTCTCGTCGGCCGTGTCGGGGGCCGTCGTGGTCTGCGGTTCCGGCTCGGGCTCCGGCGGAGGATTTCCGCCGCACGCCGCGGCGCCCAGCGCGCCCAGCAGGATCAGACCGCCCCATACCCCAGCTCTTCGCATGCTCGTCTCCTTCTGTCTTCCCGATCGTTTGCAGGATCCTCGAGCGATCACGGCCGCTTCCAGCGGGCAACCGCGCCGTGTTCCGGCCGTCCGTAAACCTACCTTCCCGACACGGAAGGTACAATCGATCCCGACCACTCCGGCATCTGGTCCACGTGGTTGACGGTGAGCCGTCGGGAGCGACCGCTCACCGTGTCCAGGATCCACAGGGCCCGGTACCCACCGCGGTCCGAGGCGAAGACCACGTGCCGGCCGTCGGGCGCCCAGGCCGGGTCCTCGTTCTCACCCCGGGAGGTCAGAACCCGGCGGTTGGAGCCGTCCGGGGCCACCGTGTGGATCTGGAACACCCCGTTCACCCGGGCGTGATAGACGATCCGGTCCCCGGTGGGCGACCAGTCCGGCGACGTGGCGTAGCCCTCCTCGCCGTAGACGTACCGGCTGACGATGTCCGCCGATCCCGAGGCGACGTCCTTCACGTAGACCTGGGGCTGACCGACGCGGTTCGCCGTGAAGGCGATCCGCTCCCCGTCCGGCGAGTAGGCGGGATTCAGCGCGTCCCCCGGCCCGCCCGAGGTGATCTGCCTGCGGCAGCAGAGGGGGCCGAGCTCGTACTCGAAGATCTCCGTGTGGTCGCCCACCGACTGCCCCAGCATGATCCGGTCGCCGCCGGGGGCGTAGGTCGGCGTGATGTTGAAGTCCTGGCCCGTCTCCAGGAGCTGGCTCTCCCCGGAGGCCAGGTCCTCGATGTAGACCGCCGGCCTGCCATTCCGGTAGGAGACGTACATCAGCTCGCTCCCGTCCGGCGAGAAGGCCGGCGAATACACGATGGAGCTGTCGGAGGTGATGCGGCGGAGATTCCGGCCGTCGCTGCCGATGGTGTACAGCTCGGAGACGCCCTGTTCGGTCTCGCGGCGAAACGCGATCCGTGTCGCCGCCATCCCCGGCTCGCCGGTGGCCCAGCGGACCACGGCGTCCGAGGCCCGGTGCACGGCCATTCGGAAGCCGCGGGCGCCGGGCGAGGGGAGCTCGAAAGACTGCACCTCCTCGAGGCGGCTGTAGGTGATGTCGTGGAGGCTCACCCGCACCCGGGGGCTCTGCGGCGTGCCGGTGACGCTGGCCGAGACCAGCCACACCGCGCCCAGCTCGTTCCACAGGCCGTAGTTGACGCCGACCCCGCTCCCCAGGGAGTCCGGGACGGCCAGCATGTCGAAGCGATCGCTGTACTCCAGGTCGCGGCGGAGGATGCTGTCCACCCGCGCCGCCACGTCCTCCAGCGCCGGCCGTCCCGAGGTCCCGGTCACCGCCATCCCGGGGACGTACCCCGTCTGGTACTCGATCCCCACCCGAACGCCCTCGTCCTCCTGGGCGGGGGCCGGCGACGGGCCCACCGCGCCGAGGGCCAGGGCTCCCAGCACCAGGAGCGCGCACCGGAGCCCCGTCCCCGGGGAAGCGTCCGGCGCCCTCACTGTGTGGTGGGGTCGAAGTAGAACGAGACGCGGAGCTGGTCGCGGGGGTACGCGTCCGGAAGCGGGCCGAACATGCCCTTCCGGCCCGCCGTCTCGATGGCCCCCCGGGCCTCCAGGTCGAAGCCCAGGTTGCCCGATCTGTCGATCCAGTTGATGTCTGCCACGGATCCGTCCCGGCGTATCACGAAGCTCAGCTCGGCGCGAAGATGCTCCTTCCCGGTCGGCGGCCGCCAGTGGCGCCGAATCTGGTTCACGATGTTGTTCAGGTAGTCGGGGAACGGGAAGGCCTTCCCCTCGATCTGGACGTTGCCCGCGTCGTCCCCCTCCTCCGGCGCCTGCGCCGGCTCGGTGGACGGCAGGGTGGGCTGCTCTTCCTCCTGCGTCGGCTCCCGCACCTCCGGCTTCGGGGCCTCGGACGGGCTGGGCGGGGGCGGCTTCTGCTCCTCCTCCGCCTGCTGCGCCGGCTGGGGCTTCTCCCTCACCGGAGCCTCCTCGGCCGCCGGCGCCCGCAGCTGCACCCGGTACGTCTGCTGCTGCGTCACCTCCGGACTCCCGCCGCCCCGGTAGAGGACCAGCACCAGACCGGCCACGGCGTGCAGCGCCACGGAGGCCAGCACGCTCCCGGCGGGGATCCCCCCCTCGTACGGAGAGCCGCCGTTCGCGCTCGGCACTCCGGCGGCCTCTTCCGTCTCCTGGCTGTGGGGCCTCGGCTCGCTCATGGGATCGGGGGCGGGGGGTCGGCCGCCGGGAGGACCGTCCTCACGGCTCCCCGGTCTCGGGCTCGGCGACCAGGCTTACGGCCTCCACGTCGGACTCCTTGAGCCGTCCGATGACGTTCAACACCACGCCGTACGGGACGTTCGCGTCCCCCTTTACGTAGACCATGGGGAAGCCGCGGCGCCGGAGCACGGGCATGATCGCCGCGTCGAACTCCTCCAGGCTCACCTCGGTCTCGTCGATGAAGATCCGTCCCGCCGCGTCGACGGAGACGACGAGCCCGTCCTCGCTCTCCAGCGGTGAGGCCGGCGCCTTGGGCACCGTGACCTCCACCCCGCCCTGGAGGACGGGAGCGGTGATCATGAAGATGATCAGGAGCGTGAAGGCCACGTCCACGAGACTCGTGACGTTGATTTCCGCCTTGACGCCGTGGGGCCCCACGTCCCGGTCCTCGCTGCCGATGGGCCGCCCGATCATACGCGTCCCTCCCGGGCCAGGGTGCCCACGAATTCGCTGGCGAAGCCCTCGAGCTCGCTGGCGAAGAGCCCGAGCTTGGAGGCGTAGTGGTTGTAGGCGATCACCGCCGGGATCGCCACGGCCAGGCCGACGACGGTGCTGATCAGCGCCTCGGCGATGCCCGGGGCCACGGCGGCGATGCTGGCCGACCCCTGGGCGGTGATGTTGACGAAGGAGTTCATGACACCGACCACGGTCCCCAGCAGCCCCAGGAGCGGGCTCACGGAGCCGATGATGGCCAGCCAGGAGAGCCCGTGGCCCAGGTCGTCCCGCTCCTCCGCCAGCCCCTTGTCCAGGACCAGGCGCAGGGTGTCGAGCTGGGCCGGCGTGAGCCCCTCCTGTGACCGCTCGTCGGTGAGGGCCCGGGGGCGGAGGTCCAGGAAGAACTCGATGCCCTCCTCGAAGGTGCGGGTGTAGGGCGACTCCTCGATCATCCGGAGCCGCTCCCGCATGTCCTCCAGCCCGCCCGCCCGCTCCATGCTCTCCACGAAGCGGTCGCCGGCGTCCTCCAGGCTCCTGAACTCCGACCACTTCCAGAAGATCAGGATCCACGAGAGGAGGGAGAACACCGCCAGGACCATGAGGATGATCTGCGTGGGGAGGGTCGCCTGCAGGACCAGGTCCCACGGCGAGGAGGCGCCGCCGCCCCCGCCGGCCGCCTGGATCCACGCCGTCGCCGCCGAGAGTAGAGCTTCCGTAGCCATCACTCCTGTTCCCTTATGTAGCGATACGTCTCTCGCAGTCCCTCGGCGAGCTCCCGCCGCGGAGACCACCCGACCTCCTCCAGCCGCCCCGGATCGAGCGCGCTCCGCTGCAGCTCTCCGGGCCGCGGCGGCGCGTGCTCCGTTCCGACGTCGGCCTCGGCCACCTCGATCATCGTCTCCGCCAGCTCGTTCACGCTCGTCTCGCGACCGGTGCCCACGTTGAACGCCACGTCGTCGGGGAGCTCCGGCTCTCCGAGCTCCATCTCGGAGGCCAGCACGTTGGCCCGGGCCACGTCCTCCACGTGGACGTAGTCCCGCGTCTGCTCGCCGTCGCCGTAGATCGTCAGGTCCTCGCCGCGATCCAGGCGGCCGCTGAAGAGGGCCACCACGCCGGCTTCCCCGTGGGGATCCTGTCGGGGGCCGTACACGTTCGCGTACCGGAGCGCCGCGTAGTCCAGCCCGTGCGTCTTGCGGTAGGCGAACAGGTAGTGCTCGCCGGCCAGCTTGCTCACGCCGTAGGGGGAGACCGGGAGCTTCGGGCTCGTCTCCGGCGTCGGGATCCGGTCGGCCTCCCCGTAGAGGACCCCGCCGCTGGACGCGAACACGACCCGCTCGACCTCACCGGCACGGGCCGCCTCCAGGACGTGGAGCAGCCCGTCCAGGTTCACCGACGCGTCGTGTCGGGGCCGGTCCACGGAGACGCGCACGTCGATCTGGGCCGCCTGGTGGTTGACCAGGTCGAAGTCCTTCTCCTCGAACAGCTCGTCCAGGTCCCCGTCCCGGACGTCGATGACCCGGAAGTCGACTCCCGGCGGCACGTTCTCGCGCCGGCCGGAGCTCAGGTCGTCCACGGCGGTGACGTCCCACCCCCGTTCCCGGTACGCCTCGCACACGTGGGAGCCGATGAACCCGGCCCCGCCCGTCACCAGCACGCTCCCGCTCACCCGATCCTCCCCTTCATGCCTGAAGTTCCACGGCTTCCCGACGCTCCATGCCGGCGCCCCGCCGACCTCTCACGCTCTCTCGTCGCTCGCTCTCACTCATCCGACTCACGCTGGATCCATTCCTCCAGATCCTCGTCGTCCAGGCCCAGCAGGCGACGGGCGATGTCGAGCCTCTCCGTGCCCTCGCCCTCGGTGGCCATCTCGCGCAGGCCCACGGTCGGAGAGTGGAGCAGGCGGTTCACCACGACCCGGGTCGCGGACCGAATCTTTTCCCGTTCCTCCTCGCCCAGGCCGTCCATCTCCTCCAGGAGGTCCTCGATCTCTCCCCGCCGGATCTCCTCGGCCCGCGATCGGAACGCCCGGATCAGAGGCACGGCCTCGCGGGAGCGGTACCAGTCCCAGAACTCCCCCACCTCCTCCGCCACGACGTCCTCGGCCCGGGGCATCTCGCGGCGACGGGCTTCCTCGGTGCTCTCCATGACCCGCTGGAGGTCGTCGACGTTGTACAGGAACACGTCGTCGATGTCCGCGGCGTCGGCCTCCACGTCCCGCGGCACCGCGATGTCCAGGATCACCAGCGGATCCGAGCTTCCCCGGACGGCGCGGGAGAGGCGATCCGCGTCGATGACGACCCCGTCGGCCGCCGTGCACGTGACCAGGATCTCCACCTCGTCCAGGTGTTCCCAGAACCGGTCGTAGGCCACCGGCCGTCCTCCGACGTCGTCCGCCACGTCCCGGGCAGTCTCCAGGGTCCGGCTCGTCACCCAGGGCGACTCCGTTCCGGCGTCCGCCAGACAGCGGACGGTGAGCGCACCCATGTCCCCTGCTCCCACCACCATGGTCCGCCGTCCCTCCAGGGAGCCGAACACCTTCTCGGCCAGGTGGACGGCCGCCGAGGGCACGGAGGCCGCCCCCTCGCCCAGCGCCGTCTCCGTGCGGACGCGGCTCCCGGCGGAGAGGGCCCGCTGGAAGAGACGGTGGAGGATCTTTCCGACGCTCTCCGGCACCTCCTCCCGTCCCGTGCGGTAGGCGTCGCTGACCTGGCCCTGGATCTCCGCCTCGCCGAGCACCATGGAGTCCAGGCCCGAGGCGACCCGGAAGAGGTGCATCACCGCCTCGCGTTCGCGCTTGCGGTACAGGTAGCCCTCCGCCTCCGCCGGGTCCTGGCCGGACCTCGTGGAGAGGACCCGGGCGCCCGCGTCGCCGGGGCTCTCCGACGGGCTGGCGTTCAGGTACACCTCGGTCCGGTTGCACGTGGAGAGGATCACGGCCTCCCGCACGCCCGGCTCGTCCATGAGCGCCTCCAGGGCGGCCCGGCGCTGCTCCCCGGAGAGGAAGAAGCGCTCCCGGACCTCGATGGGCGCCGTCCGGTGGTTCACCCCCACGACCCACAGGGTCACGGGCCACCTCCCGCCCCCGGCCTCCGGGGACGACCGTCGTGCTCGGGCCGCATCCTCACAGGAAGAAGGGAGAGTCCCCGGCCGCGATCCTCAGGTAGAGGAACACCGAGGTGGTCACCACGAAGGCGAGCGCCGTCACCTTGGCCGCGGCGCGGTCGCCGAGCACCCCGGGCAGCCGCACCAGCAGCGCCGCCAGGAAGGTGGACCAGGTGACGAGGCCGAAGAGGACCTGCGGATTCCCGAGGTCGAAGCCCCCGCCGTAGGTGACCGTCCACGCCGTGCCCGCCACGAGCCCGACCGTCAGCGACGCGAAGCCGGACCCGAGCCCCACGCGGTGCACGCGATCCAGCGAATCCAGCGACGGGAAGAACTGGAAGATCTTTCCGAAGCTCTTCCGCTTCAGCGACCGGAACTGGAGCACGTACATCACCGCCGCGCCGGAGGCCAGCGCCAGCCCGGCGTACCCCAGGAACGTCGTCCCCACGTGGGCCACGAACCACGGGCCGCGGAACGCCGTCTGGCGGACCGCCGGCTCCACGCCCACCCACACGGCCTCCCCCATCAGGAAGAGGGAGAGCGGGAGGAGGAAGAGGGACACCGAGCGCACGTCGTACATCTCCGCCGCCGTCAGCGTCATGACCACCAGGAGCAGGGCCAGGCTGGAGGAGGCCGGCCCCACCCCGATGAGGGGAAGCACCTGGTGCTGTCCGGCGTAGACCCCCAGGGCCAGCAGGTGCAGGCCCACCCCGGCCAGGGTGACGAAGAGCGCCGGATTCTGCTTCCCCGGGTCGCCGGCCCGGAAGGCCCGTACCTGGAGGCCCCAGGCGCCCCCGTAGGCCAGGAGCGCCAGGACGTGGAGAACGTCGATCACCGCTCGCTCCGGACGTCCGCCCCCGTCGTCACCGCCCCGGCACGGCGAGTCGCCGGACCAGGCGAGCCGTCGCGCCCTGGCTCACCGTGCCGTCGCCGGGGAAGACGACGCGTGCCGTGGACGATCCCGAGCGCACGCGAACCACGATCACGCGCACCCCGTTCCGGCCGGCGCTGGCCGCGGAGGCCTCGGGAGGCGCGGCCAGGAAGAGGTCCCCGATCCGGACGCCGTCCGCCGAGCCGCTGTCCAGGAAGACCAGGCCGCCCTCCCGCAGGAGCGCGCTGCCGTCGGCGGCCTCGAGGATACGGGCCGTGAGCTCGCCGTCGGCCTCACGGAACTCCGTGGCCTCCGGGACGGGAGGAACCGGGTAGAGGACGACGGGATCGCCGTCCCGGACCAGGCCGAACACCCCGTGAACGCGCGCCAGCGCCGTGTCCGCGCCGACGGTCTCCAGGCTGAGCATGGCGGTGGGCTGCACGACGCGACCTCGCTCGCCGAGGGAGCGGCCCAGCTCGACCGCGAACAGCGTGTCACCGGCCGAGGCGCTCAGGCCACGGAGCGCCACCCGGACCTCGTCGCCGGCCCGGCCCTGCCAGGCCTCGACCGGACGGTCCCCGGCCGTGGCCGGCCCCAGGACGCGGCCTCGCGGCCTCAGGACCTCGCGACCGGCGATGAAGGGAGCGCCCCAGACGCCGGTCCGGCTCACGGGCCGGAGCGGGGGACGCTCCTCGGCCGAGAAGCCGCCCGACGCGATTCCCTCGCCCTGACGGCCGGTCTCGAAGAGGCTGGCCCGGGCCGGGGCGGCGGTGTCCGCGCCCCCTGCCCCGCCCACGACGACGCCGGCCTCCTGCTCGGCTTCGGCCCGGCGCTCCTTCATGCGCTCACGCATCCGCTCCTCGGCCTCCTCCTGTCCGGCCTGCTGCCGCGCCCGGTCCCGGGCCGCGGCCGCTTCGCCCTCCATGCCGGGGATCGCGAACCGCTCGCCGGGAAAGATGAGGTCCGGGTTGTCGATCGCCGACTGGTTGGCCTTCCAGATACGCTGCCACTGGAAGGGATCGTCCAGGAGCCGGTTGGCGATGTCCCAGAGGGTGTCCCCCTTCTCCACCTCGTACTCCGCCTGCTGGGTCTGCCCGGCCTGCTGGGCCCGGAGCGGCTCCGGGCCGCCGGCCACCAGCGTCCACGCCCCCGCCAGGAGGAGGACGGCGGCCGGGATCCGGAGGGCGCCCTCGGTTCCGTGTTCTCTCCGTCGCTCGGGTGTTTGCATGATCCTTCCCCCGTGTAGGCCGAAGCCTGTGCGATGCGATCCGTCCCGCGAACGGCCCGGGAGCTCCACGCGAAACCGACCCGGTGGACGTCCCCGGCCGACTCAACGGCCATCAACGTACGTACCCGATTTACCCTATGATTCGCCGGGATTCGCCCGGCGGTCACCCCACTTGGTACTCGAGGTCCGGCCCTGTGCTCCGTGTCCCGGTGCCGGCCTCCGGTCCCGGATAACTACCGGCACAGC
>Ga0207797_1000211_pt1 | contig 43040 bp, 33 predicted proteins | sample PRCRCaboRojoPR_6_FD_187275 | JGI IMG/M metagenome (GOLD analysis project Ga0207797, IMG submission 187275) | Marine sediment microbial community from Cabo Rojo, Puerto Rico - PR CR 10% Liquid 1 (SPAdes) | ecosystem: Environmental > Aquatic > Marine > Coastal > Sediment | place: Cabo Rojo, Puerto... | reverse complement strand
ACAAAGAAAAACTATCTCTGGAGAAAAGCCCCGAAAACGGGGCTTTTTTTCTGTAGGGGAGTTTTATGGGTATTCATGCTATTATCGGAGGCCAGTGGGGCGATGAGGGGAAAGGGAAAATCGTTGACTATTACAGTGCGAACGCTGGTGTTGTCGCCAGATTTCAGGGTGGCGCAAATGCCGGACATACCGTCGCCATCGGCGATGACCAATTCGTCCTGCATCAGATTCCCAGTGGAATATTGCACCGGGGAACCCGCTGTCTGCTGGGCACGGGAATGGTCATCGATCCTGTGGCTCTCTTCGAAGAAATCCGGGAACTGAGAGACCGGGGAATTGATGAATGCCTGGACCAAATAGGACTGGCATATAATGCCCATCTGGTCCTCCCGGGACACAAAGCTTTGGACGGCATTTCCGAGGAAGCGGATCAGGAACAGACCATCGGGACCACCAGACGCGGTATCGGGCCGGCCTATGCAGATCGGCACTCCCGGCGCGGTGTTCCGGTATCGGCAATGCTGGACCGCTCCGGGTTCCAGTCCGCACTTGAATATCATTTCCAACACACCAACCGGATAATTACATCCATTTACAGTCAGGATGCCCTGAACCCGGCCGACTACACGGAACAACTGGAGGAAGCCCGGGAGTTATTATCCTCGCTGATTACGGATGTCTCCGATGAACTGCATACCGCCCTCCACGCGGAACAATATATCATGGCGGAAGGGGCTCAGGGAGTGTTACTAGACCTGGATTTCGGATCCTATCCCTACGTCACATCCTCCCATCCGGGCACCATTGGTATCCCGACGGGGCTTGGTGTTCCGCCCTCTGCGGTGACCCGAAGTACCGGTATTTTTAAAGCTTACTGTACCCGGGTTGGCGAGGGCCCTTTTCCCACGGAAATCACCGAGCCGGAACTCCAGGAACGACTGCGCCAGGTCGGATCAGAATTCGGTGCTACCACCGGCCGCCCCCGGCGCTGCGGCTGGTTTGACGGGCCGCTGGGACACTACAGTGCACGTTTGAACGGGTTCACCGATATCTGCATTACCAAAGCAGATGTCCTTCAGTCATTTGACTCTATCCGGTTGGCTGAAAGTTACCGGGAATCCACCTCTTTCCTGAATACCCATCGTTTAAATACGGAGACACCCGAATACACTGCCTATCCCGGATGGAATGAGGATATCTCAGCAATTGATTCGTTTGCGGATCTGCCTGAAGAACTTCATTCATACTTATCAGCGCTGGAATCACTGCTGAATTCACCAATACGTATGATATCTACCGGACCGGAACGCAGCCAGATCCTGTTTCGGGATTCGGAGGAATAAAGTACAACTCTCCGGAGAAATCCGGAGTTCGACCGGAGGTGTGAGAAGTATGATTTTCTGGACGAGGACAGACTCTCCGCTGGGAGAGCTGGTGCTGGTAGAAGAAGACGGCGCGCTGGTTCAGCTTCGTCAGAACACATCACAGACAGAGGACGACGAAGTTTCGGAATCATTGAAAGCACTGGATCCTGAAGTCTATCATCAGGACACCCCTTTTTTAAATCGTGTGGAAGCTCAGCTCAATGAGTACTTTCAGGGTCAACGGACCGGCTTCGATCTGAATTACCGGTTTCACGGCACGGATTTTCAACGCAGGGTGTGGGAACAAATAGCTTCAATTCCGTATGGCGAAACCCTTACCTACGGGGAAATAGCCGAACGAATTGATTCACCTCGCGCCTCCCGCGCGGTGGGAAATGCGTGCGGGAATAATCCGGTCAGCATTGTCGTACCCTGTCATCGGGTGCTTGCAGCCAACGGCGGACTGGGTGGATATTCCAGTGGAATCGGCAATAAGAAGAAATTGCTGGAAATCGAAGGTATTGTGTAGGGATATTTATCCGTTCGGCTCTGGTCTGCGGCGATTCGATAAGGTGACTATTAAGGTATCTCGGGATATTATATGTCCTCTTTTGCGGACCCACTCATTCCCGGTCCGCATTCACGGATCGGGATTTCTTTCCCTTGCCAAAGGGGAGAAGAAAACAGTCTCCGGATTATGACCCTTCCCGGTGAACTCAGCGGTTCATCACTGAACGAGGTTAACAGTCATGTTCGATGATGAGTCCAGTGCCAGTCATTTATTCTTCGTTGGGAAAATCGCCCAGGGACATCTGTTCAGGCAGGAGTAATCCTCCGGAGATCAGCAGTTTCAGCCCCTGTTCCACGGTGAGCTGGGTATCAATAATTTCAGATTTCTTGATGAACAATACATACCCGGTGGTTGGATTGGGGGTGGAGGGAACGAACATTGAATGATACATCTCTCCGTCACCGCCGGTAGTTGTACCTGTTACAAAAGCCAGCGTCCATAATCCTTTACGGGGGTACTGGATGAACACTACCTTTTTAAAGGTATTTTTCTCCTGAAAGGAAAACGCCTGGAAAATCCCTTTGGCAGTTCCATAAACGCTCTTCACAATGGGGATACGTGAGAGCAATCGTTCAAAGAACCGCATGAATTTTCTGCCGAAATAATTCGAGGCAAACAATCCGATCCCGTACACCACAACTATAGTGAGTATAATGCCCATTCCCGGCACGTACCAGTCCACATATTGTCGGAGATAGGGACCAAGAATGCTGTCGAAGAAGTTAAAAATCCATCGGAGAACCAGCGCCGTTAATCCCAGCGGACCAAGGATCAGAAGCCCCGCCAGCAGTTTATTTCGTATACCTGTCCATATTGAGCTCATATCCATCTTCCGGTTAAAGTTATCTCAACCACGGGAGTGCCGGAACGGTAAGAGGAACAATCCCTCACTTATCCCGGCAGCCTATTAGCAGCGAATTAGAAGTGGATAAATGTAGGTTATCAGCCTCCTGATTCGCAAGTTGAATCGGTCTTGCATTTGGCTCTGCCTGCAGATAGATTCCTTCAAAATTCCGATGAAATGAATTCAATGAGTAAAAGACGCGCATCCCGAGAAATCCTCCTGATCAATCCATGGATCTGTGATTTCGCCGCCTATGATCTTTGGTCAAAGCCGCTGGGACTGATGTATGTTGGTGCGGCACTCCGCCGAAACGGTTACCGGATCCGGTTGATTGATTGCCTTGACCGGAATCATCCGGAGATGCAGGAACTAGAAACTGCCGGGGATCGAAAGCCGGACGGACGGGGAAAATATCACAGAGAAATTGCGGAGAAACCCGGGGTCCTGAAGTGGGTGCCACGGCACTTCGCCCGGTATGGATACACTGAAGACGTCTTTCACAGTGAGCTTCTTGCCGGCAACATGCCGGATGCTATTCTGATCACTTCGATGATGACTTATTGGTATAAAGGGATCGAACAGATACTGAAGCATATCAAAGACGTCTATCCGGACGTCCCGGTGTTGGTGGGCGGGATCTATCCAACTCTCTGTCCCGATCATGCTTCAGGTTTGTCCGGTGTGGATCATATAATCACAGGTTACGGAGAAAAAATCGCCGTCAGATGGCTGGATGAACAGTTCGATATCTCCGCTCCGTACATTCCCGAAGATCCCGCCGGAAACCTGGACCTTCCCTGGGATTTATACCCGGACCTCTCCGCTCTGGTGGTCCAGACCGCACGAGGTTGTCCATACAGATGCACCTTCTGTGCTACGAACATCCTGAATGGACACTTTTCCCAGCGATCCCCCGCAGTTGTCACAGATGAGATCCTGTACCATACCCGAAAGCACGGCATCGACGATGTGGTGTTTTACGATGATGCGCTTTTTGTAAGGAAACGCCACCATATTGAAGTGATTTTACAGTCCCTGATTGAGTCCGGAGAATCGTTTCATTTCCACACGCCAAACGGTCTGTTTGCGCGGATGATCGACCCGGCGCTGGCACAGAAAATGGCCGATGCGAATTTCCGGACCATTCGGCTGAGTCTGGAAACCTCCGATGAGGATCGCCGGGCGGATATGAGTACGAAAGTGTCCAACCGGAAATTCCTGGAAGCGCTCGATCACCTGGAGGCTGCCGGTATCTCCGGAGACCGGGTGGAGGTTTACCTTCTGATGGGATTACCGGATCAAAGGGAAGAAGAGGTGGCCCGTTCTCTGGAATTCGTCCATGATGCCGGTGCTGTCAGCCGGTTAGCATCATTTACTCCCATCCCGGGGACCGTAGAATTCCGACGCGCTGTTGACCGGGGAGATCTGAAGCCCGATGAGGATCCCCTTCTCTGGAACAATACCGTGTATGCTCTTCGGAATAATACCTGGAATGCCGGAACACTGCATTCTCTGAGGGAATATTCGAATAAACTCAACGCGTCGCTGGACAGGGCAGCATAGTGGCGGCGCCGTATACCCCTCAGCCTGTCCTGCCGGTGGGTGCCATCATGCTCATTCCGGATATCTCAACAGATTCACTCATCGATGCACTCCGGGAGTATTACGGTGAGGATATCATTGTCAGCCGGGGCTTCGATGTCAAGGAATTCACCGACTATTATGCCGGCGAAATGGGCGCGGAAATACGCAAATATTTCTATTATGCCCATTCCCTGCAACCGTTGGAAGGCGCAGAGCAGTGGAAAACCTGGACCCAATCAGTGGAAGAGAGCTACACAGAGGAGAGAACCGGACAACGCCGGGTCAATCTGGATCCGGGATATCTCACCCAGGCCAAACTGGTTTTATTCAGCATGAAGGGATATGCTCACAGAATCTACATCCGGGATGGTGTTTATGCGGAGGTCACCTTGCAGTATCGACAAGGGAAATTTCACCCCTTGCCCTGGACATATCGGGATTACCAGGCACCTGAGGCTCTTTCTTTTTGGGAAGACGCAAGGGAGACGCTGCGACACCTGCTGACGGAAGAGTAAATGAATATCCGGAAGGACCCGGACCGTATTCTGAGTAACAATTGCTTCCGGGTTTCCTTCACCCTGCTGAGAACTTATATTAGCCGTCTATGAATCCAATGAATGTTGTGGCTGGGGTACTCCTGAATGATGGTCAAGTTCTTATCTGCCAGCGTGACGATGAGAGCGACTTTCCGCTGAAATGGGAATTTCCGGGCGGAAAAGTAACATCAAACGAGGATCCGGAAACTGCACTCCGTCGGGAGCTGGTTGAGGAACTGGCTATCGATGTAATCCCTGAAGAAAAAATGCTCGAGTATACGTATCAGTACCCGGACGATCTTTCGGTACATCTTCAGTTTTACGTTATCCGTGAATTTATTCCCTCTCCGATCAACCTGCAGTTTAACAGGATAGAATGGGTTCCGGTTGATCAACTTGATGACTATGATTTCCTGGAGGGAGATTGGAAAGCGATAGAGCACCTGCAGGGGCGATTCAGCAATGCCGATTAAAATCTATTCTGTCAGAGATGTTCCGGCACCCGGCAGAAAACGGCTGTTTACCTCCACACTTCTCCACTGGTTCCGCCGATACGGACGGGATCTGCCCTGGCGACGTACACGGGATCCCTATCGAATTCTGGTGTCCGAATTTATGCTCCAGCAAACCCAGGTGGAACGCGTAAAAGACTATTACCGGCGCTTTTTCCGGAAATTTCCTGCTCTTGAGGAATTAGCCGGCGCAGAAGAAGATGACGTATTGGAAGTTTGGGAGGGGCTGGGGTACTATAACCGGGCGAAGAATTTGCATCGCACAGCCCGGATTTTGCGGGACGAACATAACGGGGAGTTCCCCCGATCGTTTGACGAGCTTACCGCTCTGCCAGGAATCGGCCGGTATACCGCCGGAGCGATTCTTAGCTTCGCCTTTCATGACACGGCGCCTATCCTGGATACCAATGTCGAACGCGTGCTGGAACGGATATTTGTCAAACGGCGGCACTCATCACCTGCGCGCCAGGAAAAGCGGCTCTGGAAACTGGCGGAATCTCTGCTGGAGAGAGAATACGTCTGGGAAATGAATCAGGCACTCATTGATTTCGGAGCCACGGTGTGCACTGCACAGCGACCGAAATGCGGGGGGTGTCCCATGAAATCCTTTTGTATGGAATTCGATCGGAGGAGATCGCCACAGCTGGAACTGCCGTACCAGGAAAACGGGCAGTCGCTGGGCAAAGCCGCCGAACCTTACATCCCTTACTCTCCCGATCTTGGCAGTGATGGCCGGGAGTCCCGGGAGGCTGAGTAGGTCATTTTCCAGGTGCCGTAGTCAGGCGGGCTGTTTCAACAACTCTTCCAGGGAAGCCATCCCGACATTCGGATTAGCATCCAGCCAGTATAGGTTTTCTCCGACGACATAGAAGTAGTGGGCGCGTCGGTTTTGCAATGCCATATACACATTCTCCCCGTATGAGGGAAGTTCCCTGACATGCTGGAATCCCATTTTTCCACCGATTTCGGGATCACGGATACGCCGGGCCATTTGTTCCAGGTCCCGGAGTGCCGAATCCGGATGCTGATACATGGTTATATACAGAGTGGCATCGTACTGGTTATCCTGATATCGGCCGATTACGCTTTCCCTGGTTGTTACCCGCTTCTGATGCAATTTCGTTACAATTGCGTTAGCTTCTTCCCCCTGAATGACCTCCTGAAGCTGCATATTCTGAATGGTATCCGGCAGGGGAGTGTCATGCTGTACCCCTTGACCACATGCAATCAGTAATCCCAGCGTTATGGTAATGAGAAGGTGTCTCATGGTATGACTCCAATCTGCTGTATTCTTCGTTGATGAGTTTATTTCACTTCATTGAGTGTATCCCGCCGGCTCTGATCTTCACGGGAGATTTTTCCTGAGAGAAAAACCGCCAGCAGAATACCGATCCCGGCAGCCACAAGTGCAACTATAAAAATTCCGTTCACTCCGTCGCTGAACGCATTCAGCAAAGGCTGCAGCAGTTCGTCCGGCAGATGGTTCCTTGCTTCTCCGGTTAGCAGAGATGTCGGATCGCTGAATTCGCTTTTTAGTCCGGCGGACAGCGCAGCGAAAGTTTCCGTCTGCTTCAGATTCGAAATCCCTCCGGTGAATACCTTGGTCAGTACCGCCCCCATAATGCTGACACCGACTGTTGCGCCAATTCGCCGGGCCAGTTGCTGAGAAGCGGTGGCCACACCCATTTGGGATATCTCCATGGAGTTCTGAAGGGTAACCAAAAGTCCGGGGGTCTGAGTTCCCATTCCAATACCCAGTACCAGCATATTCAGAATAATGAACTCAAGCGGCGTCTTACCGTCCATTCCGAGGGCTGCGAGACATCCGAGCAGGACCAGCAACATGCCGAGGATGATTACTGTCCGGCCCCGGACGCGATGCAGTAGTCGCCCAGTAATAAAGCTCGCTCCGGACCAGCCGATGGAAAGCGGCATGATTACGGCCCCGGCAGTCATGGCCGACCCTCCTTTGCTGGCCTGAACATAGAGCGGAATATAGGAAATCAATCCAATGATTGTAAATCCACCAAGCAGTGCAATCGCATTCGTCAGACTGAATACCTTCTGTCCAAAAAAGTCTATGGGCAGCATAGGGTCTGCGGCTGCTCGCTCCACTTTCACGAGCGCAGGGATGAGAATGAGTGAAAGGAGAATCAATCCCCCCGTGCTCCAGTGGATGAGGGGAATATGCTGGCCGTACCTGAGAAATCCCAGCAGAAGAAGGAGAACAATAACCATCAGCAGGAGTGCTCCCGGATAATCGATGGGCCGGTCTTCCCTGGGTAGATCTATCTCCCGGTATGCATAGCGAATTAATGTAACGGACCCGACTCCAAAGGGGATGTTCAGATAAAACACCCATCGCCAGGTCAGCGTTGTGACTATCGTCGAACCGATGATCGGTCCAAGGATACTTGAAATACCCCAGACTGCACTGGTATAGCCGAGCGCTTTTCCCCGCCGGTGTGGCGGGAAGACCTTTCCGATCAGGGCATACGGAACCGAGAAAATTCCGCCGGCACCAATACCCTGAACAGCACGGAAGACTACCAGCTGAGTCATGGTTCCGGAGACACCACTCAGAATGGAACCGACCAGGAAGAACGCTACTGCTGCGTAAAAGTTGATCTTAATGCCAACCACATCGCAGAGCTTGCCGAAGACCGGCATGGAGATGGCTCCGGCGAGCATGTAGCTGGAAAATACCCAGCTGTAGATTGCAAGCCCCCCCAGGTCGGAGACAATTGTGGGCATAGCGGTACTGACAACAGTTCCGTCAATCCCCGCCAGAAATACCCCCAGCATCACCGCCAGAATGATTTGGGTGAGATGTTCTCGATTATATTCTTCCGGAGTTGCCATCAGGAGGCGAAAGATACAAAAGGCAGGCCGAGATGCGAAGCGCTAGATACGGAGATGATCGGACTTGTCAGGCGCAATACTCCATCAAGTCAACCGGAGTCAATAGTATCAGGCGATTAATTTCTCGCCTGAAAGGAAATCCCGAAGGGTCAGATATACCGTTCGGTCCTGTTCACAGATCGAAAAGATTTGGGGTGATAATACTTCAGTAAATGCTCAAGATTATACCCACGCCGTTCACATAACCGTTCCATTCCCTCATACGCATTCTCCCTGTCCAGATAGGTAACTTCTTTCGTACGGGAATGGAACACCCGAACCTTGTCATCTTCAACCGTAACCGAGAAATAGCCGATGGAATACCCCCCGGTACTCAGCAGGTTTTCCCAGGTTTTTCTTGCCATGGATTCGTTATCCATGTTTCTCAATCCTGTCGGTTGATAGAGCAGGTTATCACTCTATTACTTACACTACATTTCTATATAACCGATTTCACGGTAACTATCAACTAGGAATCGGACCATTTTCTCACGGTCACTTTATTTAATGAGCAGCATTTTGTGGGTTTTCCGGAAATCATCCGCTTTAATTCGATAAAAATATATGCCGCTGGAAAGATTTCCGGCATTGAACCGGATGGTATGAATACCTGCTTTCCGTTCCGCATCCACCAGCGTTCGGATGCGCTGCCCCAATATGTTATATACAGTCAAGTGCACCTGGCTCTGTGAGGGAAGCTCATAGGTGATATTCGTCATGGGATTAAAGGGATTCGGATAGTTTTGGTGAAGCTGAAAGGTTTCTGGAGTTCCGGATGAACGTCCTTTCTCTCCGATATCCACCGATATCCGGGTAGCGCTTCCCCGTTTATCAGCTTCCAGGTTATTCACCTGATCAGTTGCCTGGACAAAGAACTCATATGTCACCTCTTCCTGTCCTTCGAAAACAAAGCTGGTGTCCCGTATACCCTGTTCAATGATATCAAATGAACTATCTTTCCGGGCGCCATACAGGGTATAGGACCGGATACCTGATCCCGGCTGGCTGTCATTCCCATTCCACTTCAACAGCACATCAGTCGTATCGATGATCTCGGATTCTTCCGGGATAATAGATGTAGTCGGTGCTTCCGCATCCAACACGTTGACAAATTCGTTCGTCACAAGCGGTGCGTTACGATCAAATACGATGTCGGCCCGGGCTTTGACCTCCGTCCCGTTGGAGACATCTGACCGGGGACGGACCGAGTATTCGACGAAACCTTCTCCTTCCGGCGCATTGTCATTCGGCGGCAGGAAACCGGTTTGGAGATTATTCGGGACCTCACCTGTCTGTGGATCAATGCTTCGGAAACTGAAAAACAGTTCTCCGTTATGCTGATCATAGCCTGCATTAAACCTGACCTGCACGCCGAGTGAATCAGTCACATCCACTGTCCGGCTATAGTAAGTTTGATTCTCAGGAATCTCATATTCATACGATCCGAACCCGAAAGACTCGAGTTCTATTGTCCGGACGCTCAGAGCGGAATCCAACGGTTGGGTGATTGCCACTGTCCTGGCTGGCGCATTGGCCCGCTCCGGATCGTTCTCAAAAAGTATCCGGTAGCGCAGCCGTTTATCCCGCTGCACCCAGTTTGCATCACCGAAACCCGACGGACCAACGATCTTGTTCGGATCTACTGATCCACCGACTAAAAAACAGAACATGGTTGAATATGGTCCGCCGCCACCTGTCATTGCCGTATGCATCTGATTCGCCATCATGAAGGCGGAGAGCACCATCGTAGCTCCTACCACCGGATTCGCGCCTGTAACCAGTATCGAAAACACCCCGTATCCGAAAGCGAACATTTCGTAGGAAAACCCGAGTGTTGCCCCCATCGCTGCACAAGGGCTGGGATGGTGATTGCTTTGAATCCGTGCGGTTTGGCTCTCAGTTTGATCCGATTGAAGTTCATAGAAGTCCGGTTTATAGATCAGTGGCATCGACTTTCCTTCCAGGGGACCATCTCCCAGCAATCCCACAGAAGTGTAATATTGTCGTAATTGATTTCGCAGGTTGGATGATTGCAGCCGTGAGAGGAGCCGGGATTTATACGGCTCGAGTTGATCGTATATCCTGCTGTTACCGGCCTTATCCAGCTGGTGGGTTACCCTGTCCAATGCCTGCATCGTGCTCTCCAGAAACTCGTTTTCCGAGAAACCCCGAACCGTAACAATGACAGAGACATTTTTATCCGGCGCTTCAAAGATCTTATCCGTTTTCACCTGAACTGAAAGTTCTTCCCCGACCCGTACCCCTTTGGCATAGGCCGTAATAGAACCAAATTCTCCCACATCGTAATTCAGTCCGGCATCCGGAATACTCAGGCCGGACGGAACACCGGCAGGAGGTAAGTCCACAGAATCAGGATTCGTGGTTTTGATCAGGGTACCCCTGAATTCGTCAGCGACTAAGCGGAATTGATGATCTCCCGGCATAGAGACAGTCAATCTCACGATATCCATATCAATGTTGTTTTCGTTCCGTATGGATATTTCGAAGGTCGATTTTGCTCCGTGCAGCAACTGAGGAGGCCCCGAAATCGCATATTCCATTTTGTTTTGGATCGTCCGGACGATTTCATATCCCTTTTCAATTCGGACTTCATCGGAACCGTTCACGGCCACCACATCGTAGACAGCTTTCGCTGCTTGTCGAAGATCGAACCGCACATCCCACTCCATGGTAGAATGTCGTTCGATCACTTCTCCATTCACAGTCTGCCCATTTTCTCCTTCCAGATAGAGCTCGGTTTCTTCTGTCAGTCGGGCTCCTGTGATGCTGGATATCACACGCCCCTTGCTGCCTCCTTCATCAGGGGAGATACTAAACAGATCGAAGCCGAAGCTCCGCGCTTCTATATTGACTGTTCCCTGTTCATCGGATACCAGATAGGGATTACGGAACATTACATAGTAGGTCCCGGATCTGGTCTCGGGCAACAATACACTGGTCTCTCCCTCCTCGCCGGCCGGATGTGCGGCGTCATAATCGCTCGATGTGGCCGGCCGTTCATACGCAACATACACGCCCAGATTACGGTCGGGATGCTCAGAATCCTCATGACCGAAATCGATGCGGAGATCCTGATTGGCGGATAATGACAGTTTATAATACCGTCGCTGTCCCGCCTGCAGAGTGGTGGTCACCTGCGAACGCAGAGACAACTCAGGTACGGTAAGCCTGGCCGTTTCCGCAGATGCGGTGCGATTGTTGCCATCTTCGGATTCCCGGAGATTATTCCGCACATCAGTCCATACCAGCAGTCGATAGTCGCCCGGCAGGACACCCGGCACTTCATCCTTCAGACTGTCGGTTTCTACGTTTTGCAACGCATCATAGGGAAGCTGATCACTGGTAACCCGCGCATGACTGTCGGATAATTTGGGCATCCGCACCGTCATTGTCTTATTGGTGGACGTCTGCGGCATTAAATCAGTGACACCGCTTCGCCGGATCGCCAATCGCGGATCTCCGGTGTCCAGCTTTCCGTCGTCGGAAATATAGATTGCGTTATAGAGTATCCCATCCGCCTTATTGGCACCCTGGTTGGCAATATCAAAGGATACGGTCACCTGTTCGCCGGGTTGGGCACTATCGGGCACCTCAACATTTTCCACAACCAGATCTGACGGGGGTGGAACCGATATGTTAATCTGCTTGGTTTCACTGTTATTCTCTTCGTTCACCTCGAACTTGTCATCTCTGCTATCAGAACTGGCCCGAAGGAAAAAAGCGTCAGTCGCAAACGGAGGAACTGTGACGGTCACTGTATCAAGATAACTGGCGCCACCCGGTAATTCTCTGGAGATCTCCCGGGCAGTCAGGAAATGTGTCTGCTCCATATTGTTCGGATTCAGCATCAGATTCCACGACTGGAACCAGGTTTCATCACCTGAAATGTCCGCGCCCTGATTCGTGACTTCAATTTCGACATCCATCGGCTGACCACTCACCGGCGAATCCAACACATCAACCGAGGTGATCGTCAGGTCCGGACGGGGTCCTGTCTGAATGACAACCGGCTCTTCCGTTACTGCCGAGTTGTTCGCACGTTCATATTCCCTGTTCCGGTTCTCCGGATCTGTCCGAACAATGAGATAGTACTCCCCGGTCACATCATTGGGCATAACGACCGTATCCTGGACGGTATACCCCCCGTTTTGTCCGAGCGAACCTTTATGCAGATGGTGGCCTATCTCTATATCATTCTCCCGATTTAACGTCGGATTAGCGGACAGATAAAGCCGGTCGTACCAGCTGGACCGTTCGGTAGCCGGACCGTTATTTGACACTGAAAATTGTACAGCAACAGGTTGCCCCGTTTTGGGGGATTGGGGTGTTAATTGATCCAGGGTGACGGAGAGGTCCGCGCGCGGTTCCGGATGAATCTGGATAGCATCGCTTCTGGTGAGGTTGTTGTCGGCAGATGTTCCATGTTCGTAAATGTCCTCACGATAATTCGTCTCGAGGTAGAGATAATATGTTCCTTCCTCCAGGTCAGACGGTAATTGCACGGTTTTACTCCGGCTGTAGCTGTCCCCGGACGAAACTTCCCCTGAGGGAAAAGTAGTCGTGAGAATGCTGTCCCGTTCGATTCGGGAGAGCTCTTTCTGCCGGGAGAGCACCACACGATCCGCCCAGTCACTTTCCTCGTCCACCGCATTGCCCTTATTCTGAACAGTGTATTGTAACAGCAGGGACGAGCCGGCATTTGCCTCAGATGGCAGATCAATATTCGTCACCTGAAAATCAGGGTAATCGGCCAGGTTTATCTCCATAGAGGTCCGGACGGTATTGTTGTCCTCATAATCCTGTTCCTGGGGCACATATTCATTCACAAGTTCCGTTGCATCGCCCTGAAGGTGGATATAGTAGGTTCCCTGTATGCCTTCCGGCAGTTTCACCTTCTCCGTATTGGTATACCTGCTGTTGTTTTCCAGCGTGTTTTCATCGCTGCTTTCCTGCGGAAAGCGGGCGATCCGGTTTGCCTGATCTTTATCCAGTGTCTGGCTTTGTGATACAAACACCTCATCATACCAGATGGTCGGAGCCACACTTCCCGGACCGTTGTTTTGTATCTCCCAGCTCACATTGACCGAATCGCCACTTTCTGCAGATGCCGGAACGTTCAGGCTGATACCCTCCAGATCTGACGGCGGAAGCAGACGAAACTGTGTCACCACCGAATCCCGAAAGAGATTATTATCTGCGCCGGCTCCCTCGAACACATCATCCCGATAATTCAAATCCAGCCAGAGATGGCCCTCGTTTATCGCTGCGAAATTCCGGGGCACAATCCCACTGACTGCCGTATCCGTTTCCCCCGCTTCGATTGGTCCATGAGTGAAGATCTCCCCCATGACCACAGCGTTGTCAATATCAAGATGTTCCGCGTCGCCCTCCTGAAAATAGACCATGCTCCGGAACTGGCTTTCCAGATCACTATCACCCTGGTTTTTTACGACAAATCGATACACATAAGCCCGGGGAACTTTCTGCGGAGGATCAACTTCGGGCGACAGATGCATCCGTCTTTTCTGCCCTACATACTCCACCGGCCCACAGGGCGCATATCCGATACACGAACCACCGGAGAGCTGGGTAATGGCATCTGACTCACGAATTTTTGCGAGTGTGGCCGACCCGGAACTCATGGAAGCACAGGGTATACTCTGCAGGCAATAGGGAATCGGATCCAACATGACAGTGACCTTTAAATCGGGAAGCGGTGGTAATTCTGTGGTCATCACCCCAGCACTTACAGTGGTATTATTCGTTTCGCTTTGTTCTTCTTCCCGATTACCTGCATCCGTTCTAATCAGCACATAATAATCCCCCTGAATAGCTACTTCCTGATTTCGCTGACGCAGACGCACCGGCAATCTGAAGTCTGGTGATTGCCTGTAAGATGCTCCTTTTGAGAGACTGCTGGCATTGGATACATCCCGGATCTTCAGATCATCTTCATCCAATGACTTATCGCGGGAGAGATAAATGGCATCCTGCCATCCGGAAGATCGGGTGCTGTGCAATCCACTGTTCTCCACAGTCCATTCAGGTTGAAATTTTGATCCGCTGACAATCTCGTCAGGTATTTGTATATCCGAGACTTGGAGGTCAGCAAGCTGGGATACCGAAACGCCTGAAGATACAGGACTGTAAGCTGATTGGTTTCCGGCCTCGTCAATAGCATAGGCTCTGGCATAATATGTTTTCCCACGTTCACCCGCTATCGTTACCTGAGGATTGCCTGCGGCGATCGCAGTATCCTTTACCGGATTCGTAAACGATTGATCGTCATCTATCTGCACCCCATAGGTCGCTATAGTTCCGTTATCATTCGCTGACAGGAAAAAAGTTATCCGGGTACCGATTCCCGGGATGCGGCCCACGGGTGCTTCAACAGTCGGAGCGGAGCGATCCACCGTGATTCCATCGGTAAATGAGGTATATGTCGAGTACGAACTTCCGCCGTCCGTTGATGCGGCCACCCGGGCGTAATATCGTTGTCCTCCGCTGAGAGTTTGCGTTGAATACGCATACGAAGTCGTATCCTCAAGCTGAATCCGGTCAATGATACCCGAGGCATCGGGTAAGGTGGAGATATCCAGTCGATACACGTTCGCATTCGGTGATCTCGTCCAGCTGAAGCGCAGGGAATCTCTGGCATAAGCCCCTTCGTCACTGATCAGAAAGGTTGATCCGCCAATCGGAGCGGCCGAAAATGTCCAGTTGGCTCCGTTAATGACTCCGGCATTTCCTTCCCCTGAGGCATCTGCAACGTTCGATCCCGAACCGCCATCCATCGGGTAGTAAGCTACCAAACCATTCTCATTACCGGTCAGGGTGGTTTTATAGGCACTGGCGATCTCCGATTGCATTCGGGTATGATCCCATATCCGCACCTCTTCAATGATACCGTCCCAATAATAATTCCCCTGGCCCATGCCGATATACAGTGGTCCTTCCGAGTGATCGATTTCCTCTGAATAATGGGTTGTATCTTCCAGCTGACCGTTGATATACAAGCTGATAACACTTCCGTCATAGGTCGCCGCCACGTGTGTCCATTGATTGGGAGGTATGGTGTCGCGCACGAAAGTTTGGTCCCAGGTGTTGATAAAGAAATTGATATCGGGACCGTTGTTGTAGTTTGATAAACCGTACCCGCTCTCCCAGTAGTCGGTACTGCTTTTAGTCAACACACTGGCATAGTCCGGATAACTGCGGGCTTTCACCCAGGCTTCCACGGTCAGGTTCTCCGGATTAAGCTCCCGGGCATGCGGCACACGGACATTACTGCTTCCATTAAAATCCAAAGCATAGTTATTGATATTCTCGACCGGGCGGAGCCGGATAGTGTAATTATCATCGGTGTCACTGTTATCCTGAAAACTGTTTGATTGGGGCGAAACAAATAAAAAGGAAGCATCCGACGGAAGTGAAATCACCGTATTGTAAATCGGAAAATCTGCCGGGATGTCGGTGGGCTCATCTCCCAACCGGGTTCTGGAGGTTCGGATATCCTCTCCGGCATCTATTGCTCCGGGAACACGATGAGTTTCGGATTCCTCCCTGAGTGTTGATGAACTGCTGAAAACTCCGATCATATCGTTTTTAGTGAGAGAACCGGAGGTATAATCTCCACTCAGATTCAGTGAAATATCTTCATGAGCGGTAAGGTGTAAGGTCCTGAGATCCATTGGATTGGCCTCTGCGGCTTCGTCTCCTTCAGCCACATGAAGATAGGTTGCTCCGGGATCTATATGAATTTCAACAAGACGGTCACTGCGAAGCTGGACATTATCCAATCCTTCCCGATCACCGCCGCTGATGTGCTCCCCCCGGATCTTTAAGTCCTGTAAATCCGATAACACCTGCTTAAACTCGGTAGATGTGGGTTGTTGTCCGGAGCTGCTCTTTATCCATCCCGCCTGTTCGCGCAGCGGAATACGGTAGGCAGTCCACTGTGTGGTAGGAATAACCTCAAATCTGAATATCAGCTCCATCCCGGCTCCGGAGAGGTGCACGAAATCATTTGTAGAAACACTCCCCCCGGACTTAAAAAGTTTTAAGTCGAAATTAAGTACCCCATTATAGGCTGCTGAACGATCACCGTAGTATTCGGATGGAGCCTGGAACAGCCAGATCCCGCCACTTGCACGATCTGTCGCATGGATGTATCCGCCGGGCCGTCCACCGGAGGACTCATGGGTCAGCGCTTTGCCGTCACCAACAATCGACCAGCCCTCCATACCACTGTTGAACGTGCTTTCCACCAATACGCTGCTATTAGCACCGGTTTCAGCACGCGTGTAAGCAGGGGTATAGTTCGAAGTGCGCTGCTGGCCGGAGATAGTTCCGGTATCCGCAAACCAGAGCAACAGGACCGTTATGATCATATAGAATATGCGCAAATATATACTTTGTCTTCTTTCCAAGGAGAACCATCCTCTCCTGTCTATTATTTGGAAAAACCCCATTAGCAGGAAGTGACGATTCTATTCACTCCTGAGCAGTTGTGATTATCATGAGGGCGAGATACAATCGACAGCGATGAATGAAATTTACTGCACTTTGAACCTGACCACGACCCCCTCCGCTTCATCACCAGCGATGAATAAAAGACAAAGTATATGAAACTTTTACTTTTTCAACACCGGATTTTTAACTGAAAAAGCTGATATATTCTTAACCTGAATTATTCATAAAAATAAGGAAAGTCCTATGACAAAATGGAATGGAAGGAACGAATGGGGAGCGCCCCCGACGGGGCCCCTCATTCACTTTCTGTTTCCTTTTCATTTGAACTAAATCATAATAATATGACTGGGCAGGATGTGGTATTGGTCTCTACAGGGGATAATATTATCGCAGATCACGGAGCATGGTGAGATTTTCTTCAATCCACCATTTCAGGTCTTTCTCGCGGACCTGTTTACGCATAGCCTGCATCGTCTGTCTTTTAGTGTCCTCGGGCATCTCCAGTGCAGATTTGATTGCCATGGCGCCGCTCTGTAAATCGAACGGATTCACGGCAACCAGATCAGGAAACTCCAGGGCGACACCGGCAAGTTCGCCCAGGACCAGTGCCCCTGTTTCATCAGAACGTGCCGCGGCAAATTCCTTTGCTACCAGATTCATTCCGTCCCGTATCGGAGTAATTAACGCCACATCCGCCGCCCGGTAATACGCAATCAGTTCCTCCTGGGGGAGCCCTCTGTAGAAATAATGGATCGGTATCCAGCCTTCCCTGGAGAACTGGCCGTTTATGCGACCAACATGATAGTCGATTTCATCTTTCAGTTCCTGATACTCCGGGACGTCTGTCCTGCTTGGCACAGCGATCTGCAGAAACGAGACCTGCCCGCAATATTCCGGATAATTTTTAAAGAACCGTTCAAGGGTGAGTAACCGTTCTTTAATACCCTTGGTGTAATCGAGACGATCCACTCCTAAAATCAGGTGCTCCGCGCTGAGGTCTTCTTTGATCTGCTCCGCTTTCTCCCGGGTTCCCTCTGCGCTGCCAATCCCGTTAAAATAATCATAGTTTATTCCGATCCCTCGCGGCAGCAGTTTTACCACGCGATCTTCAACATAGATTTCATACTTCTTCCGGTTCCACTCATATCCCAGGATGCTTTCAACTGCCCGGCCGAAGTTCAGACAATACTGGGGCAGATGGAATCCCACCACATCATTTCCCAGCATTCCCTGGAGTAATTCCACCCGCCAGGGAATAAAGCGAAAAAAGTCTGCATGCGGGAATGGAATGTGCCAGAAGAGACTGGAGTGTATTTCAGGGTGCTCGTCCTTAATCATTCCCGCCACCAGTGCCAGATGATAATCCTGAAGCCAGAGAAGATCGTTTCCGGGATCAATTTCCTCGATAATGGCATCCGCAAATTTGCGATTCACGGAACGGTAGGCGTTCCAGTGATCTTCATCAAAATTCGAGCGCTCCAGGAAATAATGGCAGAGGGGCCAAAGAGCCTGGTTGGCAAACCCGTAATAATAATCATTAATCTCCTGTTCCGTCAAAAACACCCGGCGCTGGAGAAATGTTGGGTCCTCACCCGGGACTTCCTGCCGGACAGGTAACCTCTCCTTTTCATCCAGTTCGCCGCCTGCCCAGGATACCCACAATCCCCCGGTCGCCCGCATTGTGGGAATCAATGCGGAGACCAATCCTCCGATCGTTGCCTCATATTCGAAACCATCATCGGTCCGTCTGACTGTGTAAGGTTCCCGGTTAGAACATATCACCAACCGGTTGCCTTTTAAATTCACATCAACCGGTGTTTGAGTCATGTACTTGTCCCGTCTGAATAATTAATTTATGTATCGGATGATTTGTGCGATCTCCCCTGCCTGCTCACTTTATGAAATTCGTCGATTAAGGTACTCACTACTGAGATTTTAATCAAGATAACGCCAATAAATTCAGGCTATCGAGCAGGAGGGAAAGGACTCAGTCAGCAGATAAACCGTGGAGTCCTCTCCCTCCTCGTTTGATTTCAATTACTCCGATAACAACAGGGTTGGCAGAAAATCATTTCAGATAATTATCGGGGTTCTACTGCCACCCCCACTTCGAAATCCATAGCATCATACCGGGTCCCCCGCATTATTTCCAGTGCTTTGAAGAAGGCATTTTTCGCCGGTTCCGTGGTCCATGCGGCCTGCTTCCATTCTGGAATCGGAGTATCCACCGAATCTGCATACTCCACGGAGGCTATCAAACGTCCCCCTCCCGGAATTTTGCTGACGTCCCCTGTGATTCTGAGGGCTAACGTATCATTGATCTGTTTCCGAGCACTGAAATTCAGCGGAGCCGCTTCCAGAAGAGACTCCAGTGCATCCGTGGCAAATGTTTCCTCCGATACCAGCATCTCAAAGTCTTTCATCTCCAGATATCTCACTGCATCCACATAGACATCGGCAGGCGGCACCCCTTCCTGTTCAAGTACGATTCTGTTGGCATCATCAGGGATACGCATCTCCACACCACGGGTCCGAATATCCTGAGCTGCGATCCCAAAAGCGAGACCCAATACCAGCAGCAACCCCAATCCAACCGCAAACACCCTGATAAAAGGTGGGTTTCGTTGATGGGTAATAACATTCATACGTATCACCTTTGTGAATTACATGATTGTTTCACCTGTTTTAATAATTTCTAAATATATTCAGGCAAGATACATTCCACATTGTCTTCATTGGAAATTTTATCAGAACCGGTGTCATATTCACAGAGCACGGGTGCTACAATGGCAGAATCACATGCTTACAGTGGCCAGATTATCGGTATCATAACAGTTCCGAGAATCCAGAACATGATATTCAGGGGAGTTCCTACTTTCGTAAAATCGGTAAACCGGTACTGTCCGGGGCCGTAGATCAGGGTATTTGTCTGGTATCCGACCGGTGTAATAAAGCTAAGTGAGGCGCCATACGTCACCGCCATGAGAAACGGCCGGGCATCCACTCCCATGGACAGAGCCGTCTGTATTACTATAGGTGCCAGCAGGGCAGCGGTTGCCTGGTTGGAGATCACATTGGTCAGCAGCATGGTGAGAAGCAGATATACGGACAGAAGCGCTTCCGGACCGAACTGGCCGAACACCGACAGTATACTATCCGACATAATTTGCGCCGCCCCGGTTTTATCCATTGCAATCCCCAGCGGGAGCACTCCCGCGAGCAGGAAAACAACCTCCCAGTTTATGGCCTCATAGGCTTCTTCATTGGTCAGACAGCCGGTCAGGACCATAATAATGCCACCGGTGACTGCCGCGACAACAATCGGGATGAGGTTCAAGCTTGCAGAGAGGACCACCACTGCCAGTACTCCCAGTGCAATGGGCATTTTCTCTGATCGATAAGACGGCAGCCCGATTTCCGAGACCACGACAAACGCACGGTTATTGCTGAGTTCAGGAATCCGGTCCTGATCCATACTCAGCAGGACGGAATCCCCGCCGGCCAGCCGGCGCTCAGCCAGGTCCTCCTGTTCAAGCCTACCAGCGTGCCTGACAGCAAGAAGTATTGCGCCAAATCGTTCGTAGAATCCCGCATTACCTATTTTCGCCCCATCCAGAGCACTGTCCGGAGCGATAACCGCTTCCACCAATCCTTCCGCTCCACGCTCCATATCTACATCGTGCCATTCCTTCCTGGGTTTCAGTGAAACATCTTCGCGATCCAGCAACCGCTTAATTTCCCGGGCACTTCCACAGATCCGGAGAACATCGCCGGGCTCAAGGTGGGCGTGGGCACCGCCCGCTGCCGGTTCCCCTGTCTCCCGGAATATCTGGATACAGTCGAGCGCGAGATCCTGGAAAAGATCGGCTGCCGCAATGGTTTCTCCAAAATGTGCAAACCCGGGCTCCAGCACGATATCGGTGAGATATTGGTTCATCCCGAAAGAGCGGGTCAGTTCCTGCTCTGTACGGCGAACCGGAATGAGTTTTATTCCGATGGTGAAAAGATAGGCAAACCCGATGACGAAGAATAAACTCCCCAGTGGCAGAAACTCGAACATGGAAAACGGATCCAGGCCATGATCCCTGGCAATCGAACTCACCAGTATATTGGTAGAGGTACCGATCAGGGTGCAGACTCCGCCCAGCATACTGGCAAAGGAAAGGGGCATCAGGAGTTTTGAAGGGCTTTCCTGCATATCAGCGGCTACCCCCAGCACCACCGGAATAAAAATCGCTACGGCGGCTGTATTATTAATGAACCCTGAAATACCGCCGATGATGAGCATCATGGATAACAATGCCAGCCAGTAATTCTTTTCACCCAGCCGGACGAAAAACTGGCTGACCTGATTCAACACTCCGGTTCGCCGAATGCCCTCGCTGATGACAAACAGCGAAGCTATAGTAACCGTGGCCTCGTTACTGAGCCCGGAGAGCCCCTCTTCCACATTGAGGATGCCGGTGAGCAGAAGGGTTCCCATGATAATCAGGGCTGCAATATCATAGGAAACCCGCTCGGTTACGAACAGGATCGTGATGACAATCAGCAGTGCGAACACTACCAGTGCATCAAGTCCCATCAGCAGTCTAGACCTCCGGAGACTTTAATCATTTTCAACTGGTTTGTCCCCGGAAGGATCCGCCATGGAATCCTCCCATGGATATGATCAAACGAATGGAAAGAACTATATTTATGCGGCTCTACTCTCCATATCTTCGGTGTAATCACCGGAGCGCGCGGCGCTGTTCAATTCGGCTCTGCGGTAGAACTGTTTCTGTGCTTCAGAAACGTTGGCGCTGTCACCCCGCCAAGCTTCGAGGACCGGCTCCTGCAGCGCCCGGCCATATGAAAAACTCAACTCCCAGGGTTGCTCACCCATCCGGTTCATGGCGTTCAGATTAACAGTAGCACGCTGAGGACTTTGTCCGCCCGAGAGGAAGACGATTCCCGGTATCGCGGCAGGGACAACCCGGTTAAATGTCCGCAGTGTGGCTTCCGCCACTTCTTCCGGAGTGGACTGGTGGTCCGCTTCTTTGCCGGCTATGACCATATTCGGCTTTAACAGTATCCCTTCAAGGTGCACCCGATGCTGGAATAATTGACTGAACACACTCTTTAAAGTAGCCTTGGTGACTTCTTCGGAACGTTGAATATCATGATCACCATCCATCAGCACCTCAGGCTCAACAATCGGTACCAGGCCCTCTTCCTGTGCCAGTGCCGCATACCGGCCCAGGGCGTGGGCATTGGCGTCAATGCAGAATTGTGAAGGAATTCCATCACCGATTTTAATTACTGCGCGCCACTTGGCGAATTTTGCACCGAGCTCACGATACTCCACAAATCGCTCACGCAATCCATCCAATCCTTCCGTAATGACTTCGCTTTCATGCATGGCAAGCGGATGGGTGCTCTTGTCTACTTTAATCCCCGGGATAATACCTTTAGAATCCAGGAGCTCCGGATATGGAGTACCGTCATCCGTTGACTGGCGAATGGTTTCGTCGTACATAATAACACCGCTGATAAAGTTCTCAACTTCGGCGGTAGTGAATAACAATCCGCGGTAAGTTCTGCGATTTTCTTCCGTCGATTCGACATCAACACCGGCCAACCGTTTCGTAATGGTACCCGTACTTTCATCTGCAGCGAGAATACCCTTTCCCTGCGCTACCATGGCATTCGCCACAGATTCCAATCGTTCCTTTTCCATTCATTCCTCCTTCGCATTATTGGTTTTCGGTTAATCGTAAAATGTAGAAGTTGCCGGGAAGGGATTCAATCTAAAGAAGCGGAACCGTACAGCCATATTTCCTATGGATGCGGAAATCCCTATATTAGCAAACGGTCCCAAAGTAATCGCATCAACCATCCAGCCAGGGGCAACTCATGAATTATGATACCGCATTTTTTGAGGTCTTCGAGGAAGAAGAACATTTATTACGGAAATCGCTTCCTGAGAACCACCGGTTCCTTTTCACGCGTAAGACCATTCAGAATTCAGAATATCCAGACCTGCCTGCCCCTGTAATCAGCATTCGCACTCAATCGCAAATTCCCGCATCCTGGGAAGGTCGACTCAGCGCAGTTTTTACCCGGTCAACCGGGTATGACCACCTGAAACCTTATCTGCAGCAAAGCAGCACCGTATTGGCTGCGGGCCATTTACCGAAATACGCTGCGAGGGCGGTGGCCGAGCACAATTTCCTTACACTCCTGATGCTTATACGTAAAATCGACCGGCAGAGAAAATCCATGCGGACTTTTTCCAGAGATGGGTTGACGGGTGCGGAATTAAAGGGGAAAACCATTACCGTAATCGGGGTGGGGAATATAGGTGCTGAAGTGGCGAAAATTGCAGCCGGATTCGAAATGAAATTGCTGGGGGTCGATCTGATCGAACGACCTGAAATCTCCCGGCGTTACGGTCTCAGTTATGTGGATCTCTCCACCGGGATTTCGGAAAGCCGGATCGTTGTATGTTGCCTGCCATTGACCGAACTCACAAATCGATTGCTTAACTATGATCGTCTGTGCCATGCAGGAAAGAATGCTATTCTCATCAATGCAGCCAGAGGAGAGATCACTCCCCCCGAAGATCTGTTGCGTCTGCTCAATGAGGATATACTCTCCGGTTTGAGTCTGGATGTATACGATGAGGAACCACTGCTGGGCAGCATCCTGCGCGGCAACATAGCATTGGATGATGTGGAGGGAGAGGGGCAGCGGAACAGCCTGGAGGCGACAGTACGGTTAATTGAACATCCGCGGGTTATAACCACTCCCCATAACGCGTTTAATACTGCCGAGTCCACCGAGCGAAAGGCAGTTCAGACAGCGGAAAACATAAATCACTTTCTGGAAACCGGCTCGTTCCTCACGCCAGTTCCTAAAGAAGGAATATGAGGGTGGGTTTGAATCCGTCTGCAGAAAACTATTGGGAATTCGCCATTTCCCGCAGCACAGCGAGGATACGGGGTGCAGTGTGTCCATCCCATTTTTCCGGTATACGCCCCTCAACAGGTTTCCCATCCAGGATTGAGCGCACTGCCTGAATCAGCGTTTCCGGATCCGCACCAACCAGCTGGTTGGTGCCTTGAGTCATTGTGACCGGGCGCTCCGTGTTTTCCCGGATCGTGAGACAAGGAACCCCCAGCACCGTGGACTCCTCCTGGATCCCTCCGGAGTCCGTAAAAATGAGCCGGGCTTCGCGCTGCAAGGCAATAAAGTCCAGATAGCCAACTGGATTCAGCAGATGAACATTCGGCAACGCGGTGAATTCGCCGAGGAAACCGAATTCCTCCAACCGGGATCGGGTCCTGGGATGTGCTGGAAAAACCAGTGGTAACTCCCGCTGGATCTGTTCAAAGGCCCGGAGTATCCCTGTGAAGGTCTCCTGATCATCCACGTTGGAGGGACGATGCAATGTAATCAGCCCATAGCTTCCCGGTTCGAGTTCCAGCTCCTGTAACAGATGACTGCAGTCCGCCTGATCGATAAATGAGTTCAGGGAATCGATCATCAGGTTACCAACGAAGTGGATCTGGTCTTCCGTATGTCCCTCTGCCCGGAGATTCCGGTTTGCCCCCCTGCTGGTGGTGAAGAGATAATCGCTGATACTGTCAGTGACGATCCGATTAATCTCTTCAGGCATCCGCCGGTCATTGCTTCTCAGGCCCGCTTCGATGTGCCCTAATTGCAGTTGCAGCTTCTTCGCCACCATCGCTCCCGCTGCAGTTGAGTTGACGTCCCCCACCACCAGGACCAGCTCTGCCGGTTCGGACTGCAGCAAGTGTTCGTAAGCGATCATTACATTACCGGTTTGCTCCGCATGGGTACCGGAGCCTACTTCCAGATAGACGTCCGGTTCAGGCAGGCCCAGCTCATCGAAAAAGATGCGGGACATATTCTCATCGTAATGCTGGCCGGTGTGGACCAGCCGTACCGCAAACTGATCAGGATGTTTCTTCAGCACATGATATAACGGTGCCGCTTTCATAAAATTGGGGCGTGCACCGACAACAAGATCTATGGCAGATGTCACAGAAGGTATTCCGTATTTCGTATTTCGTAGAGGGTATCCATAACGATCCAAATATACTTGTTTTCTGGAAAATACTCAGGGATTAATTCAGGGTCGAAATTGTATAGTATCTTTGATGGGAATCCGCCTGATACCTCAGAATGTCAAACCCAACATCAGCTGAAACCAGCCGTGGTGCATATCTTTGTCCGAATCTGCCGGAATGGAGATCAGTCCTCGTCCATACCGCGCCAGTAGTGAAATGTGTTCATCGATATTATATGAGGCGCCAAGGATCATCCCTCCGTCCGGTTTGGCAATATCGTGGTAGTTAATTGGCTCAGAACCACCGGTGGAAGCCATACCACTCACAATGAGGGTGTGAATGGCCGTCCCATTGATATACCAGCTGACATACGGCCCGCCCATAAAAGTCAGCTCCTCGTTCAGGCGATAGAACCCGAGAACCGGCAGCTCGACATACGTCATGTTCATCCGTGTTTCCAGCCGGTTGTTGTTGCCTGTCAATCCCCGCTCATATGTCCCGCCCTTCACCGAGACAGACAGCTCGGCCCGAATTCCGTAGGATCTGTTGAACTCAAGGACTGTTTTCCCGCCGACGGTGAAATTTGTCGCGTACCCGGGCTGCACATTGCCCTCTAAGGTATCGATCAAAGCAGTCTCTGCCCCCACGAAGGTGGACAGATTCACACCACCAAAAAGGCCAAACAGGAGTACAAAAGTTTCCGCCATTCCAAAAAATCCCGATGTGTTTATTTCTCATTGTCCCGTGACCCTAATGTAGTGCTTCAGATCCGGATATCCTAACGAGTCGCGGTCCCAATAGCAATCGCCGGTCGATAGACCATCCACCACCTCCGCATACGGCACGTTACAGGTCGCATGCAGTCCGGATAACTCCAAAGAGCATCTGCACCATTAACATCCGGAATTATGGGCCAATCATATCCTCCCCGATGATGTCTTATTAAAACTGGGAATTCAGAGGACCACTTCCAATCCTATTCAGGAATACACTACATTGTTTTCACATTCCTGAAATCCGGTAGCGACCGCTGCAACCTTTATTCATCCGGATTCCAAATCCCCCGAGGTTCTCATGGTGTATTTTTTGCACTATATATGGAGATATTTAATTACCTGCATACTGTGCTGTTAGCAGCACTCCCCGCTACATTGGGGTTGAAACCCGACGGAGGCGTATCCATGAAAAACTCCAAACCGTTCACCAGACGCCGTTTTGTTAAATCTGTGGCCGGAACGCTTGGAATTGTTGGCATCGGTGGTTTGCCAGTGCTGCATGCAAACCAGGGGAACGACCGCACTGCAGTGACTCAGGAATCACTTCCACTTCGCGATGTAGGAGATACCGGTCTAAAGTTTACCCCACTGGGATACGGGGCTATGCGCACTTCTGATCCGGCCGTTATCCGCCGGGCACTGGAAATGGGCATAAATAACATCGATACGGCCCGGGGTTACATGCACGGTCGCAATGAACGTATTGTGGCAGAAGCCGTCCGCGGTATGCGCGACCGGGTCCATATCACCACGAAAATCCGGCGTACTTCTTACGACCAGATGCGAAACGATATTGATGAAAGCCTGCAGGCACTGGATACCGACTATATTGATATTCTGCTGCTTCACGGAGTCCGGAACCCATCTGATCTGCAAACCGACCATTACAAAAAAGTCCTTACCGAAGCCAAAGAAGCGGGAAAAGTCCGGTTCGTCGGATTCTCTACTCACAGTAATATGGCCAATCTGTTAACCGCAGCCGCCGAGGACGGATTCTATGATGTGGTGCTTGCTGCGTACAATTTTAAGCACGGTGAAGAGATGACGGCAGCAATCCGGAATGCCGCGGAAGCCGGCATCGGCGTGATCGCCATGAAGACCCAGGCGGGAGGATATGATGTGGAGAATACGAATCTGAATCCGCATCAGGCAGCATTGAAATGGGTGCTCTCCAATGAAGGAGTGAGCAGTGCTATTCCGTCCATGGTGACCTTTGACCAGCTGGAGCAGAACTATCAGGTAATGAGTACAAAATTCGGCTGGATGGACCGGAAGACTCTGTATAAATATGGTGAGAGTATTGACGACAAATTGTGTCGCTTCTGTGAAGAATGCGTGCCTTCCTGTCCATATGGAGTGCGGATCAGTGATGTGAACCGCTGTGTTATGTACGCAGACGGGTACGGTGATCTTGAGCTGGCCCGCTCTTCCTATGCTGAACTGGAAACTGTCGCCAATGCTTCGATTTGCAGCACTTGCGACGTGTGCACTGTGAAATGCTCCAAGGGAGTCAATGTGGCGGCTAACATGCGGCGGGCGATGGAACTCTTTACCTAATCAAGTCTATGCAGAAACATATAATCCTATTCATGGTAGTTCTGTTCCTGGCAGCTGGCAGTTCCGGTCTTGCCCAAAAGATCAATCCATCTCTGGCAGGATATCTCCCTTCGGAGTCCGGATTATTGGAATGGGAACAAAGTTATGAACCGGAGCACTATCAGCCGGACAATCTATTTCAGTACATTAACGGTGAAGCGGAACACTACAAGGATTACGGGGTCAGGAATGTGGTTACAGCCCCGTATCACCATGTGGAAGATTCCCTGCTTTCCTTTACAGTTGATATTTACGATATGGGTACGCCTCTGAATTCATTTGGCGTTTATAGTTCATTTCGCCGGCCCGATCTCCATTTTGCTGATATCGGAACAGAAGCAACTGCAACAGGCACATCCGTTCGGTTCTACCAGAACAGATTCTATGTGCAGGTCCAGGCGGGTGGGCTGGATACCCGCCTTGAAGAAGGGATCCGGGACGCGGCCCGGAACATAGCGGACCGTTTTCCCACCGGGGATCCCCCGGATGAACTGGAATGGCTTCCGCGTGAAAGCATGGTCCCGCATTCCATTACCTACAAAACAACCGGATTCCTCGGACTACAGGTTTTTCACGATGTACTGCGAGCGACATATGTATTCCCGGAAGACACCGTTTCCGGATTCATCAGCTGGTTTGACAGCTCCAGGAAAGCGACGGAAGCGCTGGCTTCACTGGAGCAGAGTCTCAAGGACCGGGGTACGGTCATCGATTCTCCGGCCGCCGGCAATGCGCACACTCTTCGGGGGAAAGCGCCATATCAGGGACACATTCTCGCCAGCCGGGAATCGAACTTCGTTTTCGGTTGTATCGATTACGAATTTCAATCTGCGGCTGATAACCTGGTGGACCGTCTTCGTTCCCGTGTTAACCGATAAACTGAAATACTTGATGTTCTGAGAAAAACAGGCAGAGACCGACTGATCAGGTAGTACAAAGGAGTGAACCGATGAAACGAAATGAGTTTTTATATTATACAGGCACCGGTCTGCTGGGATTATCCCTGGGATTGGCTCCCCTTTCCGGCCGGCAACGCCTCTTCGGTCAGCAATCCTCCGTACCGGATGCCGTGTGGGTGGAAAACGGCGAGCCCGGCGCATTGCTTCGGGCCGCTCTGGAACCGTACGGCGGAATGAGCCACTTTATCTCGAAGAATGATGTGGTGGTGCTGAAACCGAATATTGCCTGGGACCGGGCTCCGGAATTTGCGGCTACCACCAATCCCGATCTGGTGGCAGAACTGGTGAAGCTCTGTCTGGACGCCGGCGCTAAAGAGGTCAAGTTGTTCGATCGCACCTGCAATAATCCCCGCCGGTGCTATCGGAGCAGCCATATCGAGGCTTCTGCGGATGCGGCCGGTGCCGACGTTGAGCAGATCCGGGACTTCAGATTCACCGATATTGATATCAGGAATGGGGAAGAGATTCATCAATGGCCCATATACCGGGATTATCTGGAAGCGGATAAGATCATCAACATTCCCATTGCCAAGGTGCATTCCATGAGTACGGTAACCATCGGCCTGAAGAATCTGATGGGAGTGATGGGTGGGGATCGCGGTTCGATACATAATCGCTTCGACTCCAAGCTGATCGATATTGATCAGGAGATCCTCCCGACACTGACCATTGTGGACGCCTATCGGATACTGTACCGAAATGGCCCGGTGGGGGGAGATCTTGCGGATGTAAAAACAGCGAAAACCCTGATCCTGTCGGATTGCACAGTCACCGCCGATGCGCTGGCACTCCGGCTCTTCGACTATGACGTGGGGCAGGCCGGGCATATACAGGAAGCCTACCGGCGCGGGCTGAACAAATATGCTCTTGAAGAACTCTCCCTGAAAAAGATCACCCTGTCCTGAGTATGCGGTTTACCCGGCGGGTTGTTCAGGTGACGTTTCTGCTTTTTTTTCTGGTGCTGTTTATCCGGGCCAGATACCCGTATTCTGATGCATTACCATCCGATATCATGTTGCGGTTCAGTCCGTTGGTACCGGTGTTCGACTTCATCGCCAACCTGCACATTTCGCTCCTCTTCTGGCCGGCACTTATCATTTTGATTCTCACCCTGTTTTTGGGCCGGTTCTTCTGCGGCTGGATCTGCCCGCTTGGCACAACACTGGACGGAGTGAGTCATCTGGTGAACGCCCCGGACAACCGGGCATCCCTTGATACCCGCAAGTGGCGCCCGGTAAAATTCATGCTCCTGGGTGGTTTCATCCTCCTGGCCGTATTTGGCGTTCCGCTGTGGGGACACTTTGACCCGATCTCACTGTTCAACAGGGCACTCACGGTGGTGATTTATCCGCTGGTAACACTGATTACCGAGTCTGGTCTCCGGGTCCTCAGCGGTGTTGAGTTTCTGGAAGAACCGGTTTTTACGGTTTACGATCGGTTCAAAATGTGGATCATGCCGGAAGAGCAGGCTTACATGCAGCAGGTTTTCTGGATTGCGCTGCTCTTCGGAGGCATTCTCGCCGCCGAGAAAATCACCCGACGATTCTGGTGCCGCAACCTCTGTCCGGCCGGCGCTCTGCTGGGATTTCTCTCCCAGTTTCGCTTTTATGAGCGCGTTGTGAACGAGAGCTGTCCCCAGTGCGGGAAGTGCCAGCGGGAGTGCAAAATGAATGCTATCCCGGCCGGAGACGCCCGGGAAACCAATAAGGTCGAGTGCATCGAATGTTTCAATTGCGGCGCCACCTGCCCGTCGAAGATCGATACCATCCGGTTTCGCTGGCGGTGGGCACCGTATCGCACCGCTCCGGATTACAGCCGGCGCCAATTTCTGGGTTCTATGATCGGGGGAGCAGGTGCAATTGGTCTGGCCAGTATCGGACTGCATGACCGGCGTGATTCCGCACTTCTGATTCGTCCGCCCGGCTCGCTGCCGGAGGACCAATTTCTGGACCAGTGTATCCGCTGTATGGAATGTGTGCGGATTTGCCAGTCCAATGGCCGGTGCCTCCAGCCCAGCGGGATTACGGAGAACCTGGAGGACCTCTGGACACCGGTGGCGGAAATGCGGACGGGATACTGTGAGTACAACTGCAATCTCTGCGGAATGGTATGCCCCACGGAGGCGATTTTGCCACTATCTCTGGAGCGGAAAAAGAGCACCTCGATGGGACTCGCGTACTTCGATAAAGACCTCTGCATTCCATATGCAGATCATGAAGATTGTATTGTGTGTGAAGAGCATTGTCCCACGCCGGATAAAGCCATCAAGTTCGATCTTAAGGACTACACTGCGCCGGATGGCACAGTCAGGCAGGTGAAATATCCTTATGTTGAGGAGGACCTCTGCATCGGATGCGGCATCTGCGAGCACAAATGCCCGCTTGAGGGCAACGCCGGTATTATCGTTACCCGGGAAAACGAGGAGCGGCTGACGAAAGGGGAAATGGTAAGCAACATGGCACGCAGATAACCGCAAATCGCCTTTGGCAAATCTGCGGCCATCTGCGTGCTATTCAGATTACTCTTCCAGTTCACCGCGGCTGGTAATCACTTTATCAATCAGTCCGTATTCCACCGCTTCCTCGGCATTCATCCAGTAATCGCGGTCCGTGTCTTCTTCCACCTTTTCCAGCGGCTGACCGGTCTCCCCGGAGATTAACTTATTAATTTTCTTCTTCATCTTATCGATCTCCTGGGCGTAGATCTCAATTTCCGTGGCCACCCCGGTGATCCCGCTCATGGGCTGATGAATCAGATAATGGCTGTTTGGAAGACCGATCCGATACTCCTTTGATGATCCCAGCAGAATAATAGCGCCTGCCGAGGCAACAAGCCCCATTCCGATGGTATAAATTTCCGGTTCCACAAACCGGATCATATCCAGAATTGCAAAGCCGGAATCTGCGTCGCCCCCCTGAGAATCGATAAATACTTTGATGGGGTCGTCGCTCTCACCTTCCAGTATCAGTAACTGCCGGGTGACCCGTTCGGCCATGTCTTTGTTCACCTGCCCGGTCAGAAGGACGCTGCGGGTCTTCAGCATCTGTTCGATGAGCGCTCCCTCGCCACGCTCCTTGTCATCCTTCCTCTGATTTACAACCGGCGCTTGCGGATCTAAATTCATTGCTTGGACTCCTTGCTTGTCATTAAAAACAATCGTTCTTTTCCTGACAGATAAGCACAAAATTAAGAACTATTTCCCTGGATTTCATCCGAAGGAAAGGTTGACTTCAATCTCCCACATCTACAAATTTCATGTACAGTACCAAGAGAACAACTTGCAGGAGTGGTAATTATGCCGGTATATGAATTTTATTGTCCTGATTGCCATACGGTCTTCAGTTTCTGGTCTCAGCGGGTGAACACTGATAAAACCCCGGACTGCCCAAGGTGCGACGGCGATTCGCTCCGGCGGATCGCATCAGCTTCGGCCGTGATTTCCGGGGGCAAATCGGAAGGGGACGATGAGTTCGGTGATCTCCCCATGGACGAGTCGAAAATGGAGAAAGCCATGGAATCGCTGGCTTCGGAAGCGGAAGGTCTGGATGAGGAAAATCCCAGAGAAATGGCCAGGTTTATGCGCAAGTTTTCCGATGAAGTCGGCCTGAAATACAATGAACAGATGGAGGAGATGCTGAGCCGGCTGGAAGCGGGCGAAGATCCGGAGGCACTGGAAGAGGAGATGGGCGATGTCCTTGACGACGAGGAACTCCCCTTTGAATTCACCGGAAAAGGAGGTATCCGAAAATCCATCCCGCCCCGGCGGGACGACACATTATACGATCTCTGATTTTCCACTCCAACCACAAGGAGTAGTGAAACCATGGGTAACCCTCTCGCCCGGAAAACCACTGTACTCTTAATATCCCTGCTGGTAATATTGAGCGGATGCACACGGATGAGTCAGGTACAATTGCATTCCCCGGATCAGCGTCTGGAGATTGACTTTCGCGTGGAATCCGGAGTGCCTTCCTATCAGATCACATACAAAAACCGGCGGATTGTCGAGGCCGGATTACTGGGATTATCATTCCGGAATGCTCCTCCCCTTGATTCTGCATTCCGGGTAGTGGGTGTGTCCCACTCCACCAACGAAACCGCCTGGAATCCGGTCTGGGGCACTACGGAACAGATCTCCGATCATTACCGGGAGATGGAGATCGAGTTAGAGGAAACCACCTCCGATGCCCGAAAACTCACGCTTGTATTCCGGGCATACAATGACGGGGTGGCGTTCCGGTACCTTCTTCCGGAACAGGGCGGCATCGGCGGTTTCACTATCACCAAAGAACACACTGCATTCCGGTTCGGAGAGAATTATCCCTGCTTTGCTCTGAAACGGCAAGGCTTCCTGGATAATTATGAAGGACATTTTCAACGGACTTCTCTTGGGCAGCTGCAATCCGGTGATCTGATCGGTCCCCCGCTCCTGATGCAGGCCCCCAATTGCTGGCTTGCAGTTACCGAAGCGAACCTTACCGATTATGCCGGAATGTCGCTCCGGCCGGACAGCCGGGAGCCGAACCGGCTTATGGTGACACTGGCGCCGGATACCACTGACCCTGAGATAGAGGTCCGGGGACGGACTCCGCATCAATCACCGTGGCGGACAATTCTCGTGGCCGAACATCCCGGAAAGTTGATCGAATCCAATCTGCTCTGGAATTTGAATGATCCGCACCAGTTCGAATCCACGGACTGGATTCAACCCGGCACGGTCATCTGGCCATGGTGGAACGGCCGTATTGCCCGGGATCAGGAGTTCAGCGGTGAACCGGGCACCGAGCTGATGAGATACTATACGGATTTCGCCGCCGAAACCGGAATTCCGTATCTGCTTGTGGATGCAGGATGGTACTCGCTGGAAAGCGACGCCTGGGACCAGCCGGAGAAGGAAGATATCCTGACCATGGAAGAGACCCGGGAAGAGTTTTACGATATCCGCGAAGTCATTGACTACGCCACCGATCAGGGCGTGAAAGTCCTCCTCTGGGTACACATCGAGTCGCTTCGGGATCGGCTGGATGAAGCACTCTCCACCTATGCCGACTGGGGGATATCGGGTATTAAGGTGGACAGCGACGGCGGAGAGTACCAGCGCATTGTCAGCGACCTCCACCGCATTCTGAGAGTTGCGGCGGACTATGAGCTGATGGTCGATTACCACGGCGCATATAAACCCACCGGAATCGAACGGACATATCCGAATTTTATGACCAGGGAAGGGGTGCTCGGACTGGAGCATGCCAAGTGGAGTGATAATGTCACTCCAACCCATGATGTCACTCTCCCGTATACGCGAATGCTGCTCGGCCATATGGATTACACACCGGGTGCCTTCGATCTGGACGGAACGGAAGGGCATCCGAAACAAGTGAAAGGGACCCGGGCCCACCAGATAGCCATGTATGTGGTCTACTTCTCACCTCTGCAGATGTTGGTCGATTATCCGGATGCTTACCGAAGTGCCCCGGAGCAGTTTGCCTTCCTGCAGAATGTACCCACTTCCTGGAGTGAAACGCGCTTTCTGGAAGGAGAGCCCGGGGAATACATTATTATGGCCCGCCGGAAAGGGGCGGACTGGTTTGTGGGGGCCATGACCGATGAAGATCCCAGAGATATTCAGATCCCCCTGGATTTTCTGCCGGAGAACTGGACATATACCGCCCATATCTACCGGGACGGGCTTGATGCGGATGTGCGTCCGGAGCATGTAGTTGTCGAGGAGAGAGAGGTGGACGCCACCGTAACGCTGAGTGCCTCACTGGCGAATGGCGGTGGCATGGCGGTGCGGCTGACACCGGATCAGGAAGACTAATCGGTTTCCGGTTTACCACAAAGATGCCAAGACACAAAAAACAGATTTCGTATTAATTCAGTTGTTTGGTCAATGAGCATGGGAGATTCCGGGACCGCCTGCACTTTAATATAAAATCTAGTTTTCTTTGTGTCTTCGTGTCCAGGTGGTTTTTATCTTCCTTCATGGCAATTTCATTCCAGATACTCGGGCGGCCATTCCAGGATAACGCCCTTTTCGTCAGAGTAGAACCGGGAGAATACATCCACCGGATTTTACTGGACTGCGGAGAGCGGATTCTTGATACCCTTCGGAACGGCGAGATCATGGCCATCGATCATCTCTGCTTCTCCCATTACCATATGGATCATGTGGCCGGATTCGATTCGTTTTTCCGGCTGAACTATAATCGTGAGGATAAACCGTTGTTCGTATGGGGTCCGGAGGAAACGCCAGAGATTCTTCACCATCGTCTCCGGGGCTTCACCTGGGATCTGGTGGCCGGGAAAAAGGGTTATCTCGATATTACCGAGGTGACCCGGGAGTGGATCACCACAACAAGAGCATATACCGGTGAGGCATTCAATCAGTTTCACCGGATTAACAGCAGGCAATTTCAGGGAACTCTTTTTGCAGAGAATGACCTGATCCTCGAAGCCACAATTTTACGTCACCACATTCCCGTCCTCGCGTATAAACTCTCGGAGCCGGATTCGGTGAATATCGACAAAGAAGCGTTGGATGGCCTGGAACTCGAACCCGGTCCGTGGCTGGAAACCGTCAAAGATACCGGCAGAGATTCCAGCCAGGTACTGCATCTCGGTGACCGGAGATTTCGTCTGGGAGAACTGCAGGAGAAATTGCTGCAGCACACTCCGGGCGAGTCCATCGCCTATGCCACCGATTTCATCTGGGAAAAAGACTCTGTGGAGCAATTTGTGGAAATGATTACGGGCGCCGACACACTGGTATGCGAGGCGACTTATCTGGAAGGGGACCGGAATCTTGCAGAGAAACACTACCACATTACCGCAAGACAGGCCGGGAAAATTGCCGCCAGGGCAAATGTGGGACAACTTGTTTTAGTACACTTTTCCCAGCGATATCTGGAGAAGGGAGTGGAGGTGCTGGTGAAGGAGGCACGGGAGGTGTTCTCCGAGACCACTGTGCCTGAAAGCTGGATAACAGAGGAACCGCAGAATATCCAACAACGAATGTCGAATGATGAAGGCTAACCCACCTCCAGGGGAACAGCTGGGGGACTTCTGCGGTTGGACATTCGGCGTTCGGCATTGGATATTCATCTTTTCAGCCATGACACTAGATCTTTTCAAAGATGAGGGAGAGGTAATGCTGTCAAAACCGACGCACCGCGAGTATCTCTATGTGGGGACAACATCGTGGAAATACGACTCGTGGAGAGGGCTTATTTATCCGGAGAAACCGGATCTGAAGGAAGAGGGGTATCTGCAGTATTATTCGCGGTATTACAACACCGTGGAGATTGATCAATACTTCTGGTCATTGTTCCCGCCGGAATACGCGAAAATGCCGGACCGGAAACAGGTGCAGTGGTATGTGGAACAGGTCCCTGATGACTTCCGGTTCACGGTCAAGGCACCGAATTCCATCACTCTCACCCATTTCTATAAGCAGCAAAGTCCAAAATACAGTGAATATGCCGGGAAAGAAAATCCTTACGGCTTTCTGAATACCGATCTCTGGGAACAGTTCTGGGAAAATCTCTCTCCCATGCGTTCGCAAATCGGGGCGGTGGTCCTTCAATTTTCCTATCTGAATAAATCCATGATGAGCGGTCTGCCGGAGTTTCTGGAGAAACTGGCTGCTTTTCTTGAGGCGCTTGATCCTGGGATTCCCCTGGCTATTGAATCCCGTAATCCGAATTATCTGAACCGCAAGTATTTCGAATTTCTCAAAGCACGGGATATCCCGCATGTCTATCTGAGCGGATACTACATGCCACCACCGGTGGAGCTGTACCGGAAATACGGAAACACCGGCCGATTCACGGTGTTCCGGTTGCATGGTGAGGACCGGAAAGGCATCGAAGGGGAAACCGGGAAAGATTGGAACACTATCGTTCGACGGCATGACAAAGAACTGGCGGATCTTGCCGACATCGCAGGGGATGAGTTACGGCTGGAACGGGATGTTTATCTGGATATTAACAATCATTACGAGGGTTCTGCACCGCTCTCCATCGAGCGATTTTATAAACTATTTCCAAACAGGGATACTTCGTGATTAACCTGGCCCGCCGGGATAAGGTCCTGTATGCCAAAGTCATCCTGTTCACAGTGATCTATGGATGGACGGAACAGTATCTGTTTCGTCACGGAGTGGTCCTGGACCAGAATCTGTTCAATCACTTCTCATGGTATCACGCCGGGGTGGGACTGCTGTTTTTCGTGGTGTGCTATCCGGCAGTTCAGCTACTCCCGCTGATGGCACTGCTCGAGGATATCAATTTCTTTTTCTGGCATCCGACGGCTTCCCTGAATCCGGACAGCTGGGTGAACTGGGGATTGGGGGGATTCCATCTGTTTTCAATATGGATACCGACTATATACCTGATTCTGATCGCCATATATATTGGCGCTGAGGTGGGGGTACATTACTTTCATCGCCGGGATGGCTAGTAGTCAGGGGAGCGGATCGCCGCCGCTGCCGAGGTATTCCACCCGGCCGGATTGGGTCCGGACCTGATACCGCCAGTAATGTCCGTTGATACAGCCGGCCATACAGTCACCCCACTTAATCCAGTACGTCAGCATTACTACAGTACTCTGCCGGTCTGCTTCAATATCACTGCCGTCGCCAACCACCGCGTTCGGTTCAGCATACTGCACGCCGTCAATTTTCGAGAATTGGGTTCCAAGTGCATACATATTCAGCGGGTCCGCGCTTTTCAGTATCACCTGAAGACCATAATCAGTGTCAACTTCAGAGAGACTGAGTTTATAATTTTCCACCAGTGTGTCCACCGCAGGATTACCGGTCATCAGATTACCTTCGCGCCATGCCGAGGCCCATTCAGCCGTGGAATCCACCTCCACGATAAGCGGGTAGAGCACGGGGTGCATAAAGGTATGGAAATCCTTTATATCCGGGGTACCGATCAGGTTTTCGGCATTCCGGACAAGTAACAGACTGCGATAGTAAATTTCCTCCCATTCCTCCGGAATGCGGATCCGGGTGGAATCCATGACCGGGTCAGCCAGCATCTCACGCGCTGCGAGACGGGCGGCATCCTGACGATACATCCGGGATTCCTCCGGCGTCAGTCCCGAATCGGATGCCACGGAATATACCAGCTGCCGGGCTTCCGAATCTGTGGAGGTGACTTGTTCACACTGGTTGATCCCCAGTAACAGGCTCAGGAGTAATATGAGAGCGAGGATATTTTTAAGATGTCTCATCTTTTGCTCCTTACTCTACCATCGTATAATAGCTGTTAAATTTACTCAGGTAATCTGTTATTCTCGTTTGCAGGCCCTCTCTTTTTCGGTCCGCATTCACAGACCGGGATTCCTCCCCCTTGGCAAGGGGGGAGGATGAAACAATCTCCGGACTATAAACCTTGCCGACGAACTCAACAGGTCATCACCGGGCAAAGTTCATGGTCATGAATCTTACTAAATACCGGATATATTATTCATCCGGTATGAATTTCTGAGAGACGGGTTATCCCGATTCTCTGCACATATTCCCCCGGATAAATTCCAGCTCGAATGCCGGTTTTCCTTCCCCCGGTATCCCATCCATAAAATACCACGGATAGTGAGATAATTGATACTGTTCCTTCAGCCAAAGATAATCAGCATCTTCGATCACCTTCCAATCATCCTCCAAAGTCGACAACGGTGGCGAAAGTTCCCACTGAACCGGTGTAGTCCGGCCGTGAATGGACAGGGTGGTGTCCACATCATTTTCCGGAGTATTAAATCGAATGGAAGTATTCATTCGATAGATCCAGTCGCCTTCGTAGAACCGGATTTCCGGAGATGATTCGGATGTCGTCCGCACGGCGGAAGGAAATCGCCATCAGATTCGCACCCTATCCAACACACTAAATTTGCATATTCAATGCCAAAAGATTTCCTGTGGCAGACAACTTGAGTATGGCACCTGCAATTGTTGGGCTGAGGCAATCGGAGAGCACGTTTCCGGTGTGATATGGTTTTTAAAAAAACTGAAAGTTAATTCAGATTTCTGATAGGTGTTTGCGAAAACCCGATTGTATACAGCCCCATATGACATATGGTAGTGACAGCAACGATTTCTCACTTAGTTTATGATCCGGTACCATCCATCGTATGCTCTGTATACTCCATTTCGATCTGCATGCCCTTATCGAAGGAGAACACCAGCAGGTATTTTCCCCTAAAACGGTTAAACATGGATTTGGTAACCGGGACACCACGGAAATATGTGAAATCAACATCGAATTGCGCCTCTTTCACGTGCGGGATCTTCCCGCCGGGTTTGAGCATGGCGTGGACTACTTCCAATCCGTCTTTGCGCACTTCGAATGTCCCCCGATATGACTCCCGGGTCGGTTCTTCCGGTGTTGCACGGATCTTATATATTTCCGGTGATGGCGAATCCTCCAATATGAATGCGTAGTCCCCGGACTTAAACAGATCCAGCGGATCAGCCATTTCCATACTCCGGGAGCCGGATTCTTCGGTGTCGTTTACCACCGATTCTACCTTGACTGAATCTTCCGAGAGAACCATCCGTTCAGCCACTTTACCGTCTCTGAAAACGAGCCGGTGACGCTCAGTCCGATCTATAGTTGAGTCCCCGTTCTCGTAGGTTATATAGGTGAAATTCACCAACATTGAGTAATTCCTCAGTAGTGAATCCCGTCGCACCACCTGATTTCGGAGGGAATCAATTATTCCATGTAATTCATGATCTTGGGCATTGATTTCCGATACACCAAGGTGAACGAAACCTAGAGACAGCAGAATAATAATTGTTGATCTTAATGGATTTCTCATAATATCTGCTCTCCCGGTGAGAAGATAGTTAACTACGGTGCTTGCTGCCTCTATACATATCGAACCGGTGAAATTTGCATTCCAGTGGTCCGTTGTACAGTGTTAGTCGTTCAGCGGTACGCAGTCCCACCCGTTTAATTGCCTCTTTGTTTGCACTCAGAATCCAGGCGGAATAACCGGGATACTTCTGCTTTAACTGATCGCCGATCGTCCCATAGAAGTCGATAATGTCATCCTGTTCCATGCGTTCACCGTATGGCGGATTCATGATGACTGTGCCATTTCCGTCCGGCGGGATGAATTCTTCCAGAGATTGGTTTTCCAGCCGCAGGCTCCCGCCGATTTGAGCACGGGAGGCATTGTCTCCGGTGATTCTGATGGCTTCTGTGGACTGGTCACAGCCGATCAGCTGGTATTCGAAATCGGTGAACCGGTTCCAGGCTTCACTTTTGAGACTATGGAAGAGACCGGCGTCGTAATCAGGCCAGTTCTGGAACCCGAATCCCGGGCGCAGTAATCCCGGAGCCATCCGGTGGGCAAAGAGGGCCGCTTCGATGAGGATGGTACCCGAACCGCACATGGGGTCTATGAAGTGCCCCTGCCGCTCCCAGCCGGAAAGAAGCACCATGCCGGCCGCCAGGACCTCGTTGACCGGCGCCATGGTTTTATCCAGCCGGTAGCCCCGGCGATGGAGCGAATCGCCGGAACTGTCGAGGGCAATTGAGCAGTCGGTGCCGTCGATGTGGACATTGATACGCAATTCCGGATGTTCGGTATCCACTGAGGGCCGTTCCCCCTTGTTATCCCGGAACTGATCCACAATGGCGTCTTTGACTTTTAAGCTCACATAGTGGGAATGCGTGAACACATTGGAGTTAACAACACTGTCCACTGCCAGTGTCTGCTCTACGCCCAGGTAATCACTCCAGTTTATTCCCTGCACGTGATGATAAAGCTGATCTTCGGATTGCGCCGAGAACTGATGGATCGGCTTCAGGATTCGAAGTGCCGTCCGGGTTGCCAGATTCGCCTGGTACATCATCTCCTTATTCCCGCTGAACCGGACCGCCCGGTTCAGCGGGTACACATTCTCAGCGCCGAGTTGCTGCAACTCGTTTGCCAGAACTTCCTCCAGACCGTAGAGCGTGGTGGCAATCATGGTGAATGGTTCGGATTGGGACATAAATGGTGGTTGGTTACCGTGGAGTATTTTCAGTAAATCTGTTTGTATTGACCAGGTGATTTATAATCACACTTCTCACAGATTCGGATATAAATATCACAAAGTAATTTCAGAAATTTACACGAGGAATGAAACAACAGGGAAAACTCTTGATTCCTCATTCCGAAAATAGTATATGGAAGTTCAGAAAGATTGCTCTCCATTTATTTATCCTGACTATAAAACGCCTCGGACCACGAGGTGAACATATACAAACCCGGGTGTCAGGATTGTGAACTCACCTAATGTCACTTTACGGACACAAGGACTCAGGCAAAACGGCATAGGGTGGCCTCGCTGTTTACCCCTGCTCACTGTACCTTCCTGACTCAACCTTCAGAGCTGCTTCCCTGACATCCGCTTACTCTCTTTACCTGTTCAACAATGGAAGCTCATGGAGGTGAACATGAGAATCCCACAAATTCTGCATGCAATCGGAGTGATGGTTCTCCTGGTGGCCGGCAGTTGTATCTATGGCGCTGAGAGCGATTACGACCTTTTCGGACAGGCCATCTGGTCCGAAGATATCCACGCTGTGGACAGTCTGATCTCCACAGGAGCGGATATCAACGCCAGACAGGATAACTCCGAAGCCACCCCACTGCTTTTGGCCTGCTACCAAGGTAATCGTGATGTAATCCGTTTGTTGCTTGAGAACGGAGCTGAAATCAACGCTGCCAATGCCCAGGGCCAAACTCCCCTGATTGTGGCGGCATCAGGGAAAAACTTCTCTGAACTGGTACCACTTCTTGTAGAAGAAGGAGCAGAAGTGAATGCGGTAACCAATGACGGGTTGACTGCTCTATTCGAGGTGATAGTCAAGGTGAACAAATACGGGACTGAGACCATCCTGAAAACAGCAGAGCTCCTTGTACGGCACGGTGCCCGGGTTGATCCGAAAATCGGGGGAGGTTTCACTCCGTTGATGTACGTCACCAGGGAAGGGTCGGCTGAACTGGTTGAATTCCTGATCACCAACGGAGCAAATGTCAATGCGAAAACGGAAGATAAACGCACACCGCTGAGTATCGCCAGAGAGGCGGGAGATCAGGAGATTATTGATCTGCTGCAGGAACATGGAGCGAAGTGAACATGAACAGACGACTAATGAATGTCAAAACGGAGAAGTCTCCCAGCAACATCCCCGGTGATGGTAAGTGGGGACTTCGATATTCTGGGATTCAATATTTTCAATAGTCAATCATCGATATTCATTCACTTCGTTCTGCGGTTCAATTCTGCTTTGTATTGGCTGCATGGACACAGGAGATCAGGCAATGAAATCCCGAAAAGTTCTGCTATTAGCCGTTCTGTCACTTTTCTGCGGGACACCGCTGTTCGCCGGAGACTGGTATCGATCGGTACCCGACAGCGCCGGTGTATCCATCGGCTGGGATTGTTCCCTGGCGCTGGATAGTCAGGGAAATCCGCATATAGCTTATTTTGACAATGATTACGGGGCATTGCGATACGCGGCATATGACGGAACTGCATGGACGGTCACTGTGGTGGACAGCTCCGGCTGGGTCGGGGAGCACTGCAGCCTGACGCTCGATGCCAATGACCGGCCGCACATCAGTTACCAGAAAGGCATCCTGGCAGCGGTGAATGTGGGGCTGAAATATGCCACCCTGCACGATACGGGATGGGCCACAATTTTTGTGGACCGCGAAGATGCCGGCACGCCGGATATGCGCACCAGTATCGCCATCGATCCGGACGGCTACCCCTGTATTTCCTACCAGAGTATTATGTGGGATCAGTTAAAATTTGCGTTCCTGAATGAAGATGGGTGGAGTTTCCGGGAAATCACCTCTTTAAACGGCACCTACTTCACAAAACTCCGCTTCATGTCTGACGGCAGACCGGTGATTGGATTTATTGATGAAAACGATGACCAGACCGCGGCGATTTTCAAATTCGCCGTGATCGGTCAGGACTATGAAACGTGGACAATACAACAGCACTCCACGCCGCTGTTGTTCCTGCAATACTACGATTGGACCGATTTCGCCATAGATAGCCAGGATAACTACCATCTCGTATATCTCGGCACGGATTTTCATTTTTATTACGAATATTTCGACGGTTTTATGTGGTCCGGAGACGACTTATATGATTTTTATCCCACTACCGCCTCAATTGCTATAGACAATAACGACATCCCTCACATTGTTATAGGTAAAGACAGTGATTTGTACTATTACAGCCTCGAGGGCGACCAGTGGCGGGAAGAGCTCATTGATGACCAGGTCCATACGGATTTCAATGCTTCCCTGGCTTTCGACAACTCCAATACTCCGCACTTTGCCTTACAGGGCACGCCATACGGGTCCACAAAAGAGCAATCCCTGATGTATTACACCTACATCAGCGGTACTCCACAAATCGAGCTGCCGGTCGCTGCGTACGATTACGGAGAGGTGTCCACAGGAAGTTTTCTTGACTGGGAATGCGGGATCAACAATACAGGTGATGCTCCCCTCACCATAGATGAGTTCACATTCAGTTCCGGCTATTTCTCGGTGATTAATGCGGGGACACCATTCTCAATTCCTCCGGGAGAATCTGAGACTGTGACAATCCGGTTCTCTCCGGTGTCGGATCAGGAATATCAGGATGCACTCTCCATTCATTCCAATGATCCGGTGACGCCGGTGGCAAGTGTATCTCTGGAAGGAACCGGTGTCAGCGCCGGTGATGTGGGAAGCGTCACTGTGGGGGTCTTCGATATCTTCTTCGAGGAGGAATACGGGACACTGAATGATGATACTCCTCTGCACGGC